>Ga0302325_10007541_pt1 | contig 24109 bp, 23 predicted proteins | sample Palsa_T0_2_FD_201948 | JGI IMG/M metagenome (GOLD analysis project Ga0302325, IMG submission 201948) | Peat permafrost microbial communities from Stordalen Mire near Abisko, Sweden - Palsa_T0_2 | ecosystem: Environmental > Terrestrial > Soil > Palsa > Peat permafrost | place: Sweden: Abisko... | reverse complement strand
ATGGTCGTTCTGGTCGCCGTCGTCAACGCGCTCGTTTCGCGCAACGGCCTCACCGTGCTCGCGCGCTTCGGCTACTGGGGCCCGTTCGGCCAGGTCGACCCGACGCTCGAAGCGCTCTGCTACGGCGCCGTCGTCGGACTCGAGCTGGTCGTGATCATCGCCGCCTGCGGGCTTGCCAGCGCCGCCGTCGACCCCGACGAGCTACTGCGCTCGCTGCGCCGCGTCTCGTTTCACTCGGCGCTGACGGCGACGCTCGCGACGCGGATGGTGCCGCTGCTCGCGCTCGACGCGCAGCGCATCGCCGAGGCCCAGCGCTCGCGCGTCCATGGCACTCCGCGCCGCGCGGTGATGCGGGCGATCACCGCCAACGCGCTCGACCGCGCGCTCGACATCGCCGCGACGCTCGAGGTGCGCGGCTACGCTGGCGCCCGGCGCCCGCCGCGCGTGCTGCGCCCGATCTCCCGCCACGACATCGCCTTTGCCGCCGCCGCGGCGGCGATCGCGGCGCTCTCGATCTACGCCGCGCTGGCTTCGCTCGCACCGTTTCGCTACTACCCGACGATCCGCGCCTCCTTCGGCCTGACCCAGTTCGCGCTCGCCGGCGCGCTGGTCGTGATCGCCGTCCTGCCGTTCACCCAGCGCCGCGGGATCGAGCGATGAGCGCCGTGCTCGAGCTCGACGGCGTCAGCTACCGCTACCCGACGGGCAGCGTGCCGGCGCTCGACCACGTCAGCCTCGAGGTCGGCGAGGGTGAGCTGGTGCTGCTGGCGGGCCTCTCGGCGTCGGGCAAGACGACGCTGCTCGGGCTCGCCTCCGGTGTCGTCCCGCACTTCCACGGCGGCCGCTTCGAGGGCCGCGCCGAGATCTGCGGGCGCGACCTGCGCGAGACCGGGCCGGCGGCGCTCGCCGAGCACGTCGGCACGCTGTTCCAGGACCCCGAGACGCAGGTCCTGATGGGTAGCGTCCGCGCCGAGCTCGCGTTTCCGCTCGAGAACCGCGGCCACGACGCGGTCGCCGTCGCGCGCGGGGTCGAGGAGGTCGCGCTCGCGCTCGGCATCGAGTCGCTGCTCGAGCGCACAACCAGCGAGCTCTCCGGTGGTGAGCTGCAGCGCGTCGCGCTCGGCGCCGCGCTCGCCGGTGGCCCGCGCCTGCTGGCACTGGACGAGCCGACCTCCCAGCTCGACCCGGTCGCCGGCGATGAGCTGCTCTCGCTGCTGCGCCGCCTCAACGAGGAGTGGGGGACGACGATCCTGCTCGCCGAGCACCGCCTCGAGCGCTGCCTCGCGGCCGCCGACCGCGTGATCGCACTCGAGCGCGGCGCCATCGTCTGTGACGCGGGGCCGAGCGACTTCCTGGCCTGGGCCCACGAGTCAGCGCCGGCCCTGGAGACCCCGGGCGCGCGGATGCTCGCGACGCTCGGCCTCGGCCCGCCGCCCGCCGGCGTCAAGGCTGCCCGCGCCACGCTGCGCCGCCACGACCTGCTCCCGGCGCCGGCGCCGCCATCGTTTGCGGCGCCGCCGCGCCCGCGCCGCCGCTCGCGGCGCGGCGCGCCGGCGCCGGCGCTGCGCTTCGAGCGCGTCTGGCACGAGCTTTCCGGCGGGCGCGCGATCCTCGCCGGCGTCTCCTTCGAGCTATCGGGTGGCGAGCTGGTGGCGTTGCTCGGGCGCAACGGCGCCGGCAAGTCGACGCTGCTGCGCCACGCCGCCGGGCTGCTGACGCCGACCCGCGGCAAGGTCACGGCGAGCGGTCACGTCGCGCTGCTGTTGCAAAACCCGGGCGCCTACTTCGTCCACGACCGCGTCGGCGACGAGCTGCCGCCGTCGGCGCTGGCTGCGGCCGGCCTCGAGTTGCTCGCCGAGCGCCACCCGCGCGAGCTCTCAGGTGGTGAGCGCCAGCGCCTCGCGCTCGCGATCGTCGGCGGCGATGCGGCGAGCGTGCTCTGTCTCGATGAGCCGACGCGCGGCATGGACCGCCAGGCCAAGTCAGACCTCGCGGCGCACCTGCGTGAGCGCGCCGGCGCCGGCGCCGGCGTGATCGTCGCGACCCACGACCCCGAGTTCGCGGCGAGCTTCGCGACGCGCGCGATCCTGATGGCCGACGGCCGCGTGATCGCCGACGCGCCGCCGGCCGCGATCCTCGCCGGCGGTTGGTACTTCGCGACCGAGACGGCGCGGATCCTCGGCGGCTACGCCGGTGCGCTGACCGCCGAGCAGGGCGTGGAGGCGCTCGTCTCGGCGGCCGCCGTCGAGGTGCTGCCGTGAGCTGGCAGCTCGCCTCCTTCAGCCTGCTGGCGCTGGCGCTGCTCGGCGGCTTCTACTGGTATGAGCGCTCGCATCCCTCCTCGCGCACGGTCGCGCTGGTTGCGACGCTGGCCGCGCTGGCGACGCTCGGGCGGATCGCCTTCGCGCCGCTGCCTGACGTCAAGCCGACGACCGACATCGTCCTGATCTCGGGCTACGCGCTCGGCGGCGGCCCGGGCTTTGCCGTCGGCGCGGTCGCGGCGATCGCCTCGAACCTGTTCTTTGGCGAGGGTCCCTGGACGCCCTGGCAGATGCTCGCCTGGGGCCTCGTTGGGCTGGCCGGCGCGCTGCTCGCGCTCGGCGGCCGGCGCATCCCGCGGATCTGGATGGCGCTGATCTGCGCCGCCGCCGGCTTCGGCTACGGGTTCGTCCTCGACTTCTACACCTGGGTCAGCTTCACCGGCCAGCACACGCTCGCCCAGTACCTCGTGATCGAGGGCGAGGCGTTCCCCTTCAACCTCGCCCAGGCGCTCGGCAACTTCTTCTTCTACCTGGCCTTCGGTCCGGCGCTGGTGCGCGCGCTGGAACGCTTCCGGCTGCGGCTCAATGTCAAGTTCGTCGAAGTCGCTTTGCTCCTTCTCCTCATTGGCTTCGGCGCGACCCATGTCTCGCTCGCGCGTGCTGACTCGTTGCCTGTCCGCGCGGAGCTCGGGTATCTAGAGCGCGCCGAGAACAAGGATGGGGGTTTTGGGGGCGGCCCCCATGAGTCGTCATCCCAGCTCTTCACGGCGTGGGCGGTGATCGGGATCGCCGCCGCCGGCGGCGATCCCCACTCTGGCGCGGCTTGGATCGAGTCCCACCTCAATCAGTTACAGGGGGCGGGCGACCTCGAGCGCACGATCCTCGCGCTCAGCGCCGCCCGTGCGCCGCTGCACGGCCTGCTTACAGAGCTCGAGCACGACCAGTCGCCCAACGGCTCCTTCTCCGATCAATCCAACCTCACCGCGTTTGGCATCCTCGCGCTGCTGGCGGGCAAGGGCCCCGGCGTCGCCGCCGCCGCAGCCACCAGCTGGCTCGAGCGCCAGCAGAACGCCGACGGCGGCTTCAGCTTCGCGGAGCGCGGCAGCGCAAGCGATGTCGATGACAGCGCCGGCGCACTCGAGGCGCTCGCCGCGGCCGGCGCGCCGCCGAGCACGATCACGCGCGCCGCCCGCTACCTGCGCAAGGCGCAGAACCGCGACGGCGGCTTCCCCGAGCAGCCCGGTGGCCCCTCCGATGCGCAGTCGACGGCCTGGGTGATCCAGTCCCTGCTCGCGGCTCACGCGACGCCGACCGGCGAGCGCTACCTCGAACGGCTGACCAGCGCCTCCGGCGCCGTCGACTACAGCGCCGGCACGTCGCAAACGCCGGTCTGGGTCACCGCCCAAGCCCTCGCCGCGCTCGCCGGGCGCCCGTTGCCGCTCTGAGCACAGATGAGGTTGTGTCCCGATGCGCAGCGTCACGCTCTGAGGTTCTGGCACTCGGATGACAAAAGGAACTAGGGTTCTCGCCGGTGCTCGTCGGCGTCCCTAAGGAAAGCGTGGCCGGGGAGCGGCGTGTGGCGCTCGTGCCCGAGGTGGTACGCAGGGTGACGGCACGCGGCGTCGATGTGCTGGTGGAAGCGGGTGCGGGGGCTGGGGCGATCATTCCCGACGCGCTCTACGCCGACGCTGGCGCGAGCGTCGCCGAGGACGCCGCGCAGGTCTGGGCGGCGCCGGTCGTCGTCAAGGTAGCGCCGCCGAGCGGCGAGGAGATCGCGCGGCTGCACGCCGGGGGCGTGCTGATCGCCTTCCTTGCGCCGCTTTCGAGCGCCGCGACGACAAGCGCTCTCGCACAGGCCAAGGTCACGGCGTTTGCGATGGAGGCGATCCCGCGGATCTCGCGCGCCCAATCGATGGACGCGCTGTCCTCGCAGAGCAACGTCGCCGGCTACCGTGCGGCGCTGCTCGGCGCCGAGCAGATCGGGCGCTTCTACCCGATGCTGATGACCGCCGCCGGGACCATCCCGCCGGCCAAGGTGCTCGTCCTCGGGGCCGGCGTCGCCGGCCTGCAGGCGCTCGCCACGGCGCGCCGGCTCGGTGCCCAGACGACCGGCTATGACGTGCGGCCGGAGGTCGCCGAGCAGGTTCGCTCGCTCGGCGCGAACTGGCTCGAGCTCGGTATCGAGGCGGCGGGGGAGGGGGGCTATGCGCGCGAGCTGACCGACGAGGAGAAGGCCGCCCAGCAGCAGGCGCTGACCGACGCGATCAAGGGCTTTGACGTCGTCATCACGACGGCGCTGGTGCCCGGCCGCCCGGCGCCGCGCCTGGTCACCGCCGAGGCGGTTGAGGGGATGAAGCCGGGTAGCGTGATCGTCGACCTCGCCGGCGAGACCGGCGGCAACTGTGAGCTGACTACGCCCGGTGAGACGACGGTCGTGCACGACGTGACGATCTGCTCGCCGCTCAACCTGCCGGCCGAGATGCCCGAGCACGCCTCGCAGCTCTACGCCCGCAACATCCAGGCGCTGCTCGAGCTGATGCTCGACGAGCAGGGCGAGCTGAAGCTCGACTTCGACGATGAGATCATCGCCGGCGCCTGCGTGACGCGCGACGGCGAGATCGTCAACGCCGGCGCCAAGGCGCTCGTGGAAGGCGCCAAGTAGTGCTGATCACCAACCTGACGATCCTCGTCCTCGCCGGCTTCGTCGGCTTCGCCGTGATCTCCAAGGTGCCGAACACACTGCACACGCCGCTGATGAGCGGCACCAACGCGATCCACGGCATCGTCCTCCTCGGCGGGCTGCTGGTGATCGGCTTCTCCGGCAACTCGACCTTCAACAAGGTGATCCTCGTGATCGCGATCGCCTTCGGCACGATCAACATCGTCGGCGGCTTCCTCGTCACCGACCGCATGCTCGAGATGTTCAAGCGCAAGCCCGAGGCGCCGCCGCCGAAGGACGGTGAGGAGTGAGCGGGCTCGCCACGACGAGCTTCATCCAGAACGCGGACTTCCTCCATGTCCTCTACATCGTCGCGTTCGCGCTTTTCATCTACGGCCTGTCCGGTCTGACCGGGCCGCGCACCGCGGTTCGCGGCAACCGCATCGCCGCGGTTGGCATGGCGATCGCCGTCCTCGCCACGCTGCTCCAGCCGACCGAGGGCAACTGGGTCCTGATCGTGGTCGGCGTCTTGATCGGTGCGCTGATCGGCGTCCCCGCGGCGCGCCGCGTGAAGATGACCGCGATGCCGCAGATGGTCGCGCTGTTCAACGGCGTCGGCGGCGGCGCAGTGTTCCTGATCGCCTGGGCCGAGTTCCGCAACTCGCACGGCTACATCGCCACGCCGACCTATGTCGCCTTGTTCAGCCTGTTCGCCGCGATCGTCGGCTCAGTCTCCTTCTGGGGCTCGCTGATCGCCTTCGGCAAGCTGCAGGAGCTGCTGCCGGGGCGCCCGATAACGCTCGGTCGCCCGCAGCAGCTCGTCAACGGACTGCTGCTCCTCGGCGCCCTGTTGCTCGCTGCGCTGGTTGCCGACGGCTCGCATTCCCAGCTCGAGTTCATCGGCATGCTGCTCTGCGCGGCCGTGCTCGGCAAGCTCGTCGTGTTGCCGATTGGCGGCGCCGACATGCCGGTCGTGATCTCGATGCTCAACGCCTTCACCGGTCTTTCGGCCGCGGCGACCGGTGTCGCGCTCAACAACCCGGCGCTGATCGTCGCCGGGATGATCGTCGGCGCCTCGGGCTCGATCCTGACCAACCTGATGGCTGTCGCGATGAACCGCTCGATCCCCGCGATCATCGCCGGCGGCTTCGGCGGCGGCGGCCAGGTCGCCGGCGCGAGCGGCGCCGGTGAGCAGGCCGGAAGCGTGCGCTCGGTGAGCGCCGCGGACGTGGCGATCCAGCTCGCCTACGCCCGGCTGGTCGTGATCGTCCCCGGCTACGGCATGGCGGTGGCGCAGGCCCAGCACGCGGTGCGCGAGCTGGCCAAGGCGCTCGAGGCCCGCGGTGTCGAGGTGCAGTACGCGATCCATCCCGTTGCCGGGCGGATGCCCGGCCATATGAATGTCCTGCTGGCCGAAGCCGACGTGCCCTACGACCAGCTCAAGGAGATGGACCAGATCAACCCCGAGTTCGCGCGCACCGACGTGGCGCTGGTGATCGGCGCGAACGACGTGACCAACCCGGCCGCCAAGACCAACCCCGGCTCGCCGATCTACGGCATGCCGATCCTCGATGTCGAAGCCGCCCACTCGGTGGTCGTGATCAAGCGCTCGATGAATCCGGGCTTCGCCGGTATCGAGAACGAGCTCTATTACAAGCCGAACACCTCGATGCTGTTCGGTGACGCAAAGAGCGCCGTCACCGCGATAACCGCCGAGCTGGCCGCGGTCTGAGTCCTTGCGGCCGGCGCTCAGCGCGACTCGTTGATGCGGATCAGGTTGCCCGCGGGGTCGCGGAAGGCGCAGTCGCGAATCCCGTAGGGCTGCTCGGTCGGCTCCTGGACGACCTCGGCGCCGGCGGCCTGCAGCTGCGCGAAGGTGCTGTCGAGATCGGCGGTGCTCAGAAGGACGCGGGCGTAGCTGCCCTTGGCCATCATCTCGACGATCGTGCGGCGCTCTTCGTCGCTGACGCCGGGGTCGGTGGCCGGCGGCTCGAGGACGATCGACGTGTCGGGCTGGTCGGCGGGGCCGACCGTGATCCAGCGCATGCCGCCGTAACCGACATCGTTGCGGACCTCGAAGCCGAGGATGTCGCGGTAGAAGGCCAGCGATGCGTCGGGGTCCTCGTGCGGCAGGAAGCTAGCGTGAACCTTGATGTCCATGGCGCTCATGCTAGCCGCGGCTCGGGCGGTGGCGCTTCTCGATTCCTGATCGGTTTGGTCACCTGTTTTGCCACGCACGACAGCATCCCCGCCGTCGCATCTGCCGCCTGACGCCGGTAGCTGCTGGGCGCGACACCGACCAGCTCGCTGAAGCGGCTGCTGAAGCTGCTGGGCGACGAGTAGCCGACCGCGAAACAGACCTCGGTGACGCTGAGGTCGCCACGACGCAGCAGCGCCATCGCGCGCTCGACGCGTCGCGTCGTCAGGTAGCCGTACGGCGACTCGCCATAGGCGAGGCGGAACTCGCGGCTGAAGTGTCCGGCCGACATGTGCGCGCCGCGGGCCAGCGCCTCGACGTCCAGCGGCTGCGCGTAATCGCGGTCGATCCGGTCGCGGACGCGACGCAGCCGCGCGAGGTCGCCCAGGCGCTCCGCTGCGGGTCCGCTGATCACCGCGAGATCATGCCACGCGCTAGCGGTGCTGCTGCGCCACTCGCCCCTGCGCGAGCCGACCGCGATCTCAGCAGGCTCAGCCGCGAGTGAGCGTCATCGGCGCCGTCTGCTTCCAGATTTTGCGACGGCGCCCTCGCCGACGAGCGTCGGAATAAGAGCTGGTGCCGCGGTTGTCGACGTTCTACGGGATCGTGATCTGGATCTATCGCCCGGACCATCCGCCGCCGCATTTCCACGCTCAGTACGGGGCGGAAACTGCACAGATCGAGCTTGGCACACTCCGCGTGTTGAACGGGTCGTTGCCGGCGCGCGCGCTGGCACCGGTCCGCCAGTGGGCAGGGCTCCATCCCGGCGAGCTTCAGCAGAACTGGGAGCTTGCACAGCGACTGGAGCCGCTCGTAGCGGTCGCTCCGTTGCCCTAGCAATGTGCGAATGCTGCGAGTCACCCAGGTCGAGCCGCTCGATGACCATCATCTGCGCCTGTCGTTCAGCGACGGCGTGGTCGGTGATGTCGACTGCTCGTTTCTGCTGCACGGCTCGCTGGGCGAGTCGCTGCACGACGCGGACTACTTCCGCCAAGCCCGTGTCGACCGTGAAGCCGGCACCGTTGTGTGGCCCAACGGCCTCGATCCGGCGCCAGAGCTCCTCCACGACCTGGCCGCGGTTGCGAGGCGCACCCCGGCAGCGACCTCGGGATCGACACCCAACCGATCCTCGAAGATGTGAAAGACGGTAGAGCTGAGCGGTGATTTGCCGATCGAGCTTGGTCAGCTCTTTGAAGGCTCTCGGGTCGTACTGGACGACGTAGCGCGCGCCTTCGCTCACTGCTCAAGCGTCCGGGCCACCTCGTCGGCCGAGACCAGCTTCGTATGACCCGCCTCAATGTCAGCGAGACGCTGCGTAGCGATCTCGCCGTCTTGTTCGTCGACCATCGCTTCGGACGTTGGCGGCCACACGCCGAGGGGTCGTCCCACTTCCCACTCGTGGCCCGACGGATCGACAAGCCTGCCCAGAAGCCACCCGTGCTCGTTGGCGACGGGACTCTTCTGCGTGGCGCCGGCCGCCAACGCGGCGCGCACGAGCGACTCGGGGTCCTCGACGACCAGCAGCACTCGTCCCGTCGCGCCACCGATCGCGTTGGGGCTGAAGCGGCGCATCTCGTCTGAAGCGCCCGAAACCCAGAACCGCGTCGCCGGCAACAGACAGCTGAGCGACAACGTCGTTATCTCCAGGCCCATCAATCCGATGCGCGACGACAGCGCCAAAGGCCTGCTCGTAAAACGCGACAGCTGCCGGTCCATCGCTCACCCACAGCTCCGGTTGGATATCCGCGTGCGTCTCGCTCACGCCCAGAGTATGCGCCACGGTGCCCAATCAGCCGGTCGCAGCGTGCAGCAATTCCGTCTGGCTTGACGGGCCAGGTCGCGCCGGGCTGGCGCTATTTTTTTCTCACCGGCCGGACTCAGCCGAACGCGATGCAGGCGATGCCACCGACGACGGCGACGCTGCCGAGTATGCGCCCGACCGCCAGCCGCTCGCGGCCGCTGATCACGAGTACGGCGGCGGCGATCAGCACGCTCGTCTCGCGCACGGCGCTGACCGGCGCTGCCGGGGCGATGCGCAGCGCGGCGAGGACGAGCAGATAACCGCCGAAGAAGCCGATGCCGGCGATCAGCGTCCGCCACGTCACGGCCGCGCGCAGGGCCTGGGTGCCGCGCGCTCGCCACGTCGGGATCAGATAACCCGCAGCGGTCACGACGAACACCAGCTCGAGATAGGAGAGTGACGCTCCGTGAACGATGCCGTGCTTGTCGACCAGCGTGTAGCCGGCGATGCAGAGACCGACGGCCAGCGCGAGCGCGAGGTCGCGCGGATGGCCGCGGTTGGCCAGACCACGGACAAACACGATTCCGCCGCCGATCAGCAGCACGCCAAGCGTGGTCAGCGCCGAGATCGAAGTCCCCAGCGCGACGACGCTCACGAGCAGGACGAACACCGGCGCCGAGCCCCGCGCGATCGGATAGACGAAGCTCATTTCGGCGCGTGCATAGCCGCGCGCCAGCAGCGCCAGGTAGGCCAGTTCGAGCACGCTCGAGGCCGCGATGTAGGGCAACGCGCGCGCGCTGAGATGCCAGGTCAGTGCCGCTGCCGGCGCGAAGGCGATCACGCCGATGACGACGGTGACGGCGGCGGCGGCGCGCGTGTCGGCGGCGCCCGAGAGCAGCAGGTTCCACGTCGCGTGCACCACGGCGGCGGCCAGTACCAACAGTAGGGCTGTGAGCGACATGAGAACTCCTTCCCGCCCTGCCAGGGGCATCGGGGACAGAGCCCTCACGGCTTTTCTCCGTTCAGGTGTGGGGTCTCGATTTCTCCGCGACCCTGGCGCCGCTCGGTCCAGGCCCACCCAGATCGGGCGACGGAACCCTAGGCGCAACCACGTGCTGTGAGCAGCCTAACCGACGTGCCACGGTAGTTCTTCGATGCCGGCTGCCCCCTCCCGTCGGCCGTCTCGCGGAGGCGAGCTCGATCGAAGTGCTGCGGCGGCGCCCAGGGGCTTACTCTGCACGAACGTGAGGGCCAGCAGATGAGCCGTGTCGCGATCATCACCGGCGCCGGGACCGGCATTGGCGCTGCAACGGCGAAGCTACTGGCCCTGCACGGACTCGACGTCGTGCTCGTGGGGCGACGAGCCGAACCGCTCGAGTCGGTGCGCGCCGAGCTCGGCGGCAGCGCTCTGGTCGTCGCCGCCGACATCGGTGAGCCCTCGACTCCGGAGCTGGTCGTCGAGCGCACCCTCGCGGCCTTCGGGCAGCTCGACGTGATCGTCAACAACGCGGCGGTGATCGACACGGGCCCGATCGACGCCGTCACCCGCCCGGCCTTCGACCGCCACTACGCGGTGAACGTGGGCGGCCCGTTCTTCCTGGTGCTGGCGGCGCTGGCGTCGCTACGGGCTTCGGCCGACGCAGCCGTGGTCAACGTCACCTCCTCGCTCGGCACGATGGTGATGGCCGATACGACCCTGTACGGGTCGACGAAGGCGGCGCTCGAGTACCTGACGCGCGCCTGGGCATACGAGCTCGCTGGAGACGGGATCCGCGTCAACGCCGTCGCTCCAGGGGGCATCGACACGCCGATCCACGCGACCTACTCCGACGATCTCGAGGCGACGCACGCGGATTTGGCCCGCAGGCTCCCGATGGGCCGGATGGGCCGTCCTGATGAAGTCGCCACATGGATCTGGTCGTTGGTCGCGCCCGAGTCGCGCTGGACTACCGGGACCGTGATCCATGTCGACGGCGGACACGTGCTCGGGCTGCCGCACTCTGCCGGCGGCTGAGCGTGCCTGGCTGCGACACTGAGCCACGGTGATTGCACGGTCAGACGCGCTGCAAGCGCTTGCCACAGAGCCCTTTGATGTTGTTGTGATCGGCGGCGGGATCACCGGTGCCGGGGTGGCGCTCGATGCCGCCTCGCGCGGCTACAGCGTCGCGCTGGTCGAGCGCGACGACTTCGCGTCGGGTACCTCGAGTCGCTCGAGCAAGCTCGTCCACGGCGGCTTGCGCTACCTCCAGCAGTTCGACATCGGGCTCGTGCGCGAGGCGCTGCAGGAGCGCCAGCTGCTGGTGAAGCTCGCACCGCAGCTCGTGCGCCCGCTGCCAATCGTCGTGCCGGCATTCGGAGGCGCCAGGCTTGACCGGCTCGTCGGCGTCGGACTCAACCTCTACGACGTGATGTCGCTGGGGCCGCGTCGCGGCCTGCGCGGACGGCTCGGGCGTCGGCCCACGGACGCCGCGGACGGTGCTGAGGCACGGCAGGGGGAGACCTGGAGCCCAGAGCGCCACCGCGTCATCGGCGGCGAGGAAGTGTGCGAATACCTACCGGCGCTGGCGGCCCGCGCGCCGACCGCCGGCTACCTCTTCTATGACTGCCAGACCGACGACGTGCGGCTCGTGCTGAGCGTCCTCGGCGAGGCCGAGCGGTTCGGCGCGATCTGTGCGAACGACGTCTGTGTGGAGGAGCTGCTGCTCGAGGACGGGCGCGCGGCTGGCGTGCGCGCGCGCGAGCGCGTCAGCGGTGAGGCGCTGATCGTGCGCGCCGAGCACGTCGTCAACGCGACCGGCGTCTGGGCCGATCGACTACGCCCCCAGGAGCTCCACGACGAAGCCGAGGTGCCACAGATCCGTCCCAGTCGCGGCAGCCACATCATTCTGTCCAACGAACGGCTGCTGCTGCGGGCCGGCGCGATAGTGCCGGCGGGCGGCGGACGGACGATCTTTGCGCTGCCATGGCTGGGGCGGGCGCTGATCGGGACGACCGACAACGACTACCACGGCGAGCTTGAGCATGTGCGCCCGCCAGCCGAGGACGTCGACTACCTACTCGACGCTGTCAACGCCTTCTTTGCGACGTCGCTGGGCCGCGAGGATGTAGCCGGGGCATTCGCCGGTGTCCGGCCACTGATCTCCCCGGGCGACGCCAGAACCTCGGTCGACATCTCGCGCAAGGCCGAGCTCTATGAGACATCGAGTGGGATGATCACGATCACCGGTGGCAAGCTGACGACGTGGCGACGGATGGCACAGATGACGGTCGACCGGATCGTCGAGCGCGACTCGCTCGACGCCCCATGCCGCACGCAGGAGATCCAGATCGGCCAGCAGGTCTCGCCCGAGCAGCTCGAGCGCGTCGCCGGCGTGGCGCCAGAGGCCTACCCCGCACTTGCTGCGCGCTACGGCTCGCGAGCCGACGCCGTGTTGCGGATCGCCGGCGAGAGGGCGGAGCTCGCGAAGCCGATTCTTGACGGCTTTCCCGATCTGCTCGCCGAGGTCGTGCACGCGGCGCGCAGCGAGCAGGCCCGCGGGATCGGCGACGTGCTGCTACGGCGCACGCGGCTCGGCTTGCTCGCCGCACGCGAGCTCAGCGCCGAAGGATCGCCGGCACTCAAGCGGGTGGCCGCCGCGGTCGGCCGCGAGCTCGGCTGGAATCTGCGGCGCCGCCGCGCCGAGCTGGCGCGCTTTCACGACGAAGCGCTTGCTGAAGGGATTGTCGTCGAGGGGCTACCGGCCGGAGCCGGCGCCAGCTGATGGTCGAGCTACGCGCCGGCGGGCAGACCCACACGCTCGGCAGCCGCCCGTGGCTGATGGGCATCGTCAACGCGACCCCCGACAGCTTCTCCGACGCCGGCCTGCGCCCGAGCAGCGAGGCGCGGTTTGCGCTGGCGCGTGAGCTGCTCGCGGCTGGCGCCGACGTGATTGATATCGGCGGCGAGTCGGGTCGTACGAACCTGCCCCCGGTTGGCGTCGAGGAAGAGATCGAGCGGGTCGTGCCGCTGATCGAGCGCGTCGCAAGCGAGCTCGGCGCGCTCGTCTCAGTCGACACCTACAAGCCGGAGGTCGCGGCGGCAGCGCTGGCCGCCGGCGCGGTGATCGTCAACGACGTCAGCGGGCTGCGCGACCCCGCGCTCGCCGAGGTCTGCGCCCAGGGCGGCGCGGCGCTTGTCGTGATGCACACGCGCGCGGCGCCGAAGCAGCGCCGCCAGGACCCCGACCTCTACGACGACGTGCTCGAAGACGTTCTCGGCTTCCTCGCCGAGCGGATCGCGCTGGCGCGTGCGCTGGGGGTGGCCGAGGAAGCGCTGATCGTCGATCCGGGGCCCGACTTCGCGAAGACGCCGGTGCAGACGATCGAGCTGCTGCGGGGCGCGTCGCGGCTGCACGAATTCGGACGTCCGGTGTTGATGGCGCTCTCACGCAAGGATTTCGTCGGCGCGCTGACCGGGCGCTCGCCGCGAGACCGCGGTGCCGGGACGCTTGCCGCGCTTGCCCATGGGCTCGACATCGGCGCGCAAATCTTCCGCGTGCACGACGTGGCTGCCGCGGCGGACTTCATTGCCGTGCGCCAGGTGCTGCGCGGCGAGGCGGACGTCGCGCCCGATACATCGCTGCCCGACGAACTGCGCTCGGAGCCGCCGCCGGAGCGCGTAAGCTGAACGCAACGCCATGCGTGCGCTGCACGCTCGCGAGGGGTGCTGGCGGCTGACACCAACGTCGCCGGACGCCTACCACCCATCACGAAGGGACCGATATGTCGATCATCAACGCCGAGGAGCTCGAGGCGAGCCCACTCGCCGATCTCCACGCGCTCGCCTCAACGCTCGCAATCGACGGCTTTCGCGGGCTGCGCAAGCCCCAGCTGGTCGAGGCGATCCTCACTCGCCAGGGGGGCGCGCCGCCGAGCGCCGGCTCCTCCGATGCGCCGCCGGCCCGCAGCGGGCGGCCGCCGCGCCGGCGCCGCAGCCGCGCGCGCGATTCCGACTCCGATGACGGTGGCGCCGCGCCGGAGCCTGCGGCCACGCCGACCGATACGCCGCCGCGCACGATCGAGGGGGTCGTCGAGCTGCTGGCAAACGGCTCCGGCTTTGTCCGCCCCGACGGCGCCCACAACAGTGACGGCGACGTCTACGTGTCCGCCGCACAGGCGCGACGCTGCGAGCTGGTCGCCGGTGACCGCATCGGCGGCCCGGTTCGCCCGCCGCGCCGCTCCGAGCGCCATCCGTCGCTGATCCGCATCGACACGATCAACGGCGTCGCCGCCGACGAGGCGGTCCACGGCACGCGGATCGACGACATCGAGGTCGATTGGCCGAGCGTGTTGATCCCGCTCGGCGCCGGCGACGCGATCCTCACGGCGCTGGCGCAGCTGGCTCCATTCGGCCGTGGCTCGCGGGTCGTGATCAGCGGCCCGGCGCGCTCGGGCAAGACCCTCGTGCTGGGTCGCCTCGCCGCCGCACTGACGGCGCTCGACGGCCTCGAGGTCGAGTTGATCGCCGTCGGCGTGCGACCCGAAGAGCTGACTGAATACAAGGCGCTCGCCCATGCCAGCGCGGCGGGCAACAGCTTTGCCGCCTCGCACGAGCTGCAGGATGGGGTGGTCGAGCAGGCCGTCGAAAGGGGCCGGCGCGTCGCAGTCCGCGGCGGCGACGCGGTCCTCCTCATCGACACGCTCGATGGACTCAGCGCCGGCACGACGCGGCGCGCTCTGGCGGCCGCCCGCAACCTGCGCGACGCCGGTTCGCTGACGATCATCGCGACGGCGAGCCAGCCCGTCGGGGGCGAGACGACGACGGTCGTGCTGAGCGGCGGCGCCGCGCCGGGCACCATCGACGCCGGTCTCAGTGGGACGCTGCGTGGCGAGCTACTGGTCGCGGCGAAACCCAAGCGCGCAGCCGCCAAGCGCGCTCCCGCCAAGCCGCGTGCGCCACGCCGGCGAGCCAGTCAGGCCGCCGAGGCGCCGACGCAGGGCGCCGGCACTGACGAATAGCTGACGGCGCTCTAGGGTCGGTAGGCGACGCGGACCCAGGACGGTTCGGGCGTGAGCTCGATCGGCTCGCCGCCGCGATCCGGCTGGACGTAGGAGAAGCTGTTGGTGTGCTCGCAGAAGGAAACATCGAGTTCGCCTTCGCGAACGCGCTGATCGAGCCAGGCACCGCGGAACACGAGGCGGCGCAGCCAGTGCACGAGCGACTGCTCGGCCGGACCGATCAGATCGCCCCAACGGTCGCAAACATGATCGCCCAGAGCTGAAGCGGGGTCCTGGATCTCGCCGTTGACGGCGAGGTTTACGAGGTCCTCGAGCTCCGACTCCTCGAGCCGCCCGTCGACGAAGCCGAGACGGACGGCGGCCTGCTCGCAGCGCTCGCGGAAATCATCCTCGTTGAACGTGAACCGCAATTCTCCGTACTCGAGGACAAAATCCTCGCCAGAGTTGTAATTTCCACGACGCGCAGTATCCATGACCAAGTGCCCCGCGGGACCGTCGGGATCATATGCGGGTTTCCTGCTCGGGCGCCTCGTGTGCACGCTTTCTTTCACCCGCCGCGCGCGCCGCTGTGCACCACAGGCCGCCGCCGTTCTGCTCGCGCGCGCCGCGCCGGCGGAAGCCCGCCAGGCCGGCGGGAGCCCGCGGGCACGGGTCCTCGCCGTAGCGCCGCAGCGGGAATTCGCCGCCGCCGGTGGGTGCCGGCGCCGTCGCGCCACGGCCGAGCGAGCGGAGCAGGGTGGGGCGGCCTAACTTTCAGGTGTTGACAAGTGGGAATAAATGGGGCATGCTCCGCCGCAGCGAACCTGGCTGGAGGGGTTCCTCCCGCCACCTCCAGCCCGGTTCGAACCTTCGAAGGTGGGCAGGCCAAGTGGCGTTTCGCGGATCGTTCGAATTCACTCTCGACGCAAAGAATCGGCTCACGATCCCGGTCAAATTCCGCGGGCCCTTCGCCGATGGCGTGACGCTCGCGCGGATGCGTGACCGGACTGACTGCGTGTCGGTGTGGTGTACCCCGGTGTTCGACGCCTACGTCGAAAGTCTTATCGAGAGCCTCCACCCGCTGGCCGAGGAGCGCGAGACGCTGGCCCGCTTCTACGGCGCCAACTCGCGGGACGCCGAGCTCGACACCGCGGGCCGCGTGATCGTTCCGACGCGGATGCTCACGACCGCCGGTATCGAGAAGGACGTCGTCGTCAACGGTGTCGCCAACCGGCTCGAGGTTTGGGCGCGCGGCACATGGGACAAGGTCAACGACGAGCTAACCGACGCTGTCAAAGAGATCAGGCCGGCACTTGGCACCACTGCTTGACATGACGATCACGCACATCCCCGTGCTGGCCGGCGAGCTGATCGATGCGCTCGACCCGCAGCCCGGGCAGATCGTGGTCGATGCCACCGCCGGCGGCGGCGGCCATGCCCGTCTCGTGGCCGAGCGGCTGGGTTCTGGCGGCACGCTGATCGGCATCGACCGCGACCCCACTGCCGCCGAGCGCTTCGAGGAGATGACGCACGAGGTCGGCTGCACCACGCGTTTCATTCGGGCGAGCTTCGTCGACGGTTTGACATCGCTGCGCGACGAACAACTCGGCGCTGACGCCGTGTACTTCGATCTCGGCATGTCATCGATGCAGATCGATACCTGGCAGCGCGGTTTCTCCTATGCCTACGATGCGCCGCTCGACATGCGGATGGACCCTGGCCAGGAGCTGTCGGCCCGCGAGGTCGTCGGCGAGTGGGACGAGTCGCGGCTCGCCCAGATCTTTCGCAGCTACGGCGAGGAGCGCTACGCGCGCCAGATCGCCCACGCGATCGTGGCCGAGCGCACCCGTGCTCCGATCGAGACGACGCTGGAGCTGGTCGAGGTGATCAAGGCGGCGGTACCGGCGCCCGCGCGCTTTGCCGCTGGGCACCCGGCCAAGCGCGTCTTCCAGGCGATTCGGATCGCCGTCAATGAGGAGCTCGATCAGCTCGACATGGCATTGCCACTCGCGTGGGAGCTGCTCGTCCCCGGCGGCAGCCTCGCGGCGATCTCCTTCCACTCGCTCGAGGACCGCCGCGTCAAGCAGTTCCTCGCGGCCCGTGCCACCGGCTGCATCTGCCCGCCCGATCTGCCGATCTGCGTCTGCGGGCGCACTCCGGAGGCCGCGCTTCCACGTCGCCGCGCGATCGCCGCGAGTGCCGGCGAACTGGCGCTCAACCCTCGCGCCGCCAGCGCTCGCCTGCGCGTCGCTCGCAAGCTCGAGGTGTCGCAGTGACGCCGGCGGCTGCCGCACGCGCGCGCGCCGCCGTCGCAGCGCCGCTGCGCCAGCCGATCGCGCCGCGGCGGGTCTCCGGCCCGACTCGCCACCCGCGCGCGGCGCCGCTCTCGCCGCTGCGTCAGCATCCGCTGGTCGTCCTGCTCGACGCCCCGTTCCTTGACCGGCTGATCCGCGGCCGCGCCTGGATCGCGCTCGTCGGCTTCGCCCTGCTCGGAATCGTCGCGATGCAGGTGGCGATCCTCCGCCTCGGTGCGAGCATCGGTCGCTCCGTCAGTCAGATCGAGCAGCTCACGCAGCAGAACGAGACCGTCGCAACAGCGATCGCCGGGCTCCAGCCGGGACAGAACGTCGCGCTCGAGGCGTCCGCGCTCGGCATGGTCTACCCGCCCGACGACAACATCGACTACCTGCGCTACAACGCCGGCGACGCAGCGCTGGCCGCGGCGTCGATCGGCCCGCCCACGGTCCCGCTGCTGGTTAGCCCGAACTCGAGTCTCACGGCGCCGCTCACCGCGTCGAGCACGTCGTCCCCGCCAGGGGCCACCGCGGCGAGCGCCACGCAGGCCACGCGATCGACAACCAGCACGACCAGCCCGAGCACGACGGTCTCAACGACGACCGCACCCGCCAGCCAGGGTGCAGCGTCGGGCCCGGCGGAAGGCTCTGCGAACGGCGCCGTCAGCCCGCAGGGCGGCTCCTCCGCGCCGGGCGCCGGGGCCGCCGGCTAGCGCGCGCATGGCGCTCGCACAACGGCGTATCCGCCTGCTGTTCGGCGCATTCGCTGCGCTGCTCGCGATCGCCGCAGTGCGCACGCTCGAGCTCGGCACGCTGCAGTCGGCGCACCTCAGCGCCATCGCCACGCAGCAGCAGGTGCAAACGCAGGCGTTGCCCGCCGTGCGCGGCGAGATCCTCGACCGCAACGGCGCGGCGCTCGCGCTGACCGAGCCAGCCGACGACATCTCCGCGACGCCCTACCAGATCAAGGATCCCGCGAGCGCGGCCGCGCGCCTCGCGCCGCTGCTGGGGGAGAGCGTGGCGACGCTGACCCAGCAGCTTGCCGCGCGCACCACGTTCGTGTACCTCAAGCGCCAGGTACCCGACACGGCGGCGCAGCAGATCGCGGCGCTCGGGATCGCTGGAATCTCGCTCACGACAGACAACATCCGCGACTACCCGTTCGGTGATCTCGCCGCACAGCTTCTCGGCGGCACGCACCTCGGTGGTGGCGGAGCCGACGGCCTCGAGCTCGAGCTCAACGGCGCGCTGGCCGGCGTCAGCGGCACCAGCCGAACGGTTGTCGCCGCCGACGGCACGCCGATCAGCGTCAGTGACCCGCGCAAGGCGGTCCCGGGCGAAACCGTGCGGCTGACGCTTGACGCGCGGCTGCAGCAGGAGGTCGAGACGGTGCTCGCCGGCGTAGGCCAGGAGTACACGCCAGAGGATGCGACGGCGATCGTGATGACCCCCTCGACCGGTGCCGTGCTCGCGCTGGCAAACTGGCCGAGTGTCAACGCCAACGACGCCGGCACCGGCTTTGACTGGTCAGACCACGCGATCGCGCTGAACTACGAACCTGGTTCGACGTTCAAGGCCGTCGTGATCGGCGGCGCCCTCTCCGACGGGCTGATCACGCCCAGCACGATGTTCAACATTCCCTCCTCACTGCCGTTCGACGGTCGCGTCATCAACGACTCGACGGCGCACCCTGACGAGCAGCTCTCGACGACGGGGATCCTCGCCCAGTCGAGCAACATCGGGGCGGTGGAGATCGGGCAGAAGCTGGGCGCCGCTCGCTTCGCCTACTGGGTCAAGCGGTTTGGCTTCGGCTCACCGACCGGGATCGATCTGCCAGGCGAGAACCAGGGGATCATCCCGCCGCTCAGCGACTACAACAACTTCTCGATGGGCAACCTGCCCTTCGGACAGGGCGAGTCGGTCACGCCAATCCAGATCGCCACGGCCTACGCGGCGATCGCCAACGGCGGCATCCTGCGTCCGCCGCACGTCGTCGCGCAGATCGGGAACACGGTCCAGCGCGAGCCCGCCGGTCATCGAATCATCAGCCCGCTGGTCGCCGGCGAGCTGCGCACGATGCTCGAAGGAGTCCTCGAGCCCGGCGGCACGGCGTCCGAGATCACGATCCCCGGCTACCAGCTCGCCGGCAAGACCGGCACCGCCAACAAGGCGATCCCGGGCGGCTACTCCAACACCAAGTTCGTCGCCTCGTTCGTCGGCTTCGCGCCCGCAACGGACCCGAAGATCGAGGTCGAGGTCGTCGTCGACCAGCCGAAGGGCGATGCCTACTACGGCACCGACGCACCGGCCCACGCCTGGGGCGCGATCATGACCTGGGCGCTGCGCTATCTGAAGATTCCGCCGGGCTGAGTGCCCCGCCTCCTAAAATCCGCACTCGATGCTGCTTTCGGAACTGAGCGAGGGCGGAGCTCCGGTCGAGCTCTCCTCGCTCGCCTACGACTCTCGCGCCGCCGGGCCGGGGACGCTGTTCTTCTGCGTACCGGGACTGCGCAGCGACGGTCACGATCATGCCGCCGACGCGGTGCGGCGCGGCGCCAGTGCGCTCGTCGTCGAACGGCCGCTGTCGCTCGGCGTCCCTGAGCTGCGCGTCGCCTCGGTCCGCGAGGCGATGGCGCCGCTCGCCGCGCGCTTCTACGGTGATCCGAGCGCGGCGCTGCGCATCGTCGGCGTCACCGGCACCAACGGCAAGACGACGACGACCTTCCTGATCCGCGCGCTGCTCGAAGCGGCCGGTGAGCAGTGCGCTCTGCTCGGCACGGTGAAGTCGGTGATCGGTGGCGTTGACGGCGCCGTGATCCACACGACGCCCGAGGCGATCGACCTCCAGGCGAGCTTCGCCGCGATGCGCGACAGCGGCGACCGCGCCTGCTCGATGGAGGTCTCATCGCACGCGCTCGAGCTGCATCGCGCCGACGCGATCCACTTCGCCGCCGCGGTGTTCACGAACCTGACCCAGGATCACCTCGACTTCCACGCGACGATGGAGGCCTATTTCGCCGCCAAGCGGCGGCTCTTCGAAGCCGGTCCGGCGGTCGCCGTGGTCAACGTCGATGACCCCTACGGCGCGCGGCTGCGAGCCGACTTCCCCGCGGCTGTGAGCTTCGCCCTCGATGCCCCCGCTGACTACCGGGCGCTGGCCCTGCGGTCCGGGATCGCCGACGCGCAGTTCACGGCGCTCACACCGGAGGGCGAGATCGCCGTGCAGACCCGTCTGCCCGGTCGCTTCAACGTCGCCAACGCCCTCGCCGCGCTTGCCGTCACGCACCAGCTCGGCGTGCCGCTGGAGCAGGTCGTCGCGGCGCTCGCGGACGCCGCACCGGCTCCCGGTCGCTTCCAGGCGCTGGACGAGGGCCAGCCGTTCGCCGTCCTCGTCGACTACGCCCACACGCCCGACTCGCTTGAGAACGTGCTCGCGGCCGCGCGGGCGCTGACCGAGGCGCGCGTGATCTGCGTCTTCGGCTGCGGCGGCGATCGCGATCGCGGCAAGCGCTCGCAGATGGGGCAGATCAGCACCGCGCTTGCCGAGCTGACGATCGTCACATCCGACAATCCCCGCTCGGAGACGCCGGAGGCGATCGTCGAGGAGATCCTTGCCGGCGCGCGGGGGGACGGCGACCACGCGGTCGAGGCGATCATCGAGCGCCGCGCCGCGATCGCCCACGCGATCTCGCTCGCCGGCACCGGCGACGTCGTCGTCATCGCCGGCAAGGGCCACGAGCAGGGTCAGGAGTTCGAGGACGGGCGGACGGTCCCGTTCGACGACGCAGCGGTCGCCCGCGAGCAGCTGCGTCTGGCCGCCGCGCAGCGCCTGTGAAGAACTGGGACGCGCAGCGGATCGCCGATGTCGCGGACGCGCGCTGCGTCACGCCGGCGCCCGGCGGACCGCGGCGCGTCGTGATCGACTCCCGCGGGGTGGCGCCGGGAGATCTCTTCGTCGGTTTGGCGGGCGTGCAAGACGACGGCGGACGCTTCGCGACGCAAGCGCTTGCGGCTGGAGCCTGGGGGGTACTCGTCCGTCCGCCCTTTGCGCAGGGCGCAAAGGGCGGAGCGATCCTCGTTACTGAGGATCCGCTTGCGGGGCTTCAGTCGCTGGCGCTCGCTTGGCGGCGCGAGCTCGGGGCGAAGGTTGTCGCCATCACCGGGTCGGCGGGCAAGACTTCGACGAAGGACATTTTGGCTGCGCTGCTCGCGCGCGAACTGCCGACCGTCGCGAGCCCGCGCAACTACAACACCGAGATCGGCCTGCCGCTGGCGATCCTCGGCGCGCCGCCGGGCACGGAGGTGCTGGTGCTCGAGCTGGCGATGCGGGGACTCGGCCAGATCGCCGAGCTTGCCGCGATCTGCGAGCCCGACATCGGCGTGATCGTCAACATCGGTCCCGCGCATCTCGAGCTGCTCGGATCGATCGAGGCGATCGCCGCCGCCAAAGCGGAACTGCTCGCCGCGCTCGCGGAGGATGCGACGGCGGTCGTGCCGGCCGGCGAGCCGTTGCTCTACCCGTACCTCGCGCAGCGGCTGCGGGTCGTGCGCTTCGGCCCGGGCGGCGACGTCTGCGTTGTCAGGGCAGATGCGGACGGCGTCGAGATCGACGCCTTCGGTGAGGTTGTCACGCTCGAGCCTGGCTTCCGCTCGACTCACCTGTTGCTCGATCTGTGCGCCGCCGTCGCCGCCGCGCGCACGCTCGCTGTGCCCGTCGGAGGGCAGTATGAGATCGCCTTATCGAGGCTGCGCGGCGAGCGCGTCGAGCTCACCGGCGGGGTGACGATCATCAACGACTGCTACAACGCCAACCCGATGTCGATGCGCGCCGCCCTCGAGGAGCTCGGTTCAGACACGGTGGCTGTGCGCCGCGTCGCCGTGCTCGGCGATATGCTCGAGCTCGGCGCGGCGTTCGAGCAGCGCTACCACCGCGAGCTCGGCGAGCAGGCGAGCGACGCCCGCGTATCGCTGCTGGTGACGGTTGGGCCGCTCGCGGAGCTCGCCGGCGAGACCTTCGTTGGCGGCGAGCACGTCCATTTCGAGGACGCGCGCAGCGCCGCCATTGGGCTCGAGCCGCGGTTGGCGCGCGGCGACCTCGTGCTGGTCAAGGGCTCGCGTGGCGTTGGTCTCGAGATCGTCGCGCGTCAACTTGCGCTCGGGCGCGTGGCTTCGTGAACGCTGTTGCCTCCAGCGGGCAGCTCGCGCGCGTCCTTATCGGCGGCACCGCCTCGCTGCTGATCTGCATCTTCCTCAGCCCTAAGTTCATCGAGTTCGTCCGCCGCCGCTCGTTCGGCCAGCAGATCCGCGACGACGGTCCGCAGGGGCACCTGAGCAAGTCGGGCACGCCGACGATGGGCGGGATCATCATGTTCACAGCGCTCGCGGCGCCCTTTCTCGTATTGGCGCACTACAGCTGGAACGCGCTCGCGGTGTTCTTCGCGGCGGTCGCCTGCGCACTGCTCGGCTTCGCCGACGACTACATGAAGATCGTCCGCCAGCGCTCGCTCGGTCTGCGCGCCCGGACCAAGCTCGTGTTGCTCGCGCTGATCTCGCTCGGCCTGTGGTGGGTCGCAACACACAAGGTGCATCTGCACTCGACGCTCGAGCTGCCGGTCGGGCACGACTACATCTACCTCGGGGCCTTCTACCCGCTGCTGATCTACCTCGTAGTCGCCGGCACGACCAGCGGCGTCAATCTGACCGACGGGCTCGACGGCCTCGCCGCCGGCTGCGCGGCGATCGTGCTGCTGGCCTATGTGCTGATCACCTCGATCACGACGGGCGATGCCGACCTCGCCTTGTTCGCCAGCTGCCTGCTCGGTGTCTGTGTCGGGTTTCTCTGGTTCAACGCCTTTCCGGCGACGATCTTCATGGGCGACACCGGCTCGCTCGGACTCGGCGGCGCGATCGCCGGGCTCGCCGTGATGACCCACACCGAGATCCTGCTGCTGGTGATCGGTGGCATCTTCGTGCTCGAGGCGCTCTCGGTCCTGATCCAGGTCGTCTCCTTCCAGGCCTTCCGCAAGCGCGTGTTCATGATGGCGCCGATCCACCACCACTTCGAGCTCAAAGGCTGGTCTGAGACCAAGATCATCCTGCGCTTCTGGATCATCGGCGCGGTTGGCGCGGCGATCGGCTTCGTCATCTACCAGCACTCGATCAAGTGAGGCCTGGGCTACCGGGCGGCCCCTACCTCGTCGTCGGGCTCGCGCGCTCAGGGGGCTCCGCGTCGCTTGCGCTCCGCTCAGCCGCTCAGCAGGTGGTTGGGCTCGACCGGGCGTTGCCGGCCGGGGCGGTCCAGTTGCGGGAGGCCGGGGTGGAGATCCACACCGGCACGGACGGCATCGAGCTGCTGGATCGCGTGCGGACAGTCGTCAAGAGCCCGGGGGTGCCGCGCGAGGCGCCGGTGATCGCGGCGGCGCTCGAGCGTGGCATGACGGTGATCGGCGAGATGGAGCTCGCCTGGCGGATGCTGCCGCAGGACTTCATCGCCGTGACCGGAACCAACGGCAAGACGACGACCGTCGAGCTGATCGGCGCGATCCATCGCGCCGCAGGATTACCGGTGGCGGTCGCCGGCAACGTCGGGCGCGCTCTCAGCGGGCTGGCGACGCCGGCGCCGCTGGGCGCCGGCCCGCTCGCCGCTGACACGATCGTGGTCTGCGAGGCGTCCTCGTTCCAGCTCGAGGATGCGAGTGACTTTGCGCCGGAGGCGGCGCTGCTGCTGAACATCGAGCCCGATCACCTCGACCGCCACCACAGCTTCGCCCGCTACACCGAGGCCAAGCTCAAGATCTTCGCCAACCAGAGCGCCGGCGCTCTGGCCGTTCTCCCAGAAGCGCTCGCTGAGGTCACGATCCCCGGCGCGGCGCAGCGGATCGTCTTCGGCGAGGGCGAGCGATGCGCCCTGCGTCTGCGCGACGGCGTGCTGCAGTGGCACGAGGACGAGCTCATCGCGCTGCGCGACGTTCGCCTCCGCGG
>Ga0302325_10007537_pt1 | contig 24120 bp, 17 predicted proteins | sample Palsa_T0_2_FD_201948 | JGI IMG/M metagenome (GOLD analysis project Ga0302325, IMG submission 201948) | Peat permafrost microbial communities from Stordalen Mire near Abisko, Sweden - Palsa_T0_2 | ecosystem: Environmental > Terrestrial > Soil > Palsa > Peat permafrost | place: Sweden: Abisko... | reverse complement strand
GGCCGCGGCCGGGTACTCGAAGGGGCTGAGCATTACGCTGAGCGCCCCGTCGGTTGACGACCCGCTGGCCGAGCAGATCCAGGGCCAGCTCCAGGCGGTCGGCATCACCGTCAACATCGGCAACATCTCCGAGGACACCGAGACCCAGTACCTCTACCTCGACAAGACCATCCCGTTCGCGGTCGACGGCACGGCCGGCCGGATGTCCCCGGTGGAGATGCTCGACGTGCTCTACAGCCAGCAGGGCCTGATGAACGTCGACGGCAAGGCGTCGACCACCTCGGCCGCCGTCACCTCGGCGCTCGACAACGCGCTGACCGTTCCGCTCGACTCGCCCGGCTACCCGGCCGCCCTGCAGAACGCGGTCGTGACCTCGGTCGAGAACGACCCCATCCACGTCTGGCTCTACACCAACCCGCGCATCTTCGCCTACAGCCCGTCGGTGACCGGAATACCGTCGGACCTGGTGCAGCAGCGCTGGGAAGGCGTCCAGGTGGCGAGCTGACCCGATGGCAGTCGTCGATCTAACAAACCTGAATCTGCCAGGCACCGCCGGGGCCATCTCGCCCCGGCGGCGCCGCGGGCGGTCCGTCGCGTCGCAGGTCGGCCGCGGCATCGCCATCCTGGTCCCGATCCTGGTCATCAGCTCGTTCATCACCTACAGCCTCGGCGCGCTGTCCAACAGCAACCCGGCCGCCACGATCCTCGGCCAGGACGCGGCCACCCCGGCCGCGGTGGCGCACCTGGACAAGGTGCTCGGCCTGGACAAGCCGCTCGTCGTCCAGTACTGGGACTGGCTGACCCAGGCGTTCCAGGGTCACCTGGGGACGTCCTACTTCACCGGCATTCCGGTGTCGCAGTCGATCGCGCAGCGGCTGCCGGTCGACCTGTCGATTGCGATCCTCGCGGTCATCCTGGCGGTCCTGATCGGCGGCACGGCGGGGACGATCGCGGCCGTCCGCCGGGGCGGCCTGTTCGACCGCGGCGTCACCATGGTCTGCTCGGCGGTCTCCACCCTGCCGGCCTTCGTCGTCGGGATCATCCTGGTGGTGATCTTCGCGGTGACGTGGCACCTGCTGCCGGCCAACGGCTACGTCGGCCCGACCGGCGGGATCTGGCCGTGGCTGGAGCACATCATCCTGCCCAGCCTGGCGCTTGCCCTCCAGGTCGCGGCGGACATCGCCCGGCAGCTGCGCACGTCGCTGGTCTCGGTGCTCGAGCAGAACTACATCACCGGCGCGCGGGTCCGCGGCCTGCCTTACCGTCGCATCCTGCTCCGGCACGCGCTGCGCAACGCCGCCGGTCCGGCGCTGGTAATCCTCGGCAACGACTTCCCGCTCATGCTCGCTGGCGCGGTGGCAGCCGAGGTCGTCTTCTCCCTGCCCGGGCTCGGCCAGCTGCTGCTCGAGGCCGCGCAGTCGAGGGACATCCCGGTCGCACAGGGAGTGCTGCTGGTGGTGTCCGCGTTCGTCATCGTGGTCAACCTCGTGGTGAACACGCTGCTCAACGTGCTCTACCGGACCGGCGACGGGATCGTCTCATGAGCAAGCGAACCTCGATCTTCGGGCCCCGCTCGGTGCTGAGGCTGCCGTCGGCCAAGATCGCCGTGGTCATCCTGGCGGCGGTGATCTTCCTCGCGATCTTCGGGTCCGCGCTGGCGCCGCAGAACCCGCTGACGATCAACGCCAACGCCCTCTTCCAGGGGCCGAGCGCGCAGCACCTGCTCGGCACCGACTACCTCGGCCGGGACGTGCTCAGCCGCCTGATGGCGGGCACCCGGCTGTCGGTGTTCACCGCGTTCGAGGCGGTCGCCATCGGGTTCGTCCTGGGCGGACCGCTCGGCATCGCCACCGTCTTCCTCGGCAAGTGGTTCGATTTCGCTGCCAACCGGGTCTTCGACGCGCTGATGACGCTGCCGTCGATCTTCTTCGCGGTGGCCGCCACCGCGGCGCTCGGCAACGGCCTGGTCCAGGCGATGCTCCCCATCGGCATCCTGTTCTCCCCCTACTTCTTCCGCATCACCCGGGCGGCCACCCTCGAGTTCGCCCGCGCCCAGTACGTGGAGGCGGCCGAGCTCCTCGGCGCCTCCAAGCTCCATGTCATCCGCGTGCACGTGGTGCGCAAGGTGCTGCCGACCATGGCGGTGACCACGGCCGGGCTGGTCGCGGGCGCGCTGCTCACGGTGTCGTTCCTCACCTTCCTCGGCATCGGCGTGCAGCCGCCCGCGCCGACCTGGGGCGGCGTGCTCTCCTCGGAACTCGACTACCTGTCCAACGCGCCGTGGGCGCCGCTCATCCCCGGTGCGCTGATCGCGATCACCGTGGGCGCCTGCAACGCGCTGGCGGACGCCCTGCGTGACCGGACCAGCGCGGGCACGTTCGCGCCGGTGATCGACCCGGTCATCAAGACCCATTCCACCCTGCAGGCCCTGGAGGTCGCCAATGAACGGCAATCCGCCGCCTGACCAGGTCCTCGGCCTCGAGGACCTGCATGTCACGGTGCACCACGGGGCCGCCACCGCGGTCAGCGGAGTCACGCTGTCGGTGCACACGGGCGAGATCGTGGGCATGGTGGGGGAGTCGGGCAGCGGTAAGACGCTGACCTGCCGGGCCGCCCTCGGCGAGCTCCCCGCGGGCTGCGCCGTCAGCCAGGGGACGATCTCGTTCGAGACGAACAACGTGACGGACCTGTCCCGCCGCGGCTGGGAGCGGCTGCACGGCACCGGCATCGGGGCGGTGTTCCAGGATCCCTCCTCGTACCTGAACCCGTCGCTGTCCGTCGGCAGCCAGCTCACCGAGGTGCTGCGGGTCAAGCAGCGCCTGCCGCGGCGCGAGGCGCACCGCAAGGCGATCGAGCTGTTCACGGTCGTCGGCCTGCGCCAACCGGAACGGGTCTTCCATCAGGTGCCGGCGGAGCTGTCGGGCGGCATGCTCCAGCGGGTCATGATCGCCATCGCGATCTCCTGCGGCCCGCGGCTGCTGATCGCCGACGAGGCCACCACCGCCCTCGACGTGACCATCCAGGCGGAGATCATCGAGCTGCTGCGCGACCTGCGCGACCAGCGCGGCCTCGCGGTGCTGTTCGTCTCCCACGACCTCGCGGTGATCAGGGAGCTGTGCGACCGGGTGGTCGTGTTCTACGCCGGCGAGGTGGTCGAGTCCGGACCGGTGGAGGAGATCATCGAGCGGCCCCGGCACCCCTACACCCAGGCGCTCCTCCAGGTCGCCTCGGTGGGCGACTTCAGCCGCCGCGAGCTCCGGGTGATCCCCGGCCAGCCGCCCCAGGTCGGGGCCCACATCAGCGGCTGCCGGTTCGCCGAGCGCTGCCCGGCCGCCATCGACGCGTGCCGAGCGGCCGCGATCGACCTGGTGAGGCTGGGGCCAAGGCACCAGTCCCGCTGCGTCCGCGCCAACGATCCGGAGCTGGCCGACGTGCTCGAGACAGAACTGGCCGCCCGGTGACCGCGCCGGCGACGGTCGAGACCGGCGCGCGGCCGCTGCTGTCGGTCGAGAACGTCGACGTGGTTCTCGGTCGCGGCTGGCGCGCGAACCACGTACTGTCAGACGTCAGTCTCAAGATCTGGCCGGGCGAGATCGTCGGCCTCGTCGGCGAGACCGGGTCGGGCAAGACCACGCTGGCCAGGACCGTGGTCGGCCTGGTGCGGCCGAGGGACGGCCGGGTCGTCTACGACGGCACCGAGACCTCCCGGCTGCGCGGCCGCGCGCTGCGCAGCGAGCGTCGGCAGGGCCACGTCCAGCTCGTCTTCCAGGACCCGCTGCGCTCGCTCGACCCCGACCTGACCGTCGAGCAGATCGTCGGCGAGGGACTGCGGATCCGCGGCGGCCTCGACGGCGAGGAGATCAAGGCGCGCGTGACGGATGCGCTTGGCAAGGTCGGCCTCGACGCGACGCTGCTGTCCCGCACGCCGGGCCAGATCTCCGGCGGCCAGCGGCAGCGGGTCTCTATCGCGCGCGCCCTGGCGACGGATCCCGGGCTGCTGCTGTGCGACGAGCCGGTCAGCGCGCTCGACGCCAGCAACCGGAACTACATCCTGCGCCTCCTCGGCGACCTGAGAGACAGCCTGAACCTGCCCATCGTCATCATCTCGCACGACCTCAGCTCGCTCGCGGGCATCGCCGACCGCGTGGTGGTGCTCTACCGGGGCACGATTATCGAGGACGGCCCGGTCAACCAGGTGTTCAGCGCGCCCAGGCATCCCTACACGGCGCTGCTCATGGCGTCGGCGCCGAGCGTCAAGCACGATCGGCCGCTCTCGATCCACCAGCTCCGCCGCACCGCGGCGGACCCGGACCTCCGCCCGGATCTGCTGGCCGCGAGCGCGTGCGTGTTCGCCCCGCGCTGCCCGTTCGCGATCGACGCCTGCGCGGTCCAGCCGGCCCTCGAACCGGTGCCAGCAGCCGCTGGCGGCCGCTGGAGCGCGGCCTGCCACCGGCACGAGGAGTGGCCCGCGCTCGCACGGGAGAGGGCCGCTGTGGCCGCCCCGCGCTAGCCAGGAAGAAATCACCACGTTTACGGGAAGGATCTCCCTCATGCCCGTCGAGTTCATCGGCATGATCGCCACCAAGGACCAGTCGGAAACCAGGCTCAGCCGCGGCCCGATCATCGACAAGGCCTTCACCAGGCGGTTCGTCCGCGCCCACGAGGACGCCGGGTTCGACCGGGTGCTGATCGGCTACGCGTCCTCGCACCCGGAAGGCACCCAGGTCGCGGCGTACGCGGCCGCGCACAGCGAGCGGCTCGGCTTCCTGGTCGCGCACCGGCCCGGGTTCGTCGCGCCCACCCTCGCCGCCCGCCAGTTCAGCACCCTCGACCAGTTCAGCGACGGCCGGATCGGGGTGCACATCATCACCGGCGGGCACGACGCCGAGCAGCGCCGGGACGGCGACTTCCTGGCCAAGGACGAGCGCTACGCCCGCACCGACGAGTACCTGGACGTACTCAAGCTGGCCTGGACGTCCGACCAGCCGTTCAGCTACCACGGTCAGTACTACCAGGTGGAGGACCACCAGTCCGGCGTCAAGTCGCCGCAGGACCCGCGGATCAGGCTGTACTTCGGCGGCTCGTCCGAGGCGGCCTACCGGGTCGGCGGCAAGCACGCCGACACCTACGCCCTGTGGGGCGAGCCCCTGGCGGAGACCAAGCAGCAGATCGACTCGGTCAACGAGGCCGCCAGGAACGCCGGCCGCACCGACGTGCCCGGCATCTCGGTCAGCTTCCGGCCGATCCTCGGCCCGACCGAGGAACTGGCCTGGGAGCGCGCCCACCGCATCCTCGAGACGACCAAGGAGAACATCGCCGCCTTCCGCGCCCAGTGGGGCGCGAAGTCCTTCGGCCTCGGCGGCGACAACCCGGAGAACGTCGGCTCGCAGCGCCTGCTCGCCGCCGTCGCCAAGGGCGAGCTGCACGACCGCGCGCTGTGGACACCGCTGGCCGCCGCGACCGGGGCCGGCGGCAACTCGACGGCGCTGGTCGGCACACCGGAGACGGTGGCGCAGGCGCTCCTCGACTACATCGACATCGGCGTCACCACCATCCTCATCCGCGGCTACGACCCCTACGACGACGCCATCGACTACGGCCGCTCCCTGCTGCCGCTGGTCCGCGAGGAGGTCGCCCGGCGCGACGCCGAGAAGCACGCCGAGACGGCGGCGGTGCCGGCATGACCGCCCGACCCCGCCAGCTCAAGCTGGGCGCGGTCAGCCACGGCGTGGGCGGCCCCGGCTCGCCCTACCTGTGGCTGGACGAGGACTTCCCGGTCGACGCCAGCGTGAACATCAACTGGTACATCGAGCTGGCCCGGCGCGCGGAGGAGGCTAAGTTCGACCTCATCTTCATCGTGGACAGCCAGTTCATCACCGCCGACTCCCCGCCGCACTACCTCAACCGGCTCGAGCCGATCACGCTGCTGTCGGCCCTGGCGGTGAGCACCACCCACCTCGGCCTCGTCGCCACCATGACCACGTCCTACAACGACCCGTTCAACCTGGCGCGGCGCCTCGCCTCGCTGGACCTGATCAGCGGGGGAAGGTCCGGCTGGAACGTCGTCACTAGCGGCGACGCGGGGGCGGCGGCGAACTTCTCGCGCGAGGAGCACTTCGACTACGACACGCGCTACGGCCGCGGGCTGGAGTTCGTCCGGGTCTGCCAGGGGCTGTGGGACTCCTACGAGGCGGACGCCTTTCCCCGCGACCGTTCCTCCAGAAAATTCCTTGACCCGAGCCGGCAGCACGCGCTCAACCACCGGGGCGAGCACTTCCAGGTCGCGGGGCCGCTGAACGTGTCCCGGTCGCCGCAGGGCCAGCCGGTCATCTTCCAGGCGGGCGACTCCGACCAGGGCCGCGACCTCGGCGCGACGATCGGCGAGGGCATCTTCACCTTCGCCCCGTCCATCCCCCAGGCCCAGGCGTTCTACAACGACCTCAAGGGCCGCGCCGCCGCCAAGGGCAGAAGCCCCGACGAGATCGTCATCATGCCGGCCGTCTCGGTCTACGTCGGCGACACCGACGCGCAGGCCCGCGAGATCGAGCTTGACCTGCAGACCAGGGACCGGGACTTCGACCGGGCGCTGGCCGAGCTCGGCCGCCCGTTCGCCTGGCACGACTTCCGCCAGTACGACCTCGACGCCCCGTTCCCGCAGCAGGCCCTGGTGCACGCCGAGCGCGGCTTCCGCACCAACGCGGAGCACATCGCCAAGCTCGCGGCGGACAACGACTACACCCTCCGGCAGACCGTGGAGTTCATCTCATCCCCGCGCCCCACCCCGTTCGCCGGCTCGCCGGAGACGGTCGCGAACACGATCGGCGAATGGTTCGACGCCCGCGCCCTCGACGGGCTCAGCCTCCTCATCGACCACCCGAGCCAGTGGAAGCGGTTCCGCGAGGACATCGTCCCGATCCTCCAGGACCGGGGTCTGGTCCGAACCGAATACGACTCCACCACCCTCCGCGGCAACCTGGGCCTCCCGATTCCGGAAAACCGCTACACCAAGGCCCGTGCAGAGGATGAGTCCCTCTTGAAAATCTGAGGCACAACCCTGATATCGAACGGACCGGTGCGACCGTCGGTCCGGATGGAAAGACCGCGGAGAGGGAGGCAGTACATGCCCGTCGAGTTCATCGGCATGATCGGCACCAAGGACGAGTCCGAGATCCGGCTCTGCGCGGGCCCGGTCATCGACCCCGACTACGTTAGGCGCTTCGCGCGGGCGCACGAGGACGCCGGGTTCGACCGCGTGCTCATCGGCTACAGCTCGACCCGGCCCGACGGCACGCAGGTCGCCGCCTACGCCGCCGCGCACACCGAGCGCCTCAGCTTCCTGATCGCGCACCGTCCGGGCTTCGTCGCGCCGACCCTGGCGGCGAGGACGTTCGCCACCCTCGACCAGTTCACCGGCGGCCGGATCGCGGTGCACGTCATCACCGGCGGGAGCGACGCCGAGCAGCGCCGCGACGGCGACCACCTGTCCAAGGACGAGCGCTACGACCGGACCGACGAGTACCTGGACATCCTCAAGCAGGCCTGGACCTCCGAGGCGCCCTTCTCCTACCCGGGCACGTACTACCAGATCGAGGACTCCTACTCCGAGGTCCGCTCGCCGCAGCAGCCGAGGATCAGGCTCTACTTCGGCGGCTCGTCGGAGGCGGCCTACCGGGTCGGCGGCAAGCACGCCGACACCTACGCGCTGTGGGGCGAGCCGCTGGCGCAGACGAAGGAGCAGATCGACTCGGTCAACCAGGCGGCCAGGGCGGCCGGGCGCGCCGACACCCCCGGCATCAGCGTGAGCTTCCGCCCCATCCTCGGCCCGACCGAGGAGCTGGCCTGGGAGCGCGCCCACCGCATCCTCGAGACGGCCAAGGGGAACGTCGCCGACTTCCGCGCCCGCCGCCGCCGGGAGACCTGGGGCCTCGGCGGCGCCAGCCCGCAGAACGTCGGCTCGCAGCGGCTGCTCGCCGCGGCCGAGAAGGGCGAGCTGCACGACCGGGCGCTGTGGACCCCGCTGGCGGCGGCCACCGGGGCGGCCGGCAACTCGACGGCGCTGGTCGGCACGCCGGAGACGGTGGCGCAGGCGCTCCTCGACTACATCGACATCGGCGTCACCACCATCCTCATCCGCGGCTACGACCCCTACGACGACGCCATCGACTACGGCCGCTCCCTGCTGCCGCTGGTCCGCGAGGAGGTCGCCAAGCGCGACGCCGAGACCGGAAAGGCGACGTCGGAATGAGCGGGGGAGACAGCATGAGCGCATCCGCACGTCAGCTCAAGCTCGGCGCCGTCACCATGGGCGCGGGCGGCCCCGGCCAGCACTACCGATGGCTGGACCCCGAGATCCCTGGCGACGCCAGCGTGAACATCAACTGGTACATCGAGCAGGCGCGGCTGGCCGAGGCGGCCAAGTTCGACCTGATCTTCATCGTGGACAGCCAGTTCATCACGCCCGACTCCCCGCCGCATTACCTCAACCGACTCGAGCCCATGACGCTACTGTCCGCCCTCGCGGTCAGCACGACCCATCTGGGCCTGGTCGCGACCATGACCACGTCCTACAACGACCCGTTCAACCTCGCCCGCCGACTGGCCTCGCTGGAGCTCATCTCCGGCGGCAGGTCCGGCTGGAACGTTGTCACCAGCGGCGACGCGGGCGCGGCGGCCAACTTCAGCCGCGACGAGCACTTCGACTACGACACCCGCTACGGCCGCGGCCTTGAGTTCGTCCGCGTCTGCCAGGGCCTGTGGGACTCCTACGAGGCGGACGCGTTCCCGCGCGACCGCGCCACCCGGTCCTTCCTCGATCCGACCAGGCAGCACGCGCTGAACCACAAGGGCGAGCATTTCCAGGTCGCGGGCCCGCTGAACATCTCCCGCTCGCCGCAGGGCCAGCCGGTGATCTTCCAGGCCGGCGACTCCGAGCAGGGCCGTGACCTGGGCGCCGAGATCGGCGAGGGCATCTTCACCCACGCCCCGAACATCGAACAGGGCCAGGCCTTCTACAACGACATCAAGACCCGGGCGGCCGCCAAGGGGCGTAACCCCGAGCACATTATCGTGATGCCCGGCGCCGGCGCCTTCGTCGGCGACACGGACAAAGAGGCCCGCGAGATCGAGCACGACCTCCAGCTGTCCGATCAGGACTTCGGCAAGTCCCTGGCCGAGCTGGGCAGGCCGTTCGCCTGGCATGACTTCCGCCAGTACGACCTGGACGCGCCCTTCCCGCAGCAGGCGCTCGTGCACGCCGAGCGCGGCTTCCGCACCGGCGCCGAGAAGATCGCCAAGCTGGCGAAGGACAACGGCTGGACTCTCCGCCAGACGGTCCAGTTCATCTCGAGCCCCAAGCCCACCCCGTTCGCTGGCTCCCCGGAAACGGTCGCGACCGAGATCCAGCGATGGTTCGACGCCCGAGCCCTGGACGGCCTCAACATCCACGTCGGCCACCCCGCCCAGTGGCGCCGCTTCCTCACCGAGGTAGTCCCGATCCTGCAAGACCGCGGCGTCTTCCGCACCGAGTACGAGTCCACCACCCTGCGCGGCAACCTCGGCCTCCCCGTCCCCGAGAACCGCCACACCAGCGCCCGCCAGCAGCCGTCGCTGGCCGGAATCTAGTTTCCGCGGGCAGCGGCACCCGGTACCGTGAGGCCGTGAGCCTAGCCTCGGCGTGGGAGGACCACGCGGACCAGTGGATCGAGTGGGCGCGGGAGTCAGGCCATGACGGCTTCTGGCTGGGGACGTGGCCGGCGCTGCGGGCGCTGCTCCCCGAGCCGGGGCCGGGGCCGGTCATCGACGTCGGCTGCGGTGAGGGCCGGGGAACCAGGGAGCTGCGCAAGCTCGGCTACCGGCGGGTTATCGGCGTCGAGCGGTCGCCGACGCTGGCCGCCGCGGCCTCGGCCGAGACGCCCGGGGCGCCGGTGCTGCTGGCCGACGCGGCCCGGCTGCCACTGGCCGACGGATGCGCGGATCTCGTCCTCGCCTGCATGTCGCTGCTCGACATGGACGACTTCGACGGTGCGGTGCGGGAGATCGGCCGGGTGCTGCAGCCCGGTGGCCGGCTGTGCCTGGCGATCGTCCACCCGTTCAACTCGGCGCAGGACCGCGACACCATGCACACCCCGTCATTCCACGTGACCGAGCCCTACCTGGAGCCGCGCCGGTACACCGACCACATCGAGCGTGACGGCCTGGCGATGACGTTCACCAGCATGCACCGCCCGTTCAGCGCCTACACCGCGGCCCTGTTCGCGGAGGGCATGGCGATCACCGCGCTGACCGAGGCCGGCCAGGGCCCGGTCCCGTGGCTGCTCACCCTCCGCGCCGACAAGCTCCCTCGCTAACGCCCGGCCCTAAGAGCGGAAGCCGGTCAGGAGGCGTCGAGGAAGGCCTTGACCTCCGGTCCCGCGAACTGGGCGCCGTAGCCGGCGTTGAGCACTAGGCAGGCCACCGCGATGTCGTCATCCGGGTCGAAGGCGACCAGCCAGCTGTTGGGCTGCCCCTGGCCCACGATGTCGGCGGTCCCGGTCTTGGCGTAGACGTCCGGGCCGAAGCCGATGGTGTCGGCCGTCCCCTCGGTGACCACGGCCCGCATGAGCTCCTTGAGGTCGGTGTCGGTGGCGGCCGGCAGCGGGTCGGCGGTCACCTGCTTGGTCCCGGGGACCAGGATGGGCTGCTTGAACGAGCCGTAGTCCACGGTCGCGGCCACCGAGGCCATCGCGAGCGGGGAAGCGATAAGGTGCCCCTGGCCGAAGGCCTCCTGGGCGAGCTCGGCCCCGGAGGCGGTGGCCGGCGCGTCGAAATACGACGCCGACAGGCCGCCGATGCCGACGTCCCAGTCCTGGTTCAGGCCGTAGTAGTCCTTGGCCGTGCTCGCGAGCTTGCCGTAGAGGTAGGGCTCCTGGGTGGTGAAAGCGTTGTTGCAGGACTGCGCGAAGTCCTCGAGGAACGGCGTCCCGGCCGGCTCGGACTCGTTTTGGTCGTTGTGGTACGTGATCCCCTGGATGGTGTACGTCGGCGGGCAGGCGACCGAGGACTGCGGGGTGAGGATCCCGGCGTTGAACAGCGCGGTCGAGGTGATGATCTTCATCGTGGAGCCGGGCGCGACCGCTGCGGTGAACGCGAAGTCGTTAAAGTCGTCGTTGTTGGCGACGGCGAGGATGTCGCCGGTGGACGGCTGGATGACGACCATCGAGCTCATGGGGTGCATGGCGACCGCGGCGCGGGCCGCCGTCTCGTCGGCGGTGGTGATCGTCGTGGCGACCGACGGGATGTTGTCCGGCGCGGTGACGATCGCCTGGCTGTTCGTGAGCGGGGTGCCCTTGGTGGTCTCGATCGTGACGTCAAGGCCCGGCTTGCCCTCGTCGGACGGCGCGTACTTGCTGAGGTCGGCGGAGATATTGCTCAGCCCCGCGTCGCCGAAGGTGGTCAGGCCCTGGCCGCTCGCGTCGGTGACGAGGCCGACGGTGGGGGGGACCGTGATGGCCGCCAGCCGGGTGGTCGTGGTGAGGTTGGGCGCGACCACGTCGGGCTGCCACTTGATGAACCAGATCGACGAGTTGGCCTGCTGGTAGGCGGTCAGCGTGGAGCTGTAGCTCCACAGGCCGCGCACCACCTTCTTGCCGTCCTTGGCCGCCACCGAGGCGTCGACCGTGAACTTAGCCGTCTCGCTGGGGGCGGCGGCGGTGGACGCGGCGCTTGTGGTGCTGGTTGCGCTGGTGACGCTGCCCGTCCTCGCGGTCATCTTCCCCAGGTCGAGGTACTTGGCGTAGGTCGCGAGGGCGGCCCTGGCCGCCGCCGGGTGGTTGGTGAGGTTGGCCGCCTTAGTCAGGTTCCCGGAGTCCCACGCCTTGAGGAACGCCGTGGTGATCTGCTGCCCGTCCGCCTGCGGGGTCGACCCGGTCGGGATCAGGCCGTAGGTCGGCGTGCCGGGGCCGTTGTGCTTGAGCACGACCACGGTCACCCCGGCCGCCACCACGATCACCGCGACCACGCCGGCGGTCATCGCCCACAGCAGCTTGCGCCGCTTCCGCGGCGCCTTGGCCGGCTTCGCCGCGCGACGGTGCCCGCCGCCACCGGGCCCGCCGGCGTTTGCCGTCCAGGTCGGGGTCGTGCCCGTCCCCTCGTCGGGCCGCGGGCCGAACGGCCCGAGCCCGGGCTGGCCGTGCCGCCCCTGCTGGTTATAGCCGGGCCCCTGCTGCTGCTGGCCGTATCCGGGGCCCTGCTGGCCGTATCCGGGGCCCTGCTGCCCGTACCCGGGGCCCTGCTGGCCGTACCCGGGGCCCTGCTGCCCGTACCCCGGCTGGTCCGTCCGGGTGGGCTGGGCCGCGTCCCAGGGCGGATTGCCGTAGCCGGGCCCCTGCTGCCCGTGCCCGGAGTCCTGCCGCCCGTGCCTGGGCTGGTGGTATCCCGGCTGCGGGTACCCCGGCTGCCCTTGTCCCTGCTGGGGGTTAGCACCGCGTTCGCCCGGCGTCTGGCCCACCGGCGGCAGGGAGGCGGTGGCGTCCTCGGGCTCGCCCCACGGTCCGGCTGAACTGCTGTCGTTCGAGTCCCTGGTCACCCCACCGACCGTACCTATGCTCTGGCGGTGGTTGGTAAATATTGGCTCAAAATCAGAGGCATTTGTCAGATTGAATCGCTTCTCGGCAGCACCGGACGCGACCCAAGCGCCGACACCGCAACCCGCGGCCGCGCTACCCAGCGGGTGGCGCGGCTAGGCGCTGCTCGATGCTGGCCAGCCGGTCCGCGAACGGCTGGAGTTCCCGCTTGACGGCTTCGGCCAGCGCCGTCGCCGCGGTCCCCGATGTGGCGAGCCCGCTGCCGGAGGCCGCAGCGCCCTGGCCGCGGCCTTGCGCCCGCGTCTGCCAGTACTGGATCCCGGCCAGCGAGGCGATGACCGTCCGCCTCGCCTGCCGCTCATCGGCGCCGAGGCCGCGCAGTATCTGCCCGCCGGCGCCGTCCGGCTCGGAGATCAGCCCGAGCAGCAGGTGCTCGCAGCCGATGTAGTTGTGCCCGAGCGCGTTCGCGGCGGCGACGGCACCGATAAGCGCCGTGCCGAGCGGTCCGCTGATCCGCCGTCCGGCATCCGGCCCGCCCGGGTGCGACCCGACGGCGGCCCGGTCAAGTTCCGCCTTGACGGCACTGGCCTCGATGTCCAGGGCCTGCAGGACAGGCAAGGCCAGGTTGCTGCCCTCGGCGAGCAGGCCGCCCAGGAGGTGCTCGGTGCCGACGAGGGCGACCCCCGCCCCGCGTGCCTGGTCGGCCGCCAGCCCGAATACGGTCCGTGCCTTGTCGGTGAAACGCGGGAGGCTGGACCCCAGCGTGTCGATATCGAGGTCGGATGCCACCAGCTGCCTGATCATGGTCAGCCGTCGGACGGCCTGCTCAAGCGTCGCCTGGCAGATGGCCGAGACCGGCAGGCCGGCCTCCTTGACCGCCTCCGCGAGATCGTCGGGCAGGTACACATTGATCTTCGGCATGACCGCATCCCTCCACTGAAGAGCTGGACTTCGGCCACCGTATCATGAAAGATAACCCCATACATACCCCTATACATAACCCCATTGGTGATCGGGGTTGCGCGCCGCCACCCTCCAGGCCTTAGCCCTTGCCTGGGTTGAAGAGGCCGCGCGGGTCAAGGGCGCGGCGGACGGCGTCCTGCATCGCGAGCGCGCCCGGGTCCAGTTCGCGGCGCATTCCGTTGCGCTTGAGCAGGCCGATGCCGTGCTCGCCGGAGACGGTGCCGCCGAACTCGATGGCGGCGTCGAGGAAGTCCTCGAACGCGGCCTGGGCGGCGATCCGGGCGGCGTCGTCGCCGGGCGGGGTGACCAGCAGGGGATGCAGGTTGCCGTCGCCGACGTGCGCGATCGTCGCGATGGTGACGCCGTGCCTGGCGCCGATCGTCTCGATCCGCGCCAGCATCGCCGGCACGGCAGAGCGGGGGACGCAGACGTCCTCGGTGAGCACCGGGCCGAGCCGCTCGAGGGCGGGGTAGGCGAGCCGCCGGGCGTCGAACAGCGCCTCGGCCTCGACCTCGTCGGTCGACTGGGCCACCCACTGCGCGCCGCCGTCGGCCATCGCCGTCTCCAGCGCCGCCGCCTCGTCCCGGCCCGTCTCGCCCGGCGTGTCCACCCGGGCCAGCAGCAACGCGGCCGCGTCGGCGGCGAGGCCGAGGTGCTTCCACTCCTCGACCGCGGTCAGGCAGGCCCGGTCGAGCAGCTCGAGCACCGACGGGGTGAGGCCCCGGCGGGTGATCAGCGACACCGCCTCGCCCGCGGCGACCAGCCCGCCGAACGCTGCGACGATCGTGGCTGGCGTCCCGGTCAGCGCCGGGCGCAGTTTCAGCGTGATCTCGGTGATCACCCCGAGCGTCCCTTCTGACCCGACGAACAGGCCGGTCAGGTCGAGCCCGGCCACGCCCTTGGTGGTCCGCCGTCCCAGCCGGACCGCGTCGCCGTAGGCCCCGGAGCCCGTCACCGCGCGCAGCCCGAGCACGTAGTCGCGGGTGACGCCGTACTTCAGGCAGCACAGGCCGCCCGCGTTGGTGGCGACGTTGCCGCCGATCGTCGACCAGGCGGCGCTGGCCGGGTCGGGCGGGTACCACAGGCCGAGTTCGGCCACGGCCGCCTTGAGGTCGTTGTTCACGATTCCCGGCTGGACGACGCAGATCATGTTGTCGGCGTCGATCTCGAGCACCTGATCCATGCGGGACAGGTCGAGCACGACGGCGCCGTCGGTGGCGTTGGCGCCGCCGGACAGGCCGGTGCCCGCCCCCCGCGGTACCACCGGCGCCCCGAACTCGGCGCAGGTGCGGACCACGCGCCGCGCCTCGTCCTCGGTGCGGACTCGAACCGCGGCCGCGGCCCGCCCGACCGGCGCCCATTCGGCGTGGTCGTGCGACAGTGCGGCGAGCACGTCCGGGTCGATGACCAGGCGACCGCCGGGCAGCCCGCGGTCGAGCGCGGCCACCAGCGCCAGCGCCGACGCGCCATCCGGGGCGAGGACACCCGCGCTTGGCTGGTCGCCTTTCATGAAACGGTTCGGCCTTAGCCGGCGCTGCCGGTGGCGGTGGTGATGATCCAGGCGAGCACCAGCGCCTCTTCCTGCCAGGCGTCGTAGCGGCCGCTGCGGCCGCCGTGCCCGGCCTCCATCTCCGTCTTCAGCAGGAACGGGCCGCCGGAGGCGACCGAGCGGAGCCGCGCGGTCCACTTGGCGGGCTCGTGGTAGAGCACCCGGGTGTCGTTCAGCGAGGTGATCGCGAAGATCGCCGGGTAGGACACGGCCGCGACGTTCTCGTACGGCGTGTACGACTTCATGTACTCGTACACGGCCGGGTCGTGCAGCGGGTCGCCCCACTCCTCCCACTCGGTCACGGTGAGCGGCAGGGACGGGTCGAGGATCGAGTTCAGCGCGTCGACGAAGGGCACCTGGGCGACGATGCCGGCGAAGGCCGACGGCGCCAGGTTGGCGACCGCTCCCATCAGCAGGCCGCCGGCCGAGCCGCCCCGCGCGACCAGCCGCGACGCGGAGGTCCAGCGGGAGGAGACCAGGTGCTCGGCGCACGCGACGAAGTCGGTGAACGTGTTCCGCTTGGTCAGCATCTTCCCGTTGTCGTACCAGGGCCGGCCCATCTCGCCGCCGCCGCGGATGTGCGCGACGGCGAAGACGAACCCGCGGTCGAGGAGCGAGAGCCGGGGGATCGAGAAACTAGGGTCGATCGAGTGCTCGTAACTGCCGTACCCGTACAGCAGGCACGGCGCCGATCCGTCGCGCGGGGTTCCCTTCGGGCAGACGATGGAGATCGGCACCCGGGTGCCGTCGGCCGCCACCGCCCACTCCCGGTACTGCTCGTAGGCGGCCGGTTCGTAGGCGACCCCGGCCGGGGAGGGCAGCACCTGCTGCTGCTTCAGCAGGGTGAGCGCGCCGGTCGCCAGGTCCAGGTCGTAGACGGTGGACGGGGTCACCATCGAGGTGTAGCCGAGCCGGAACCGGGTCTGGGTGTACTCGGGGTTGGACCCCGGGCCGACCGTGTAGAGCGGCTCGGGGAAGGTGACCGGCCGCTCCGGGCCGGCCCCGGAGGGGGGCAGCACCGACAGCCCGGTCAGGCCGTCGCGGCGGTAGGAGACCACCAGGTAGTCGGCGAACGCGTCCACCGACAGCAGCCGGGTGTCGGCCCGGTGCGGTAGCACCGGGGTCCAGGAGGAAGGGTCGCCGAACCCGGGGGCGCCGGGCAGCGGCGCGGCCGCCAGCTCGAAGTTCTCCGCGCCGTCGTTGTGCAGGACGAGCAGCCGGTCGCCGGCCACCTCGACCGAGTACTCGATGCCGAACCGCCGCGGCGCGACCACGGCGAAGGAGCCTGCCGGGTCGGCCGCGTCGAGCAGCCACGCCTCGCTGGTCAGCTTGGACGAGGTGTTGATCTCGATGTAGCGCTCGTCGCGGGTGAGCCCGACGCCGAGCCAGAACTTCTCGTCGCCCTCCTCAAAGACGACCACGTCGGCCGACGCGGGCGTCCCGATCGTGTGCAGCCAGACCCGGTACGGCCGCCAGGCGTCGTCAACGGTGATGTAGAACAGGGTCGATCCGTCGCGCGACCAGGCGCAGCCGTAGTAGGTGTTCGGCACCTCGTCGTCGAGCACCACGCCGGTGGCCAGGTCCTTGACCCGCAGGGTGAACCGCTCGTCGCCGGAGAAGTCGGTGGAGTAGGCCAGCAGCCGCTCGTCCGGGCTGACCGACAGCGCCCCGAGGGAGAAGAACGCGGCCCCGGCCGCGAGCTTGTTCCCGTCGAGCAGCACCTCCTCGCCGTCGAGGGGCTTGCCGTCCTCCGGCATCGGCGGGGTGATCTCACCGTCGCGCACCCGGCGGCGGCAGTGGATCGCGTACTGCTCGCCCTCGACCGTGCGCACGTACCGCCACCAGTTCCCCTTGCGCACCGGCACCGACAGGTCGGTCTCCTGGGTGCGCGCCTTGATCTCGTCGAAGATCTCGGACCGCAGCGGGCCGAGGTCAGCGGTTGACGCCTCCATGTAGGCGTTCTCCGCTTCCAGGTAGGCGATGACCTCCGGGTCCTTCGGGTCGGTCAGCCAGGCGTAGGGATCGATCACCGTGTCGCCGTGATGCGTGCGCTCGGTGGGCACCTGCTTGGCGATCGGGGGGTTGCTCATGAGCCCTCAGTCTAGACGGCCTTGGAATCAGACGAAGTCGACCGGCGCCGTCGGCGGGCCGCCGTCGCAATTGGGGAGAAAACCTACGGCGTCGGGCCAATCTGCACGTTAGTGGGATGGCCACCATTGAAGTGCAGCAGCGCTAGTGCCCCGGTCGCAAGGGTCAGCCAGCGGGTCAGCGTGTTGCGCGGCAGCAGCGCCACCGTCACCCAGGCGATGGACGAGTACCAGGGCAGCGCCCACGGCGCCACCACGATCCAGGCGAACGTCAGCGCGCAGGTGGCGGCGACGACGGTCGGCACGTCGGGGGAGAGCCGCTTGTAGAGGTACCAGGCCAGCGCGAGCAACAGCGGTGGCCAGGCGAACCCGATGATGGTGTTCAGCACGTGCGCGTCGTGCAGCTGGGTCGCATGGGAAGCGTGGCGGGTGGCGAGGGAGACGATCTCCTGCAGCCCCCGCCAGACGGTGGGCGAGATGACCATGCCGGAGGCAGTCCAGAGGGGGCGGAGCGCGCTCACGCCGTAGCTGAACCAGTAGAGGCCGAACGTGGTCAGCCCGGCGATCAGGCCGATCCTGATCAGCCGCGCCCAGGCCCGGTCGTGCAGCAGCGGGATCGCGATGCCGAGGGCGACCAGGGCCGCGTTCACCTTGATGCCGCCGGCCACGCCGACCAGCAGCCCGACGGCGACGTCGTGCCAGATCTTGGTACATCGGCGGGACACCACGATGGCCGCGATCGCAAACAGCGCCAGCAGGGAGTCCAGATGCCCGCCGATCACCAGCTCGACGATGATCAGCGGGTTCGCCACCCACAGGAGGACGGCCCGGACCGGGTTGGCGGCCGTGCGGAGCAGGATGTAGCCGGTCAGGATGAACGCGATGCCCATCATGATCATCAGGACCCACAGGGTCAGCCAGGCCCTGGTCCCGCCGATCTCCGCCGCCAGCTGCTGCGTCCAGGTGGCCACCGGCCCGTAGTCCGAGGGCGTGGCTCGCCAGTACGGGCTGACCAGGATCGTGTAGGGGTTGGTCGGGTTAGGCCCGGCCCCGCCTGGAAGCTGCGACGGGAGGAACGTGTAGGGATTGTGGCCGAGCGCGGCGATCCGCCCGTAGGCGGCGTAGCTGGCGGCGTCGGACGAGCCGACCGGGGTGATGTTGACCAGCACGGCGATGGCGCCGACGGCGGTCCAGAACACCCGCCGAGGGTTCGGCGACCAGCCCCGGCTGTTGGCCCACAGCATCATGGCGAGCCCGAGGCAGCACAGCCCGATCGACACGTACATGACGAGGTCGGCCACCAGGTCGGGCAGGTGCGGCGCGCCGAGGTCCCTGGCCACCGACGTGAGCGGCAGCAGCACCGGGGGAGTGGCGACGCTCGCGGCCGGCGCGGTGGCGCACAGGCCGACGAACGCGACGCCGCCGAGGCCGAGCGCGGACAGGATCACGGCCGGCAGCGGACGCGCGAGCGGGCTGTGCGAGAGCACCCGGATGATGACGCCCATCAGGGCCTCGACGCGCCCGCCGGGGATCGGCGGCTCGGCCAGCTGGGCGGGCGCGGGCGGCTGGGCGGTACTCGGCGGCGAACTGGCAAGGTTGGGCGGCGGCGTGTCCAGCCGGGTGGCGTCTAGCTGATCGGTGGCTGCGCCCTGTCGGCCGGCCGCGGGGCGCCCGGCGTCGTCGGTGGCTGGCCGCCCGGCTGCGCGATTGCGCGGCGGCGGGTCCACCAACAGGGTCATCGATTTCCTCCTGGCATGGACGCATGCCCGCTAGACGGGGTTGTGACGGACCGCCGGAGCCCGCGCGCGGAAAAGGCCCCCGGTCCCCTGCTCATCCTACTGCGCGATCTTGGCGGGACCTTAACCTTTGCTGTGCGTGTACTGGGAACCTTCGCTGTACGTTTACCTGGCTCGCCCCGGTGGATGTCACAGCACGCAACCACATACCCGCGCGCGCCGGCGTCATGCGAGATCGATCCGTGGCCGACGCGACACCTCCGTGTGACTGTTTTCACACACTGCGCCCAGACGGTCTCCTGGGGCGACCGACGATCCCCTGCGGCGGCCCTCGGGCTCCTCCGGCGACCGAGCAGGGCGGCGGGGGCCGCACAATGGAGACCATGGCACACCGAGCGCGCTATGCGGCCGCGATGGCGGCGATCACCCGGCGGCTGCCGTTCGGGCTGTCGGAGGTCGTCGAGCCGAACATGCTCGGCTACCTGCTGATCAACCTCTGCACGTTCGGCATCGACCTGGGGCTGCTCGGCCTCTTCCATGGCAAGGAGGGGCTGCCGATCCCGGTCGCGGTCACGTTCTCCTACGGCACCGCGTCGCTGATCAGCTACCTACTCAACCGGGTGTTCAACTTCCGCAGCCACGCCGAGGTCGGCCGGCAGCTGCCGGTCTTCGTGGCGGTCAGCGCGTCCAACTACCTGATCTTCGTGCTGGGCTTCACCGACCTGCTGGCCGCGGTCGGCGTCTACTACGAGCTCGCCCGGATCATCGCCGCCTGCTGCGAGGGCGTCTATCTCTACTGCATGATGCGCTGGGTCGTGTTCCGCGACGTTGCCGAGCCTGATGCCGCCGAGGCCGGGAGCGCCGGCGGCGCCATCGGCCAGCCGACGGCCGAGTCCGCTTCAGGTTCTCCCGCGCAGGCGGCCGGGGCGTCGCCCGCGGGTCCAGCGGCGCCGGAGGCGGAGCCGGTCGAGCCGGTATTCGGGCCCGCGGCCGGGCCGAGCTAGCCGCCGGCGGTGACGCTCGTCCCGGACGGCGCGGTGAGCGCGGCGTCGTTCAGGTCGTGCTGCACCAGCCGGGCCACATCCTCGATCGTGTCGATCCCGTACTGCTCGTCGTCGTTGGCGTCGGCGTTCACCGACAGCACCGCCATCATGTAATTCTTGCCGTGCCCGGTGAAGGCGCCGATGCTGTTGATGTGCCAGCCGTTGGCATCCGGCAGCCAGCCGTTCTTCACCTGCCAGGTGACGTCGGACGGCGTGCCGGCGGTGACGCCCCACGCCTCCCAGCCGACCACGTGGGCCATCAGGTTGAGCTCGTAGGCGCGGGAGCTGGCGTCGAGCACCGAGTTCGACCCCGTGAGCAGCCGGAGCAGCAGCATCTCGTCATGCGAGGTGACCTGGGTGAGCCCCCAGAGGCCGTCCTGGCCGAGTTCGGTCTCGCCCATGCCCGCCAGGTTGAGGAAGTGCTGGAGGTTATCCATCCCCAGCTCGTCCCAGAGGGCGGTCGCCGCGTCGTTGTCCGACTGCTCGATCATCAGCGTGGCCTCGTTCTGCTCCCACGACGACAGCGACGTCTTCGTCTGCTGGTGCCAGCGCAGCAGCGCGCCCAGGATGATCGCCTTCACGATGCTCGCCGAGTCGAAGTGCTTTGACCCGTTGTAGACGCAGTTCAACCCGGTGACGCGGTCGTACACGGAGACCGCGTGGTCGCCGTTGCGGCCGCGCAGGCCGGCCTGGATGTCGGCCGAGACCCGGGCGGCGAGCGCGCGATGATCGGCGGGCGCGGTGCAGAGGCCCTCGCGCACGGTGGCCGAGGATGCGGGCGCCGCCGCGGCGGCCTTCGTCTTGTCCGCCTTCGTCTTGTCCGCCTTCGTCTTGTCCGCCTTCATCAGGGCCGCGCCCGACGCTGACGCCTTGGCGCCGGCCGCCGAGGCCGGCGTCACCGCCACGCCCGCGGAAGCGCTGCACGCGACGATGCCGGCCATCAGCACGGCCGAGCCAGCAAACAGCGCCCGAATCCCCATCGCAATTCCGCTCCATTCCGTGTGTCTTCGTGGGTCCCGTCCGGCGTCGGCGTCGGTGCCGCTGAGCAATCAAGGGATAGCTATATCAGCGCATTCCGTAACGCTGGGCGACCATGACAACGAGAGCATCCGTGTCGGACGGTAACCGGTCGATATGCGGTGGTTACGTTCCGCCGCAGATCCCGCTGGCGGCCTGCCTGGCGCGGGCGTGCGCGTCACCCGCTTGGGACGTGCGCAATACAGGCAAGCGGCCAAAACCTCGGCCTGCCTGACGCGAAGCTGACCGATCGCTCTGGAACACGCGCGGAGCTGGGTGACGCCTTTGCGGCGAACGGCGGGCGGGAGGACGCGAAGTAACGCCTGCGTTCCAGATATGTTTGGTGCTTGTTGCGAGTTCCGAGACTGCTCCCGACCTGCAGGAACCGGGGCTAGACCGTGTCTGACCTGCGCTTACGCCGTTCGGGCGTAGGCGCTTAACAGAGTCAGAGGCGGGGCATGGAGAGCTACGGAAGGTAGCTTTAGCGTTACCGCAGGTCGGTGACGGCTTAGCCAGTTGGCCAGATATTTACGGACATAACATCGTACGATCGTGAGCGGTTGAGCGCCGCCGCGCTCCGCCGCCCCCCTAGTGCCTAGCCCTCATGGAGTCGTATGCGTCTGGTTGCCCGGTTGACGATCGCGGGGGTGGCGCTGGCTACCGGGGGGCTGACGGCGGGGTGCTCATCCGCGGTCGTGCCTGACGCGCAGGGGGCGACCAACCCGGCGGCGATATCGTCGCCGATCCGGGCGGTCACGGCGACCGTGCCGGCGGCCGCAGCGACCAAGACCGCGGGCGCTGCGGCGGGCCCGGTGCTCGACGTCGCCGGCCTGCCGCGCGGGGTCAAGGCCAAGGAGGGCATCCTGGTGGACGCGACCACCGGTCAGGTGCTCTGGTCCAAGGACGCGAACGTCCCCCGCCCGATCGCCTCCATCACCAAGGTGATGACCGCGCTCGTCATCCTCCAGTCCGGGGGCTTGAACCGGCAGCTCACCGTGCCCAAGGCGGTGGTGGGCTACGTCGCCAAGTACGGCGCGGAGGCCGCCGGGCTGATCCCGGGGCAGAAGTACACCACCGACGAACTGCTGCACGTGATGCTGGTCATGTCGGCCGCCGACGCCGCGTACACGTTGGCGAACGCCTACGGCCCCGGCCTGCCGGCGTTCATCGCCAAGATGAACGCGGAGGCGGCCGACCTCGGCCTCGCTGACACCCACTTCACCTCGCCGGACGGGCTGCCGTACCCGACCGAGTTCTCCACCTACTCGACCCCGGCCGACCTGGTGACGCTGGGCGAGGCGGCCATGCAGAACCCGGTGTTCCGCTCCATCGTGGACCTGCAGTACTACAACCTGCCGAAGGGCGACGGCCACAACGCCGTCTCCGCCACCAGCGACAACACGCTGCTCGGTGCGTACGCGGGCCTGATCGGCATCAAGACCGGCTACACCGACGCCGCTGGGCACACCCTCCTGTTCGAGGCCATCCGGAACGGCCGCACGCTGATCGGCGCCGTCCTAGGCTCCCCGCCGACCACTCCGTTCACCGCCGCCAAGGATGCCACCACGATCCTCAACTGGGGCTTCGCCCTCAAGCAAACCAGCTGACCCGCCTAGCCAGCCCTGCCGGATGGACGAGGGCTAGTCGCGTTGGCGGGAGCTGCCGAGCATGATTTCGTCCCAGGAGGGCACGGAGGACCGGCGGCCCTTGGCGTTCCGCTTACTGCCCGGGCGCTGGCGGGCCGACTCCTCTTCGGGGGACTCGGCTTGGGCGGGGGCGGCCGCGGCAGGCTCGGGTTGCGGCTGGCGCACGGGCTCGGGCTCGGGCTCGGGCTTTACGGCGGATGCCGCGGCAGGCTCCGGCTCTGCGGCCGGCACCGGCTCTGCGGCCGGCACCGGCTCGGGCTGCGCGGGAGTAGCCACGGAAGTCGCTGCAGACTCTGCTGTCACCGGGGTTGTCGCCGGCGGGCTGACCGGTCCGGCGGGCGCGACGGTAGCCGGCTCGGCCGCAGTGGCGGGTTCCGACTGCGCGGGTGCGTGAGTCGAGGGGGTGCCGGGCGCAGTAACGGAGTCGGCCGGCGCTGAAGCCGGAGCGAGTTCGAGTTGCTCGTCGCGGAAACCCGGCTCGGGATCCTCGAAGACGACGGGCCGAGACGGAGTGTGCCCGGCCTGCTCTTCGGCCGGACTGGGAGCGGCCGGAGCGGCCGGAGCGGCCGGAGCGGACTGCGCGGGCGAAGGAAGGTCTTCGAAGACGTACGCAGGCGCGGTGACCGGTACCGCCCCGGCCGGGGTCGGCTGCTCGGGTGCCCGCTGGTCGGGCGCGGGGGCGCGGTAGACCGTCGGCTCCGGGGCCGGGTCGTGGTGGGCCGTCCAGGGCGGGACCGGCGGCGCGGCCGGGCTGTGCGACATCGCGGGGCGATCGGGCATGACCGGCCGGTCTGCCGCGGAGGCCGCTGCCGGAGCGCGCACCGGGGCCGACGGCGGGGAGAGCGGGCGGTCGGCCAGGGAGCGGTCGCCGCCGAGGGAGCGGTCAGGGATGACCGACCGCTCGGGGCGGAAGGAGCGCACGCCGACGCCGGAACCGCCGCCGGCGAAGCCGCCCCCGCCCATGTTGCCCCCGCCCATTCCGCCGCCGCCCATGCCTGCCGCCGCGCCGAGGCGCGGCGCGAGCGGGGTCACGGTCGCCTCGCCCGGCAGCGAGACCGGCTCGGGCGGCAGTTCGGACTCGGGCAGTGACAGGCGGGCGGCGTTGTCGTCGTCGGGCATGACGTGGCGGCGGCGGGAATCGAAGACCCACTCGGCGACGTGCAGCCGCCCGCCGGACGGGAACGTGAGGGTGACCTGCCAGTTGCCGTCGCCGCGCTTGCGCGAGTCCCACTGCCCGTCCTCGGGGTCCGCGCCGGACGCGGTCAGGCGCTCGGGCACGATGTCGCCGAGCCGCGGGCCCGGACCGGCCGAGTCGCCCGCCCGGCGCACCGACGCGGCCTGGGCCTGGTCGGCGATGTAGGCGCGCTCGGCCAGGACCGGGCCTTCGAACCAGCGCACGCGCTCGACCGGGATGCCGGCCGCATCGGCGATCTCCTCCGCCGTCTCGCCTGCGCGGATTCGTGCCTGGATCTCCTTGGGTCGCAACGGACTCTCCACTTCGATCTCGTACTGGGCGAGC
>Ga0302325_10007536_pt1 | contig 24121 bp, 27 predicted proteins | sample Palsa_T0_2_FD_201948 | JGI IMG/M metagenome (GOLD analysis project Ga0302325, IMG submission 201948) | Peat permafrost microbial communities from Stordalen Mire near Abisko, Sweden - Palsa_T0_2 | ecosystem: Environmental > Terrestrial > Soil > Palsa > Peat permafrost | place: Sweden: Abisko... | reverse complement strand
GATCAAATTGCAAATATGTATTCGAATTGATCGGTTCAACGCTCGATAGGGAGCAAACAACAACCTTACCCTTCTTACCCTTCTTGCAGATGCCTTCCTCTCTGATCTTCGTGCCGTAACCTTTACGGTCCGTTATCGAAATCTCGTGGTCGCGCGGTTCCTCATTCGGCTCATTGCCCCCAATTGATAATCAAGAATTCCTGGCACGAACAATAGGTTCAAACGAGTAGAGCGCTGACATCAACACACATTGCAGTAACCCTTTTTACACAATAAAATAACTCTCTTGGCAGTACGACTAACTAGGCCCCTGGTCCTCGTCTCAATAATTTCGCAGCAGAGGACTGTGTCCTCAATGCGTCATATTGCCTGTATTTGCAACAATTGCACATCACCAAGGCGTGTCATCCCGCCACCAGAGACTTACAAAACACAACAAAAGATGAAAAGTACATAAATTGCCGCCGATTTGTGCCAAAGAAAGGATCGGATCGGCCAGCCAGCCAGCCAGCCAGCCAGCCCATCCACCAAATGCTATGCAATGCACGCAAGAAAGCATATCCTCCCACCCCGGCACGTGTCCCCCCTAAGCCACTTGGAAATCGAGCCCAGTCTAGCCTCGCGGGTTCCTCCGGCACCGACTCCCCGGCCGCCGAAGCGGGTTCGCAGCCGTTTTAAGTAGGTACTTCGGACGCAGCGCAGAGGCCAAGGCTATCACATCGGGGGCGCCGAGATACGAGACACGCACGCTGGTAACTTTGTTTCGGGGACACGTTCCGATCGGCACTTGAAATGAGTTTGCATGTAGTATGTACACTGTGCACGGACACATAATGGATATGAAGCCTCCTGCATCGGGAGACAAATCCTGTTGTTCCGGACGGCGTGTCAGTTGACGTGTAACGCTTTTTCGACACCTGGTCGGTCGGCGGCTGGTCACTGGTCAGGCAGGCTGTGCCTTAATTTTACTCCGGCGCGATCCGAAATTTTTCTCAAATTTCTATGAAAGGGATCAACATCAAAGGGATCAACGAATTGTGAAATTGCTGTAATTTGCGAAAGTCCTAAATGTTCCGTCATACCGCCGGACGATCACTTTTTTCACAACGGCAACAAAGGTTAGCCGAACCCGAAATATACCCGATTGAGTTTTGAAGTATGTGTGACAGTGGCATTGTCTAATTTGTCTTGTTTGTTCCGTGGTAGATCACGAGATCGAAACCATCACACCATCGATGCAACGTGTACGACAACGCTCAGATCTCTTTGTCGCTATTGAATTGAAACCACTGTTCCGCTTTTTGCCGGGCCCCCTGTCTCGTTTACAAAGCGGATGTGTCACGCCTGCCCAGCAAAATCCAAGCAAGGGAGAGATATTTGCCGAGATTCTGAATTTCTACTTTGAGAGAATATGCTATCACGCAATCATGCTTTCACGTTCCTTCGCTGCATCACCTCGCCTAACGCCCTTCTCCCAGTTAGGAATGCGACAATTGCGATCCCCGAACTTTCTAAAAGGATCTTGCCAAGCGTGCCATCCAACCAGTACCGAAAAAACCGCATTTCAAACACGATCAGCGAGGCGAAGAAGCCCAGATGGGCAATCGGGGCGCTTTGCAAGGCTGCTGTCAACGAGTCGAGATTGGCGTCAGCGGCCATTAACTTGCATTAGTATTGTCAAAAGACAAGATAGTGTACCAGGATCAGGAACATTGGGATTCCTGCTGTCACGGCAAAGGCGAAGATTGCGCTCAAGGTTTGGTTAGGGAGTTTTTGAGGTTCGCGGAAAGTATGTGTGATCTCAGGCTTGGGTCCCCATCGTTCTGAGGGAGATGGTTTCGCGGGAGATGCTTCGTTGGTTATCGGAGTCACTGTTGCGAGGTCCATCTTCAAGGGAGTTGAATCGCCAAATGATGCGATGACCAAACTCAATTTGAGACTCTCCGCATATACCAATTGAGGAGGTAAATCACGTTGATCCTATTGTTATCAAATGAGCCAGAGGGCGATACAAGTTCCAGTTTCGCTTTCCCTGAAGCTTTGACGGGAACGGGAATTGAGATTTCGAGATTCGTCGCAGGATCTTCGAGCAGGATAAATGATTGATGTGCTCGAGCCGCTGTTCCTCCTTCTTTCGTAGTAAATGCAATTCGCAAAGTATCTCCCGTACCAAACTCCAACGTCTCATCTACCGGTGTCTTGACAGTAAATCTACACAAAAGTCAATTGACCATCGCCAAGACTTGAGGATACGTATGTAAAGCAGTGGCATCCTTGTTTTTTGGGCCCACTGCGATGGTGGCATCTGAGAAGGACCAGGAGGGTCCGGCGAGAGATAAACCCGCGACCGAAAGGAAGAGGATAATTGTCCTGACGAAGTGGACCATCCTGTTCGACTGCAAGAGGAAGGATGCGAGCTGATCGCGACACACACGTTGCTAAAAAAGCGTAAATCCCCAGAAAGCCACCGGGCGAGTTTCGAGCATGACGGCTTTCTTGGAAAAACGGGGAAATCGCCATCAACGTCAAGCTCGACATCAAAGACGATGAGCAAAGTCGAGGTATCAAAAGACAGAATATGGATTGACGGGTGCTTCGATTTTGGCCATCATGGTATTCTGTCCGAAGTAGAAGCAAATTGACATATCTAGGCCATGCGGGAGCAATTCTACAGGCAAAGAGGATGGGAAAGTATCTCTGTGTGGGAGTCCATTCAGACGAGGAAATCACCATAAACAAGGGTCCTCCCGTCATGACTCTGGAAGAAAGGTACTCTTAAGCTTATGATATGGTGTCGATGTAGATGTGCTTCTGTGGACGCATGCAAGTGGACTGACGAGGTTGTTCCTTATGCCCCTTATGTCACCGAGGAATCATGGATCGATCGGTACGGATGTCAATATGTAGTTCATGGAGACGATATTTCAACAGATGCAGAAGGAAGGGATTGCTACGAGGGAGTCAAAAAGGCAGGAAGATTCCTGGTATGTAAACGAACTGAAGGAATAAGTACCACGGGTACATCGAACTCCACCATCTATCGGCTTACTCTATAGATCTCGTCGGACGAATGCTTCTTTGCACAAGGAACCATTTAATTCCTCCGCAATCAAATACCTTCTCAGACCCCAAAATAACCGAAATGCTCACTCAATACGCATCCCCTCCCAGTGGTTCAGGACCGGGAACACCGGTGCTTCGCTACCAAAACTCCACTTTAACACCGCTTGTCGAAGGAATTCTGCCCTCCAAAGACCAAAGAGTCATCTACGTCGACGGGACGTTTGATTTATTCACACCGGGCCACATCGAGTTACTCCGCCTTATCTATGACTCTGCGGAATCACCCTACGTTGTCGTTGGGATCCACGACGACTATACCATCAACAAAATCAAAGGATACAATTACCCCATCATGAACATCCTCGAACGATCCCTCGTGGTCCTTCAATGTAAATATGTCTCTGCCTTAGTTGTCTCGGCACCCTATACCCCTTCCAAGACATACTTGACTCAATCCCTTGGTCCGCTGTCGCCGGCCGAAGTATGGCATGGTCCGACAAAGGTGATCGAAGTCCCGGGCGAGGGAGATCCTTATGCCGATGCAAAGCAAATGGGAATATTAAAGACCATTACAAGTCACAAGTGGGATTATATAAGTGCGGGAAAGATTGTGGACAGGATACTTAATCGGAGACTGGAGTTTGAGGAACGACAGAGGAAGAAGGGTGTCAAAACGGGGTTGGAAAGGGAATTGAAGTTGATGGAGGAAAGTATAGAGGAGAATCCATGGGCAGACAATGCATCGTAACAATATGTGAAGTCAAAGGACTATAGTATTACTAAATAACGCAAAAAGACGACAAATAACATGATTCGCAAACATAGAATAGCAATAGAGTTCAGCGAACAAGCATAAATCTCCCATAACTCCGAGATATGTATTCCAACGTCCATGTCAAATGTCCTGAATGTCGCTCTTGTTTAGATTTATAGTATTTGTATTTTTGCCAGGTTTGCAGAAGTCCAGTTCATCGTCACTTTCGTCAGATGGGACCGTAAGCGCCACATCAAGAAACCTCACCCACCGGTTCTCCTTCGTCGCTCCCGTAGCCGTCCGGCCCCGCGCAACCTCTCTCCCCCCAGTACCTGAGCCCCGAGCTTCACTCTTCACGGCTCTCCCTGCTCCCCGGCCTTCGGTACCTTTCTTGCCCCGGCCTCTGTTCTGACCTCTTGCACCCTTTACAATATCTCTTGATTGTGACGTCGGTGTCCCTGATCTTTCAGTAGCTTTGTCGCCCTCCTTTGTACGCCGAAACATAACAAAATCTTCGGTGTCCATATCTGTTGTTGGGGGAGATGATCGTGTGACCGGGTTTCTCCGATTAGAAGCAGTCCAGAATTGGAATGGCTTGGGGACTTCTGGTGCTGAAGTTTTGGCTGAGTGATCTTGCGCTTTCGTCGTCTGAGAGATTTCTTCGGAATTATTGAGATCGGGAAAGTGAGAGGGAGTCTTTTGTCGGGACATAGGGACGGATGAATGTATTTTCGGGGCAGTCGGATGGAAAGGACTGGCGGGACGCGGGAGCGAGACATCCTCTTCGAGTGGGATGTCCACAACTGTAACGGGGTTAAGCTTTTCAGCTCTCTCACCGAGAGCAAGTCCCTAACGTCATCTATGTCATCTTAGGGGTCGACCTCCATCTCAGTTTCAAATTCTCCAACAATCCCTGTGTTGTCACCACTCGGGTATCCCTGAGGAACACCTGTGGAAGAAGTCTTACGAAACTCTTTAACATCCTTTTTAACAGCCCGTTTCCTCGGTTTTCTTTGTCCAGGGCTTTTGACAGTTTCTTTGATATCATTCGAAGTCGCATTGGGGCGCAAATTCCTTCCGGCAACAGACGTCTGGCCTTCAGATGAGTACAGTAAGGTATACCGAAGAGGGCTGTTTATCAACATTCCTCGCCCTCTTTGCCGTTTTATTCTTTTTCACAGGACTAGTGGATTTCTCAGTTGATGTAACATCCTGCAAAATTTCTGATGAGACGGTAGTTTGAGAGGTCTTGCGCGTAAGGACGGGAGAAGAATTTTTAGGTTTTTGACTTGTTTTCCGTCGAGAGAGATTGTCGTTTTTCTTTGCGGGTTCGAGCGAAGAATCATCCTTGTTGCTGCTTTCGAAAGCCTTTTCCAAGGAGGGAGGAGCATCTGAGTATACTTTTATAGTATTCTAAGTTTATCAATTGTATAGCGTTTCAGGAAAACCTTGGGTCCATATAGCCCCATTGCAAAAGGGTCAAGTGTGCCAGACTCCCTTGTCACAGGAGGCCCCGAGGTGGTGGCCATTGGCCTGTGGCTTCCAGAAATAGTCTGTTGACTAACGTTGATAGCATTAACCCCCGATCGCATTGGGGCAGCTGTCCCTCTTCCCTCGCCAAGGTCATTTTGATGCTCAATCCGACGGTCTGTCAATTTCTTGGGTGACCTCATAATATTCGATTTATCCTTCAATGCAGAGCCTATCTTAGTTTCACCTTAGAGACAAAAGTCATGTTGCAGTACCTGTTACCGGTATAGGAAGAGTCCTTGCATCAGGAAGATCACTTTCCTCCCCATCGTCTTCATGAATAGTCGGCATATCGTTTACGCTCTCTCTCTTCCAAGCAATCTTCTGTTTCCCCCTACGTCGGTAATAAACAACCCCCTTCGCAGTATGAGCACCATATCGAAAACCCATCTCGTCACAGCGTACTCGTGAAATGAGATCTGAATGAGATCTGAAATTCAGGCACCAAATTTACTCGCGGGACAGACCCTGTCCGGGATAGGTGTACCGCGAATTCGGTGTCCCTGATAATCAAACAAGCGCGGAATGACAATGACAGCTTCACTGAACAGAGCCGATTTGGATGGCACTTTGGCCCGAGTATCGTCCAAGCCGAATGTCTCGGGGACGCTCATTCTCGCGAAGGAGACGGGAGCGATAATACGGTCTACGCTTGCAGACAATGATCTTGCGAAGAAGTACAGTTTGGGAGTAAAACGTACACAATCCAGTATCGCGCCTTTACTAACGATAGGACTGTTACAATCGTCAAAGGAGGTTACCCAGGATATTAATGAGGATGTTGTTTCATTGTGGCGGCGTAGGCTGATGAGTAGGATGATTTACGGCTGTTGCGGGTGCGGTCGAAGAAGCATGAATTGCTGATCGTGCCTGGTCAGACCCCCATCCTCTAAGATGATAGCTGATATGTGTAGATAATGAGTATTTGTTGGTGGTGATTCATGATATCCCCTCTTCATAGCGACTTCATACCTTTGGATATAAGACTTGCAATAATATTGAATTCTCCTGATGAGTCGCCATTCCTCTTGTCTTCGCTTCTGTTTCGGGACCGAATCTGGCACGCCAGCAGATCCCTATTCCCCAATAGACATTCGTAGGCAATGCCTTTATACTTTTTAATATCATAATGAGAAAGAAGGCCCGGTGAGTGAACCTTGTGGCATTAGCTACCTTTGTCTAATTTTGAAATAGTGATCTGTCGGTGTGTCGGATTCAGTTTCGAAACAGGTAGCAACAAGAAGACAACAACGTGACAAACGATCTCAATTCTATCGTCCCTGACAAGAGTCCACTGGATGTCCTCTTCCCAGGAACCTCTTCCCGAAAGTTTGACGCCAGCAATTCGGACTTCACTACAACGAACAATAGCACATCATAGACGGATGACACAAGATGGACGCAGATCTGACACTCGGACACTCACCATGAAATCTCCCCACGAAAGCAACACACAACACAAATGCCTCCACATGCTGTCTCCTTCCTGCACACAACACCGCCCAAGCTCCTCCGCCCCCACACCATGCTCCCGCGCTCAGTAGACACAGAAGCACCCTCTCCCCGTCGCGGCTTCTTCGGCACCCTATTCCGCTCCCTTGGGAGCCTCGCCATCGTCGAAGCAATCCTAAGCAACATAATCAAGGGCTGGGCCTTCATCCACCCCCGTCACCAACGGAACCTGGCCCTCGCGCAACACGCCGTCAACGTGGAATGGTGGGAGTACCATTCCTCGGAGTGGGAAGAGAAAGTTCGGCGAGCAGAGTTCCAGGCTTTGATGACCTATGCGGAAAAGAAACCGGTCGGGTACAGTATCATGTTACCTTTGAAGTGCAAAATGGGGAGTATTGAGAGGAAGCTGTATAATGGGATATTGAGAAAGGTGAATCAGGAGTTTTACAAGCAGTATAAGGATGTTTTGGGGGAGGCGATGGGGAAGGAGGAGTTGCAGAAGTTAATAGAAGGACCGCCAGAGGAGGCGGCGGAAACAGAGAGCGAATAAAAAAAGAGGTTCGGAGTGTGTATTTGCAAGGCGAGCCGGGCTAGAGAAAACCTTTTTCGACTTACATCAACTTATCAGTGAAGCGTGAGATGAAGAACCAATTATTTTCTCATATCTTGGCGCATGGGTAACATTTGATTATATCTATGCTCATCCGGGATATCCTAATCATTGACCTCCCATTTAGCCAATCTCCCTACATCGTGTCCTACATCCCTTACAATACACCACCTTCTAAACTCCTTCTCCTCGGACCATCTTTCCTCCTCCAGTTCCACCCTATTCCAAGCCAAGGCACCAACCGACCTTCCTCTCCCCTCCGACAAACTCATGTTCCCCGTCGTAACAAATCCCAAAAGATCTCCTTCTCCTGGACAGGCAGGGTATCCTTGTTTCGACGGGGTCGGGATATTCTTGTTGAGTAGATCAAGCCATTGTTGACGGGCTTCTAAGGAGGTGGGGAGACGGTAGATTCGTGCACGGAAGGCGACATTGCCTTTTTGAAGGAAGCGCAGGCGGATGGGAAGGAGTGCATGAGATACGTCGAGGGTAGCCATCATGGGAGATTTCCTCGTCAGGAGTTGTTTCGCGTATCCAGGCGAGAGTAAAAAGTGATCTGTACTTTCCCGTGGGTTCGCAGAATCAATCCCCATAGCCGCCTTGGCGCGTTCTTTGATCGTTTGCAAGTCAACTCCATCCGTCATCACTTCATCCTCGCCATTTACAGTAGTTTCCTTAGACGTCAAAATCGTCCAATCACATCCAAACGGATCCCCAACTTCGCCTCGTTCGTCTCCCTTCTTCAATACCTTCCCCCAACTCTCTCTCTTTCCATCCGGCCTGCGTCTCCACTTCTCCTCCTCCTGTTCTCTCCTCCTCCTTAGTTCTTCATCACCAGCCCTTGTCCCCGGAAAATCCTCCGGAAATCCCATCCCCCGTTTCTCGAAACAGATCTGTGCATACTCTGTTATTGCACCGAATCGAGATTCCGGATAATGCATGAACGAGTACCAGAATTCATTTACCCATGACCAGGGGAGGAGGAGTGTCCAGGAATTGGAATCACGACGTAAGAGAACGGAGGGGATTATGGGGTCCGAGAGAGGGAGATGGGGAGGTTGACCCGAGTTGAGCAGTTCGTTGCGGGTTTTTTGGAGGGAGCCGCGGGTGTGGGTTTGAATGTATTTTGTTGCGATGCAGCGGGATGTGGAATTGAATAAGGTTGTTGGACCAGGAATATGTTGAGGCCATTCTTTTATCAAAGAAGATAATTCGGGAGATGGGGACTGCTTTCGTTTTCGAGGTGGGAAACTTATATTAGTTGTAAATCTGGAAGGAGTGTACGCTGTTCGTGGATCTCTTAGATCGAGGTTCAAGACTGCTCCAAGAGGTAGACTCCCTGGATCGCGTAATCCACTTAATTGTTCCCACACTTTGGAACAAACTCCCTTTCCGACATTCAATACCGCAAACAATACTTCCGTACTCAACGGACCAAATAAATCGATCGCACCAATCTCAAATCTCGCGTCCTCAATCCTTACATTGCCAACTTCTGTTGCACAAGAATGTAACTCCTTCCAAACCTCTTCCACACAAGCCGGATGCACCCGTATCATAACCTGTCTACCACCCTCCACGACTTGCCACAACACCAAAGCAGGCCCAATCATACCCCTTGGGAATTCTCCATGACGATACAAAACAGTCTCACAACTTCTCTTCCCCGAAGAATATCTCTTTGACGCAGCGGCCGAGCCAGGCTCAGTAACCATATCCAGTAGCTGTCGTACCTTGTCTTCTGTCCCTTGAACGAACAAGGTAGCGAAATAGGATGTATCAAATGCGATGAAGCCGGAGTGATGGGATGCGCGATATGTAGGTCGGAATGATTTCTCTGTAGGTGTGAGCGGTAAGGAAAATCCCCAACGATAGTCCACGCGAGATCTCTTTGCATGATACAAATGAGTTGGCAACCAAGTCTTATCCTCTTGTCTATTGGCGAATTTCCCCTTCGTCACCTTTCGGGGCTTCAACTTTGGAGCCAAGCCGTCAACCTCCGTGTCCACGTCCGCGTCGACTTCCACGTCCACGTCCATTTCCATCGCCGTGTCGTCAATAACTTGTTTAACAGACTTGGCGGCGAGACGTTTCTTTTCCATTGCAAGACGTACTCTTCCACGAGGTTTGGAAGCAGGTTTAGTCCCATCAGCAACCATCTCACGTCTCGCCTTCTCGCGTAACTGACGAGGAACTCGTTTCACATTGTGACTCGCAGATCTCCTCCTCAACGTCCTGGGTACGTCCTGAAACGCCCTCTGCGCAAGCGCAGCTCTACCATTAATCCCCACTTCCCATATACAGAAATACTTTGACGTGCGCATTGCATTCTGGAGAGCTGATATTTCGAATTCACGAGCAGCCGTAAAAGCATTCACGTCGAGATTACCAGAAGCAATCGCTACAATCAGTATGAGCTCGGCTATGAAGGGGTACCGGGAGAGGAAGACTGGACTGCTATTTTTCGGGCATCACGGCGTTTTTCAAATTGTTTTTTATAGGGACGGGAGGTTTGTTCGCCGGACGAGTCAGGCCGACTTCTCTTTCGTCCCTTGTCCATTCGCGGTGATGTTGACCGGGTAGCGTGAAATGATCTGCAAAAACACAAATTGCACTTCAGAGGTTAGGGTAGGGTCCGATCCGGTGTCCAGAACGGGAACTACGGGCTCGAGTCGTTGGGTCAAGTTGACAGCCGACGGGACATCATGTCGGTCAAACGTACGTGCCTTTTCCACCTCAATCCATCTTGTCATGCTAACTTACTCGTATAGCGAGGATTACAAAACATACTCTTCCCTCGAAAAACCGGTTCTGGGACTGGGTTCGTCGAAAACTAGTCATCGACCCGGAGCGATCCTCAGGCGTACGTCCCCGTCTAGATCATAAAGCTGAATGTGTATAGGTCCCTATCAACACACAGTACCGAAATCCGATGCCAGCGTCTCGCCCAGAAGAGTATATCGAGCCATTGACGTCCCCTGCTGCTGATCTTGCCGAGAATCCCTACTGGAAACGTGATACCCGAAGAGAGTATCCTCGCACACTGGTGTACTCACAGCCATATATCGCGGGCCTGTTATCTTATGGCAATGCCGCGGCTCCGCGAATTGCTGCGGGCGAACAAGGGACAAAGGCGCTGGCGGAAGTGACTAGTGGGAGACTGGAATTGACATCCGTGCTGCAGTCGACGGATGTAAGAAAATTGGTTCTGCAGAGGAATGGGGGGTTGCCTCCGCTGCCGGGGACGGGGAGAGGACGAACGCAGTGGAAATTCAAACTTAATGAGGAGAAGGAGCAGGGGTATGATCAGGAATATCCTATCAGGTCGTTTAGTTAGATGTGGTTGTACTATACTCACAAGCGAAGATGATGATAGAGTTGATGTTGTACAATGATCCATTCCAGATGGCTCCTTTGTCTATCCGAAAAATGTCCCTCTCCTTCTTCCATCCCCCTCACGGAATAATATCCCCTTCCCTCCCAAATCCCCCAATCTACACGCTATGCAAATATAAAATCTATAGAGTCGGTTGCCAGGGTTATACTGGCGGGACGATGGAGATGAATTTCTCGAGACTGTCGAGTTCCGACTGCAGTTCGTTTCGATTATAGTCATCGATTTCCTTGATCACCCATCCCAAGACATTTTTCTTTATTTTCTCATCGATCTTCTGGAATGCCACCATGACGCTCTGATTGCATTCCAGAGGAGAAGCTATTATCGACAATAATCGCTGATAAACTTCCACTAGAATCGCCAGTAACGCACAAAACGTCTGTACAAAATCCGGCTCAAATGGCTTCCATCAGCATCCATTCATTCATTCGTATAGCGGAAGATACCATGTTGACGAGGTTTAGGTATGTATAACTTGAGGGGTTTGTAGTTGCGTCGCCGGAGAAGTATAGATCAACATTTCCCTCGGAGCGTCTTGTCGGTGCTCCCTTGACAGGTTTGAAGAAATTTCTCTTCAAAAGCATTAGTTTCCGTTGATCCGAGGTCACGGAACATACCATTTTTGGCTTCCCGGAGAGACTGCCTGGTTCATGAGTGGAATGATACTCATACTCATGTAACAGCTGATTAAAAGCTTTTAAATACTCGACTGGATTCCCCTGTAAGTCCAACAACCCCGAAAGCGACATCCCCAAAATCATATAATTCGTCGTCCTACGATCAATCGCCCTCCTTTTGCGCAGCAAAGTACTTCTTCCCGAGACCCTTTTGTTCCATGTATATCTTCTCAAAGCCTTCTTTGGCGCAAAGCACTGTATCACACCAATACTCGCTGGATTCATGACTTGTTGTCAGCCACTCGCTATTCAAGGGGCGGGAGGGATACGCTTTCTTGATATACTGGAAGATGGAGATTCGTTTATTGACTGCCCCTTGGAGAAGGGCTTGTTCGTATTGTCCTGTTGATATTGAGAGCGGACTTGTGGTGTACATTGATATGGAGGTCATCTCTGGGTCTGGCAGGTAGCGAAAGAGTGCTTTGAGGCGGAAAGTATAATCGACACACGAGGAGCAGTGCACGAATAACGAGAGTCAAGGGGCAGATGTGCGTGGATATGATTGGCTGGAGGGCATTTGGCCGTGGCGTACGATTGATCAACTTTCTTTAGCCGCAGTGAAGCGAAGCAACGAAGACACGCAAGGGAAACACAGGCGTGTTGGTTTACACGGGACATGACGGAGACGGAGGATGTCGAAATCATAACGGTCAAGTCGCACTCAGCAGTCTCAAAAATGGTCACAAAGTGTCTGACTATCCTAAATCGGAACCTCGACGATTCATCCTCAAAGATAAACACGGTCGAAATCATCGCGGACGCCAAAGTGGCAGGCAAGGCTATCACCATTGCAGAAATAGTAAAGCGGCGCATCACAGAGCACGGCGGAATAATACACCATACGACGCGCGTCCAAGAGAAGCCGTCTCCTGCGGAAGTTCCTACGGACACTGTCGAGCGGAAACATTTGCAGGGTGAAGGATACGAGAAGCCGAAGAAGAAAGTGGATGCACAGATTGTTATGCGGATGGAAAGGCGGAATTTTGTAAAAGAGTGAGATGGAGATGGTTTGGATGTTGGCAGGCATAGCTAGATACCCGGTGTTATATTACCTATTTCGCACACTGACTGACCTTGACCTACCAGATACATCTTATGAATATCCGCCAAAGCAAACGATATATAGAAGACCAGCAGTATACACATCATCAGTAAACGCCAGCAACACTTATATATCCCATCCTCCGCCCTGAGACACGTCGCAAACTTGCTTAGAGAAGCCATCCCAAGCATCCACCATCTACTTCCGCGAGAAATTTTGACTTACGAAATCGAATCCGTATATAGGTTTCCCCTTCCTTCGAAGGGCATAGATTACGTCTGTGACGAGAACTGTTTTTCTCCTTCCGTGTTCCACGAAGACGGCACAGTCTTGTAACACCTACAATCAGATCCCAAGCATAAAGCCCATCCAACCTCCCGTAGAAAGTCACGCAAGTAGTGCCGGGCCGTATCGTACACCCCAGCAGAGATTCGCTTTACACCGCCACGACGAGCTAGACGACGGATATCGGGTTTCGTGATCCCAAGGATCGTATCCTTGCGCACTCTGCAGCGATGTCGTTGAGCGATCCCTTTGCCTAATCCGACTCCTTTTCTTTGACTTGTTGGCGAGGGCTGGCTTCTTTGGGAGTTGAGTACCTTGCCTCCTCGTCGCGCGAACTGACCAGACGGAGGAGCCATCGTACCCGTGGATCGTGCGGGGGCAAGACGGTGCGGAGCAGGCAGGCGAAGGCAGGTGTCTGGATGGCTTGCAGCAAGTAAACAAGCTGCGAAGCGGGGGATTTCAATCGCAACCGAGAGTCCCGTGCCCATGTTGATCTTTATATAGACTCTAAAGGTTATTATTATCTAGACTAGAGACAGATAGACTATACAAGAAGCCGGCTCCTGAACTGGACTGGTAAGCAACAACCTTATTTACATCCGTTCAATTCTCGAGTGGCCAATCTCACGATCTGTTGTATCTCCTCCTCCTCCTCTTCCCTTTCCTGAACTTCGTTGTCCTGTTTCTCAACCTCGTGCTCTTTGCCTCCGGCTCAGATTCATTCATCCTTTTCCTCAGCTAATTCGTCGTCGTCATCCAATTGCGTCTCATCTTCCATCTGACCAGCACCATCTTCGTCGTCATCGCTTTCTGGACGAATTCGCAGGTGCAGTTTTTGTACCACCAGGCACCAACCAGTCATTATACGTCAGATCAAGAGATTGAGAGTCCATGGATGCCATTTTTCTCCCCATTCTCCGGCCAATATGTATGTAGATCTCTCCCTCTCAGATTGCTCGACCGTGACGGGATGTGGTCCCGATATCGAGGACCCAGGCATCCGAATCTGCGGCGCCATCCGAGGACGCCAGAAACGCAGAAGCAAATCCGCCGAACGCATTGTACTTCTTCTCCCGTTTCTTCTCCTCGATGAGCTTCGGACACTGAGACTGTATGTGTCCGATCACGCCGCAGTGGTAGCAATTCCCCGTGAACTTGCCTTTCTTCCCCTGCGCTTTCTTTCCCTTTGCGAGGTGTGCCTTGGCGGATTGTGGATCGGGCTTGGGCCGGCTCCTACTCGTCGCGACGTCGGTGTTGATGGCATTCGCTCCACGTTGCGCTTCCACACGCACCATGCCTTTGACAGAATCGAAGGTCCAGGTATCTTCCCAACTCAAGTTAAAAAACAAAGCTTCCGCAAACGCCTCATACTCCTCCGACAAACTCAGGAGATACCGAGTGATGACTTCCATAGGGTCCATCGCCTCGCCGGCAGCGCGCAGTGCTTCAATGATGTTGGAGAACTCCCGTTCGTGGTCCTTTAGCGCCGTATTGGAGGACATCTTGCAGGAATTCAGTTGACGCGAGAGGGCAAATTGGCGGGCAAATTGGCGTTGACGGTCATTGGGGGTATGCAGCTTCTCAAACTCATCCCATGCTTTCTCATTGGGGGCATGCACCTTCTCAAGCTCATCCCATGCTTCCTTGGCAGACTTTGCTTGTCGCACTGGTCTCTGAAGCTCATCGATAACCGAGAAACCGATAATCGCCAAAGCCTTTCGTCCTTCTCCTCCCATGCCAGAACATTCTCCATGAGAGGTTCAGGCTGTCCCTCCTCTTTCACCGGCCGCTTGATTTGTCCTGTGACAACGTCCCACACCTTATATTCCTTCAACAGCAATTGACAATCCCATTTCCAATCGGGATAATTCCCCTCGCGCAGCTTGTCGATACCGTAGCGACTCCTGTACCATCCCTCTTCATAAACCATAGCGTCGACCGGGCTCATAACCTGTTGTATATTGAGGCGCTAATGGAGGATTGCAGAAGCAAAGAGGACAAAGCTCGTGGAACAAGGAACTGAGGAAGTGATCGTTAATAAACTACGAGAAAGCCCTTGCCCTTAGACAGTGAACGCCACTATTTACAACAGAGTCGATTACAGAGTCAATCCAACCTACATACTCTCAGTCTCTCACTAGACATTAAATGTCACGGGGCTCGTTCAATCACCTCACAGGCCCCAACCTAACAATCCAGCACTCTGGGCTGGATAAATGTCTCCGATCAATCAATGATGAAATCTCTTCCAATGCCGTGGGACGATTGAGTTATCAATATATCAACGGTAGGGGACCATTTCGGCCGGCCGTGTCACACCAATTGCAACTTCACTGCGGCGCGGCGCAGTTTCGTGCATCACCTTCCCGTCTTTTCAGCGGCACAATCACGATACAAAGATTTGAAACACCCGTATTTATTTTTCTGACGGAGACTGAGTTTCGGGATCTCTTCAACGGCAGTGAGCTCTTGCAGAAGGTTCTGCTACGAAGTCATGGGATAGAAGATCATGGAAGGGACCGCACTAGAATTGCTAAACTTGAGATGCATTAGTGCAATTTTGTTTCTATTCTGTCGCCTCAATTGTACTATTCTCTATCGTGAGAATGGGATATGGTTTCAGGAAACTTGATCGTCATGCACAGAAGCGGCAAGGAACGGCGCGTTTGCATCTTCCCGCCATGTTTCGGCTCAATGAACAATATATCAACCTATTATCAAAACAATCGCAGTCTCAATCTCCCTTTAGGTTGAATGCCTCCTTGACGCCTTTCTGAGGTTCTGCAGGGATCCGTTCGCTACACGTCGCTATTCGCGATGATAAGGGAAGGCAAAGCCTTGGAGTAAGATAAGCCGACCCCGGATCTCATTCAATATTGCGAAATCTCTGGAAGAATGGTTTTGTTCCTTTGGGGGTGAATCCCAAACTCTGGTTTGACTGGGCCGACATGCTGACGCATGAATGCGCATAGAGTTTAGAACCTTCGGTTGAAATGAAAGTCTAATTTGTTAAGTAGCTTTTTGGCTATCATCTGTTCCGGGCACCAACATGGAATTTGGAACTCTACCACAAATAAGCGCCAAAAGCTTGAGTTTATCAAACCGGCTGCATCATCCGAGACCTTGATAAAATCCACTCAAAGCTTATCCGCCTCCTACGTCGCAACAACCGTTTCCACCCGAAAACTAGGATATAAAAGAACCTGCCTGGCCCCATATCCTCCATCAATTCCTCATACTTCTCTTACTACACCAATGGCGCCATCTGGACAATCCAAAGCAACTTCTACCAAGGAAGAAGACTTCGACGTCATCAGTAAAGAACTTCAGTATGACGCCATGTGGTACGACATCGACGTGGACAAGTTGGAGGAGCAAGACTCCACCGTCCAAACCGACCCTGTACCAAGCGGAGTCCCTGTACCAAGCGGGCGACCTTCCCCAGTAATCCCACCTCTGCCAGCACCCGGGCATCTTCGTCCCACTTTTCAAACGCACCCTCCACCTCCCTCGTTCCCGGTCAACCCCATGTCTGTTCTCGCCCACGATCCTTACGGCTCCCCATCGCCGACTGCACAACAAAACCTCGAAACTCAGCTTCTCCGGATCGCCGAAATCAGCCTTGGAACGTTGAACGCGGTGCATATCCTCGAATCCCATCTCTGGAGTAATAATCCGTCGAGTCCCAAAACCACGCAAGTCGACGTCAATGTCATCAAGCCCGCTTGTTACACTCCGAATGGAATGTATCATTACGACGGTAGCCCTCAAAATGGAATCCAGCCCTCCTACTTTTATCAAATTGAACGGCCGAATTACTCTCAGATGATCAGGAACATGGGTTATCTCCTCGGTCTAAAAAGGGCAATCAAGCTCCTTCGTGACGCTGTAGCAGATACCGAGCGCGAAGATTGCACATATGTTCTCAAAGAGAGACCTTCTCCTCCCCCTCTCCCTCCACCACATCCCAACATCGCTATGCCTCCGCCACCCAATCCCTTTGGGCCTCCTAATCCTGGGCCCTTGACGCCCGAGAAGGAGTTGAGATTGGCAGCAAAAGATATCGTCAAGGATACGGTTAGGGAGTATAAAGATACGGTTGTTAATCCTGGAGTCGAAGAAGTTCAGAAGGAAATGATCAAACTTTTGCGCGATGTTTGTAGGGATGCTCTTGCCGCTGACAAGCATCACTAGTACTAGATGTGATTAATCTGGAGTTGATGTGGTTTTCTGAGATTTTATTTATTATTTGCGTTGACTCTTTTCAGTATACTGTTTACATGGAGTAGGTTTAGCTATAAGTTATCGCAGTAAAGATAAATAAGAAAATTGTCCTTCAATAAAGCCTTAATATTGCTATCTGATCTGACGAAGCAGTTTCTTCGCCGTGGTTGTGGACGGATCTGCGTCCGCACGTTATAAATCAGAAATTGAGCTCAACTTCCGCTTGGCATAGTACTGGTTACTGGCGACCGCGGATCTTCACCCCAGTAATTTTGCCTGTCGATCACATTTTCATCACCATCGCCAAACCATGTCGTCGCGAAAATCTCGTCTAGCGCCTTCAAAGCACCACTTACAATCCACCAATGACCCGCCGGCGTCCCTAGAACCTTCTCAACATATTGCACGCATTTCAAAGCCACATGGGAATGCTATTTACACGGTGGAACTTCCTTCCAAGTCAGAGCTTTTAGTGGGGCTGCCTATGCGGTTCCGGAATGCTGTGTGGGTTAGACGGGGGGGATTTGTGCTTATCGCTACGGAAGGGTTCACGGATGGGAAAGTCGGCGGAGAAATTGTTCAGGTCATCATGGATGAGAAGGCATGGCGAAAACTGGAGTACTGGTGCGCATCTTCGATATTGTTGCTGATATCAGGCCCGATGAGTTCAAAAGAAAGGAGGAAAGTAGCGAGGACGAGGATGAGGTGGAAGAGTCAGAAGTTGGACGTGATGCTGCTTCTTCGTGAAGGGAGGGAGTGACTTGGAGAGTGTGTCTTGCAAACCGATACCCAGCATAGCCATACAAATTTTTCATCAATTCAAAGTCTTGCAACACATCTAGGTCAGTATACGTTATATCGTATTATAAGCTCAAACAACCAACGCCACGCTATATGCAATATATCTACGCATCTCCATGGAAATAGCATCACATACAGTAATCTCTGCCTCACCAGAAATCCTCTTCAGGATCATAAGCATCAGTCTTCGTCTCCGCAGCCCTTTCCATGGCCTCACGTCCATACAAGTCGTCGTACGTCTTCTGTTGATTCTCAACCTTCAACCTCTTCTCCTTCGCCAGTCTCTCCTCCTCCTTTCTCTGCTCGCGCTTAGCCTAAACCTAGTTTTAAAAGAGAGAGCTACCTTTTCCTGCAGCGCAGCTTTCTCCTTCCGTCGTTCCTCCTTTTCAAAGTCCGCCTTTTCGGCCGCGAGGTCAGGGAACCTTTCAACTTTTGTTTTATTGAGACGATTGATGATTTCGTTGGTCCTCTTTTCTACAAGGACTTTTTTCACTTGCTTTTGTCGGTGGAATCCGATTTGACCGGTCGCCATGGATGCTTGCTTGTGCAAATTGCGCCATGGTGTGTATATTACTGTGATGTTGTCTTTCTTGTTGCCTATACTTTAGTATGAGATGATTCGGGAGGGAGACAACCTTCGATGGAGTTGGCTTTGGTAAGTTGAGCGCAATCAGTGAGGATTTCGGGCGGAATGGATTCCCATGACATTCCTTCGGGGAGACGCAGGTAGACATGCGCGGATGAAAGATTGTCAACATGGAACTCCGATTAGTTTATTTTAGTTCGGCGACGAATACCCAAACGTCCTGTGGTAGGCCATGTTTGATCAAATCCTCATCTATGAAAGGTCAGCAACAATAAGCAGATGGCAAATATTACTTTCAAACTTGTCCTTTCCCATATACAGCACCACAGGAGGTGAAACAGCTTAGACATCAGTGATTCGGGCGCAACAAGGAAGTTACCATTGCAAGTAAAGTAGTACACCATTGTCGGCCGGGCGCTCGCTGCTTTGATGTGGTATCCCCTGGAAGGATCGACACTCGGAGTCGAAAATTCTGGCGCACGGTGCGTCCGATTGGAAATTGGACCGCCCGTTTGCAATTGGCTTTTTGTTAAGGGAAAAATTCAAATATACCCCTGAGTTTTCACAAAATTGCAGCAATACCTCAGTCTTTTTTGAAATTACAGAAATGCCCTGCGACTTTGACTTTTTCGAAGATCGTAAGTATCTTCATTAAAATGCCTTCAAACCTTGATTTCTTGATGTCGTGGATCTGGCACGGGCTGCGGTCATGGGTCTGTCTTCTGTCTTGAAGGTCTATGTTGCAAGCTAAGGAAAAGTTCTATGTCCCCAAATCGCCTATATTCCCTGGGGACCGGCCCCGGTCCCCCCGACTCCATTCTGACTCTGACTCCAGGTCCCTGCGACCTCGCCTTGGTCCATGCGGCTTCGCCATGCACCATTCAACCTCGCCGTGGTCCATGCATCCTTGCCATGCCCCCGTGCGACTCCAATGTGGTCCAGGTTGCCACCGGTTGCCACCCTGCCCTTGCCACCGGTTGCCTCCCCGCGGTTGTCGCCCTACCCCGGACCCGTGACAGATTGCGTGTGCCTTGCAGGCCAATTTGAGCTCGGTTGCGGTGTTGTAAACGGTTCCCACTTGAAGTAGAGATGGATGGGGATCCATCGAACTTGACGAGGGTGCGGAATGAAGGCAAACGGCGAGAATTACTACGAGGCAGAGCTGTTGACGTTGATGTTGACAATGAACGAAGATCTTTCTCAAAGTCGTAGGGCATTTCTGTAATTTCAAAAAGACTGAGGTATTTCTGCAATTTTGTGAAAACTCAGGGGTATATTTGAATTTTTCCCTTTTGTTAAATATCAGCTGTCATCAAAAATGATGTGAAGAACAATGTTAGTTACTCGTAACGGGACAACATGCAACGACGGACGAGTGTCGGGTTCACCTTCTTCGGTTCGGAAAAAGAAGACAACGTCTTCAGGTCAAGTGCAGATTGTATCAAAGGCCGCAACTACTCGAGAATCGCGCAAGCGGGCTGTTCCGTCGAACGACGACCAAGTAAGATCAAAACGTCAACGAAAATCTGGATCGTTTGTTGTTTCAGATACAAGTGCTATAAACACCGAAACCAGCACCTGCTCTCAGCCTAGAAGGTCTGCTTTGAAGGCTGACCCATCATGCCAGGCGACAAGTTGGTAACTTCTGAGTCGCAAATCGAAGCTACATCCTCGATAGATGTGTTCCAGCTAGCCACAGCGAATGGCCACCTCACCTCCACAATATCGCGCGCCTCCGGAAGCTCAACAAGGAAGAGCGCGCCAGATACGCCGAGTACTTCTGGGATGCTTCAAATCGCCTCAAACTGCATGACCGTATCGCCAAAGAATAGAGCGAGCTCAACGATGTCAATAAGACTCGCAGAAGCAACTCGCCAGCATCTCCAAGATCAACGTTCTGGCGTGCGCACAGACCTCCAAGAGATCACCAGAATCAGGGAGGAACAGCGCGCAAAAGAGCAGGACCTTCGTGCGGCTAGGGAGGAGCGCGCGGCGCTCCAGGAGGGGTCCTCAGCGCCAAGAACTTCAGCTTGGGTGCGCAGAGCACCTGTGCGCTTTGAGGATATGCGATTTGGAAGGAATTCGTGGAGATCTCAGAGCTTGGAGACCACTTCGTTTTTGTCATTCATTAGAGCTCAAAATAACCTTCAAAGTTAATGTGTGCGGTGCACACCTTTGAGGGAGGGCAAATGTTGATGTCTAGACTTTAGAGCTTATTATTATCTAGATTAGAGACAGTTAGACTAATAAAAGGTCAGCCCCCGATCGGGACTGGCCAAGTACTTCCATTGACAAATTCGTGTTATCAACAGATTTTACAAAGTGCCCGAAGTGTGGTTTACCACCATAACCGACCATACTGGTTGAACCTCCTCGACCCTCCCTGAGCCGAGCCTCCACCCCAGTAATGGCATTCGGTCGGTCCAGGACCGGACCCGAAACTCACCCCGACCTGGTTTATCGGTCCTCGGCTCGATCTCGGTCAGATCTTTGTCAGATCCGGCCCGGTTCGGCTCCTAGCTCGCCAGAACCGAGATGAGGTCAATCCCGGTATCGGTCCCAACATCTTCAACATAGTCGGTCCTGGAGTGCGGCGGGGAGCCGACCCCCCTAGAGCCGACCGAGTTCAAGAGCTAGTTCTAGACCAGCATCACCAGGTCGGGTTGAAAGTTGTCCTTACCCGAACCGGGATCCAGTCGGTCTGTAACGGGAATGGATCTTATTACACTCGTTTCTGCAGCATTCCCGTTACAAGTTGTAATGGGAAAGCAATATTTCAAGGCTTTAAAATGCACTTTCCCGTTACATTGTTGCATTGTAACGGGATATGGCACTTCTGGGGTCCAGAAAGTCATCATCCTGTTACATCTAGATGGTCTAACGTCATATTGTTACATGGTAACGAGGTATGGCATTTCTGGGGTCTAGGAAGTTACCGTCCCGTTACATCTAGTTGGTCTAACACCATATTGTTGCATGGTAACGGGATGGGGCACTTCTGAGGTCCAGAAAGTCATCGTCCTGTTACATCTAGATGGTCTAACATCATATTGGTACATGGTAACGGGGTATGGCATTTCTGGGGTCCAGAAAGTCACCGTCCCGTTACATCAAGATGGTCTAATGTCATATTGTTGCATGGTAACAGGATAGCACACTTCTGGGGTCTAGGAAGTCATTGTCCCGTTACATTTGGCTAGTCTAACGTCATATTGTTGCAATGTAACGGGAACTATCCCTTTTAAGCTAAAAAGACTACCATACCCGTTACATCCCGTTACATCGCTGTGAGATAGACACATCACCATCTTATCTACATGAATTCACCGGGAACTCGGTTCGGTCCCGATTCGGTCCATGGTCGGGCTTGTCAAGGACCTCTTATACCACGAAGTGCACCGGCTCGGTCCAGCCAGGCTCTTAGAATGAACCAGGTTGGGTTCACCATGATCTATTCCCGAGCCGGCAAGAAACCGGTCTGCTTCATACTAGGACCGCTCTTCATCGGCTCGGTCCGAATTGAGGTCAAACCCGGTCACATCCCGACCTGAACCCATTACTGACTCCTAGATACCCCGTCTGGTACTCCCAGGTTCCTAATCCCGCAGTGTTTCAGTGCGGAGCGTATATCTCGTATCGGTATAGGCCATATCGTGCGGTTTACTGTGTGCCCTCATACAGGTTGGATCGGGTCCTGAATAACAAATTCCATCTCCATTCAATTTGATTCCAACCAAATCCCAAAAAAATGTTGATCCGTTTCCATACACAAAAAATTGATTTGATTTGAGAAAGATAGGTCTTATCGTAGCTGTGACGGTCTATTCCTCGTCAAAAAGTCGCATCCTTAATGACGGTGGGAGGTTGGCAAGTGTAGATCGAGGAATTACAATCGGCACTCGGCTCATTTCCACACATGTGCATGTGATTGATCGAATCTGCGCAGCCTCACGTGTGACCCACACAAAATCATCACATGTCAACAAACCAAACACCTCAAAAAGGAACCTCCGAAAGCATCCTGGACCGCCCTTCAAATCCACCTCCGCAGCCTCTTCCCACCACCAATTCGCCTCTTCCGCTGCACCGAGCATGATCGATCATATCCTCGGTCGACCGTCCCAGAGACTCAAGTCCCTGCAAGTGCTGCTTGTATTGATAGCCTGGACAGGCTACCTAATCCGGGGAAATCGTCATGGCCCGTATGTCGTGCGACGCATATCGAGACGGACGTCCCATAAGTTGACTACTTGGCAGACTTTTTGTGTGACTCTCACGGGTCTTTATTTGCTCAAAAATGCCGACAAACTGCTCGGCCTGGGAGGTACACCCCGTTTCTGTGGATGGAGGTAATTGTAGCGCCTGAACCGTTGGCACGCTTATATTCGCGGAGTTTCTTCCGTGCAACGTGGTTTACTACGGCGCTTGATGCGGGGTTCTTTACTGCCTTGCCTATCCGACGGAAATGGATCCGGGATATCGCATCGATCCTCTTTTCAGGGTACTACTTGATTTTCGCAGAAGCCGCCGACGAGAAAGTGCGCAAGATCAGGGCCACGATTACCGTGGAACAGATCCGCGTGTCATGGGAGAAACAGGTCCGGAATCCGTATATCCGGCTCGCGACGAAGATTAACGCGGGACGCATCCGGATGGTCAAGGAGATTGTCATTCAGAGGGAAGGCGCCGAGCCGGTCTTGGCGTGGTTGTATTGGGATGGGACGGCGGAGGAGTTGAGAGAGTGTGAGAAGTTGGTGTTGAGTATTACCGGGGGAGGGGCGGTGAGTATGACGCCGAGATGTCATGATGAGTATCTCATTCCATGGACGAAACGACTCGGTGTGCCAATTCTTTCAATCAACTACAAGTTCCTTACCTTTGTCGTTGAAAGGTCTAATATCTAGGAAAGCACCGGAATATCCGTATCCGTATGCCATCAACGAATGTTTCGATGTCTACAAGTTACTCTGCCAACCCAAAAATCCAATCCTCCCATTTCAGCCCAAGAAAATGGTCCTGGTAGGAGACTCGGCAGGCGGAAACTTTGCGGCGTCACTCCTTCTGCGCGTGCTAAATGAACGTCTCCCACGTCCAATAGGTCTCATCCTCATCTACCCCAATCTAGACTACAACATCCACAGTTGGATGTCCGACGATCAAATGGCGCTTTTCAAATCGCAGAGTATGAAAGAAATTCCCTCGGGCGTGCTCGATACGAAACAAAATTACGAACGACGAAAGTCGGTATTGCAATTAACTCCCGATTCAGAACCAAGTTCGTTTCTACGGAAGGAATCCACACGACCTCCCTCTGAGCCTGTCCAAGCTTTGCGGAAGAAGAAGAACCCTGGTATCGCAACGAGATTGGCAATGACGTCTCGAGTGGCCTTTTCTCAGGACAGGATTATTACAACGGAACTCATGCGGGCGATGGCAATCTTATACATCGGACCTAAAAACAAGCCCGACTTCAACACGGATTATATGTTGTCTCCGATCATTGCTCCATCCGAATTATTCATGCAATTCCCCAAGACGTATTTGATGTGTGGGGAGAAGGATCCATTGGTGGATGACACGATATTACTTGCCGGGAGGATAAGAGAGGCCAAACGTGCGCAGCGGAGGAGATATCGGGGAATGCAGATGAGTACACGAGAGGCAATGGACGCGGAATGGGTGGAGCTGATGTTAATCCGA
>Ga0302325_10007535_pt1 | contig 24121 bp, 25 predicted proteins | sample Palsa_T0_2_FD_201948 | JGI IMG/M metagenome (GOLD analysis project Ga0302325, IMG submission 201948) | Peat permafrost microbial communities from Stordalen Mire near Abisko, Sweden - Palsa_T0_2 | ecosystem: Environmental > Terrestrial > Soil > Palsa > Peat permafrost | place: Sweden: Abisko... | reverse complement strand
CCCCGGGCAGCAGGACCCCCGTCCCGCCATGTCGACCGCGCAGCGTCCCGGCCAGGCAGCGCCGGGTGCGCCCGGTCCCGGTACTCCTGTCGTGACGAGGCAGTCCGCGCAGTCCGCGCAGTCCGCACAGTCCGCGCAGCCGGCCCAGCCGGCCCAGCCCGCGCCGTCAGGCGAGAGCAGCCCGGCCGGCCCGGACAGCGAGGACGCTGACAGCGGGATCACCATCATCGGGGAGTAACGGGCACCGCGGCCACCGGCCGCGCCACCGGACGTGGGGGCGGGTTCGTGCATGGCCAGAGTGTTAGTCGTCGAAGAGGACCCGCTGCTTCGCTCTGCCGCGATTGCTGACCTCAGCAAGTGGTCGCATGCAGTTCGAACTGCGGCCACTGCGCTGGACGGCATCCGCGAGCTCGGCAGCAACCCGCCGCAGATCGTCGTGCTGGACAGCGGGCTGCCTGACCTGGACGGGCCGCAGGCACTGCGGATGATGCGCACGGTCCGTGACACCCCCGTGATCGTCGCTACGGACTGCGACGACGAGGCCGAGATCACCCGGCTGCTGCAGGCTGGCGCAGACGACTACGTCGTCAAGCCCTACTCCGGCGAGCGACTCGCGGCCAGGATCGCCGCGGTGCTGCGGCGCACCGCCGGACCGGCCGCGGAACTGCGCGTTGGCGGCCTGCTCGTCGACCTCGCCCGGCGCAGTGTCACGCTCGACGGGCGCCCATTGGCGCTCACTCGCCGCGAGTTTGATCTGCTGGCCTGCCTCGCGGCCCGGCCTGGCGAGGTTGTCAGCCGCCGCCATCTGCTGACCGAGGTCTGGCACCAGTCCTGCGGCGACGACCAGACCATCGACGTGCACGTCTCCTGGCTAAGGCGCAAGCTCGGCGAGACCGCGGCCAAGCCCCGGTACCTGCGCACCATCCGCGGCGTCGGCGTCATGCTGGACAGGCCCCTGACGTCAGGCGGCCTGGCTACTCCGGCAGCAGGTCAAGCTGGCGCAGGATGACGCCCTCCCGCAGCGCCCACGGGCAGACCTCAAGTACGGGCAGGCTCAGCAGGTCCATCGCCGCATCAGCCACGATCGCTCCCGCCGCCAGCTGATGCGCGCGGCCCTCTGAGACGCCCGGCAGCTCGCAGCGCTCGGCGACTGTCAGCTGCGGCAGCCGCTCCGCGAGCGACGTCACGTCGGTGTGCTTGAGCGAGCGCCTGACGTACAGGCCCTCGCTCGACGGTGCCGCCCCGGCAACCCGGGCAAGCTGGCGAAAGGTCTTCGACGTCGCCACCGCGTGGTTCGACGGTCCGTCCCGGAGCAGGGTGCCGGCCATCATCGCGATCTCCGCCCGCACGTGCTTGCGCAGCTTCCGCACATCGTCAGCGGACGCCGGATCGCCGGGCAGCCAGTCCCTCGTCAGCCGCCCGGCCCCGAGCGGCAGCGACACCGCGCTGTCCGGCTCCTCATCGAGGCCGGATGCGATCTCCAGCGAGCCGCCGCCGATGTCGAGCAGCAGCAGGCGGCCCGATGACCAGCCGAACCAGCGGCGAGCCGCCAGAAAGGTCAGCCTGGCCTCGTCCGGGCCGGGCAGCACCCTTATGGCGACGCCGCTCTCGGCCTCGATCTCGGCGAGCAGTTCCAGGCCGTTGGCAGCGTCCCTGAGCGCTGACGTGGCGAATGCCAGCATCTCGTGCACGCCCTTGTCCTCAGCGATCTGCAGTGCCTCGTGCACAAAGTCGCGCAGCCGCTGGGCGCACTCATCGGTCAGCCGGTTGTCAGCGTCCAGGTGCTCCCCGATCCGCAGCTCAGCCTTGTGCGAGAACGCCGGCAGCGGCCGGCCGCCCTGATGGGCATCCACCACGAGAAGGTGAACGGTGTTGGAACCGACGTCCAGCACGCCAAGTCGCATAATGCTGACGCTACCCGCAGCCGATCACGGGAACATCCGCGCGGCCCCGATGGTCTATACCGGAGGCCCTACGTCAGGAGGCAAGTGATGACCGCAGCGCACGAGATCAGAGTGGAGCACAGCCGCAAGCGGGTGCGCATTCTGCTGGCCGGCGAGCTGGTTGCGGACACGACACGCCCGCTGCTGGTCTGGGAAGTGCCGTACTACCCCACGTACTTCGTGCCGGACAGCGACGTCACGGCCGAGCTGGTTCCGTACGGGACAGACGCGGACAAGGTTCTCGGCGAGGCCGAGCTGTTCACCGTGAAGGTCACCAGCGGCGCGGCCGCGGTGGGTGCCGCCCGTCGCTACCCGGCGAGCCCGGCCCGTCAGCTCCATGACGCCGTCAGATTCGAGTGGAACGCGATGGGCGAGTGGCTGGAGGAGGACGAGCCGGTTTACACGCACGCACGCGATCCGCACACCCGGGTCGACATCCTCGCCAGCTCACGCCATGTCGAGGTGAAGCTCGACGGCGTGACGGTCGCTGACTCGACCAGCCCCCGAATCCTGTTCGAGACCGGCCTGCCGCCGCGGTACTACCTGCCGCTGAGCGACATCAGGACCGACCTGCTGCGGTCGTCGGATACCGAGAGCCACTGCCCGTACAAGGGAACGGCCACCTACTGGTCCGTCGACACCGGCACCGACGTGCACAAGGACGTCGTCTGGATCTACCGCACCCCGCTGCCGGAGAGCCAGAAAGTCGCGGGCCTGGCCGCGTTCTACGACGAGAAGGTCGACGTGTTCATCGACGGCGTCGAGCAGCGGAAGCCGCAGACCAAGTGGAGCTGACCCGGCACGGGTCAGCTCAGCCGTCGAGGTCCTCGATGCGCGCGGCGGACGGCGGGCGGCTGGCCTGGATCAGCCCGGCGGCCGTCTCAGCCTGCGCCAGGACCCGGAGCAGGTTCCCGCAGGTCAGCTTGCCGCAGTCCGCTTCTGACCAGCCCCGGTCGAGTAGCGCGCCGATCAGCGCCGGGTAACAGGACACGTCCTGCAGGCCCTCGGGCAGCGCGTCGACGCCGTCGTAGTCGCCGCCGAGACCGATGTGATCGATACCGGCGACCTCGCGGATGTGCTCCGCATGCGCGACGACGTCGGCCAGCGTGGCACCCGGCTTCGGGTGCTGCGCTGTCCACGCGCCCCTGACCTCGCTGCGGGCGTCCAGGTCGCGGTAGTCCAGTCCCTGGCGCTCCATCTCCGCGGCCAGCTCAACCTCCCACTCCCGGCAGCGCGGCGACACGAAGGCAGGCACGAACGTCACCATGCAGATGCCGCCGTTGCCGGCCAGCCGGTCCAGGATGGCGTCGGGCACATTCCGCGGGTGGTCGCAGACGGCGAGCGCGGAGGAGTGCGAGAAGATCACCGGCGCTTCCGCGACGTCGAGCGCGTCGCTCATCGTGGTGGCCGCGACGTGGGAGAGGTCGACCAGCATGCCGAGCCGCTGCATCTCCCGGACGACCTCACGGCCGAACGCGGTGAGGCCCCCGGCAGCCGGCTGGTCGGTGGCCGAGTCGGCCCAGGGCACGTTCAGGTTGTGGGTCAGCGTCAGGTACCGGACGCCGAGCAGGTACAGGGCCCGCAGCACGCCCAGCGAGTCCGCGATCGAATGACCGCCCTCGGCCCCGAGCAGGGATGCGATCCGGCCGCTGGCCATGATCCGCTGCACGTCAGCAGCGCTGAACGCCAGCTCGAGCGCATCCGGGTACCGGGCGGCAAGCTGCCTGACCAGGTCAATCTGCTCAAGGGTCGTGGTCACCGCGGCCTCGCCCTGCAGGCCGGCGGGCACGTACACCGACCAGAACTGGGCGCCCACCCCGCCCGCGGTCAGCCGGGGCAGGTCGGTGTGGGTGAACTCCACCGGCGCCGCGAGGTCGGTGGCGGCCGGATCGAGTGCGCCGGCCATGCGCAGCGCCCACGGCAGGTCATTGTGCCCGTCGATCACGGGAAAGCGGACCAGCAGCGCCCGAGCTGCCCCGGTCTGTGTCGTCATGTTCCAAGAGTAGGCAGGGCGAGGTGAGCGGCGCGGGCGGGGATGCCAGGATAAGACCGTGCAGCGGCAGCGTCTGACCCCATGGATCATCGTCTCGGTCCTGGCCTGCGCCGGTCTCGGTGCCTGGTTCGGGCACCGCATCGGCGACGGCGGCCCCGGCAATATCGCGCTGATCAGCGCGACGTGCGCCGTGCTCGGCTCGTTCCTGCCCACGGCCGTGCTGTGGGTGCGGTCCAGGCTGCACGCAGGCAGCCGCCCGCTTCCGTAGGGTTCTCCGGGTATGGGACTTGACCTCGCGACCCTGCTCGACCTCCGTCTCTACCTGGCCCTCGACCTCGATCCGGCTGGCCGCGTCCTGGCCGGCGGCGACGACACTGGCAGCAGCCAGCTGATCGAGATCGGGCCCGACGGGACGGCCACGCAGCTGACGGCGCTGCCGGGCCCCTGCTCCGGGCGGTATGTGCCCGGCCAGCGCGCCGTCCTGGTATCTCATGACGAGGGCGGGAACGAGCGGGCCCAGATCTCGCTCCTGCGCCTGCCTCGGCCGCACCCGGCCGGCCCCGCCGACCTGGAGCCGGTGGCGCACGACTCGCGCTACCTGCACACGCTGGCCGACGTCACGGACGGACAGCTGTGCTATCTCACCAACCGCCGCAATAACGTTGATTTCGACCCGGTCATCCGGGACCTGGCCGACGGGTCAGAGCGCGTCCTGCAGGTCGGGAACCACCGGTTCGGCGAGGCCGCCCTGTCACCCGACGGACGCTGGCTGGCACTGACGGTGTCGTCGCCGGTGACTGCGAACGCCGAGCACGTCGCGCTGGTCGACCTGAGCCGGCCGGCCGGCCAGGAGCAGCTGATCGACGTCACGCCCGCGGACGCGCCCGCGCTCAGCCATACGCTGTGCTTCACGCCCGGCAGCGACGCGCTCTACTTCAGCTCCAATTCAGACCGCGAGTTCACCGCCGTGGCCCGCTACGACCTGGGTACCGGCGGGCTGGACTGGGTGGTCGCGGCACAGGACGCCGACCTGTCCGGCTGGCTGGCCCCGGACGGGACGAGCCTGCTGGTCGAGCGCAACCGGAACGGCGCATCTGAGCTGGCGCTGCACGACGCGGCCACCGGCGCCCTGCAGTGGCCGGTGCCGCTGCCCGCGGCCGGCTGCCTCGCGCAGCTGCTGCGGCCGGTGATCTGGGCCCCCGACTCCAGGGCAGTCGCGCTGACCTTCACCGGCGCCGATATGCCCGCCGACGTCCTGCTGGTTCCCGTTCCCGCCAGCTCAGCTCCCGGCCGGGCCCGCCTGCTCACTCACTCCGCCCGGGGCCTGCACGGCGAGCCGGCCTCCCGGCCCGAGGAGCACCGGGTGCCGGCGCCCGACGGCGAGCAGATCCCCTGCCTGGTGTACCGGCCAGGCGATACCGACAGCGCGGTGGCCGGCTCGGCCGTGCTGCTCGTGCACGGCGGCCCGGAAAGCCAGTCCCGCCAGGGCTTCAGCGTCTACGCTCAGCTGCTGGCGGCCGCCGGGCACACCGTGCTGGTACCCAACGTGCGCGGCTCGACCGGTTACGGCAAGCGCTGGTACTCCGCCGACGACGGCCGCCGCCGTCTGGACTCTGTCGCCGACCTGGCGGCGCTCCATGCCTACCTGCCCGAGCTGGGGCTCGATCCGGCCCGGGCCGCGCTGTGGGGCGGCTCCTACGGCGGCTACATGGTGCTGGCCGGCCTGGCATTCCAGCCCGGGCTGTGGGCGGCCGGAGTGGACATCGTCGGCATCGCCTCGCTGGTCACGTTCCTGGAGAACACCTCCGCATACCGGCGCGCCTACCGCGAGCGGGAGTACGGAACGCTGGCGCACGACCGCGAGTTCCTGCTCTCGGCATCGCCGCTGACGCGGATCGACGACATCGTCGCGCCGCTGTTCATCATTCACGGCGCCAACGACCCGCGGGTGCCGCTGAGCGAGGCCGAGCAGATCCACGAGGCGCTGACCGAGCGCGGCCGCGAGTGCGAGCTGCTGGTGTACGGGGACGAAGGGCACGGCCTGGCCAGGCGCGCGAACCGGCTGGACGCATTTCCGAAGGCGTGCGCGTTCCTGGCCCGGCATCTGTCGGCGTCCTAGTGTCCGGTCAGCAGACGCAGCATGCCCCTGAAACGGGGCATATCCCTCCCGCGGTCAGCTGCCCGTGATTGTCCGCTCCCGGCCCTGGGCAACAATCCCCACACCAGACGACGCCGGTCCGGCGAGGGGGGATGGACGTGGTAGCGACTACGGCTGCCGGCAGCAACCGTAAGGCTCTTGTACTCGCAGCGATGATCTTCGCAGTTGCGATGACCTTCATCGATCAGACGATTGTCGCGATCGCGGTCCCGAAGATCCAGGCCGAGCTGCATCTGTCCATCAACGGCGTGCAGTGGGTGGTGAACGCCTACCTGCTGGCGCTGGCGTCGATGTTCGCCTTCGGCGGGCGCCTGGCCGACACGCTCGGCCACCGCAAGATGGTCGTCATCGGCATCGTGGTGTTCACTCTCGCGTCCGTTGCCTGCGGCCTGACACCCGGCCACGGCTCAGCGGCCGAGGCGTGGATCGTGACCTTCCGGGTGATTCAGGGCCTCGGCGGCGCGATCATGTACCCGGCTGCGCTGGCCATCGTCGTCTCGGCCTTCCCGGCCCGCGAGCGCGGCCGCGCGCTGGCCATCTTCTTCGGCGTGTCCGGCGGCCTGACCGCGATCGGCCCGATCCTGGGCGGCTACCTCAGCGAATGGACCTGGCGGGCCATCTTCTGGGTGAACGTCCCGGTCGCCATCATCGCGCTGATCCTGACCGCGCTGGCTCGCCCGCATACCGAGACCAGGCCGGGCAGGCTCGACTTCCGCGGACTGGTCCTGATCGCGGGCGGCGTCGGGCTTGCCATCTTCGGACTGCAGCAGACCCAGGTCTGGGGCTGGACCAACCCGGTCGCTATCGCCTGCATGGTGGTCGGCGTGCTCCTGCTCGTTGCGTTCTTCTACGTCGAGCCGCAGATCTCTCAGCCGCTCATCGACGTGAGCACGTTCCGGATCAGGGCGTTCGCAGTGCAGAACATCGTGCTGTTCATCTCGATGATCGTGTTCATCCCGATCTTCTTCTTCGCCAGCATCTACGCCCAGGTCTCGCTGGGCGACGGACCGCAGGAAGCGGGCCTGTACCTGCTCGTGTTCTTCGCCGGCTTCGCACCGGGCGTCCAGGTTGGCGGCCGCCGACTGGACCGCAGCGGGGCCAAGATCCCGGTCGTGGCCGGCTGCGTCATCGCCGCCGTCGGGCTCGCGCTGTGGGGCAGCAGCGTGACCACCCTGAGCCTGAACAGCCAGTGGTACTACATCATCATCGCGGGCTTCGGCCTCGGCCTGATGCTGGGCCCGTCCAACACCGACGCGATCAACCAGGTCGGGCGGCTGTCCTACGGCGAGGCCACCGGCGTAACGCAGACCACCAGGAACTTCGGCGCCAGTTTCGGGCTGGCCTTCCTCGGCACGCTGCTGGTGACGGTGGAGCGCAATCACCTGGTCAGCCGGCTGATCGGGCTCGGCATCCCGTCCGGGGCCGCGCACGGCGTCGCTACGACCATCGCGCAGAATCACGAGTCGACGCCGCGATCCTCCGTGCACGGCGCGCTGGCCACGCACGTCTACCACGCCGCCCAGCTGAGCATCGCGGACGGGATGCAGGCGGTGCTCTACGCCATGGGCGCCGTGATGGTGATCGCCGCCATCGTGGCCAGGGTCGGGCTGCGGCCCGGCATCCACGTGGCCGACGACCGCAACGGCGAGTCCGCGCCGGCTGACTCAGTGGCCGCAGGCGAGGCCGGACCTCACCAGCCGGCCGAGCCGAGGCAGCAGATCTAGCGCTGCCCCTCGGGGTAGCCGTGGTGGACGGCCCACTCGCGGTCCAGAATCGACATGGTGTCGGCGTCGACCCAGTTGCCTTCCCACAGCAGCGCGTCCCGCATGGTGCCCTCGTACACGAAGCCGACCTTGTCGTAGACACGGCGGGCCCGCGGGTTGAACCGGTAGACCGCCAGCTCGACCCGGTGCATCCCGACCGTCTCGAAGGCATGCGCGAGGATCAGCCGGGTGGCCTCGGTCCCGAGGCCGCGGCCCCGGTTGCGGTCGTAGAGCAGAACGATCCGGAAGTTGCACGCCCGGTTGTCCGGGTCCAGGCCGTTCAGCACAACCTCGCCGCAGTAGCGTCCGGTGGCGCGGTCGACCACGGCCAGATCCAGCCGGTCGTCGAAGTCAGCCCGGGTGGCATACCAGCGCTCGCGCGTCTCGACAGCGAACTCGTGGAGGCTCCCGGTCAGCCTGTCGCTCTCAGGGTCGGGATCGAGCGCGGCCCCGACGTCGGCCACCTCGACGGGCCGGAGCAGCACCTTCTCGCCGAGCAGCGTCGGCTTCTCAGCCAGGGAGACCGTGGCCACGGTTCGCGAGCCTGCCGAAGCCGGCGGCTTGCGTCAACCGGGTTTCCGCCACAATCAGCGCATGACCGTGGCCCGTTCTATCGGACTGTTCATCGCAGCCGGCCTCGCCGAGATCGGCGGCGGCTACCTGATCTGGCGCTGGCTTCGCGAGGGCGCCCCCATCCTGCTCGGCGTGCTCGGCGCGATCACCCTCGTGATCTACGGCGTCATCCCGACGCTGCAGCGCAGCCACGACTTCGGCCGCATCTATGCCGCTTACGGCGGCGTCTTCGTCGTCGCCTCGCTGCTGTGGGGCTGGGGATTCGACGGCGCGCGGCCTGATCGCTGGGACGTGACCGGGGCAGCCGTGGTCCTCGCCGGCGTGGGCATCATCTACTTCGTCCCCCGCACCTGACGCACTCGCCCCCCATCGGGGAGACTTATGCACGCTATAGCGTGTCAAAGTCTTCCCGCTGATCAGACCCGGACCTGGAGTGACTGTGAGCGAGGCCGTCAGCACCATCGGCGAACTGTTCGCCAGCGAGGGCGCCGCGGATTACCTGGGCGAGGCGGTCACACAGGCCGCGCACATGCTCCAGGCCGCCGCGCTCGCCGAGCAGGCCGGCGCCGCACCCGCGCTGATCGCGGCCGCGCTGCTGCATGACGTCGGCCACTTCACCGGCACCGTCACCGGACGGGATCTGATGCAGGGAACGGACAACCGGCACAGCGACCAGGGCGCGGCCTGGCTGGCGCAGTGGTTCGGCCCCGAGGTGACCGAGCCGGTCCGGCTGCACGTCGCCGCCAAGCGCTATCTGTGCACGACCGAAGCCGGCTACTGCGACCGCCTCTCGCCCGCCTCCGTCTACACCCTCGGCGTGCAGGGCGGCCCGATGGGAGCAGCCGAGGCAGCGGAGTTCGCGGCGCTGCCGTTCGCGCAGGCTGCCTGCCAGGTGCGCCGCTGGGATGACGATGCGAAGGACCCGGCCGCGCAGCCGCCGGCGTTCGGGCATTTCGCGCCGCTGCTCGAGGCTCTTGAGCGCTAGACACGGCCGCGGCCCGGAGCGGCCCCGGCCGGCCGGGAGCTGGGCCAGCTAGCGTGTCGATCATGCTCATCGATGCGGTGACCGACATCCTGCTCGAGGCCGCCGATGCCGCGATCGTGCCCCGGTTCCGTGCCCTGGCCGCCGCGGACATCGCCGAGAAATCGCCGGGGGAGATCGTCACGGTCGCCGACCGGGACGCGGAGGATCTCATCACGCCCCGGCTGAAAGCCCTGGTCGATGCGCCGGTCGTCGGTGAGGAAGCGACCGCTGCCAACCCCGGCCTGGTCAGCGCGCTGTGGGAAGCGCCAGCCGCCTGGCTGGTCGATCCGCTGGATGGCACCGCGAACTTCGTGGCCGGGCGGCCCGAGTGGGCAGTGATGGCAGCCCTGGTGCGAGCCGGCCAGACCGTCGCGGCCTGGATCGTGCGGCCCGCCGATGACCGCGTCTATGTCGCTGAGTCCGGCGGCGGCGCCTGGCGCAACGGAGTACGGATCCGGCGCGCGCCAGCCCCGGCGGATCCGGCGGCACTGCGCGGCGCCGCCCACACGCGCTTCCTCGATGCAGCAGGCCGCGCGCGGGTGCAGGCGGCGGCGCCCCGGTTCGCCGAACTCGGCCCCGGTGCCTCCTGCGCGGGCGTCGACTACCCGAGGCTGCTGGAGGGCGGGCTCGACTTCGTGCTGTTCTGGCGCACACTGCCCTGGGACCACGCGCCCGGAGCGCTGCTGCTCACCGAGGGCGGCGCGGTCGCGCGGCGGCCCGACGGGACCGGCTACTCGCCAGCCGACGACCAGGCCGGTCTGCTGAGTGCCGCCGGTGACCGGTGCTGGCAGACCGTCCGGCCGCTGCTGCTTGGCTGAGGCCGGGCAGCCGGCCACCGAGACGACGAAGACCGCGGACCGTGGGGCGGCCGGGGGGCGGATGACCTCGTTCCCGGCATGACGGGTCTTCTCATCGCCGATACTGGGGCACGGCGGTCCGCCAGGGCGGCGGCCGGAAGGGGGCCAGTCCATGGTGCGGTACAAGCGGGTCGTCGTGAAGCTCAGCGGCGAGGCACTGGCCGGCGACGCGGGGGCGGGCGCGGATCCGGCGAGTCTGTCCAGGGTTGCCGACGAGGTGCTCTCCGTCCGCGACCTCGGCGTCCAGGTCGCTGTCGTGGTCGGCGGGGGTAACTTCTTCCGCGGCCGGATGGCCGAGGGATGGGGGATCAGCCGGGCTGAGGCCGACAACATCGGCATGCTCGGGACGATCATGAACTGCCTCATGCTCCGCGGCGCCCTGACCGCGCGGACCGACATCGACATCCGGGTCATGACAGCCGTCCCGATGCAGAGCGTCGCTGAGCCGTTCATCCGGCTGCGGGCCCTGCGGCACCTGGAGCACGGATCGATCGTCCTGCTCGCCGGCGGGATCGGGCAGCCGTACGTGACCACGGACTACCCGGCCGTCCAGCGGGCGCTGGAACTGGACGCGGACGCACTGCTGGTGGCCAAGCGCGGCGTCGACGGTGTCTACGACAGCGATCCGAGGACCAACCCGGACGCCGTCCGCTACGAGCGGCTCACCTACGACGAGGCGCTCGCCGCCGGGGTGCGCGTGATGGATACCAGCGCGTTCGTCCTCGCGAACGAGCAGTCCCTCACCATGCACGTGTTCGACGTCGCCGCCGTCGGCGTGATGCGCGCGATCTGCGAGGGCGCGGAGCTCGGCACCATTATCAGCGCGAAGGAGTAGCCGCCTCCGCGAGCAGCGCGCGGTTCTCCAGCTGGCGCCGCCACACGACGCGGAACAGCAGCGCGAGCAGGCTCGGGCCGACCACCGAGATGATGAGGTACGACACCGGCGGCGCCGCGGAACGGCCGTGATGCAGCCACGCAGTCACGCCGAGCTCGGGCGCCGAGAACAGCAGCCAGAAGCCGACCGCGAGGCGCCAGCCGGGCTGGCTTGCCAGCCACACGCTTCCGCGGCCGCCGCGCAGCGGCCGGGATATCGCTCCCCGCCACGCGCTGGCGGCCATCCGCAGGAACGTCGCGGTGATCAGCGCCCCTGCCGCCAGCAGCAGGCACCGAACCAGCCAGGTCGATCCTGCAGATTCGCCCTGGTAGCTCAGCGACAGCGTCAGCACCAGCAGGCACCAGGCGACAGTGACAGCAGCGGCAACGACAGCGAGAATCCGCTCGCTGAACGTCTTTGCCCGCTTCGGCTCCATCGGCACGACGGGTCTTTCTCGGGGGGTTATCTCGCTCGGCTTTCGCGGTTATGCTGCTGCGGCTTCCCAGGCCAGGCGGATGGCGTGGATTTCCTGGGATGTTGGCTGGTCAGGGCGAGATGCGTTAAATCGGGCGCCGATGAGGACGCGGCGGAGCTTGCTGAGCATGTCGGCGGTGGACGGGCGGGTCTTGCTGCGGTACCAGGGGGCGCGGGCGCGGTGCTCTTCCACGTCGGCGGGGTCGTGGCTGACGGTGGCGTACCAGGTCATGGCCAGTGTCTGGCAGGTGAGCTGGAACGGGATGGTGCGGCGGACCGCGTTCGCGGTGCGGTTGCGGTCCTGGCCGGCGCCGAATTCCTGCTTTGCGTCCTCGATCGCGACCTCAATGGCCCAGCGGGCAGCGTATCGCTCGATGACCTGCGCCGGGGTGGCGTCCAGGTCGGTGGTGACCAGCGCGAGATCGTAGCCGGAGGAGGACTTGTCCCGCAGGAGCACGACCTGGACGTGGCGGGTGCCGAAGACGGAGTACCACAGGCAGGTGACGGCGGCGGCGCGGACGGCTTCGGCGTTGCCGTAGCGGGTGACGGTGACCTGCGCGGACGTGGCGGCGGCAGCGATCCGCGCAAGGGACGGCAGCCGGTCGCCGCGCAGGCGGGGCCGTCCCTTCTTACCGGGGACGCGGGCCGGCGGCAGCCCGTGCAGCGCGGCGTCCTTGCGCAGCCGGGTCGTCCACGTGACGTCCTTCCCGAGCTTCCGCAGCTCTTCCCCGGCATAGGCGGAATCGGCGACGACATGGACGCGGCGGCCTGGCAGCGCGTCCGCGAGCATCTGGGTCATCCGGCGGCCCAGCCACAGCCTTGATGCCGAGTTAGTGCCCTTGACCACCAGCTTCGCCAGCACCGGCAGCGCCACGGGCCGGGCGCAGAACGGCAGCCGCACGATGACCGCCTTGACCACCCAGTTGTTGCCCCGCCCGGTCTTCGCAGGTCCCTGCGCTGACCCGTCGTGGAACCAGGACGCTGCCCAGACCTTCTTCCCGCGCCTCCTGAACAGGGTGTCATCGACCGCCACCAGGACGGGCTCCCCTGCCGGGACCAGCAATGACACCACCAGCCTCGCCGTGGCCAGGCCCAGGTCATCGGGATTCCAGCGCGCCCGGGAGAAGAAGGAGTGCGCCCGGTCATGGCTCCACTCCCGGGACAGGCCGGCCCCGGACAGCATGCCGCATACCGTCCGCTTCCCGGGCTGGGCGAGGAAACCGCAGGCCAGCCCGCAGAACGTGCGGAACGACGGCGTGGTGAACAACGGCGAGAAGCAGGCAAGCAGCGTCATCAGGGACGCCGGAACAGGTAGCGTGGCAGCGGGCATCGGCGGGATTCCGTTTCATCGGCGGTATCACAAGCACCGCCGATGCTCCCTCCTTTACGCCCGCACCGGGCGCATCCCGGCATCGCGCCACGTCACGCCGCGCGTCGCATCCGCCCCGGATGCCCCGTACCGCGGCTACGCCAGGCGACCCCCGCGATCAGGTGCCGGCGTACTCCCTGGAGTGCAGAGCCGGGTACGGGTAAACGTGCAGAGGCGTGACCGGCTCGTCGTCAGGCCCCGGACATGCAAGGATGTCCCAGTGAGCAAGCTGACCGGACAGCAGATCGCAGGCGAGGGGCTGGACGGGTGGGCATACCTGCTCGGCGGCCTGCAGACTCGCATCCACACCAGGAACTTCGCGACCGGGCTCTCGGTCGTCGACGCCATCGGCGCGGCAGCCGAGGAGATGAACCATCATCCCGACCTCAGCCTGCGCTACACCCATGTAGACGTTCGGCTGACCAGCCACGACGAGCACGGGGTCACCGACCGCGACATCCGGCTGGGCCGCGCCGTCTCCGCCATCGCCGCCGGCGCCGGGGCAGCGCTGGATTCCTCGGCCGTCTCCCGGCTCGAGCTCGGCCTCGACACCCCGGCGCACGAGTCGATCGCGCCGTTCTGGGCGGCGGTACTGGCGACGGAGTACCAGGCCGGCGACGAGGTACGCGACCCAGCCGACGCCCTGCCGACGGTGTGGTTCCAGGCGTCCGGCAGCGAGGAACCCCGCCAGCGCTGGCACCTCGACCTGTGGGTAGATCCCGCGCAGGTCCAGCCACGCATAGACGCGGCCCTCGCCGCCGGCGGCACGCTGGTCAGCGAGGCGGAGGCGCCGAGCTTCTGGGTGCTCGCCGACCCCCAAGGCAACCGGGCCTGCCTGTGCACCTGGCAGGACCGCGACTGATATCAGACGACGATCTTGTCCGCTGCCTGCCAGCGGGCAAGAGCGTCGTCTGGCCGGCCGTAGCCAGGAGCCAAGACCTCAGCCCTGACCGCCCCGGCAAGTGAAGATCAACAAAACTCGGCAGACTAAAGATCACCGTCCGGCAGTCACAGCAGGCACACTGATCATCTCTGCACGTTTACCTGCACCTGGCTCTGCACTGGAATCCGTACCCCGACACCAGGCCCCGCACGCCGACTATGCCAGTCCCCAAAAGTGCGAAAGTCGAGATCTCGGCAATCCGGATGATAACCCGGCCGAGGCCAGGTGAATCAAGCCCGCCGCCGTGGGCCGGAACCCGCACGCGCTGAGGTAAAAAGGCGCGAGGTGATCCTCGAAATCGACGTGCAGCCATTCGCAGCCAGCTGCCGTTGCCTGCCGGACGGCCTCGGCGACCAGCTCGGTGGCGATGCCCTGCCGCTGGTGCGCGCTCGCGACCTTGGTGTCGATGAGGAACGCGTGATCGCCGCCGTCCCAGGCAACGTTCACGAAGCCGATCAGGGCACCGCCCGGCAGCCGCGCCGTCACCCAGCCCAGGCTGACCGGCCTGATCCGGTCCCACCAGCCGGGCTCGGGCCGGCCGCCGTGCGCCTCGACGAGGCTGACCAGCTCGGCGTCCGACGCCTCGCCCCGCCAGCGGTACTCGACTGCCCGGTCAGGCATTCTGGCTGGCTCCGGCCGGCGCGCTGGTGCCGGTCACAGGCGGCCCCTGAGCCCGAAGCCCCAGTTGAGCAGACGGGTCGCCGCCTGATCAGCCGCATCGGGACCGGTGACCGGGCTGCCGAGAACGACGCCGATGAGCGTGACTCCGTGCCGGACCGCCTCGAAGAGCAGGCAGTGCTTCGCCGCATCGGTGTAGCCGTCCTTGATGCCATCCGCGCCCGGGTAGTCGCCGACCAGGTCGTTGGTGTTGTCCCACCAGTACGAATGGTGGTGCCCCTTGCTCCGCGCGACGTGAAAGAAGGCCTGGTCCACGACCGAGCGGAACAGCGGCAGTTTCATCGCAGCCAGCCCTAGCGTCAGCAGATCAGCCGGCGTCGAGTAGGTCGAGTACTCGGTCGGGTACGGCAGGCCGTCCGGGCTGGTGAAGTGGGTGTGCGTCATGCCGAGCCGGGCCGCCATGGCGTTCATCTTCGCCAGGAACGCGGGCATCCCCGGCCCGTAGGTGAGGGCCAGCACGTAGGCGGCGTCGCAGGCCGACTGCAGCAGCATCGCCTCCAGCAGGTCGCGTGCCGTCAGCACGTCACCGGGATGGAGGCCGCCGCTTTCTGCCTGGTACTTCGTGACGTACGCGAGCACCGACCGGGGGATGCGGATCTCCCGGTTCAGGTCGCCGCTGTCGATGACGACCAGGGCGGTCATGACCTTCGTGATGCTGCCCATCGGCCGCTCGGTGTTGAGCTCGCGGCTCCACAGCAGCTGCATCGTGTCCGCGTCGGCGAGCGCTCCCCCGAGAGCCCTCACGCGCTGCGGAGTGCTCGCCAGCTGGATCTGCTGCAGGGACGGCGCAGGTGTCGGCGATGGGCTGCTCGCGGCAGGCCGGGACTGGCTGGCTGCCGGTGCCGGCGCGCCGGCGGCGCCCGCGCACGCGGCCAGGCTCGCCGCCAGGATGGCGCCTGCTGCCGCGAACGCGGTCAGGCGGATGCCGATGGGCATGCCACTCCCGTCTGCCGAGGCCGCACCTGCACGGCTTGACAGTACCGCGCCAGGCCGGCATGCGGGCAAGGCCGACATTCTTGGCGCCTTCGGCCCTTATGATCAGCCCGTAGACCGCAAAGGAGAGCCGACGTGAAGGCGCTGGTGTTCCGGCACAACCTCGCCCGCGAGACCGCCTCAGCCGTCGGCGGCCGCGTCGACCAGCGAGCCTACGTCTCCCGCTTCGCGCCCGTCAGGATCGAGGACATCGAGGAACTGCCCCTTCCGGCGAAAGACTGGGTCCGGGTGCAGACCACCTTCTCCGGGCTCTGCGGCTCTGACGTCAAGCAGATCATCCTGAACGGCTCCCGGGACAATCCGCTCACCGCGCTGGTGTCGTTCCCGCACGTCCTCGGGCACGAGGTGGTCGGGCGCCGCGCCGACACCGGCGAGCGCGTGGTGCTCAACCCGTGGCTGTCCTGCATCCCGCGCGGCATCGACCCGCCCTGCCCCGCCTGCCAGGCCGGGCGCTACCCCTGGTGCCGTAACTTCCGCTCGGGCAACCTGCCCGTCTCCATCCACCTCGGGAACTGCGCCGCAGCGGCGGGCGCGCACGCCGAGCGGTTCGCGGCGCATCCGTCGCAGCTGTTCGCCATTCCTGACCATGTCTCCGACGACGCGGCCGTACTGGCTGATCCGGTGAGCGTCTCGCTGCGATCGATCCTGCTGGCACCGCCAGCGGCCGGCGAGACGGTGCTGGTCTACGGATCGGGAACGCTCGCGTTCGCCGTGATCGCGCTGCTGCGCCACCTGTACCCGGACACCGAGATCTGGGCGGCGACGCGGCCCGGCGCACGGGCTGAGCTCGCCACCAGGCTGGGCGCGCATGCGGTGCTGTCCTCGTCGCCTGACGAGCTGGTCGCCCAGGTGGCGCGCAGGATGGTGACGACACCGCTGCAGCCGTGGAGCAAGCACGACTGGCTGCAGGACGGACCCGCCGTGGTCTACGACACGATCGGCTCGACGGAGACGGTCGAGACGTCGCTGCGGCTGCTGGCGACCGGCGGGACGCTGGTGGTGTCCGGCGTGGAACCGCCGAAGCGCTTCGAGTGGACGCCGCTCTACTTCAAGGAGCTCAGGGTGATTGGCTCGAACGGCTTCGGCATCGAGGAGGTCGGCGGCATCGCCAAGCACTCCATGGAGCACTACTTCGACTTTGTGGCGGCCGGCCTCGACCTCACGCCGGTCATCACCCACCGCTTCCCGCTCAGCCGGTGGGGCGAGGCGGTCCTGGCGGTCAAGAACTCGCGGCGAACCGGCGCCGTCAAGGTGCTGCTCGAGCCGACTGCCTGACCAGGCGACATGCCCGGGCGGTCTCGGGGGTAGGACCAGCACAGTGGCGAATCCGAGACGGCGGCCGATCCGGCCGCAGCCGCCTGCCGACGACGGCTGGGTGCGGGTGCGTGGCGCCCGCGAGCACAACCTGGCCGGGGTCGACGTCGACGTCCCGCGGAACGCGTTCGTGGCGTTCACCGGAATCTCCGGGTCCGGCAAGTCATCGCTGGCCTTCGGGACCCTGTACGCGGAAGCCCAGCGGCGGTACTTCGAGTCGGTCGCGCCCTACGCCCGGCGGCTGATCTCGCAGCTGGCTGCGCCGCACGTGGATTCCGTGAGCGGGCTGCCGCCGGCAGTGGCGCTCCAGCAGCGCCGGGGCGCGCCCACAGCCCGCTCGTCGGTCGGGACCCTGACGACGGTCTCGAACCTGGTCCGGATGCTGTACTCAAGGGCGGGAACCTACCCGCCGGGCGCGACGACCCGGCTGGAGGCCGAGTCGTTCTCGCCCAACACCGCGGCCGGGGCCTGTCCGGTGTGTCACGGCCTGGGGGTCGTGCCAGACGTGACCGAGGACCTGCTGGTGCCGGACCCGTCGCTGAGCATCCGGGACGGCGCCATCGCCGCGTGGCCCGGCGCGTGGCAGGGCGCCAACCTCCGCAGCATCGTCAGCGGGCTCGGCATCGACATCGATAAGCCGTGGCACCGGCTGCGGAAGAAGGACCGCGACTGGCTGCTGTTCACCGACGAGCAGCCTTCCGTCCTCATCCAGCCGGAGCCTGACCGGATCGACTACGGGTACTACGGCAAGTTCTGGAGCGCGCGCAAGCACATCAGGCACGTGCTGACCGACTCCCGGAGCCAGCGGATGCGCGACCGGGCGATGCGCTTCGTCCGCCGCCAGCCCTGCCCGGCCTGCGGGGGCAGCGGGCTGCGCCCCGAAGCGCGTGCCGTGACGTTCGCCGGCCGCTCCATCGCCGAGCTGAACCAGATGCCTCTGAAGGCAGTGACCGACATGCTGGGCCCGACGGCGGAGCTTGCCGGTGCGTCCGCGGCCTGGGAATCGACCGAGTCCGGTGAGCAGACCGAAGTCGCCGTCGGCATCGCCCGTGATGTCATCAGCCGGATCGCGGTCCTGCTCGAGCTCGGACTCGGATACCTGAGCCTTGGGCGCCCGGCCACCACGCTGTCACCGGGCGAGATCCAGCGGCTCCGCATCGCGACGCAGCTGCATGCGGGGCTCTTCGGTGTCGTCTATGTGCTCGACGAGCCCTCGGCAGGCCTGCACCCGGCCGACGCGGAACCGCTGCTGGCGGTGCTGGATCAGCTGAAGCGGGCGGGCAACTCGCTGTTCGTCGTCGAGCACGACCTGGATGTCGTGCGGCGGGCCGACTGGGTCATCGACATCGGCCCTGGTGCTGGCGATCAGGGCGGCCGCGTCCTGTACAGCGGCACGGTCGGCGGGCTGGCACGCGTGCGCGACTCCCAGACGGGCCGCTATCTGTCTGGAAAGGCACCCGTGCTGGCAAGCACTGAACGCGAGCCTGCCGGGTGGCTCCGGCTCGATGGCGTCACCCGCCACAACCTTCGCGGCCTCGACGTCGAGCTTCCGCTGGGGGTGTTCACGGCGATCACCGGAGTGTCGGGCTCAGGCAAGTCGACGCTGGTGACGCAGGTCCTCGCGGAGGTCGTCCGCGAGCATCTTGGTGCCGCGCCAGACGACGCGGACGAGGAGGAGACCGTGGCCGGCCGCTACGACGTTCGCAAGGTCACCGGCCTGGACGCCGTTAATCGCCTGGTCGCCGTCGACCAGCGGCCGATCGGCCGGACGCCGCGGTCTAATCTCGCCACCTATACCGGCCTGTTCGACGGCGTACGGCAGCTCTTCGCTGCCACCGCCGAGGCGCGGTCGCGCGGCTACGCGGCCGGGCGGTTCTCCTTCAACCTGCCGGACGGCCGCTGCCCGACCTGCCAGGGCGAGGGCTTCGTGTCGGTCGAGCTGCTGTTCCTGCCGGGCACCTACGGGCCATGCCCGACCTGCCACGGCGCGCGCTACAACCCCGAAACGCTGGAGATCACCTACCGGGGCAGCACCATCGCCGATGTCCTCGACATGACCGTGGCCGAGGCAGCGCCGTTCCTCGCCGCCGTGCCGGCGGCAGCGCGGAGCCTCGCGACGCTGCTGGACGTCGGGCTCGGTTACCTGCGACTCGGGCAGCCCGCGACCGAGCTCTCCGGCGGCGAGGCGCAGCGCATCAAGCTGGCGACCGAGCTGCAGCGCACACCGCGAGGGCACACGCTGTATCTGCTCGATGAGCCCACGTCCGGGCTGCACCCGTTCGACGTCGCCATCCTGCTGACGCAGCTGCACCGGCTCGCGGACGCCGGCCACACGCTCATCGTGGTCGAGCACGACCTCGACGTTGTGGCGAGCGCCGACTGGGTCATCGACCTCGGGCCGGGTGCCGGGGAGAACGGCGGCCAGGTCGTCGCGGCCGGACCGCCCGCGGCAGTAGCCCGCGCGCCGGGCAGCGCCACGGCGCCCTACCTCGCGGCGCGCCTACCTTCTGCCCGGCGCGTCTCCCACTCGGCGCGGGAAAGCTCATAAACGACAATGTCCTGCTCGTCGTCGGCAGCTCCGGCTGGCCCGGGGGCTGCGACGAAACCGGTCTGGGTCAGGCCGGCCTTCTCCAGTACGCGCCGGGAACCCCGGTTACCCGCCATCGTCTCGGCGACGACGCGCCGTACGCCGAACTCGGTAAAGCCCCTGTCGATCAGCGCCAGAGACCCCTCGGTCGCGTAGCCCTTCCCCCACGCGGTGCGGCGAATCCGGTAACCCAGCTCGATGACACCGTCCTCGTCCCAGCCGGCGGGCACGGCCTCGTCGAGCAGCGGCGGCCGGAAGTGGAACCAGCCCAGGAACTGACCGGTCGAGGTCTCCACTGCCGCCCAGAAGCCGAACCCGTCAAACCGCTCGTAGTAGCCGAGGAAGGCGGGGATGATCCTCGTTCTCACCTCGTCGCGCGGGGTCGCCGTGCCGCCATTGAGGAATCGCATGACCTCCGGGTCGCTGTTGAGCTCGAAGAGGTTGCTCTCATCCGCCTCAGTGAAGCGGCGCAGCGTCAGGCGATCGGTCTCGAGAAAAACCTGCATCCCGCGGACTCTACCGTGGCAGCTCAGGCACGCCGGCCTGGTCAGCGCGCCTGCCGCGACGGCGCCGGACGATGTTCGCGATCCCGTAAATGATCAGCACTCGGCGGTCGCTTCGTGGCCACGCATGCACACTGGCGGCCCATATGTCACCACGGGCCGCGGGCCGGGCCGCCAGCGGGAGCGGGCCAGTTCCTGCGGTTACTCGACGGCGACTGGGGCCGCGCTCGGCTCCGCGGGTTCCTCGTCGGCTGCGACCGCGACCGAGGCCGCGCTTGGCTCCGCCGGGTCGTCCTCGCCCGCGACGGCTGGCGGCCCGAGCAGCTGACTGATCTGCGCCAGCTGAGCTGCGACGCTGCTGCCCTGCTCGTTGAGCTCCTCGACCTGCCGCCGGGCCTCGGCCGCGATCCTGTCGGCTTCCATCCTGGCCTCGGCGAGCAGCCGCCTGGCCTCCGCTATGAGCTCGTCAGCGTTGGCCCGCGCGTTGGTGACCATCTGATGAGCATCCTTGCGGGCGCGATCGCGGATCTGCTCCGCCTGGGCACTGGCCCCGGCGTCCCGCCGTTTAATCTCATCGGCCTCACGCTGGGCCTCGGCCTTCATGGTCTCGGCCTCGCTCCTGGCAACATCGGTGATTGCGTCGGCCTCGTTCCTGGCCCCAGATTTGATGATCTGAACCTCGTTCTCAGCCGACGCCCGCAGGCTGTCGGCTTCGCGCTGGGCGTCGGCGCGCAGTTCCGCTGCCTCGTTTCTGCCGCCGGCCCGCAGCAGGGCGGCGTCAGCCTCAGCTGCCAGCGTTGTATCCGCCGCCGCCGCGCGCGCCTCGCCGATGATCTCGGCCGCTTCCTCTTCAATCCCCTGGATGAGCTGCTCGATCCGTGAGCCCAGCCGCGACTGAGCCGGCCGCTCCTGCTCCTGAAGCCGGAGGCGGGCGGCTTCTAGTTCCTGCTGCAGAAGCCGGGCCTGAGCGCGCTGCTCGTCCAGTTCGGCGTCAAGCCGCCGGAGTATCTCGTCGACCTGGTGGGTGTCATAGCCGCGCAGGACGCGGGCCAGGTCCCTCTGAGCAGGACTCTGCATGAGGTTGAACAGCTGCGCATCAATGTCAGACTGCACGCGGCTCACATCCCGGCAAGTGAGACCAACAGGAACGGTGCACGACAATCGTGCCACGTTCGGCACATTCAGTCAGTGCCCTGTTTTGCCGCGGGCAAATCATCGCCGTTCCGCGTTCCTGACCGCGCGTGATATGCAGGCTGGCATGCCTGCAGAGGACGACGTTCCGCTGCTGCCGGGAGGACGGCCGATAGGAGATCCGTTCTGGGATGCGTGGGCGCCACCGCAGCTGGCCCAGCTGCTCCGCGGAGTGACTGCGCCGTGGTGCGTCGCGGCGGGCTGGGCGCTTGACTTGTTCCGCGGCGAGCAGACCCGCGAGCACGAGGACCTTGAGATCGCCGTGCCGACTACGCACGAGGCGTTCGGCCAGGTCCGGAAGGCGCTGGCTGGCTATGAGATCGAGGTGGCCGGCGGGCCGCCTCCGGGGCAGCTGTGGCCGCTCGACGGTCCTGCGTTCGACGTCCATCATCAGACGTGGGTCAGCGAGGTGCGCGAGGCGGGCGAGCCGGACGCCGACGGGCAGTCAGGCCGGATCTACCGGCTCGACATCTTCCGCGAACCGCAGCGGGACGGCCAGTGGGTCTGCCGCCGCGACGAGAGCATCGCCCTGCCCTACGAGGAGGTCATCCGCCGCGACCCGGCCGGCATTCCCTTCCTAGCGCCGCAGATCGTGCTGCTGTTCAAGGCAAAGCACGCCAGGCCCAAGGACCAGGCAGACCTGGCCGGCGTGCTGCCCCTGCTCACATCCGGCGAGCGCAGCTGGCTGGCAGCCATCCTGCGGCGCATCCATCCGGGCCATGACTGGCTCGGCCTCATGTGAGACGGGCAGCAGCCGTACGGGCGCCGCTACGGCGATTTCTCTCCGCCGCCCGAGCTGTCAGTGCCGGGCTCGTGCGTTCGGATCATCGCCGCGACTTCCTGAGTAATACCGATCGACGGGGCGCCGATCAGCTCCCACGCCCTGTCGATCCCGATCAGGAAGCAGATCGTCACCAGGACTGCGATCGACTCGACCGCGCCAGTGTTGCCGGGATGCACGATCACTCGTATTCCCTCGATGAGCTGTGCCGCGAACGCGACCATCAGCCCGATCATGAACAGCCCGTCGCGCAGTGTTCGCCGGTGAACCTGGCGCAAGCGGATGAGGGACAGAAGCGATGCCGTCACGAACAGCAGGCCACCGCCAGCCACCGCCACGGCGGTCGGCCCGATCGTCTGGCCGGGAACGAGCGCGAGGAGCGACACGGTCAGTGCGTTGGTGAAGGCCGTCAGCGCCGCCGAGGCCCGGATACGGTGAAACTGTCCGCCGTTCTCGGCCCTGGCCAGCCTCTCCGAGGCCACGGTGAGCGCGACGAACAGCAATCCGATGAGCGCGCCGGCAACGCTGGCGCTGGCCACGAAGAAGTCACGAAGGCTCGCAGAGACCACGCCGCCAATTGTCACACGGAGGATGAGCGAGTCACTTCCTGTGACCTGACTGCCAGTGGCGCGCTATCGCGGGGTCAGGACACAGAACTCATGGCCATCGGGATCGGCCATGACCACCCAGCTGACGTCACCCTGGCCGATGTCGATGCGAGTCGCCCCGAGCGAGACGAGACGGTCGACCTCCGCTTGCTGGTCACCGTGCTCGGGCGGGGCGAGGTCGAAATGCAGCCGGTACTTCCCGGTCTTCGGCGTCAGCGGCGGACCGCCCCAGGTGATCTTCGGTCCGCCATGCGGCGAGCGAATCGCGGTCTCCTGGTCCTGGTCCCAGACCAGCGGCCAGCCCAGCGCTTCGCTCCAGAAGTACCCCACCTCCTGTGAACCGTCGGACGCAAGCGCTCCGATGAATCCGCAGTCCGCGAGGAAGCTGTTACCCGGCTCGATGACGCAGAACTCGTTGCCGTCGGGGTCCGCGAGCACAACGTGACCCTCCTCCGGGCGCTGGCCGATGTCGATGTGGCGGGCGCCGAGGCTGAGCGACCTCGCCACCGTCTGCTGCTGGTCCTCAAGCGACGTGCTCGTGAGATCGAAGTGCATCTGGTTAGGGCCGGCCTTCTGCTCCAGGGCGGGCAGAAACCGGATCCGGAACCCGGTGTCGTCGGACGGCAGGAGCGCAATGCCGTCCTCAGGGTTCCCGGCCTGTTCCCAGCCGAGGACGCCGGCCCAGAAGCGCGCGAGCTGAACCGGGTCATTCGCATCGAAGCAGAGTGCGAAGAGGCGGCAGCTCATTGCGCTCTGCACCCCCGATCTGCGGTGTTGAAGCCGCAGGCAGTGCCCGCCCCCGCGGCTTCTGGGGGCCAACGCTAGGCGAGCCGGTGCACGCGACGCAAAGTGATTAATTCGAGACAGGTAAGCAGACCGGTCAGGAATCGAGAAGCGCCGGTCGCCGGCCCGCGGCTAGCGTAATCGTCATGGACATCACCATTCACGCGAGCTTCCTCCCGCACAACGACCCGGAGGCCTCGCTGGCCTTCTATCGCGACGCCCTCGGCTTCGAGATCCGCACCGACGTCGGCCAGGGCAAGATGCGCTGGATTACGGTCGGGCCTCCCGGCCAGCCCGACACGTCCATTCTTCTGGCGCCGCCGACCACCGATCCCGGCACGACCGACGACGAGCGCCGCGTCATCAGCGAGATGATGGCCAAGGGCACCTACGGCTGGATCCTCCTGGCCAGCAAGGACCTCGACGGTACCTTCGAGCGCGTGCAGGCCAGCAATGCCGAGGTCGTCCAGGAGCCAACCGACCAGCCATACGGCATTCGCGACTGCGCCTTCCGCGATCCCGCGGGCAACCTGATCCGCATCCAGGAACTGCGCTAAGCAGCCCGGCGACGCAGCTATGTGCACGGCCGCGTACCGCGAGGCGCTGACACGAGATCTCTCATTCGCGGCGTCATCGGCGCTGGCCCGACACCCGGATCGAGTGAGCGCCACGACCGCTGAAGCTGGCCCGCTCCTCGGCGGGCAGTGCCCCG
>Ga0302325_10007533_pt1 | contig 24128 bp, 23 predicted proteins | sample Palsa_T0_2_FD_201948 | JGI IMG/M metagenome (GOLD analysis project Ga0302325, IMG submission 201948) | Peat permafrost microbial communities from Stordalen Mire near Abisko, Sweden - Palsa_T0_2 | ecosystem: Environmental > Terrestrial > Soil > Palsa > Peat permafrost | place: Sweden: Abisko... | reverse complement strand
AGGTCCATGCCCTTTTCGGCCTTGTAGGCGATGTGCAGCAGCATCAGGCGCGAGATGTAGAGCTGGGTGGCGCACTCGGCGAGCATGAACTGCACCGCTTGGCGCTCATGCAGCGGCTTGCCGAAGGTGGTACGGCTGGTGACGCGGGCGGTGGCCATGTCGAGCGCGCGCTGGGCCATGGCGACGTTGTGCATGCCGTGGCGCAGCCGGCCGTAGGCGAGGCGGTGCTGGCCCATGTTGAAGCCCTGGCCTTCGCCGCCGAGCAGGTTCTCGGCCGGCACCACCAGGTCCTTGATCTCGATCTCGGAGTGGCCGCCGCCCATGATGTGGCTGAGCGGTCCCTCGACGGCCATGGTCGGGATGTCGCGCTTGATCTTGTAGCCAGGGTTCGGCAGCTCGACCAGGAAGGTGGAGAACTGCTGGTGGCGCGGCGCGTCAGGGTCGGTCTTGGCCATGACCAGCGCTATGTCGGCGGCGGAGGCGGCTGACGAGAACCACTTCTCCCCGTTCAGGACATAGTTCTCGTTGCCGTCTTTGACCGCGCGGGTCTGCATGCCGGTGGCGTCGGCGCCGGCGGCTTTCTCAGTCATCGAGTAGCAGATGCGCTTCTCGCCGTTCAGCAGCGGCTTGAGGAACTTCTCCTTCTGGAAGTCGGTGCCGTGCGTGAGCAGGGTCAGCATGGTGGCGTCGTCGGGGCCTTGCGTGTTCATCGAGAGCGCGCCGAGATGGCTCTCGCCCAGCTCCATCTGCACCAGGGCGTTGGCCAGCGGACCGAGCGCCATGCCGCCGTATTCCTTGGGGATGAAGGGGCACCAGAGGCCCTGAGCACGCGCCTTCGTGCGCAGCGCCGCCAGTGTCTCCTTGTAGTCCGCGCCGTCGATCAGCTTCTTCTCGGCGGGAATGCATTCGTCGTGCACCCACTGGCGCACTCGTTCGCGGATGGCCTTGGCCTCCGGCGGAATTTCGAAATCGATGGCCATGGGAGGGGTCCTTCTGGGCGGGTCTAGTTGGGGAGGTCGAGCCGGTAGACGCGCTTGGCGCTCCCAGCGAAGAGGTCGGCCTTCTCGGCGGCCGAATAGTCCTTGGCGAACACCTTGAACGCGTTCCACAGCGTCGGATAATCGCAGGAACCGAGGTCGACCGGGAAGTTGCTCTCGAACATGCAGCGCGAGGGCCCGAACGCCTCGATGCAGGTCTCCAGGTACGGCTTCCAGTCGGCGGCCAGCTGGGCGGACGACGCCGGCGGGTTCGCCATGAACGAGGGGAAGTTGCAGAACGCCATCGCCAGGCCGCCCAGCTTCACGTTCACGTGCGGCAGGTCGGCCAGCTTGCGGATGTTGTCACGCCAGATTCCGAACCGTTCCTCGCGCTTGCCCTCGTAGACGCCGAGGCCGAGCGGTGTGCCGACATGGTCGAGCACTACCGGAATGTCGGGATGGCGCTTCACCAGGTCGATCAGCTCCGGCAGCTGCGGCTCCAGCAGCCACGCGTCGAACGACATCCCGTACTTGGCGAGGCGCGCATAGCCTTTGCGGAACGTGTCGGAGAGATAGAGCCCGGGCGTCTGGCGGGCGAGGGGGCCCAGCACGTTCGGATCCGGGTCGGACGAGCAGCTGTGGCGGATGCCGCGGAAGCGGTCCGACACCTTCAGGTGCGCTTCAAGCGTTTCGTCGATCGCCTCGCCCAGCGTGCAGTCCGCATGGCCGACGATGCCGGCGCAGGCGCGCACGTCGCCGTAGATGCCGCTGGCGGTCATCGCCGCGACGCCGTTGACGAACTCGGTCTCGCCGACCGGCTTCAGCGCCTCGGGGCCATCCGCGCGGTACATCGCGCCGCACTGAACGAACACGGTGGCGATGACGTTGTGGCCGCTCCGCAGGTCCGCCAGCAGCTCGTCGAGCAGGTAACGCGGGCTACGCGCGACGACCTGGGTGAACGGATGCACCGGTCCGGGCGGCTGCGGCGGCAGCGGGCTGCGCGCCCCGCCCAGCCGGTCCCACAGGTGATGGTGTGGATCGACGATCGGCAGATCGGGTTCGAGAATGGCTTCCGGCACGGCTCGCACTCCCTGCTAGGCGCACATCTGACGGCGCGTCCCTGGGGATAGGTCCATGCATCCGCCAGGGACGGCGCGCAACGGCGCCGCGAGGGAATGATGGTCAGAGGCTTCCGTCGTCCTCGTCGAGCACGGGCGCGGCCGGCATCACGCGCGCGCGCTCTTCGGTGTACCAGGCCATCAGACCATCGTCGTCCCAGCCCAGCGCGTCGTCGTCGCTGAGTTCGAGTTCGGCGGCGCTCGCCTCCTCGTCGCCGGCGAGCCGCAGGGCGTGAGCGCGGGCCAGATGCAGGAAGGTCTCGTCGACCGAGGCCCCGCCGTTCGCGGCGATCAGCGCGAGGGCGCGGTCGACATGCTCCAGCGCCCGGGCGGGCTCGCCCAGCACGTTCGCCACCAACGCCTCGAGGTAGTCGCCGCGCGCGTCGTTCAACCAGTCGCCGCACTTGAGCCAGAACTCGTGCGACGCCGTGGCGGCGCGCTGCATGAGCTCCGCTTCCGCATCAGTGCGCGACGGCGCCTCCAGCAGCTCGGTGGCTAGGTTGCTGCTGGCGACGGCGATCGCCCGGTGCGGCGCGGCTTCGCCCAGCGTCCGCGCCAAATCAAGCGCGCGACCGTAGATCGCCGCTCCCTCGCCGGCGCGGCCACAGCCGACCAGGGCCGCGACTAGCATGAACTTCATCTCCACGACCGCCGCACGGAAGTCCACGCCCAGGCCGCGGCAGAAGGCGATCTCGGCCTCGGCCGCGCTCGCGACGTCGCCGCATAGCATCGCCGCGACGTAGAGGTGGCCCCAGGCGCGCGCCGTCTCGGCGTCTGGTTCACGGCCCCGCAGCACGCGCGCCGCCAGAGCCCTTGCGCGCGACCATTCGCCGAGATGTTCGCCGATGGTGTGGACGGCGACCTTGGCGAACTGAATCAGATGCTTGGCCGGCGCCTCGCCCTCGGCGGCGGCCTCGAGCTCGGCGGCGTAGCGCGCGCCGTCGTCGGCGTGGTGGTCGAAGCCTTCGTAAAGCAGGATGTCGAGCATAGCTGTCGTCAACGCGGCCAGGGCGGCGCGCCGGGCTCGTAGCTGGGGCCGGCGCTTAGGGCAAGGGTGCGGCTGATGGCGTTGAGGTCGCGTCCGGAGGCCGTGCTCCAGGCGTTGAACGCGTCCTGCACCGCCTGCATGTCCTTGCGGTTCTTCGGCGGGGCGGAAAGCACGCCGGCTTCGACCAGGGCGGCGGCGACATCGCGGGTGGTGATGAAGGCCGGCTTGCCCATCCGGCGCAACAGCCGCATCGCCGTTTCGCCGGCGCAGCGGGCGGCGCGCTTTTTCATCACCTCCAGCAGGCCAACGAGGTCGCTGCCCGGCCAGTCGGCGAAGAACTGCGCCGCGCTGCCGTGTTCGGTGGCCAGATCGACCATGAACTGGGCGTTGGCGCGCACCGAGGCGATCTTCTGGCCGTTGCGGACGATGCGGGTGTCCTTCAGGTGGGCGTCGAACTCGTCCTCGCTCATGGCCGCGTTGAGCTTGGTGTCGAAGCCGTGGAACGCCGCTTCGAAGCCCGGCCACTTGTTGTCGATGACCCGCCAGTTGAAGCCGGCCTGGAACACCGAGCGGGTGATCTCCGCCAGCCAGCGGTCATCCGGCGTCGCGGCGAGCTCGGCGTGGCTCTTTGGCGGATACTCCGCGATCAACGCCTCCAACGCCGCCGCCCCACCCTTGCGCGCCGCCGCGCGGTCGAAGATCGCCTGGAAGTCCTGCATCTCAGCTCGCGCCCATCCCGCTTTTGCCTTCGCTTCCCATCTAAGCTAGAAACCGCGCCCTTCGAAGCAGGCCTCTGATGACTGACCGCTGGACGCCCTCGTCCTGGAGAACGCTGCCCGCCAAGCATGTGCCGGACGACTACCCGGACGTGGCGGCATTGGCGCGCGTGGAGACCGAGCTGCGGCGCATGCCACCGCTGGTGTTTGCCGGCGAGGCGCGGCGGCTGAAGTCGCTGCTGGGCCAGGTATCGGACGGCAAGGCGTTCCTGCTGCAGGGCGGCGACTGCGCCGAGAGCTTCAAGGAGTTCTCCGCCGACAACATCCGCGATCTGTTCCGGCTGATCCTGCAGATGGCGGTGATCCTGACCTTCGCCGGCGGCAAGCCGGTGGTGAAGGTGGGGCGCATGGCCGGCCAGTTCGCCAAGCCGCGCTCGGCCGAGACCGAGACCATCGACGGCGTCACCCTGCCGTCCTACCGCGGCGACAACATCAACGGCATGGAGTTCACCCCGGAGGCGCGCCGGCCCGATCCGGAGCGGCTGCTGAAGGCTTACGGCCAGTCCTCATCGACGCTGAACCTGCTGCGCGCCTTCGCCGGCGGCGGCTACGCCGACCTCTACAACATCCACCGCTGGACGCTGGGCTTCGTCGAGGGCTCGCCGCAGGGCGCCCGCTACCGCGAACTGGCCGACAAGATCTCCGAGACCCTGACCTTCATGGCCGCGATCGGGGTCACGCCGGAGACCCAGCCGGACCTGCACCGGGTCGAGTTCTTCACCTGCCACGAGGCGCTGCTGCTGGGCTACGAAGAGGCGATGACCCGCGTCGATTCCACCTCCGGCGACTGGTACGACACCTCCGCCCACTTGGTCTGGATCGGCGAGCGCACGCGCCAGCTGGACGGCGCCCACGTCGAGTTCTGCAAGGGCGTGAAGAACCCGGTCGGGGTGAAGGTCGGCCCGACCATGGAGCCGGACGAGCTGATCTGGCTGATCGAGGCCCTCAACCCTGACAACGAACCCGGCAAGCTGACGCTCTACGGACGGTTTGGCTCGGACAAGATCGCGGCCCGCCTGCCGATGCTGATGAACGCGACGCGCGGCGAAGGCCGCCGCGTGGTCTGGGCGATCGACCCGATGCACGGCAACACCCTGGTCGCCAACAATGGCTATAAGACCCGGCCGTTCGACCGCATCCTCTCCGAGGTGAAGAGCTTCATCGAGATCGCCGAGGCCGAGGGCGTGCATCCCGGCGGCGTCCACCTCGAGATGACCGGCCAGAACGTCACCGAATGCCTCGGCGGCGCCCGCGCGCTGGCGGAGGGCGACCTCGGCGACCGCTACCACACCCACTGCGACCCCCGCCTCAACGGCGAGCAGGCGCTGGAGCTGGCGTTCCTGGTGGCCGAGAAGCTGAAGGCCGACCGCCTCGCGGGGCTGCGAGCGGCGGAGTAGGGCGGCGATGACCGAGCCCACCCAGCTCGACCGCAGTTTCGGCCGCCAAGCCTTCGGGGCCGATCCCGCCAGCTATGACGCGGTACGGGCGGGCTATCCCGACTGGGTGTTCGAGGCCGTGCGAGCCGAATGCGGCGTGGGCGCGGGCGCGGCGGCGTTCGAGATCGGCGCGGGCACGGGCAAGGCGACCGGGCCGCTGCTGGCGCTGGGCGCGGGTCCGCTGGTCGCCGTCGAGCCGGACGCCCGCCTTGCCGACTACCTGCGCGGCGCCTTCCCGACGTCCGCCTTGAGCGTGAAGTCGCAGACCTTCGAGGACGCTGAGCTGCCCGCGGGCGGCTTCGATCTCGGCCTCTCGGCCACCGCGTTCCACTGGCTGGACGAGGATCCGGCTTTGGCCAAGATCGCCCGCCTGCTGAAGCCGGGCGGCTGGTGGGCGGCGCTGTGGAACGTCTACGGCGACGACGCCTATCCCGACCCGTTCCACGAGGCGACGCGCGGCGTCCTCGCCGGTCCCGCGAGCCCGTCGGCCGGGAAGGGCGGAACGCCGTTCGCGCTCGACGCGGCGGCGCGCATCGCCGCCATCGACCGGGCCGGCGCGTTCGAGCGCGTGCTCTACCAGACCAGCCACTGGCCGCTGGTGCTGACGGCCGATCAGACCGTCGCGCTCTATGCGACCTATTCCAACGTCGTGGCGATGCCAGATTTCAGCCGGGCCCTGGCCGAGCTGCGCCGCGTCGCCGAGACCCAGTTCGGCGGCCGCGTCACGCGCAACATGACCACCATCCTCTACCTGGCCCGCCGCCGCGCTTGACCTGCGCCGGCGCTTGAACGATCCATCAAGTCGATGGACACGCGCAGCCGGATCATCGTCGCGGCGATGGAGCTCTTCTGGGAGAAGGGCTTCAACTCGACCTCGGTCGCCGACATCCTCTCGCGCAGCCAGGTCAATTCCGGCAGCCTCTACCACTTCTTCCCCGGCAAGCAGGACGTGCTGATCGCGGTGCTAGAGGCCTATCGCGACGGCATCGGCGAGATGCTGCTCGCCCCGGCCTGGGACGGCGTCGAGGATCCGATCGAGAAGATCTTCGCCCTGCTGGACCGCTACCGCCGCCACCTGGTCGAGACCGACTGCGCCTACGGCTGCCCGATCGGCAGCCTGGCGCTGGAGCTGCATGAGCCGGACCCGGCCGTCCGCGCCCTGCTGGCCGCCAACTTCGCCAACTGGACCGCCGCGATCGAGGCGCGCCTGGCCGAAGCGGCGGATCGCCTGCCGCCGGACCTCGACCGCAAGGCGCTGGCCGAGTTCGTGCTCACCGCGATGGAAGGCGCGGTGATGCAGGCCCGCACACATCGTGACGTCGCCTATTTCGACCGCATGGTCGCGACCCTGCGCCGCCACTTCGAGATGCTGCTGGAGCGGCGAACGCAGCGGCTGCAGCCGGCCTGACGGCTTGCCTCGCCCCGGCGTCTCGGCCAGGGTCCGCCGCTCAACGCAAGGGTCAAGACGATGAGCGGCGAGGCCGCGGCGGCGGCAACGCAGGCGGGGCCGTCACCCCATCCCATCCGCGCCGATCTCCTCAAGTTGGCGAAGCTCGCCACGCCGGTGGTGGCCTCGCGCCTCGGCGTGATGACCATGGGCCTGACCGACACCATCGTCGTCGGGCGCTATTCGGCCGAACAGCTCGGCTTCCTGGCGCTGGGCTGGGCCGGCGCCAGCACCGTGCTCGGCGCGGCGATGGGGCTGCTGTCCGGGGTCCAGGTGATGACCTCGCGGGCGATCGGGGAGGGGCGGCCGGACCTGACTGGCGCGGTGTTGCGGCGCGGCCTGGTATACGGGGTTCAGGTAGGCGTCGTGGCGGCCATCGTCATGAGCCTGGGCGGACCGTTGCTGCTGAGATCATTGGGGCTGAAAGGCGGGTTAGCCGCCGGCGCCAGCGGGCCGCTGGTGATCCTGGCGCTCTCGATGCCCGCGTTCGCCGTGTCTTCGGCGGCCGCGTCCTGGCTGGAGGGCTTGGGGCGGATGACGCCGCCGATGGTGATCATGTGGACCGCCAACCTGCTGAACCTCGGCGTCGACCTGGTGCTGGTGCCAGGCGGCTTTGGCGTGCACGCCATGGGCGCCAGCGGCGCGGCGCTGGCGACCGCCTCCAGCCGCGTCTTCCTCACCGTTGGCACGCTGGCCTACGTCGCCCTGATGCCGGATGCCCGCGTTCTGGGCGTCTACACCAAGCCGGCGCGCTCTAGGCCCGCCGAGATCGAGCAGCGGCGGATCGGCTATGGCGCGGCCGCTTCCAGCTTCTTCGAGATCACCGCCTTCGCGGCGATGAACGTGATCGCCGGCTGGATCGGCCCGCTGGTGGTGGCGGCCTGGGCGGTGACGCTGAACGTGCTGGCCTTGGTGTTCATGGTCCCGCTCGGCATCTCGACCGCCACTGGGGTGCTGGTGGGCCGGGCTTACGGCGCGAGCGACGCCAAGGGCCTGCGCCTTGCCGCCGGCGTCGGCTTCGCGGTGACGGCGGCGTTCGGGGTCGCTATCGGCGTCGTCATCTGGCCCACCGCCCACGCCATCGCCCCGCTCTACACCTCCGACGCCGCCGCGATCGCCCTGGCCGCCGCCGCCCTGGCGCTGTCGGCGGTGTTCTACCTGCCGGATGGCCTGCAGGTGGTGGTGGCGCAGGCGCTGCGGGCCCGCGGCGATGTGCTCGTCCCTAGCTGCACCCACCTGGCCAGCTACGTCGTGGTGATGCTGCCGCTGGCTTATGTGCTGGCGATCCCGCTCGGCTGGGGCATCACCGGCATCGTCACCGCCGCGATCATCGCCGCCTACATCTCGGCCGGCCTGCTGCTCGGCCGGTTCTGGATGCTGGCGCGGCGGGACTAGCACCCCCCAACCGCGATCAGGCCCCCAGCACCCAGCCTTCCTCGCGCTCGGCGTCGACCACCACGTCCGCCGCCACGCCCTTGGCCGGCCCGAACACGGCGCCCAGCTTGCCGGCTTCGTCGAGCCTGGCGAAGTGCTCGGCGGTGGCCCGCACCTGGGCCAGGTCCTTGGTCTCGCCGGGCAACGGCTTGATCTCCAGCAGAGACGGATAGACCTCGGCCGCCACCACATCGACGCCGGCGAGGTCGGCCTCGGTCAGCGCCTTCCAGCCGGTCTCGAACGGCCAGACCTTCATCGCCTCGCCGCGGGCCAGCTTCAGGCGCCGGACCATCGGGATGCCCAGGATTGCCTGGCCGCCGACCGACCCCTGGTAATAGAGCTTCCAGACTGGGCTCGAGCCCTTCGCCGCCAGCTCCGCGTGGCGGAACTCCGGAATGTCGCCCGCACCGTGGGCGCGCGTTTTTTTTGGCTGCAGCGTGGTCAGCGCATCCTTCGGCGGCACGCCCCAAAACGGAAAGGGACCGCCGGTCAGCCGCCGGTTGATCTCCGAGCCGACGCCGAAGCGGTTGTTGGTGTTGTCGGCCTTGTCCTTCACCATCCGGTCGATCTGGTTCCAGACCGCCAGCCACGGCGGCGTCTCGGCCGGCAGCTTCAGCCCAGTGGCCAGGCCCCGGGGGAAGCCGAGGTTGAAGTCGAACCCGATCAGCGCCCGCTCGCTGCGCTTGGCGCGGTCGTCGAGGATGCCGGCGATCAGCTTCTCGGCCTCGCCGCGGGTCGCCGGATTGTGCGACTCGAAGGCCATGCGAAAGCGCACGTCGCGCTTCAGCACGCCGACCCAGATCGAATCCGCGCCGGTGGTCGGCTTCGAGGCCGCGCTCCAGTCGACGATGACATAGGCGTTGAACAGGCGGGCCACAGGGACGCTCCGGGAATGCCCCGCCTTCTAGCCCCATCCCGATGAGGGCGTCGACCGCGAACGGGTCGCAACTAGACCAAGGGTCAGCCGAGCTTGACCAGCATCTTGCCGAGGTTCTCGCCCTTGAACAGGCCGAGGAAGGCGGCCGGCGCGTTCTCTATGCCCTCCTTTACCGTTTCGCGGCTTTGGATCTTGCCGGCGGCGACCCAGCCGGCGAGCTCCTGCACATAGGCCGCCTGCATGTCGGCGTGGTTGGAGACGATGAAGCCGCGCAGGGTGAGGCTCTTGCCCACGGCCATCACCAGCCCGCGCACGCCCTGGCCCAGATCGGTGTTGTTGTAGTCCGAGATCATCCCGCAGAGCGCGAAGCGGCCGAACGGCTTGGCCGCCATCAGCGCCGCTTCCAAGCAGGCGCCGCCGACGTTGTCGAAATAGACGTCGATACCGCCGGGCGCGGCCCGCATCACGGCGGCGGTCAGGTCGGGTTCGGCCTTGTAGTCGATGGCCTGGTCGACGCCGAGTTCGTTCAGGAAGGCCACCTTGTCCGCGCCGCCGGCCGAAGCGACTACGGTGTGGCCCTTGAGCTTGGCGATCTGGCAGGCGACCGAGCCCACCGCGCCGGCCGCGCCGGAGACGAACACGACATCGTCACCCTTCATCTCGGCGATGCGCAACAGGCCGACGTAGGCGGTCAGGCCCGGCATGCCGGCGTAGCCGAGGAAGGCCTGCGGCGGCAGGCCGTGGGTGTCCAGCTTCTGCACCGCGCCGGCCGGGGCGTTGAACGCCTCGCGCCAGCCGAAGAAGCTCTGCACCAGGTCGCCTTCCTTGAGCGACGCATCGTTCGACTTCGCCACGACGCCGATCGCGCCGCCCTGCATCGCCTCTCCCAGCTGAAACGGGGGCGAGTAGCTCTTCACGTCGTTCATCCGGCCGCGCATGTAGGGATCGACAGTCATCCAGGTGTTCGCCACCTGCACCTGGCCGGGGCCGGGATCCGGCAGGTCCACCGTCGCCAGCTCGAAGTTGTCGGCCGACGGCATGCCGCTCGGGCGGCTCTTCAGGCGAATCTCGCGGGACTGGGTCATGGGGCGCTTCCTCGTTGCTCGCCGCATCAAAGCTCCGGTTCCGCGGCGTTTGGCAAGCGGTCGGCGCCGGTCAGCCGCGCTGCGAGGAAACAAACCGCAACACTCCGTCGCTGGCGGCGCAGCTTCCTCGATGCTAGGCGGCCGGCGAAAGTGAGTGACGAGATGGGTCAGCTCCTGCGCGCCGGGGTCATCGGCGCGGGCGTTTTCGGCGGCTACCACGCGGGCAAGTACGCCGTCCTGCCGGGCGTGACCCTGGCCGGCGTCTACGACCACCATGCGGTCCATGCCGAGGCGCTGGCGGCGAAACACGGCGGCCGGGTGTTCGCCAGCGAGGCCGAGCTCATCGCGACGGTAGACATCGTCTCGATCGCCACCCCGGCGATCCACCACGCCGCGCCTGGGCTCGCGGCGCTGGAAGCCGGCAAGCCGGTCTATATCGAAAAGCCGCTGGCGACCTCGCTGGCCGACGCCGCCCGTATCGTCGCGCTGGCGCGCGCCAGCGGCTTGGTCGCCGCCTGCGGCTTCCTCGAGCGCGCTGGCCTGGCGGCGATGGGCCTGTTCGACATTCCCGAACGGCCGACGCTGCTGGAAGCCGTGCGGATCGGCCCGCCGAACCCGCGCAACCTCGACGTCTCGGTGGTGTTGGACCTGATGATCCACGACCTCGACCTGGCGCTGGCGCTGACGCCGGAAGAGCCGATGGCGGTCGAGGCCGACGGCGCCTGCGTCGCCAACCGCACGCTCGACCGGGTCGACGCGGAAGCGCAGTTCGAGGATGGCTTCGTCGCCCGCTTCCGCGCCTCCCGCGTTGCCGACGCCCGGGAGCGGAGCATGCGGATCGTCTATCCGTCCGGCGAGGTGCGGGTCGATTTCCTGACCCGCGCCTTCACCAATACCACCCCGTTCCCGCTGGCCGCCGATTTCGCCGACACGCCGGCCGGCCGCGACGGCCTTGGCGCCAGCATCGCCGCCTTCGTCGCCGCCGCGCGCGGCGAGCGGCCTGCGCCTTTGGCCTCTGCCCGCGACGGCGAGCGTGCCCTGCATCTGGCGCTGGCGGTGGAAGAAGCTATGGTCCAGCAGGGCCTCGTTTGAACGAAACGCCAAGGAACGCCGATGTCGAACGCCTATGATTTCTCCTTCACCAGCATCGACGGCGAACCGCTGCCGCTAACCAGCTTCAAGGGTAAGCCGGTGCTGGTCGTAAACGTCGCCTCCAAATGCGGCCTCACCCCGCAGTACGAGGGCATGGAAGCGCTCTACCGCGACTATCGCGACCAGGGGCTGGTGGTGCTGGGCGTGCCCTGCAACCAGTTCGCCGGCCAGGAGCCGGGGACCGAAGCGGAGATCAGCGACTTTTGCGCCACGACCTTCGGCGTCGACTTCCCGATGACTGGCAAGGTCGATGTGAAGGACGACGCTCGCCACCCGTTCTACGCCTGGGCCGAGGAGAAGCTGGGGACGCCCGCCGTGCCCGTGTGGAACTTCCACAAGATCCTGATCGGCAAGGGCGGCGAAGCGATCGCCGCCTTCGGCCCGCGGACACCGCCGCAGGATCCGACCATCGTCGAAGCGGTCGAGAAGGCGCTTTAAGCGCCGAATCCCGCACGTCCCGGCGAAGGCCAGGGCTCTGGAGGGTGAGGCCGATGGAGCAGAGACCCATCAGCGGCGTTGCAATGCTGCTGGTCACGTCGTTGCTCGCGGCGCTGATGGTGACATTGGCGATACTTGCCGGCCCGTTCGGCCGCACGCCAACGATCAGACAAGAGCTGGGTCCGTACTCGTCAGCGAACGAACGCTGACAACAACGCGCCCGCAGCGTGCTCGACTGCCGCGCGGCAAACGCCATCCGACGCGCTCCAGCCTACCGGACGTGCATCATGCCGGTGGCATTCTCTGACGCCGTCCTCGGCGCCGCCGCCGCTCCCAGGCGCTGCAATCATGAGATTTGAGATATTTTGACCCGCGCTTTGATGGCTCGCCAGCCGACTTCGAAGCAGCATGGACCTCGGCGCCGCGGTTTGGCGCCGCTCCACTCCAACGCGAGCCACAGGCGACTCCGTCATGGCCGACGAAGAAGACATCGATCAGTTGGCGGCCGAGGCGGTTCAAGCCACGCGCCGTTACGTTGCGGCCGAAATCGCCAGAGAACTCGGCGTGCTGAATGAGGAAGAGGGGACGGGCGAAAGGCGAGCCGGCTGAGCGGCGCTCCCCGGCACTGCAGAGTGTTATCCGCGCCCCTCATCTCCCCAAGGATGTAAGGCAAGGATGGAGGCCCCAGCGCCAACGCGCTGGGGCCTTTCATTTAGGCCCGCTCTGGCTGGGGACTTGACGGAGATTCGTTCGCGTCGGCCGTTGCGAGCCGCGGCGTCCGGCGTCGCGCGGTCTTTGAAATTGATCGTTAGAAAAGTTGAGGCGCGTCGCCTGTGCCGGAGAGGTAGGCCCGCCGTTATCTGCGGACGTCTGCGGTTTCACGTGAAAACACCGGCGTGCAGAAAAGCTAACCGTGGTCGGTGGCGAGAGGCCCTCCGTCACGTTTTGGTCCGATGGCGCGGCGGAAGGTCGAACCGCAGAGATCGCGGAGATGCCCGGAGCGACCGGGATCGGTGGTCGCGCCGCGGCGCCATCTCATGGCGGCGATTGGGAGCTTGCGAACAGGCGTTTGAAGTCGCAACGTGATCCAAAATCATCAGGGAGGATCGCGTGACGGACACGCAGCAAGCCAGCGCCGCAGAGCCGGAAATGTCCGGTGACATGCCGCAATCGTATTACGACTCGATCAAGTCCAGGTTCGCCGACGCCCGCGATCTGCGACTGAAATACCGGCCGCAGGGGACGTCGCAGTACACTTCGGACTTCTCCGGCGACCTGGCCAAGTACGCGATCGATCCGCACGCCGAGCCGGCGCCGGAGCGAGCGCCGATCAACGATGAGGTCGAGGTGCTGTTTATCGGCGGCGGCTTCTCGGCCCTGCTGACCGCGGCCAGGCTGCGCGAGCGCGGCGTCGAGAGCATCCGCATCGTCGAGCGCGGCGCCGACGTCGGCGGCACCTGGTACTGGAACCGCTATCCCGGCGCCGCCTGCGATGTCCCCAGCTACGACTACCTGCCGCTGCTGGACGAGATGAACTACGTGCCCTCGCGACTCTACGCCAAAGGGCCTGAAATCTACGCCCACTGCCAGGCGATCGCGAAGCGCTACGACCTCTACGATCTGGCGGTGTTCCGTACGACCGTGCTCAAGACCACCTGGGACAACACCGACAAGCACTGGCTGATCGAGACCGACCGGGGCGATCGGATGCGGGCGAAGTTCGTCATCTGCGCCAACGGCACCCTCTCCAAGCCCAAGCTGTCGAAGATCGCCGGCATGGAGAGCTTCGCCGGCCACTCGTTCCACACTTCGCGCTGGGATTACGCCTACACCGGCGAGAACCTCGAGAACCTGTCGGACAAGGTGGTCGGCATCATCGGCACCGGCGCTTCGGCAGTGCAGGCGATCCCCCGCCTCGGCAAGGCGGCCAAGGCGCTCTACGTGTTCCAGCGCACGCCGTCCGGGATCGACATCCGCGGCGATCGGCCCACCGATCCGGAATGGCAGGCGCGGCTCAAGCCCGGCTGGCAGCAGGCGCGGCGGATGAAGCACATCCGCGGCCGCGAGGCCGACGACGCCAAGAAGGCCGAGCTCAACGTGCTGTCACGCGAGGACAAGATCCGGCGACAGGAGAACGCCAACATCGACCACATGATGCGCATCCACAGCCGCATCGACGAGCTGGTGCAGGACCCGGCCACCGCCGCGTCGCTGAAGCCCTGGTACATGTTCATGTGCAAGCGGCCCTGCTTCGACGACGACTACCTGCCGACCTACAATCTCCCCAGCGTCCACCTGGTCGACACCAAGGGCGAGGGGATCACCGAGATCAATGCGCAGGGCCCGGTGTTCCACGGCCAGACCTACCCGCTCGACCTCTTGATCTACGCCACCGGCTTTGAGGTGCAAAAGACCGGCATCTACAACGAGATCCGCGGACGCGACGGGCGCGAGATCAATGAGACCTATGCCGATGGGATGCGCACGCTGTTTGGCGTCCATACCCATGGATATCCGAACCTGTTCATCATGGGCGGCTACCAGGCCTCGTTCCAGTTCAACCTCACCTTCATGCTGCAGACCCAGGGCGATCACATCGCCGAGTGCATCAAGCTCGCCCGCGATCGCGGCGCCGCCGAGATCGACGTCTCGCCGCAGACCGAGGAATGGTGGGTGCAGGAGGTGATCGCGCACCGCGGCAAGACCAGCCGCAACGCCGACTGCACGCCCGGCTATTACAACTTCGAAGGCGAGTTCAACCGGCGGCAGGACGGCAACTACAACGGCGGCTTCCTGCAATACTTCACCCACATGCAGTCGATCCGCGGCGAGCTCGCCAAGCACTTCCTGTTTGCCTGAGGGACCGGAACCCATGCCCATCGACCCCCAGATCGCCGAAATCGTCGGCACGCTGGACTTCGATCCCGACGAACTGCACGCCAAGTACCTCGCCGAGCGCGACAAGCGCCTGCGCGAGGACGGCATTGGCCAGTACGTCGAGGTGAAGGCCGAGTTTTCGCACTATGTCGAGGACCCCTACGTCGAGCCGGGGTTCACCCGCGCGCCGGTGTTAGACGACGTCGAGTTCGCCATCATTGGCGGCGGCTTCGGCGGCCTCTTGATGGGCGCGCGGTTGCGCGAGGCCGGGTTCGACAAGATCCGCATGGTGGAGAACGCCGGCGACTTCGGCGGCACCTGGTACTGGAACCGTTATCCCGGCGCGATCTGCGACGTCGAGAGCTACTGCTATCTGCCGCTGCTCGAAGAGCTGAACTACATCCCCAAGCACAAGTACTCGTTCGCGCCGGAGATCCTCGAGCACAGCCGCGCGATCGCCCGCCACTACCGGCTCTACGACGACGCCCTGCTGCAGACGGCGGTCAGGGAGTTGCGCTGGGACGAGGCGGCCAAGCGCTGGATCATCTCGACGTCGCGCGGCGACCGCTTCACCGCCCAGTATGTGGCGATGGCCAACGGGCCGCTGAGCCGGCCGAAGCTGCCCGGCATCCCCGGCATCAACGAGTTCGAAGGCCACACCTTCCACACCAGCCGCTGGGACTACCGCTACACCGGCGGCGATTCCTCCGGCGGGCTTACCGGCCTGATGGACAAGCGCGTCGGCATCATCGGCACGGGCGCCACAGCCATCCAGTGCGTGCCGCATCTGGGCGAATGGGCGAAGGAACTCTATGTCTTCCAACGCACGCCCTCATCGGTCGACGTGCGCAACAACGCCGAGACGGACGCGGCCTGGGCCGCCTCGCTGACGCCAGGCTGGCAGCGGCGCCGGCAGGACAATTTCAACATCCTGGTGGCCGGCGGCGACCAGGACGAGGATCTGGTCCACGACGGCTGGACCGACATCTTCCGCAATGTCACCGGCACGGCGGCCAAGCAGATCGCCCGCCAGCTGGGGCGGCCGCTGAGCGGCCCCGAGCGCGGCGAGGTGATGGCGCTGTCCGACTACCGCAAGATGAACCAGGTCCGCGCCCGGGTGGACGCCATCGTCGAGGACCCGGCGACCGCCGCGCTGCTGAAGCCCTGGTACCGCCAGTTCTGCAAGCGGCCGTGCTTCCACGACGAATACCTGCAGACCTACAACCGCCCGAACGTCCATCTGGTCGACACCAACGGCAAGGGCGTCGAGGCGCTGACCCGGAACGGCGTCGTCGCCAACGGGCGCGAGTACGAGGTCGACTGCCTGATCTTCGCCACCGGCTTCGAGGTCGGCACGTCGTACACGCGGCGCGCCGGCTACGACATCGTCGGGCGTGGCGGGCGCACGCTGTCGGAGCACTGGGGGGAGGGACTGCGCACCCTGCACGGCCTCACCAGCCACGGCTTCCCCAACTGCTTCTTCCTCGGCTTCACCCAGACCGCCATCACCATCAGCGTGCCGCAGGCGCTGAGGGAGCAGGCCGATCACGTCGCCTACATCGTGACGCAGGCGCGCGATCGCGGCGCGGCGGCGCTGGAGCCGACGGTCGAAGGCGAGGACGCCTACGTGCAGGAGGTGCGCAGCCTGGCGCGGCTGGGCCAGCGTTTCTACACCGAGTGCACGCCCGGCTATTACAACAGCGAGGGCGCGTCCGGTAACCGCAGCGGCTTCTTCTCCGACATGTACGGCGCCGGCCCGCTGCCGTTCTTTGAGAAGCTGGCCGAGTGGCGCGCCAGCGGCGGGTTGCCCGGCCTGGCGCTGAGCTGAAAGGCGCAAGTCCAGTGTTCAAACGCGTCCTGATCGCCAATCGCGGCGAGATCGCCATCCGTATCGCCCGGGCGGCCGACGCGCTCGACATCGAGAGCGTCAGCGTACACGCGCCGGCCGACGCGCTGGGCCTGCACACGCGGGTGACGACCCACACGCGCGAGATTGGGAGCCGCGAGATCGGCGCCGGCGGCGATCCGGTGAAGGCCTATCTCGACATCGAGGCGCTGATCGCAGTCGCCAAGTCGAGCGGCTGCGACTGCGTCCATCCCGGCTACGGCTTCCTCTCAGAGAACGCCGACTTTGCCCGGCGCTGCGTCGAGGAAGGCCTGGTTTTCATCGGCCCGCGAGCCGAGACGCTGGCGCTGTTCGGCGACAAGGTGCGGGCCAAGGCTCTGGCCAAGGCCAACGGCGTGCCGATCGTGCCCGGCAGCCGCGCGGCGCTGGCGAGCGCGGACGAGGCCGTCGCCGTCGCCGAGAAGCTCGGCTACCCGGTGATGCTTAAGGCCTCCGCCGGCGGCGGGGGCCGCGGCATGCGGCGGGTGGATGGCGCCGGCGAGATGGCCGCGGCCTTCAGCGGTGCAGCGCGGGAGGCCGCGGCCGCCTTCGGCGACGGCTCGGTATTCCTCGAGAAACTGATCGAGCGCCCGCGCCACGTCGAGGTGCAGATCCTGGCCGATGGGGCAGGGGAGACGCTGCACCTGTTCGAGCGCGACTGCTCGGTGCAACTGCGCAACCAGAAGGTCGTCGAGATCGCGCCGGCGCCGAACCTCGATCCGGCGCTGCGCCAGCAGATCCTGAGCGATGCCATCGCGCTGGCCAAGGCCGCCAGCTATCTCAACGCCGGCACCGTCGAGTTCCTGGTCGATCCACAGGCCGGCGAGCGCTACTTCATCGAGTGCAACCCACGCATCCAGGTCGAGCACACCGTCACCGAGGCGGTGACCGGCATCGACCTGGTCGAGGCCCAGTTCCGCATCGCCGCCGGCGAGTCGCTGGCCGACCTCGGCTTCGCCAGCCAGGCCGACGTGCCCGCGCCACGTGGCTACGCGGTGCAGGCGCGAGTCACCGCGACCGGAGTCGGGACCATCACCGCCTACAAAGAGCCGTCCGGGCCCGGCGTCCGCGTCGACGCCTGCGGCTATCTCGGCCTGGCGCCGCCGCCGCAGTTCGACCCGATGTTCGCCAAGGTGATCGGCGCCTCCAACTCCTCCGGCTCGCTCGCTTCGGCCATTGAGCGCACGGCCCGCGCCTTGGCCGAGTTCCAGATCGTCGGCCTGCCGACCAATCTCGGCTCGCTGCGGGCGATCCTGGCGCGGCCCGAGCTCGCCGCGGGTGACGCCCGCACCACCCTGCTGGCCGATCAACCGGAGCTCACCGCCCCGGGCCAGCTAGCGCCAGCGTCCTCCGGCGCCGGGGCCCTGCTGACCGAGCAGGCGGCCGCCCTGAACGGCGGCGCGCACCCGACCATCATCCAGGTGCTGACCGCCGGCCCATCGCTCGACGTCCGCGACGGCGACGCCGGGGTCGAGTGCCCGATGGGCGGCTCGGTGGTCGAAGTCACCGCGCGTCCCGGCGCTACGGTGGCCGCCGGCGACACCCTGATGGTGGTCAGCGCGATGAAGATGGAGACCGCCGTCACCGCCCCCTGCGCCGGCATCGTCGCCGAGCTGGTGGCGATCGAAGTCGGCGGTTCGGTCACCAACGGCCAGATCGTCGCCACCATCACGCCTTCAAAGACCGCTGACGCCGGGCCGCGCACCTACGGCGAGGACAGCTGGGCGCCGACGCTGGAGGCGGTGCACACGCTACAATTGCTCGCCCACGCCCGGCTCGCGCCCGGCTCGACCGATCCCGGCGTCGTGCGCCAGCGCAACCGCGGCAAGCTGACCTGCCGCGAGCGGATCGACCTGTTGCTCGATCCCGGCTCGTTCCGCGAGATCGGCAGCATCGCCGGTTTCGCCAGCTACGACGCGGACGGCCAGATCGCCGACTTCACCGCGGCCAGCCACGTCGGCGGTTGGGGCCGGATCGACGGGCGCACCGCCGTCACCTGCGCCGACGACTTCACCTCCCGCGGCGGCCACGCCGACGGCGCGATCGGGGCCAAGAGCGGCTACATCGACCGGCTGTCGCTGGAGTTCAAATGCCCCTCGATCCGCCTGCTCGACGGCTCGTCCGGCGGCGGCAGCGTCGCGGCGATGGTGCCGAAGCAGCAAGCCGCTGGCGAGAGCTCGGCTCAGGAAAGCTCGGGCGCGATCACCGCCGGTCGGCCGCGGGTCTCGGGCGGCGGCGGCTCGATGCTGCCCGGTCACCTCGGCTCCTCGATGTTCGCTGAGCAGCTGGGCGCCGTGCCGGTGGTCAACGTATTGCTGGGCAGCGTGGTCGGCATCGGCGCGGCCAAAGCGGTGCTCGGCCACTTCTCGGTCATGGTGCGCGACATCGCTCAGCTGTTCGTCGCCGGCCCGCCGGTGGTCGCCCACGCCATGGGCTACGACATCACCAAGGAGGACCTCGGCGACTGGCGCATCCACTGCCTCAACGGCTCGGTCGACAACTTGGCCGAGACCGAGGAAGAGGCCGTCGCGCAGACCCGCCGCTTCCTTTCCTATTTGCCGTCGTCGGTCTACGAGGCGGCGCCGGTGATCGCCTCCAGCGATCCGGCCGATCGCCGCGAGGAGGAGCTGTTCGGCCTCATTCCGCGCAAGCGCACTACCACCTTCGACGTCCGTCGCGCCATCCGCCTGATGGCCGACAAGGACAGCTTCTTCGAGATCGGCCCGCTGTGGGGCACCGACCAGGTGGTCGGCTTCGCGCGCTTCGCCGGCCATCCGGTCGGCGTGCTCGCCTCCGACAGCCGGCACGTGAACGGCGGCGCGCTGACCGCCGACGGCTGCGACAAGCTGAGACGCCACATCGACGTCTGCGACCTGTTCCACCTGCCGATCCTCAACCTGATCGACAATCCCGGCTTCGCGGTCGGCCTGGAGCACGAGCGGGCCGGCACCATCCGCAAGGGCGGCGAGTGGATGATCGCCTTCGCCCAGGCCAGCGTGCCGATCTTCACCGTGATCATGCGCCGCTCGTTCGGCGTGGCCGGCAACAACTTCGCCAGTCCCAAGAGCGGCGTCTCGGCCCGGGTGGCCTGGCCGGCCGCCGACGTCGGCGGCATCCCGCCCGAAGGCGGCATCGAAGCTGCCTACAAGCGCCAGCTCGCCGAGGCCGCCGACCCGGTCGCCCTACGCGCCGAGATCAACGCCCGCATCGAGAGCGCCCGCGGCCCGATCGGCCCGCTGAACCGCTTCCAGATGGAAGAGATGATCGACCCGCGCGACACCCGCCGCTGGATCTGCGACTGGATCGAAACCGCCTGGAAGATCGTCTCCCAGCCGGCGCGGCTCGCGCCACGGCCGCTGGGCTTCCGCCCCTAAATCTCCGCCCCCATCGGGGGAGGGGGACACGAAGTGGTGGAGGGGCCGATGCAGCCCGACACGCGCCGGCGAGTCCTGCCCCTTTTGCCCTGTGGATAACTTTCACCTTGAGATTTCCAGGCGTTCTCGTCGACATCGAAGAGCGCCGGCGCACCGAGGACGCTCTGCTGAAGTCCAACACCCTGCTGCGGACGTTCATGGAGGCGGTTCCCGGCGTGATCTATGCGAAAGACCGCGAAGGGCGCTTGCTGGTTGGGAACGCCGGGACTGCGCGGCTGCTTGGCCGAAGCTACGACGAGTTCGTCGGCAGAACCGACGTCGAGTTGCTTGGCGACCAGCCAGAGGCGGACGCCGTGATGGCCAACGACCGCCGGATCATGGAGACCGGCCTCGCGGAGCAAATCGAGGAGCAGGTCACCTTTCCGGACGGCTCGACCGCCTGGTGGCTCTCGACCAAAGCCCCGTTGCGAAACGTCGCCGACAGCCGCATCGTGAAGCTGCGCTGGGCCGAGACCGGCGGCCCGGCTGTCGTCGAGCCGGCGCGCCGGGGGTTCGGCTCGCGGATGATCGAGCCGGCGTTGGCCGCTGAAACGGGCGGTCGCGTGTCGCTGCATTACCTGCCCACCGGCGTCGTTTGCGACGTGGAAGCTCCCGTCGCCGATTGAGCGGGTCCGCCGCTAGGACTTCACGAATTTCAGCGCGTCCTGGTCGGTCTTCCCCCGGACGGCGGGGTCGAAGATCGTCCTAGTGTGATCGTCGGCCGGGCGGTTCGGGAACGCGCGCTCGGCGACCAGCTTGAAGCCGGCCGCGGTGACTTGACGGATCACCTGCGCCTTCTCGATCCGATGCAGCACCGCGATCTGGTCCAAGGTGCCCGGATTGGCCTGATGGTCGAGGATGAAATAGATCCCGCCCGGCTTCATCGCCGCGAACACCCGGTGGTTGAAGTCAGCCATGTCCACCACCCATACCTGGCGATGTGCAGGTCATGGTAGTTCTGGGTGATCCAGTTGACGGACGACGAGGCCGTGCTGTGTCGGCGGCGACCGGGTTCAAAACGGTCGTGGCCTGAACAGCCCTCACTTGACAAGTTGGAAAGTGAGTGCAACTTTCCAACATGGAAAGCGAAGGAACGCCCATGTCGACACAAGCTGATGAAGCCGCCGCTGCGCTGGAGGCGATGCAGGCGTCGCGGGAGAGATTGGCCGCCGCTGCGAACTGCCCGCCGGCGCGCCACCTGGCGTTCGCCGGGCTGATGGGTGGCATGGTGGCGGCGCAAGGCGCGCCGGAGCCGATCAACTTCGGCCTCGACGCCCTGCTCCTGATCGGGGTGGCGCTAGTGGTCATGTGGGACCGCCGCCGCACCGGCATGTTCATCAACGGCTACCGCGCCGGACCGACGCGGCCGGTCACCTTCGGCCTGCTGGCGTTCACGCTCGCGACCCTGGCCCTGTGCGACTGGCTGATGTTCAGCTACGACCTGCGCTGGGCGCCGCTGGTCGGCGGCGTCGTGGTCGCGGTGGTCGCCTACTTCGCCAGCTCGATCTGGCAGCGCATCTACCTGCGCGATCTGAGGTCGGCGGCCTGATGAACGGCGCCTTCGACCCGGTGATCCACGCGCCGGCGAGGCTGCAGATCATGGCCGTGCTGGCCGGGGTTCAGGACGCGGAGTTCAGCCTGCTGCGCGACACCGTGCAGGTGAGTGACTCGGTGCTTTCCAAGCACCTCGCCCAGCTGGCGGACGCTGGCTACGTCAATCTGCGCAAGGCGGCGCTGGGCGGGCGGCAGCGCACCTGGGCGTCGTTGACCAGGGACGGCCGCCGCGCCTTCGCCGCCCACGTCAAGGCGCTGCAGGCGCTGGTCGCCGTCGCCGATCGCCTCGCCGCCGAGTAGGGCGCTGAGCCTTGCGGGAGGCCTGCTCGCGCTAGATCCGCCGCAGCTGGAAGAGTCCCCACTCGCCCAGGAAGTAGCCCAGGCTGACGATGCCGACGCCGATGATGGCCAGGAAGACGTAGGCCGCGGCGAGCAGCAAGTGGAAGTTCGGGCGGCGGTTCGCGTCGCGGCCGCCGAGCGCGTCCCACTCCAGCCACACCGCGAGGCCGGCCGCGCCTAATCCGCCGATGACGACAACCGGGAACGGCGCATGGAGGAGGCCGCAAAGCACGCCCCAGAGCAGGGCCGCCGCGAGGGCGTAGAGCATGCGAAATCCCGGGTACTTGGTCAGTTTTCACTCCGGCGGCTTGGACGCGACGTCCCACCGGGCGGCTGTTGTCGCGTCGGATCGGACTTGGGCCCTTGTCAGAACAAACGAGAGCGGGAGCCCCGAAGGACTCCCGCTCCCTTACGCTACGCTTGGACCAGGAGGAACTAACTAGCCCTGGACGACCTCGCCATGGAGGTTGATGTCCAGGCCCTCGATCTCCACGTCCTCGCTGACGCGGATGCCGATGGTGTACTTCAGGATCGCCAGGATGATGAAGCTGCCGACGCCGCAGAAGACGAACACCGCCGCGACGTCGATAAACTGCAGCCGCATCTGATCGAGATTGCCGTCGATCAGCCAGCCACCTTTCGACGGGATGCCGGAATTGATCGCCTTGGAGGCGAACATCCCGGTCATCAGCGCGCCGAGCGCCCCGCCGACCCCGTGGACGCCGAAGCAGTCGAGGGCGTCATCGTAGAAGCCCAGCATCTTCTTCATATGCACGGCGGAGAAGTAGCAGACCACGCCCGCGGCGATGCCGATGATCAGCGCGCCGGTAGGGTTGACGAAACCCGAGGCTGGCGTGATGGCCACCAAGCCCGCGACCGCGCCGGAGCACATGCCGATCAGCGTGGGCTTCTTGGCGATGATCCACTCCATGGCCATCCAGCCGACCGTCGCAGCGGCGGTGGCGATCTGCGTCGCCGCCGCTGCCATGCCGGCCTGGCCGTCGTGGGACTCAACCGCCGACCCGGCGTTGAACCCGAACCAGCCGACCCAGAGCAGCGAGGCGCCGATCATCGCGTAGGCCGGGTTGAACGGCGCGAAGTTCTCGGTGCCGAGACCTTTGCGTTTGCCGAGCATCAGTGCGGCGACGAGGCCCGCCGTACCGGCGTTCAGGTGCACCACGGTGCCGCCGGCGAAGTCGAGCGCGCCGATGCCGCCTTCTCCCAGCCAGCCCTTGGCCGACCAAACCCAGTGAGCGACCGGGCAATAGACGAAGATGAGCCACAGACCCATGAACCAAAGGAAGGCCGAGTACTTCATCCGGTCGGCCACGGCGCCGGCGATCAGGGCCGGCGTGATGATGGCGAAGGTCATCTGGAAGAACATGTACACGGTCTCTGGAATCGTCGGCGCCAGGTCCGTGTTGGCGATGTTCATGTCGCCGTTGAGTGGTGCGAGCAGCAGGTACTTGAAGTCGCCTATGTACGGATTGTGCCCGGTGAAGGCGATCGAGTAGCCGATGATCATCCACAGCACGGTGATCACCGCCGTGGCCCCGAAGCTCTGCGCCAGCGTGTCCAGGATGTTCTTCTTGCGCACCATGCCGGCGTAGAACAGCGCCAGACCGGGAATGGTCATCATCAACACGAGTACGGATGAGGTCAGCATCCAGGCGGTGTCGCCTGAGTTGACCGAATCCTTCGGGTAAGTCTGCGTCGCGCAGTTGTTGAGCGCGGCGCAGGTGCCGGCCGCTGGGGCCGCCGCCGCCGAGTTGGTGGCGTTCGTCGCGTTGGTGGCGTTGGCGTCGGCGGCGGCCGGCGCATTGCTCGCCGCGTTGGTGGTGTTCTGGGCGAAGGCCGCCAGTGGCGCCCCTATGATCATGGCGGCGATGGCAAGCCCTGCCAATCGCTGCAAACCGAGTAGCTTCATGTGAACTATCCCCTTGTCCCGATGTTAGAGCGCGGCGGCGCCGGTCTCGCCGGTGCGAATCCGCACGGCTTCCTCGACGTTCAGGACGAAGATCTTCCCGTCGCCGATTTTGCCGGTGCCGGCGGCCGTTTTGATCGCGTCGACCGCCCCCGCGGTCCCCGCGTCGTCCACGACGGCTTCCAGCTTCACCTTCGGCACGAAGGTCACCTGGTATTCCGCGCCGCGGTAGATTTCCGTATGCCCCTTTTGCCGACCGTACCCTTTGACCTCTGAGACCGTCAGGCCCTCGACTCCAGCCGCCACCAGGGCCTCTCGGACCTCGTCGAGCTTGAAGGGTTTGACGACTGCTATGATGAGTTTCATCCGCCTCGCTCCCACGCGTCCGACGGTAGGCCGTCGGCGCGC
>Ga0302325_10007532_pt1 | contig 24128 bp, 17 predicted proteins | sample Palsa_T0_2_FD_201948 | JGI IMG/M metagenome (GOLD analysis project Ga0302325, IMG submission 201948) | Peat permafrost microbial communities from Stordalen Mire near Abisko, Sweden - Palsa_T0_2 | ecosystem: Environmental > Terrestrial > Soil > Palsa > Peat permafrost | place: Sweden: Abisko... | reverse complement strand
AATCTCAAGGTTGTTGGCCAGCAGTTCTTCCAGAGATTTGCCGGCCAGTGCCGGTGCGGATTCCAGGGCTTTATTCAGATTGTTGACGTAAGCCTGATGATGCTTGTCATGATGGATTTCCATAGTCATCTTGTCGATGTTGGGCTCCAAAGCATCCGAGGCAAACGGCAACGGCGGAAGTGTAAATGGCATTGATAGCTCCTTGGTGAATTGAACGTCTGAAGCCTATCCCTGTCGTAAAACGCCGTCAACCCATGATTTGAACAAGATTTGCCCATATCTCGGCAAACATGTAACTTATTGCCGGCAAATCTTTTGCGATTTGCTTCCAGCCCGTCTCCGGCGAGTTCCGATAATGTTTACATGGCGGATTGCGATGAAAACCTTTGACGCAACGCAGGGCCGGCCTTAGACTTTGCCCCTCCACGGAAGCTGGTGGATGGGTGCAGATCGCTTCCGTTTGATTCCAATGGGCACGGAGGCCGGTCCATGCGTCAGGCTGTTTCAAAAGGTAAGCATGATCGTCGATTGTCACACGCATATCTGGCAGTCTCCCGAGCAGCTCGGTCAATGGGACATGGGCGATGCTTCAAGGAGCCCGAAGCAGCGAACTCTGCGAGCGTCGGCGGGTAAGTCCGGGTGGCGAGCGATTCCCGCGGCTGATCCGGATCACCACTGGGCGCAAAGTTCACTTGTCGATAAATCCATTGTTCTGGGATTCAAGAGCAAATATCTCCGCGCCGAGGTGCCCAATTCTTATGTGGCACAATACGTCAATCGGTTCCCGCAAAAGTTAATTGGGTTCGCAGGGGTTGATCCGACCGAACGATCGGCGGTTGATGAGTTGCGCGCGGCGAAAGCGAATCTGCAACTTCGCGGACTCACGCTTTCCCCGGCCAATCAGGATTTCCATCCGACCGACACCCGCGCCATGCGGCTCTATGCCGAAGCTGAACGGTTGGAGATGCCGATCCTGGTGCACCCCGTCGGGCAATTCAGCGAGCAAAGCAAATTGGAATTTGCCCGGCCGTATCTTTTCGATGAAGTGGCCCGCACGTTTCCCAAGCTGCGGATTGTGCTTGCCGCGGTTGGCCAGCCGTGGATTGAGGAAACCATCTGCATGCTCGGCAAACACGCCAATATGTTTGCCGACATCAGCGGACTGCTCTCGCGGCCATGGCAGGCGTACAACGCGCTGGTACTGGCGCACCAGGCACAGGTGATCGACAAGCTGTTGTTTGGCAGCGATTTTCCTTACACCGCCGTTACGGAGTGCATTGAGACGCTGTACAGTCTCAACCAAGTCGCACAAGGGACGAATCTGCCGGTCGTTCCGCGCGAGGCGCTGCGAGGAATTGTTGAGCGCGATGCTCTGAATCTTCTGGGTTTAAGCTGATATTCATCGATGAACTCGCCGATTGAGAAAGGATTTCGCGTGAAGAGGAGCAATCTCCCTGGGCCATGGATAGGCCGGCCAATTCTCATTTTCTCGGCCCTGATCTCACTAATGGCGGCTGGTTGCGCATCGCATGATTCAAGCCTGAGCCTGATCAGCAATGACAACCGTCACGATTTCACCCAGCATTTCAACCACACATACATAAGCAAGGACGATGATGGTGATACCGATGTGGTCGCGGAATGGGACGGCTTTGTTCCGCACGAAAGCGATCCCTATCGGCCCATCTCGCCGGTGCCGACGGCTACGCCGCGGCAGATCGTGCACATCCGCATTTTCTGGACGCCCCTCAGCGGCATGCGCGCCGATCATCCGGCCAACACCAACGCCTCGCTCCACTGGTATATCCTTGGCGATGCGTCGGATCATCCGGGAATGATCGAATATTCCGGCTCGGGGGTCGTGTTCATCGACACGCACTCTCACGCCGCCACTTTGGATATCGCCAAGGCATGGATGAAAGTGGTCGCGCAGCAAGGCGAGATGCTCGATCCGCTGGGCCCGTCGACGCTGAGTGGTTCGATGTACGCGCTAGACGACCCCGAGCAGGCGGCCGATTTGCTCTCGGAGATCAAAGCTCTTTCCACCGCCAATCAGGACGCGAAAAATCCATCCGATGCAAATCAGCCCGCGCGCATGACCATCGATCCTTAGAGCCCGTCAGCGCGTCTGCGGTCCAGCGCGAAGCAGAATTAGTTGAAGAGCGGCATCGTGATAGCGGGGGTCGACTTGCAGGGTTTTCGCCAATTCCACCTCGGCGCCGGGCACGTCGTGAAGTCCCTTTAATGCCATCGCCAGAACGTAGTGCGGCTCGGGATCGTTAGGATTCGCCGCCGCCGCCGCCTCGAAATCCTCCTTTGCCCCCTGCCAATTTTTCTGCGCGACGAACAATTTTCCCCGAAGCAGGTGCGCGGCGGGGGCATGATCGGGATAGTTGGCAATAATCTTGGCGCACACCGACTCGGCGCCGCTGAGATCGCCCGCATCCGCCAACGCCGACGCCAAATACAACGGTGTTTCATCCTCGGAATATGCCGGATTGAGCTCCAGGCATTGGCGATATTCCGTCGCGGCCTCGGCAGATGCGGCGATAAACTCGTCGGAGCCTTGGTCATACGTGTGCGCTTTTGCGCTTAATGCTTGGGCGAGATCGTAGTGAGCGCGAGCGTCGTTCGGCCGCTTGGCGATGGTGTCGCGCCAGAGGCTTTCGGATGTGTAATAATCGGCGTTGCGGAAAATCGTTGTGACAATCAGCGCCACGCCGACGACCACCGTTGCCGCAATTCCTATCCATCGCCCCGCGCGCATTTGCTCAAGCAAAATCCATCCGCCGATCACCGCCAGCGCAATCCATCCCAGCATCGGGAGATACATCCGGTGTTCCGCCACGATCTCCGTGACGATCGGGACAACGCTGGAGGATGGCAGCAGGATCAGAAAGAACCAGGCGCCCACGAATCCGATTTTGGGCCGGCGGATCAGCAGGATCAGCGTCAACAGCGCAAGACCGATGACGAACCAACCCGGCCAACCGATGTCACGCAGCGACTCACAGACGGGCCAGTCATCGGCGTCGAAGGCCAGCCCGCGCGGCCATACCATCAGTCGCAGGTAATGGGCGATCACGTCCAGTTGCGTGAGCGCATATTCCTTCGGCGATAGCCAGGAATGGAGGCTCACCGAAGGGCCGCGTTTGTTATGCAAGATGCCCCAGCCGATCAACAGCCAGCCGAGGCACATGCCGACATACATGAGCCATCGATCGCGTCCGCGCCCTTTGAGGAAAATGCGATCGAACAAAAACGCCGCCACTGGAACCGTCACCACCATTTCCTTGGTGCCCATGCCGAGCACCGCCGCGGCGACCGCGCCGAATTGCCATCGCCGCGAGGTCTCCGGAGATTCCGATGCTCGAATCACGCAATAAATCACGGCCAGATAAAACATCGAGGCCAGCGATTCGGCCCGTTGGACGAGATAGGCGACCGACTCGGTGTTCAAAGGATGCACGCCCCACAATCCTGCCACCGCCGCCCCCAGCCAGGGGGCGGATTGGGTAAACCGATCACCCCAAATTTCCTGCCGCAACAGCATTCGCCGGATAATTCCGTACACCAGCAGGCACGAACCGATATGGATAACCAGATTTGTCGTATGGAAGACGGCAAGATTCAGTCCGGCGACAGCGTAATCCAGCGCGAAGCTGAATCGCAACACCGGTCGGCCATTGAGCGTCGTGGCGATGTCGCTGTACTGCCGCGGAATGAGATGCTGGATTTCCGGGTTGTTTTTCAGCGAGGGAACATCATCAAAAACCATCTCCCCCTGAAAGCTATTGCAATAGGCGAGCGCGACTGCGGCAACGACCAACAGCGGCGCGAGCCAGCGCGTCGGGTCGGTTTTGTGCGGTTCGATTTTCAACGATTGCGTCACGAGTTCCCCATCAGCGTTTTGACTGTGAGCAACTGAAGCCGGGCGTCGGCATTTTGCGGAGCGAGGTCCACCGCGCGCTGAAATTCCGCCGCCGCTCCCGACCAATCTTTGAACTGCTCATCCGCCAGACCGAGCAGATAATGCGCCTCGGCATCATCCGGAAGCGCGGCGGTCGCCGCCTGAAAATCTTCCCGCGCGCCCTGAAAATTTCCTCGCTCCACCCGGATTTTGCCGCGCAACACGTTCCCATCTCCCACGAATTTTGGGTTCACCTTCAGCAGATGATCGTACATTGCTTCCGCCCCCGCCAGATCGCCGCTTTCCGCGATCGCATCGGCCATGCGGACGCCAGCGGGGAAATAATGATCATCGTATTTCAGACACAAACGATATTCCGCCATTCCTTCGGCGGCCAACTTTTTGTAGGGCACCGATCCCGGCGGATATTGGTGGGCCTCGTGCATTAGTGAGTATCCGAGATTGAAATGAGCCCGGGGATTGGTCGGCCGCTTGGCAATCGTGTCGCGCCAGATTCCCTCGGCGGTGTGGTACTGGGCGTTGCGCTGAATTGTCAGAGTGCAAAATGCCGCGAGCAACGCCAGATAGATTCCCGTTTCGACAAAATGGAGCGGCATCGACTTTCGCGCCAGCGACCATCCGCCGATCACCGCAAGTGCGATCCAACCGAGCATCGGCAAATACATCCGATGCTCCGCCACCACTTCCGTCACGATCGGCACAAAACTCGACGATGGCGCCAGCAGCAGGAAGAACCACGCTCCGGAGAATCCCACCTTGGGCCAACGCCACAGCATGAAGATTGTAGTGATCAACAGCAGCACAACCGCCGCCCCGCCGATGCCCACATCGTCGATGCCGTGCGCGATCGGCCAACCTTCCTCATCCAATACCAATCCCGTTGGCCAAACCATCAGACGTAGATATGAGGCGATGGCCCCCAACTGCGTCAGAGCATATTGCATAGCCGAGATCGCCTCGTGAAAACTGACTGTCGATCCGCGCGATCCGGACTTCACTTGAATCAACAGCAATAGCCAACAAACCAGCAGGCCCGCGTAAATTCCCCACCGCTTTCGCATCGCCGCCTTCCACGAGCCGGCCAGAAATATTGAATCGAAGAGCGCCGCCACCACTGGAACGGTCGCGAGAATTTCCTTGCATCCCATTCCCAAAATCGCCGACGCAATCGCTCCGACGCCCCACCATGGAACGGATTTTTCCGATCCCGCCGCACGAACGCTGCAGTAGAGCGTCAGAAGATAAAACATTGACGCCAGCGATTCAGCCCGCTGGACGATGTAAGTGACCGCCTGCGTGTTGAGCGGATGCACGCCCCACAATCCCGCCACCGCCGCCGCCAGCCATGGAGCGGATTTCATGAACCGCTCGCCCCAAATCTCCGGCCGAAGAAGAATTCGCCGAATGATTCCGTAGACCAACAAGCTGCATGCGAGATGAATGGCGAAATTGGAGGCGTGATATATTCGAACATCCAGCCCGCCAACCGCGTAATCCAACGCAAAGCTGAATCGCAACACGGGCCGACCTGAGAGAGTCGTGGGGGTCGTCTCCGTTGGCGGAGTAAACAAACTTTGAATCTGGGGATTAACCTGCGCATCATTGGCGATTGCGTCCAAATCATCGTAAATAAATGGCCCAGAAAAACTGTCGGAATATGCAATCGCTACGACGAGCATCACGAGCAATGGCGCCGTCCATCGCGCCCAATCCGTGCGACTCACCTCTACAGTTGATCCGGTCATTTGTTCCCCGTCATCGCTTGCACCTTTGCTAACTCTGTTCGCGCATCAGCATTTTGCGGATCAAGTTGAACGGCCTTCTGCAATTCGACGGCCGCATCCGGCCGGTCGTTCAATTTTTCGTCGATCAGGCCAAGTCGATAATGCGCTTCTGGGTCATCAGGGTTGACTGAGATCGCCATCTGGAAATCTTCTCGTGCTGCGGCATCATTTCCCCGTGCCGCCCGGATTTTGCCGCGAAGTAGATAAATGGGGCCGGAAAATCGCGGGTCCAGTTGCAGCATGTTGTCGCAAGATCGTTCCGCTGCCGCCAGGTCGCCGCTTTGCATGATCATATGTTCGTGCAGTTGCATCAAGATTCGGGATTGCTCCGAAGCCTTGGTCAAAAGCGCTTTGTAGTTCGCGGAGCCCTTCGGATAGAGAAAAGCCTCCTCGGCGTATATGCTCGATAGAGACGAATGCGCGCGTATGTCCCCGGGCTCTTTGGCGATGGTATCCAGCCACATTCCCTCGGCGGTGCGGTACTGAGCGTTGCGATGGATCGTCAGCGCGCACAGAACCACCGATAGCACGACAACAATACAGGCTTCCGCTCGAAGCGCCACCACCGAAGCGCTCGCCAACATCCATCCCCCGATCACTGCCAGCGAGATCCACCCCAACATCGGCAAATACACACGGTGTTCCGCCACCACTTCCGTCACGATCGGCACAAAACTTGATGATGGAGCCAGCACCAGGAAAAACCACGCCCCGGCGAATCCCACCTTGGGCCAACGCCACAGCGCGACGACCGTCCCCACCAGGAGCAATGCGACAAACGCCCCGGCAAAACCCACGTCCCCGAGCGAATACGCTATTGGCCAATCTTGCCGATCCAGCACCAGCGGCGAGGGCCAGACCATCAGGTGCAGGTACAGCGCGATGACCCGCAATTGCGTCAGGGCATATTGGAACGGACTGACACCCTGATCGAAACTGACGCTCGGTCCGCGCACACCGTTGAGCATTTGCGACGCAAGAATCACCCAGCTCCCCAGCAGTCCCAGATGAATCAGCCAGAGGCTTTGTCGCCGCCTCTTGAGGAATATGCGGGAAAACAAAAATGACGTGACCGGGACGGTTGCGACGATTTCCTTGCATCCAACGCCCAGCACGGCGGCCAGGATGGCGCCCATTCCCCAAATCCCTAGCGATTTGCTGGAGTCGGCCGCGCGAATCACGCAATAGATCACCAGCAAATAAAACATCGACGCCAGTGATTCCGCCCGCTGCACGATGTAAGTAACTGCCTCGGTGTTGAGCGGATGCACGCCCCACAAACCCGCCACCGCCGCCGCAAGCCACGGCGCGGAATGGATGAAGCGATTTCCCCAGGTCCGTTGTTGCAGCAGCATTCGCCGGATGATGCCATAAACGAGCAGACAGCATGCAATATGAATGGCGAAATTGGTAACGTGGTAGATGCGGACATCCAATCCGCCAAGTGCGTAATTCACGGCAAAGGTGAACCGCAGCACCGGCCGGCCGGCAATTGAGGTGAGTTGGTCGGAATACTGGTGCGGGACGATGCTTCGGATTTCCGGATTTTGCTCCAGGGATCCAGTGTCGTCGTAGACCATCTCCCCGCGGAAACTGTCGGAATAAGCAATCGAAACCGCGGCGATCACAAGCATCGGCGCTACCCATCGCGCCCAATCCGTCCGTCTCGCTGTCTCGACGGTCGATCCGGTCATTTATTCCCCGCCATCGATTTAACGGTTGCCAACTGAGATCGCGCATCGGCATTTTGTGGATCAAGTTGAACGGCCGTTTGCAATTCGGCGGCGGCGTCGGTCCAGTCGTTCAATTTTTCATCGACCAGACCGAGCTGATAATGCGCCACGGCGTCGTTGGGGTGAACCGCGATGGCCGTCAGGAAATCATCCCGGGCCCCCAAGTAATTTCCCCGCATAATGCGGACTTTGCCGCGAAGGAGGTTGATTCGTCCGATAAACCGCGGATCGTGTTGCAGCATGTCGTCGTAATACCCTTCAGCCTCGGCAAGGCTACCGTGTTGTACGAGCGCCTCCTCGGCCAATTGCATCGCCTGGGAATACTGCTCCAAGGCTTGAGCAGCGAGCGATTTGAAACGCGCGGACTCCGCCGGGTAATGCAGAGCCTCTTTGGTAAGCGATTCGCCCAGATTCAGGTGGGCGCGCATATCCCCCGGCTCGTGGGCGACGGTGTCGGTCCAAATTCCCACGGCCGTCCGGTACTGGGCGTTGCGGCGGATTGTCAGCGTGCACAGGATCACCCCGAGCGCAATGACCATGCCGACTTCCGTCTGACGCGCGAATTCCGAAGAGCCCGCCAGCATCCATCCCCCCACCACCGCCAACGCAATCCATCCCAGCATCGGCAAGTACATCCGGTGTTCCGCGACGATTTCAGACGGGATCGGCATGAAGCTCGACGTGGGCGCTAGAATCAGAAAAAACCACGCCCCGGCGAATCCCACTTTTGGCCAGCGCCACAGGGCAAAAATAGTCAACACCACCAGCAATGCTACCCAGGCCCCGGCAAAGCCGACATCCCGCACCGACTTCGTCACCGGCCAGTCCTCCCGATCCAGAACCAGCGGCGACGGCCAAACCATCAGATGTAAATACAACGCGATGACCCGAAGTTGCGTCAACGCATATTGGGTCGCACTGATACCCTGATAAAATCCCGCGCTCGATCCACGCACACTGTTGAGCATCTGCGACGCCAGCACCACCCAACAGGAGAGCATCCCCAAATGAATCACCCAAAGCCGCCCAAGCCGTGGCTTGAGGAATATCCAAGAGTACAGCAACGAAGCGACCGGAACCGTGGCGACCATCTCCTTGCATCCGACGCCCAACACGGTCGCCGTGATGGCGGTAATTCCCCAAAACCCCAGCGATTTGCTGGAGTCGGCCGCGCGAATCACGCAATAGATCACCAGCAAATAAAACATCGACGCCAGTGATTCGGCCCGCTGCACGATGTAAGTGACCGATTCCGTATTCAGTGGATGCACGCCCCACAATCCCGCCACCGCCGCCGCCAGCCAAGGCGCGGAATGAATGAAGCGATTTCCCCAGACTCGCTGTTGCAGCAGCGTTCGCCGAACGATGCCATAAACCAGCAGGCAGCATGCGATATGGGTGGCGAAATTGGTGGCGTGATAGATGCGGACATCCAGCCCGCCGATCGCATAATCGACCGCCAGCGAAAACCGCAACACCGGCCGGCCATCAAGGGTCGTGCCGACCTTGTTGTACTCGCGCGGGATGAGGTTTCGGATTTCCGGATTTCTCTGAATCGATGAGAGATCGTCGTAGATCATCTCCCCATGGAAGCTGTTGGAATACGCAATCGAAACAGCAAAGATCACCAGCCACGGCGCCGCCCATCGCGCCCAATCTGCTCTGCTCGATTCCTCGGCCATTGCATTCATCACATCGGAGGACCGCGCGCCCGTCAAGGCAAGCCTCGTTTAACAATCAAGTTTAGTCGCGACCTTTATATTCGTTGACGTTACAATGATTACGTGAATTGTCTTTCCCGGCGAAAGTCCAATTGGGTTACGGTCCTATCAAGTGCGATGCTTGTAGCGACTTCCTTAATGTACGCGCGAAGCCATTCGATTGATGACGACCTGGAGTGGCATGGCAAGTCCGTATCCGTCGTCGTCGTTTCAACACAAGGCAAACTTGGCTTCGAGCTCTGGGACAGCCACAAGCTTGCTCTTTCTCGACAGCATGTAACCGTTCTGGTCGCCGGCGTTTTCAGGGACCAATTGCAATATCCCACCTTCTCCATGAGCGCCCCTTACTTCCTGATTTGCGTCATTTTTGCCCTAATGCCGGGGATTTGGTTTTATTGGCAGATCCGACGACGTAAATCAACAAGCGTTTTAATTCCAAATTGACACATAACTCTTAGCAGAATTTCGAGTTTCGACCGATTTTGCTGTATAGTCCGGGCCTATGCGTGCATTCGTCACTGGACAGGTTGGCGTGGACAAGGGGCCGTATTTGGAGGCCGTCAAGGCGGAGGCGGTGGCGCGCGGAATGGATGTCGAGGTGTGCCATGTCGGGCACATGATGTATCGGGAGGCTCCGGATGTGCCGGCGGGTCGGATTTTGAATCTGCCGATCACCCGGCTCAATTCGCTTCGGCGGGCAGTGTTCAAGGAAATTATGTCCATCGCCGAGAAGCACGAGCATGTGCTGGTCAATTCCCATGCGACGTTTCGCTGGAAGCACGGTTTGTTCGCCGCATTCGATTTCGATCAGATCAAGGCGCTGAATTCTGATCATTACATCACATTGCTGGATAATGCCGAATCCGTGCACCAGCGGCTGATGCGCGATCACGATGTGGATCACACGCTCAAGGACATCATGGTCTGGCGCGAGGAGGAATTGCTGGCGACGGAGATCATCGCCAACATCACTAAGGGGTACGGCCATTTCCACATGATGAGCCGAGGACGAAAAATATTGACGACCAAGACAATGTTCTCGCTTCTGTTTGAGCCGAAGAAGAAAAAAGTGTATTTGAGCTTTCCGATGAGCCATGTGATGGATTTGCCGGACACCCTGGCGGAAATCGACCGATTCAAGGCGGCGGTGGCGTCCCAACTGGTTTGTTTTGATCCTGGCGATGTGGACGAATTTATTTTGCACACCATGGCGCTCAAGGCGCTGGAAGAAGGCCGAACGACGTTTGAGGTCGATGCCGCCGAGGGAAAGGTGACGCTCAAGACGGCCGATGTCGCGCAAATCAGCGGCGACATCATGGGCCAGATTTATGCGCGGGATTTCAAGATGGTCGATCAAAGCGACATGATCGTGAGCCTGATTCCCGAATTGCCCAACGGCAAGCCCGGCCTCTCCAGCGGCGTGGAGCGCGAACTGCACCACGCCTACGAGGGCGGCAAAGAGGTGTATGTCATCTGGGCATGCAAGGGAACGCCATCGCCGTTCATTTCGGAGACCGCCAACAAGGTTTTCAAAAACACGGACGAGGCGATGGCGTATTTCAAGCAAAAGGGATACGCCGGGAACTGATCGAAGTGATTCATAACGTCACCGTTTACTGCTCCAGCACCAAGAATCCCGATCCGATTTTTCGGGATGCGGCCATCGAATTGGGCGCAGCCATTGCGCGCCAAAAATGGGGATTGGTTTACGGCGGAAATCGCGTCGGCATGATGGGATTGCTTGCGGATGCGGCTCGGGAAAACGGCGGTAAAGTCATCGGCATCACACCGCAGCGATTCATTGATATGGGCGTCGGTGACGAGCATTGCGATGAACTGGTCGTCACCCACGACATGCGCGACCGCAAGGAAATCCTGGAATTCCGCGGCGACGCCCTGCTCGCCCTGCCCGGCGGGATCGGAACGCTGGAGGAGTTTTTCGAGGTCGTCGTCGGCCGGCAGCTTGGATATCATTCAAAGCCGATCGTTTTGTTGAACATCGCCGATTTTTATCAGCCATTGCTGGAAATGCTGCAGCATGGATACGAACGCCGATTTATTCGCCAGCCGACCGAGGAAATGTTTTTCGTGGCTGATTCGGTGGAATCGGCGATGAAGTATTTGCGGAAATGGCAATCATGAGAGTGAACGCGCAAGAATTCCCCTCTTCTATTTCCCCTCGCCTGGTACTCCGGGGGAGGGCCAGGGTGGGGGCTGCGTTGGCCGATCGGCATTCGACCCCCACCCCAACCTTCCCCCGGAGTACCAGGGGAGGGAGAACAGGGCAGTAGAGTTTGTGATGCTCACCAAGTCGTATCCCAGTTTCGTGGCGGCGTTGGCGGTGGCGCTGGCAGCGCATCTGGCGCTGTTGGCGTTTGGCCAGCGGATGGCGCGGCGCGATCTGGGATGGTGGATTGCGATTCCCCGCCTCGCCCCGCCGGCTGCCATCACTCCGCCAAACCCCGACGAACAGATCGGCGATATTCAGTCGATTGGCAAATCCATCAACCGCGCTCCGGGCGATCGGCCGATGCAATCGAGTATCTCCGATGATCAGCAGGAACAGGCGATGATGACCAGCGATCCCACCGGCTTCAATCAGACGGCCCGGCAATCGACATCGGCGGCGTTGCAGAACCAGGCCTCCGAGGCGGCGCAGTCACGCGTGTTCGCATCGGCCGAATCCGCCGAGGATGCGCCGCAGGGTCCGAAATCTCCCAAGACCGATTCCAAGAAACCGCCCCAGCCCGATGCAATGTCGGCTGGGCCATTGAAAATGGATACGGTTCAAACCGCGGAAGATCAAACCACCGGCCCCCAGGCGACCAGCCGGCCGCAGCAGGATCAACAGAACGCCCAGTCCGGCCAACAGGCCAGCCAGCAGCAAACCAACGATTCCCCTGCCGAGGCGTCGCAGGGCAAGCCGCTGCCCAGTTCGGATTTCGAATCCTTTCCAATCACGACAATCGCCAGCCAGATGGTGGATGGCCGGATCGAAGCGCGCGGCGGCCGACGGATGAAAACCCGCCGCGAGCCGGACATCGGCCTGGCCGGCTGGGCGGACCTGGCCACGATGGCCGATCCGCAGGTCGTCCTGGAATTGAAGATTGATGAAACCGGAAATGTCGTGGATGTGCAGGTGCTCCACACCAGCGGCAGCGACAACGTCGATCTCCCCTGCCGGCGCGCCGCCGCGACGTGGTGGATGGAGCCGTTCATCGATCCCAAAACCGGCAAACCACACCCGCAAATCGTGGACTTCACGATATCATTTCGATGAAATGCGGATGAACCGCCAAGGCGCCAAGGGAAGAAAATACGCCAAGAATTTTCTTATGATTAAAATCCAAATTGGGTGGGAGGATTAAAAAATTGAAATTAGCCTCTTGGCGTATTTTCCTACCTTGGCGTCTTGGCGCCTTGGCGGTTAATCCGTTTTTCTTTCTTTAGGAAGTGAGCCCATATGATCCATCCGATTCCCGACATGTTCCTGCTTCCCTGGGGCATGGTCATCGAAAAAATCCTGCGGCCTATTGCGGTCTATATGTTTCTCATCGTCGGCCTGCGACTGGCGGGCAAACGGGAGTTGGCACAGCTTAATCCGTTCGATTTCGTCGTGCTCATGACGCTCTCCAACACGGTGCAGAACGCGATCATCGGCGATGACAACACCGTCCTGGGCGGGATCATCGGCGCGACCACTTTGTTGCTCATCAATTACCTCGTCGTGCGGGCGCTCCATCATCATCGCAGGTTGGAAGAGATCGTCGAAGGCAAGCGCGATTTTTTGATTCGCAACGGCAAGATCAACCATCAGCATTTGGAAAAAGAACTTCTGACGCGGGCCGAACTGGTCGCGGCGGCACATCGGCAGGGAATTCAATCGCTGGCCGAAGTCGATTCTGCCGTGATGGAAACGACCGGCACGATCACGTTTATCCAAAAAACGCCCACCGAGGATGATCGGCGATTTCATGAAATGATGGATGGGATCGAGAAGCTGCGACTGGAAATTGTTGCGATGCGCGGCGAGAAATGAAGGCCTAGTAAAAGAAAGAATTTAGCCACCGATGGGGCACCGATTGGCACCGATGAAAGCAGATGCGAAATTGAATTATCTCTCTTTATCGGTGCTCATCGGTGCCCCATCGGCGGCTAATTTTTTTTAAGCTTCAAATCTCAGCGTAGCGAGAGCGGTTTTTCCACTTCCGTACCCGGTGTCGGTTCCAGCGGCCGGATGTAGTTGCCGGTGGAGAGGATGATCTTGAACGCATCCTCCGGGGTCATGTCGAGGAATTGGCATTTGTCGATCGGAACGAAGCAGAGCCGGCCGGTGATGGGATTGGGCGAGAACGGCATGAAGACGCAATAACACGGCTGGTCCGCCTGCACGATCCGGCCGCTGGTGAAGCCGATCATGCGAATGGATGCGAATTCATCGGAGATCATCACGACTCTTGAAAATGTTCCCTCCGACCCGGTTGGAATCAGGGCGACTTGCTTCCACGCCAGGTAAATCTGCCCGAGAATCGGAAGACGCAGGAGAATACTATCCACGATCCCCAGAAAAAATCTGCCTAATAAACTGTTGGCGATGACGCCCGTGAGGAAGATCGCGCCCAGCGTGATGACCAGCCCGCCGACGAACGGGATGGGATTGTATTTGAGATAAGGAATCTCGCGTGTCCATGCATCCAGACGCCAGATGATGAACGCTGTCACGGCAAGGGGAATGAAGCCGAAGAATCCCGTGACGAAAGTGCGTCGGATGAAGGCGAAGGTGTCGCCGGATTTTTCGGGTGGTTGGGTCATGGTTGTGTCGTCGGCCCGGTCAGTTCGCCACGCAAGCGATCAATGGCGATGGAACGCGCATCGGGCGGCAAGGCAATGTCAAAGTCTACCGCATGCCCCACCGCGTGCGAAATCTCCCGTAACGTCGCCTTGCGCAATTCGACATCTTCGCTCTCCAGACAATCGAGCAGAAAATTCACGTCCCGGCGATCCTGGGCCAACTGCTCCGGCGTCAGCGGACGGTATGTGGACAGAAATTCCTCAACCCGCGCCCGCTGTTCCGGATTGAGCAGCCGCAGATTGTTGGACATCAGATACAACGCCGCCGGCTCGCCGAGGGCGGCAAGATCATTGCTTGCCGACGATCGAATGGCATACGAATCATCCCCCAGCCGAGCGACAATCGTATCCACACGCTTAACCAAATCCGGCGACGCCGAGAACCCATCCGCCATCACCTGCCAGGCCGATTTCTCATCCACCGCGAAAATCGTTTGCTCCTGATGAAAATCCCGGAACATCGGACGGACATATCGATCGACATCAGCTGGATGCTCTTGGCGAAGTTCAGCGAAATCGGCAGCCACATCCACGAGATTCAGCGACGCCACCGCCGACCGGGTTGCCGGCCCCGACGCCAATGGTGGCAATTCATCATCCGGAGTGATCTGCACCCGCAGCGTGATTTTGTCCAGATCGGATATGAGAGCCACAAACTGAATCCGGTCGGTGTATTGCAAATCCTCGTCGATTTGCAGGCTCGTCGGACCGGGAAGACTTTGCAGATGGCGCGAGACCAGGGAGGGATCGGAATAGTCGTAGTATTCGAAATTGGCGAAGCAGGTTCCGGTGGTTTTACCTGGTTGAATGAAAATGGACGCCGGTCCGGGGAGGCCGATGAGTTGAATCCTATGATTTTCCCCATCGCCGGGGGCGAGTTTGGAATCCGCGATCAGATGGCCGTTGTCAAAGCCGAATTCGATCACATCCTGAATCGGCCGTGGGTCGATTTTAGTGAATTTGGCCCAACCGGCGGTGTCCGCAATGCGAACCTGCTGCTTGATCTGCTCCAGCGTCTCGGCCGGTTGAGTCGTTTGTGCCATTCCCGACGCACAAACCGCCAAAATGGTCGTAAGAAAGGAGATGTGCCCCAAGATTCTCATTCAGCCGGATTATACTCGCGGAATTTGAATTCGCGCTTGTCCCACCCTCCGGCGCGGTTAGAATCATTACGGTTCGCAAAAGGGTGAGGGTATGACCCGATTAGACAGCCATATTGCTAATGTCCGCAATCGGTTGACGTTGACCACGTTCCTCAGCGCCTGGGCCTGGGCCGCGCTGGGAATGGCGGCGATGGTCTGGGCGATCATCATCGGCGAGCGGTTACTCGATCTGACCATTGGACATTGGGAAATGATCCTCCTCGGCGGCGCGATCGTGACGGCGGCGGGAGCATTTGCCTTCAGCCTGACCCGTCGGCCCACCGCCGAACTGGCGGCAGTAAGAATCGACGAGACCCTGGGCCTCAAGGAAAAATTCAGCACCGCCCTCTTTGCCCGGAATGTCGAAGACCCCTTTGCACAAGCGGCGGTTCTCGATGCGGAACAGACTGCGGGCAACGTCAGCCTTTACAAGCGTTTTCCGTTGAAATTCCCCTCGCAAGCCATCGGCGCCGGCGCGGTGTTCTTGCTCGCGCTTTTGACGGCCGAGTTCATGCCTGCCATGCATCTGTTCGCCAAGCCGCCGGTGATTCCCCCCAAGCCCGCCATCACCATCGCGGACCTGGCGCAAAACAAAAAACTCCAGCAGGAATTGCCCAAGATCGAAGAGGCTTCGCAGGTTTTGAAGGACAATCCGGATATCAAGCGCGCCCAGGATGAACTGAACGATGCTCTCAAAACCAAGGAAGGCGACGACCTGAAAGCCAAGCGAAGCACGCTGTTGGCGCTACAGGATTACAAGAAGGCCCTGACTGAGGAGCTGAACAAGAACGAAAATTTTCAGACCGCCATCGATGAGCAATCGCAGCTCTCGCAAATGTCCAGCGCGCCGGATGAAACCACCCCGATCGGCAAGGCCCAGAACGAAATGAAGAATGGCGAACTTGAAGGCGCTATCCGCGACCTCAACAAAGCCGTCACCGATTTCGACAAGATGTCCCCGCAGGATCAGCAGAAGATGGTCCAGCAGGCGCAGCAACTGGCCCAGCAACTGGCCAAGGCCGCCAACAATCCGAGTACCAGCCAGCACATCGCCCAGCAACTCCAGCAAATGGGCGCGACCCAGCAACAAGCCCAGCAAATGGCCCAGGCGATGCAGCAGGCGGCCCAGGGAAATCAGCAGGCCCAGCAGCAAGTGCAGCAGATGGCCAAGCAGATGCAGCAGCAGATGAACAACGGCCAGGGGCCGACATCACAGCAGATGCAGCAGATTCAATCGCTGATGGCCCACGCCCAGGGATTGGCCAATTCGCAGGCCCAGGCACAATCCATGTCCGGCGCCGCCCAGCAAATGGCGCAGGCGATGCAACAAGCGCAGCAAGGCCAGCAGGGTCAGGCCCAAGGCCAACAAGGCCAAAGCCAGCAGGGCGCATCGGCCCAGCAAAGCATGGCATCCGCGCAACAATCCCTGCAACAGCAAATGCAACAGATGGAAGCGATGGCCAAGGATGCCGAGGCGATGCAGGCCGCGCGCGATGCGGCCCAGCAAGGCCAGGATGCCGCCGGCGATGCAATGGCGGATTCCAGTGGATCAAGCGGCCAGCCCGGCGACGGCTCGGGTGATGATCAGTCCAAGCAAGGCGGCAAGGACGACAATCAGAACGGGCTGAATCAGGGCCAAGGCGGCGGCGCACTCGGACCCGGCGGGTCCAAGATGAATATCGTCTACGCCCCCGGCCAAACCAAGCAGGAATTGGACCCCTCGGCCGACAATCCCAACGGCAAAATCCTGGCCAGCCGAAATGTGAAGGCCCCGATTGATCCGGGCACGTCCGTCGCCGGGACGCATGATGAGGCCCTGTCCGCCGACAAGGACGCCGCCGACGAGGTCGATGACGACCACGTCTCGCGCGAGGCCCAGCAGGCGGTGAAAACGTATTTCAGTTCCATGCAGCAGGATCAGCAATAAAGTTTTGGACTGGCGACAACCCACCTTTCTTTCCCCTCCCCTGGTACTCCGGGGGAGGGCTAGGGTGGGGGCCGATTGGGGACAACCGACGTTCGACCCCCACCCCTGCCCTCCCCCGGAGTACCGGAGGAGGGGGAAAATTTTTTCGGCAAGTGTGACGCGCTTCTCATAACCCATAAAATCACCCGTCATGCCGACTGCTTTCGCCAATCTCCCCCTCGCCTCCGCGACGCTTCGGCTGAATTTGATTTCCCCTTGGACGGCACTGGGTCTTTTCATCGTGCTCGGGGGATTGATCGTCCTGATGGGCATGCGTTCCCTGGCGGGCTTAGGGCCGGTGCGGAAATGGGTTGCCATCGGAACCCGGCTGGCCGTGCTGCTGCTGCTCATCCTCATCCTCGGCGATGTAAAACTCGTCCGCCGCAACACCGCTTTGGAAGTGATGATCCTGCGCGACATCAGCGGATCGACCGACCTCGTGCGAAATTTCCCCGGCGAACATCTGCAAAGCTCGCTGGATGATTATTTGCTGGATGCGACATCGGCCGACAAGAGCGCTTCCTACAAACCCGGCGACAAAGTCGGGCAGATCAGCTTCAACGAGCGCCCGCACATCGACGCCATCCCCGCCGATCATCTCACATTGGATGCCCGCTCCATTCAGGGCCCCGGCACCGGCACCGACATCGCCGCCGCCATTCAGCTTGGATTGGCCACGATGGACCCCGATTCCATGCATCGCCTGCTGCTAATCACCGATGGCAATTCCACCGCCGGCGATCTGAACGCCGCACTGGGCGCCGCCTCCAGCCAGCATGTGCCCATTGATGTCATGCCGCTGCAATACAACGTCCAACACGAAACGATGATGGATAAATTCGTCGCCCCCACCTGGCGGCAGGAGGGCCAGCCGTTCACCATCGAGGTTCACACCATCAACACCAACGCCGTCGATGTCCAGGCCGATTTGTCCGTCACCGACAACGGCAAGCTGATGACTCTGGCCAGCGGCGACACAACCGAGCGCGTGACACTGCGGCCCGGCAAAAACGTCGAGCGAATTCTCGTCCCGCCACTGGACAGTGGAGTCCACCAGTTTCACTCCGTCATTTCCAATGTCAGCAGCGTCCCCGGCAAACCCGGCGGCCCCCCGGAGCCAGGCGCGACTGATCTCAAAAATAAATCCGCCGACATTTTCACCTTCGTCAACGGCCAGGAAAAAGTGCTGCTGGTGGACAACATGGACCCGGAGCATCAGACCGATTACGCCAAATTCCTGCGAGATGCATTGGGGGGCGAGCAGATGACGATCGTCTCGATCCCGCCCGAGGAATTTCCCAATAACCCGGTCGATTTGCAGGCCTACAGCGCGGTCATCCTGGCCAATGTTCCGCGCGGCGTCGGCGGGCTGAGCGACGATCAGGACAAAATGCTCGCCAGCTACATCCACGACACTGGCGGAGGTCTCGTGATGATCGGCGGCCCACAAACTTTCGGCGCCGGCGGCTGGGAAGGATCGCAGCTCGAAAAAGAATTGCCGGTTGTCATGGAAATCCCAGCCCAGCGGCAAATTCCCAAAGGCGCGCTGGTGCTCTGCATGGACCCCGCCGAGGCCCCGGATGGAAATTCCTGGGGCGAGCAGTGCGCCATCAAGGCGGCCGAAGCGCTTTCATCCCAGGACGACATGGGCATGATCGACTTCTCCTGGTCCGGCGCCAGCGGATATAAATGGGAAGCGCCCCTCGCGCCTAAAGGCGATGGCAGCAAGATCATCGCAGCCATCCACCAATGGTCGCTCGGCGATCTCCCCGACTTTAACCAATGCATCCAACTCGCCCTCGACGGCGATGCCACCAGCCCCGGCCTGATCAAATCCGATGCGCGGGCCAAGCACATCATCATCATCACCGATGACGATCCGCACATGCCCGATGATGCGACCATCCAGCGCTGCATCGCCAACAAAATCAGCATCTCGACGATTACCGTTTATCCCCATCAGCCCGGCAACGTCGCCGAGGGCGTGCGCGAATTGGCCAAGCGCACCGGCGGCCGCTCGTACGGCCCCATCGAATCCAACCCCAACCAGCTTCCACAGATTTTTATCAAGGAAGCCACCGTAGTGAAACGGACCATCGTGCATGAAGACCCGCATGGGATTCCGATTCGCCTGGCGTATTCGACGAGTGAACTGGTCAAGGGAATCACTGCCGGCGATCTGCCGCCGCTGTATGGCATGGACCTCACCGCCAAGCGCGACAATCCGCTGGTGGAGATGCCCATCACGGCCGGGCCAAAAAATGATCCGGTGCTGGCGCATTGGCAGGCGGGCCTTGGCAAAACGGCGATTTACACCGGCGATGCGTTCAATCGCTGGGACGCCAACTGGGTCGGCACGCCGATGTTCGCCAAATTCTGGTCGCAGGTGGTGCGCGGCGTGGCGCGATCGCCGGTCGATCCGAATTTTGAAACGGACATGACCGTCGATGGCGACAAGGGACACATCATCGTCCGCGCCCTGAAGGAAGGGGATGCGTTCAACAACTTCCTTACCATCGGCGGCACCATCGCCGGCGGGGCCGATCTCGACAAACAGCCCATCCGCCTTTCCCAAACCGGCCCCGGCACCTATGAAGCCGACTTCGACGCCAGCCAGCAGGGAAGTTACATCTGCTACCTGAGCTATTCCGGGGAAGACAGCCGCCGCGGCAGTTTGCTCGCCGGCACCGTCGTCAACACGTCGCCGGAGATGCGGTATCTCCAGAGCAATGATGCCCTGCTGAAACAAATCGCCGATCGCACCGGCGGGAATTATCTGGCGCCGTTCGATGTCGCCTCGGCCGACATGTTTTCCCGCGATGGAATCGCCGCCAGCGAATCGCCACAGTCGATCTGGGATCGGCTGATTCCTATTTTGCTGGCACTGATTCTCATCGATGTCGCCATTCGCCGAATCGCCTGGGATTGGCCAGCGACCAAACGAATGGCGCTGGCGGTCACCGGATATGTCCGCGAATTCACTACGACTTATCGCAAGGTCGAGGGCACACAGACATTGGCAAGCCTCAAGCGTGTGCGGGATGAAGTAGCGGAGCAAAAATTCAAACCCGCACCGACGTTGGTGACCGCCGGATCGGCCGAGCCGCGCCCAAATCCCGGCGCGAAATTTATCGCCGACAAAGAAATCGAGGGCGATATCGCATCGGTCGTCGGCGGCGCAACCGACAAACCGATTCCATCCGCCCCCAAGCGAATCCAGCCCAAGGGCTTTGCGGAAGGCGACCACACCGGCGGACTGCTCGCCGCCAAACGCCGCGCCCAGGAAAAAATCCGCCAACAACAAGAGGACGCACCCAAATAAAAAAGGAAACCCATGGCCACCCCTACAAACCCCAATATCCCCGGCGTCGATCCGCAAATTCAACAAGCCTGCGAACAATTCCGCCGCGACTATGAAGCCGTCCGCGCGGAAATTGCCAAGGCCATCGTCGGTCACGAGCCGATCATCGAAGGCATCCTCACCTGCCTCTTCGTCGGCGGACACGCCCTGCTCGAAGGCGTCCCCGGCCTCGGCAAAACCGCATTGATTCGCACCCTCGCATCCGCCCTGGATTTGAAGTTCAGCCGAATCCAGTTCACCCCCGACCTCATGCCCGCCGACGTGATCGGCACCAATGTCATCATGGAAGGCGAAGGCGGCCGTAGGAATTTCACATTCATGGCCGGGCCGATCTTCGCGCAGATTGTCCTCGCCGATGAAATCAACCGCGCCACGCCCAAGACCCAATCGGCTTTGCTCGAAGCGATGCAGGAAAAACAGGTCACGGCCGGCGGACAGGTGCGAAAACTGGAAGAGCCGTTCTTCGTCATGGCCACGCAAAACCCGCTCGAGCAGGAAGGCACATACCCATTACCCGAAGCCCAGCTCGACCGTTTCTTCTACAAGCTTTTGGTCCAATACAGCGGCCGCGAGGAATTGCGGGAAATCTTGGATCGCACGACCACCAGCCGCAAGGTGGACATCCGCCCGGTGCTCAACACCGAGCGAATCCTGGCGCACCAGGCGCTCGTCAAACGCGTCGTCGTCGCCCCGCACGTGCAGGATTACGCCATCCGAGTGGTACTGGCCACGCATCCCCAAGGCATTTTCGCCATCCCGATGACCAACCAGTTCTTGCGTTTCGGCGCCAGCCCCCGCGCCGCCCAAGCGATCACACTGGCGAGCAAAGTCCAGGCGTTGCTTGATGGCCGATTCCACGTGAGTTTCTCCGACATCAAAGCAGTCGCCATCCCCGCCATGCGGCATCGGGTCATCCTGAATTTCGAAGGCGAAGCCGAGGGGATCACGACGGATATGGTCCTGGAAAAGATATTGGCCGAAACACCGACGACCGCGCCGGAAGAGGCGGTTGGCGTGCGAAGGTGACGAGTTTCGACGGTCGAAGAAACAGTTTCCACCACGGAGGCACGGAGAGCACGGAGATGAGATTAGATTTAATTGGAGCTTGGCGATGCTGGTAGAAGGTGATTTAACCGAAGCGATCATCGGAGCGGCGATTGAGGTGCATCGCCTGTTGGGTCCGGGCTTGTTGGAATCAGCCTATGAACATGCGCTCTGCCACGAACTTTCGCTACGCGGCATTGCTTTTCAATGTCAGCTCGATTCGCCCATTAATTACAAAGGCGAATGCCTCGACATTGGTTACCGAATCGATCTCCTGGTGGAAGACACAGTCATAGTGGAGATCAAAGCAGTCGAGAAGATCCTCCCCGTACATGAGGCCCAGCTGATGACGTATTTGAAACTCAGCCAAAAGCGCATTGGTCTTTTAATCAATTTCAATGTCCCGGTATTAAAAAATGGAATCACACGCCGAGTACTATGATCCCACTCCGTGCTCTCCGTGTCTCCGTGGTAGAAATGAATTTATTCGAATGACAACAACCGCTGCTAAATCCGACCTCCTCCTCTCCCCCCAATTCATGGCGAGATTGGATCAGCTCGACATCATGTCCCGCAAGCTCCTCGCCGGAAAACTCAAGGGCGAGCGGCGGTCCAAACGCCGCGGGCAATCCGTCGAGTTCGCGGACTATCGCAATTATTCCATCGGCGACGATCTCCGCTTCATCGACTGGAACATCTACGCGCGCCTGGACAAACTTTTTCTCAAACTTTTCCTCGAAGAGGAAGACCTCTCCCTCTACATCCTGCTGGACATCAGCAAAAGCGGCGATTACGGCACGCCCAACAAGGCGCTCTACATGAAACAAGTGGCGGCCGCGCTGGGTTACATCGGATTGGTCAACTACAACCGCGTGCATATCTCGGCGATGTCCGATGGCATCGTCGCCGAGACCGGCGCGCTCCGTGGCCGCCGGCGAGTGGCCCAAATGATCGACTTCGTCGCCAAGCTCCAGCCCAGCGGCGCCAGCCACTTCGCCGAATCCTGCAAACGATTCGCCCTGTCCCATCGGCACAAGGGCGTGTGCGTCGTGCTCTCCGATTTTTTCGTGAAAGAAGGATTCGAGCAGGGGCTGCGTTACGTCGCCGGAGGAAAATACGATCTGTTTTGCGTTCAGGTCCTCGCCCCGCAGGAAATCGAACCGGATTTGACGGGTGATCTGAAACTCAAGGACATGGAAGACGACGATCTGGCCGAGGTGTCGATCACCCAGCCGCTGCTGCAGCAGTACAAAAAAAATCTCAATGCCTATTGCCTCTCGCTCAAGGATTATCTCACTCGACGCGGCGGAACGTATCTCTTCAGCAGCACCGCCGTCCCGTTTGACACACTGGTCCTGAATTATTTACGGGAGCGCGGCCTGCTCGGATAAAAATCATGTTCCCGCACTTCCTCAACCTCTGGACCGCCGCCGCCACCGCAGCCGTTGCCATTCCGCTGCTGGTGCTGCTCTATTTTCTCAAGCTCCGCCGCCGCGAGTTGCCGGTCGCCTCGACTCTGCTCTGGCGAAAAGCGATTCAGGATTTGCAGGTCAACGCCCCGTTCCAGAAATTGCGGCGAAATCTTCTGCTCCTGCTGCAACTGCTGCTGATCATCGCCCTGCTGCTGGCATTGGCCCGGCCGGTTTTGAATTACACACCCGGAGCCGGGCAACGCTCGATCATCTTGATCGACCGCTCCGCCTCGATGTCCGCCACCGACGGCCCCAGCGGCCGCTCGCGCCTCGACGAGGCCAAACGTCAGGCCAAAAATCTCGTCTCTACCCTCGGCAACGATGGTTCTGCAATGGTCATCGCCTTCGACAACACCGCCCAGAGCGTGCAGGGCTTCACCTCCGATCAGCGCGTGCTCGACAACGCCATCGACTCCATCGATCCCACCGATCGCCCGTGCAAGCTCGAAGATGCCTATCGGCTCGCCGATGCCCAGGCGGCATTTACTTCCGGATATTCCGCGCGAAATCGTGTCCCCCCGGATGTCTATCTCTACTCCGATGGCCGGGCCGATGATGCCGCGCGCGTCACCGTCAACGGCAACCTCCATTTCAACAGCATCGGCACGACATCCGCCAAGAACATCGCCATCGTCGCCATGAACGCCCGGCGAAATTACGAACGGCCCACCGAGGTGCAGGTCTTCTGCCGGCTCGCCAATTTCGGCCCCGATCCCGTGAGCGGCGTGCAGGTGCAGATGAGCGTCGATGGTCACGTCAAATCCGCCGGCATCGTGAATCTTCTTCCCGATCGTTACACCGATGCCCAACGACAAACCGCCATCGACGCCGGATTCGCTCCGCGCGATGCGATTCAATTTCCCGATATGGATCTCGACACCTCGGCCGTCATCAAAGTCGAGCAAACCGACACCGACGGCGATCAATTGCCCGCGGATGATTCCGCAACCGTCGTCGTCCCCCCGCCGAAAATATTGGAAGTTCTCCTCGTCACCGATGGCAACGGATTTCTGGAACTGGGCCTCAAAAGCCAAAAGTTGCAGGTCTTCGACACGATGGTTCCCCAGGAATATCGCCGATTGCCGGATGACCCCAACGGCGGCAAAAAACTTCCCAAACCCTA
>Ga0302325_10007531_pt1 | contig 24129 bp, 22 predicted proteins | sample Palsa_T0_2_FD_201948 | JGI IMG/M metagenome (GOLD analysis project Ga0302325, IMG submission 201948) | Peat permafrost microbial communities from Stordalen Mire near Abisko, Sweden - Palsa_T0_2 | ecosystem: Environmental > Terrestrial > Soil > Palsa > Peat permafrost | place: Sweden: Abisko... | reverse complement strand
GGCGTTGACGAGGCCGGGCGTGAGCAGGCAGCCGTGGCCGTCGATCAGCTCCCCGGGGCGCGGCTCGGCGGGCGCCGGGCCCGGACCGACCGCGACGATCCGCCCCGCCTCGAACACCACGTGGCCATCGGCGAACTCGGTGCCGGCGGCGTCGCAGCAAGCCACGTGGCAGCCCTCGATTGCGACACGGCCGCTCAACGGCCCGCTTCCCATTGGTTGGTTCCGCGCATTCCTCTGGTGTTCTCCCTCGCTGGCAAGACTCGCCACGCTAGGCCAGCTGTACGCGTCGCCGCAATGGCCGTCTGGACCAACATCCAGTCGTTGATTTGGTGCGGGGGGACCCAATTGTGCACACGCGCAGACGATAAGGTTCTCCGAAGATGGAGGTGCGCGTTGGGGGTAACCAGTACGGCAAGGCCGAGGTCAGGATGGTCGCCGTCGACCGGGAGGGCCCGCGGCACGAGTTCTGCGACCTCAATGTCGGGATCACGCTCTCGGGCGACCTCGACGAGGTGCATCTCAGTGGCGACAACGCCAACGTCGTCCCCACGGACACGCAGAAGAATACGGTGTTCGCGTTCGCCAAAGAGGCGCCGGTGGGGGAGATCGAGGAGTTCGCGCTGAGACTCGGACGTCACTTCGTGGCGTCGTCCGATCCGATCCGGCGCGCTCGGGTCCACATCGAGTCGGCGGGCTGGCAGCGCATCGCCGTCGACGGAACGCCGCACGCGCACGCCTTCGTGAAGAGCTCCGACGAGGTGCGGACGGCGACTGCCGTGTGCGAGGCCGAGGCTGAGTGGGTGCTCTGCGGCCTGCAGAACCTGGTCGTGCTGAAGACCACGGGCTCTGAGTTCAGCGGCTACATCAAGGATCGCTACACGACGCTTCAGGAGACCACCGACCGGATCCTGTCGACCTCGGTCACCGCCCGCTGGCGCCACGCGGGCGTGTCGGGGGACTGGCCGGCGTCGTTCGAAGCGGTGCGCGCCGTGATGCTCGAGCGCTTCGCGTCGCTGAACAGCCTGTCGCTGCAGCAGACGCTGTACGCGATGGCGAAGGGCGCGATCGAGACGCGGCCGGAGATCGTGGAGGTCCGGCTGTCGATGCCAAACCGCCATCACTTCGTGGTCGATCTTGAGCCGTTCGGGCTGTCCAACGATGGCGAGATCTTCCGGGTGGAGGACCGTCCCTACGGGCTGATCGAGGCTTCGATCCTGGCTGCCGGCGCACCGGCGGCAGGTCCCGCCTGGGACCCCTATCCGCTGCTCTGACAGGGGCGAACGTCCAGGTCATGGTGGAGCAGGGCCGAATATGATCGGCACCGCATGGGGGAGGGCACAACGGTTCCAAGCTCGAGCGCGTACGAGGAGCACCACATCGTATGCGGGCTGAACGGGCTCGGGCTGCGGCTCACCGAGCACCTGCACGCGCTCGGAGAATCGGTCGTCGTGATGCACTCGGAGGCGAACCCTGCGTACGAGTCCGCGGTGTCGAGGGCCCAAGCAGACCGACAACGGCTGCCCGGGGTGTATCGGATTAGCCACGATCACCGAGCCGAGCGGCGCAACTCCAGGATCCTTCAGCTTCAACACCGAGTACTACCAGCTCGGCCAGGTCAGTGCTTTCGTCCAGCCGGGAGCGGTGAGGATCGACTCCCCGAACTTCGTCACCTACGGGACGAGCAGCTCGAACATTGAGACCGTGACCTCGGGGCTGGACGATGTAGCCTGTCTCAACCCGGACGGCTCAGAGGTGGTGATTGCTTACAACAACTCCACCGCACCGATCTCGTTCGCCGTGGAATCGAATGGCAGCTATTTCACCTATACGATCCCGCCCGACGCCATGACCACGTTCACGTGGTCATGAGCGCGTAGCGTCGTCGGCGCACGATGGCGTCATTCGGAACGTCGCCAATCGTGTCGAACACCGGCACCGTAGCCAGGATAGCCGCGTCGTTTACGAGCCCGGCTGCCGATCGGCCCTTTAGAGCGTGAACTTCTCCAGATCGGAGTCGCCCCAGTACCACGCGCCGGCGTCACCCTGGACGTCCACCGGAGGACCGGACGTGGCCACGGACACGACGTTGCCGTTGTCGTATCCATCGACCTTGCAGCCGCCGGCGAGGCAGTCGCCCCAGAGAACGTAGCTGCCTGCGACCGACACGCTGGTGACGCTGACACCGGCGCCAGGAGCTTGCAACTGGTACGCCGAGTCGTATGGTCCGGGGAAGAGCGAGACCGTGCCGTTGGCCTCGCCCCAGTAGACATTGCCGTCCGTCGCCGACGGCGGGTACATCGCCGTGATCGCGCTCGCCGCGGACACGACCGTAGTGGACGCGCCGCCACTGGTCGGGACGTGCAGGATGCTGTTTCCGGACGAGTAGTAGAGCACCGGTCCGTCGAGTCCGAGGTGCGCGAACGTCGTACCGGAGACGAGCGTCTGGACGGTGCCGCCGGCGATCGGCATCCTCCGGATTCCGCCGGTGTCGGCCCAGTAGAGGAACGACCCGTCGGTCACGAGATCGCGGTTGCCGATCACCGCCCCCGAGGTGGCGAGCACGACGGCGGCACCACCAGTGAGCGGCACTCGCATGATCCGGGACTCGCTCTGCGACGGATAGTTGGCGACGAAGTAGCCGTAGTAGGTGCCACCTACGTCGGCGTAGGTGATCGCTTCGAAGTCGACTGGTGCCGAAGTCGACTCCTGATAGAGGATTTGCTCCTGGCCGGGCTGATTGTCCTTCGAGGCGCGGAAGACGTCGGCCTGCGAAGTGCCGTTTAGGGTCTGGTTTGCTGTCCAGTAGAGGTTGCCGGTGGACTGGATCAGACGGGCAGGCTGTGTGTTGGAGAGGGTGGTAGTTTGGAAGTGGATGAAGTGATCGGGCCAGGGCTCCCCCTGGCCGGGTGTATTAGCCAAGATCAACGCCCACCCGTATTTGTCGGTGTCGCTTTCCCAGTTATCTTGGGAGATGACGATGTAGCTGTCGTTCGGTCCGACCTCCTCGACGATGGCGACATGCCCCTGGGACCCGATGTAAGGAGGGTTCGCGTTCCACTGCGCTACCGACCCCACGGTTGGGGTTTGGCTGACTGTGACCCCGTGGCCTTCAGCGGCGGTCGCCCAGTTTGCCGCGTCACCTAGAGCGTAGTCCGGGGTGGCGACACCGAAGACCCGAGATTCGACGAAGGCCACGTAGTTGGTGCATTGGACGCCGCTGCTGCCGGTGCCGGGCCAATACAGGGTATTTAGTTCATTCTGATAGTTGTAGGTTGTATACGGAGCGACGGTGCAAAGTGGATATGGGGGGTTGCTGTGGCTATAGCCTTCACACAGCGGCCCCGCGTCAGGGGCAGCAGCTGCCATGGGCGTGTCGATCGCCATCGCGCCGCCGCAGAGTCCCGCCACGAGCGCGACGGCCGTCAACACCCGTCGGGCACTAGTGCTCGCTGCGCTGAGCGCCGCGACCGACGACAGGGCAGCGGCGACAGAGGACCTGTTGATGGGACGCATTGCGTGGCTCCTTGAGTTGATGCCTATGAGTCCTGGGAAGTGCGGCCCCGGTGCCGTCGGCTCCCGGTTCTCCCGAGCGATCAGTTGATGTTCTGGGTGATGACGCCAAGGTACGGGCGCTCGCGCGCCGCTCCCAGATACCCAAGGGGTGGTCCATACCCACCCTGGCCCGCCGTTTGGGCACCGGCCATTACCTCGCCGAGCTCGAGGCGCGCTCGGCCTCGTCGAGCAGCACCGTGGCGACGCTGCTGCCGCGATGCTCTCGTGCGACGTACACCTGCTCAACTTCGTCGCCTACGACCATCGCGAACCCGGCGGTGTCCCCCCGACGACCGCGATGGTCGTGTCACCGACGCGCTCCAACGCTCGCGAGCGAAACGACATCAGGTCACTCGATCGCCGGCAAGACCGACGCCTGAGGGCGACCGCGGGCGCATCCGGGCAGCGCGACTGATCCGAGGACTCCGAGCAGGGACGCTCCGGCGGCGGTGAGCGGAGTACCGTTAGTGAGGTGCAAGGGACTCGTCAGCAGTTTCGTGAAGACCTGCAAGCGCTCGAACGTCAGACGATCGGCGGGTTGGACATGGTGATCGAGGCGCTCGATCGTGTGCTGGAAGCGATCGACCGTCAGGACCTCGAGCTTGCTGAGATGGTCGTCGCTGATGACAATCGCATCGACGGGCGTTATCTGGAGGTGCACCAGGGGATCTTGTCGATACTTGCGAGGCAATCCCCGGTCGCGACCGACCTGCGCATCGTCGCGGCGCTGTTGCACATCATCCGGTGCGTTGAGCGGATGGGAGATCAGTGCGCGAATATCGCCAAGGCAGTGATCCTCTCGGGGCGCGAGCCGGTGAAGGACAAGGACCTTCTCGATCTGATCGAGCGACTAGGTCAGCTGACGCGTTCGCACGCGTCCCAAGCGAGAGACGCGTTCGCTACGCGGCATGTCGCGCTCGCTGAAGACCTCGTGCGCGATGACATGACGGTCTTCCGCCTGAACCGGCAGATCTTCAACCGCGCCGTCGAGATCGGCGATGACGTCGAGGCTCGCGAGTGGGCGATGTTCATGGTCCTCGTCGCGCGCGCGGTCGAGCGGATCGCTGAGAACACCGTCGACATCGCCGAACAGACCAGATTTGTCGTGACTGGCCTGTTCCGCGAGTCCGCGGACGCCCCACAACCCGCGTAGGCACGACAGCTCCAACGCGCGAGTCCGGATCAGCCCCGGCGGCCCTCAGCGAGGCCGCCGCGCTCGCCAATCAGCTCGGCGGGGTTCCGGGGAGGCCGGAGATGACGACCCAGATGTCGCCCGGGCCGGGCATGGTCACGGGAACGGTGACGGATGCACCCTTGCGGACGATCCGCCCGGCGCTTACCTCGACGGCCTGGCTTGTCGCTCCGTAAGCCTTCGACGGTGCAAGTGGTCCCGACGCGAACGCGGACCCGCGGGAACACGGGATCACAATGCGCCGGCCTTCCACCGTCACGAGCAGCTCGTTGGCGTGATCGGAGCACTGGAGGCCAGTGACCGCGAAGTAGTAGCGGTACGCACTTCCGAACGGCACCCGGATCGCTGCCCACTGGAAGAACGCCGTCGGTCCCGGAGGCGGTGGTGGGACGGGTTTGGACGCGTGCCAGGCGTAGTTGCCGTGACAGGCGAGGCCGGCGATACCGGTGTAGCCCGCCGCTGGTTCGCTGACGACGACCTTGCCGCTTGCCTTGCCGTGGCGGACGTGCCCGGATATCGACAGCTGAACGATCTCGTCGTACTCGTCGAACACGTAGGTCTCGAGCGAGAAGTCTCCGTTCGCGTTCGTCCGGATCACCGGGAACCCATACGCCGGCCCCGTGAAGACAGCGCTGTTGACGCTCTGATCCTGTCGCGGGCCTGTCCCGCACAGGAAGTTCGCCTGTACCGACAGCCGGCTGACGACCCCGTCGGAATAATCGAAGCTGATGAACTGGCTGTGGTATGCGGCCTTGTCGGCCTTGATCGGACTGACGGTGACCGACCGGATCGCGATGAAGGGCTGAGACGCTGTGCAGCCACTGACGAACGGGTCGTGCGCACCCGTCATCGACACTGTGCCGGTCGCGACCGTGTGTGCCGCGTTGACGGTCACCATGACGGTGAACTGACCGCCGTACGGATCGCTGGCCGGACCGGAGCCGTAGTCCTCGCTCGTGGCCGTACCGCTGAAGCTCAGAGTGCCGTTGCTCAGCGACAGCGGCGCGCCGGCCGGCTCGTCGATCTTGAACGCGGCGTCGCTGTCAGTCGCCCAACTGGCGGGAGATGCGCAATAGGTCGGTGCCAGGCCTGTCGCCAGACCGACGACCTGGTCGCCGTCGAGCGTGAAGGAGATGCTCTTGGAGGAGCTGTGCGGGAACTGGCCGACGAAGCTGACGCTCGCGGCGCTCGCCTCGCTTGCGGCGAGTCCGAGCAACGCAAACGCGAGCGCGAGGACTCGCAACCCACGTCGGACGCCGAGACTCGGGACCGGTCGGGAATCGGAGTCCCCCTGCTAGTCCTCCCTCTCAAATGTGCATCAAACCCGAAGCGGAGGCGAGAGGCGCCACGGATGACCTGGGGAGTCAGGCGCTTCATCGTTACCCGAACCGTCACAGGCCACTTAGGGCAGTGCCGGACATCGACAGGAAACCTAAGGGTCGGCAAGGCGCGTGACTGCCACCGTTGAAACGATCATCGGGTTTGCGGGCAACGGCTCTCGTCGCTGGTGGAGTGCGGTCGTGGTCCTGGTCGCGGTGGCGGCGATCGGATTGTCCGCCGTCGGGAGCGCGTCGGCCGACGTGTCGTGTTCGGGGTCCGTGTCGGTGCCGTGTCCATTCGATTCGATCCGTCTGCTTGGGGTCGGGGATCCCGCGGGGCCGGTCGCGGCTCTGTCATCCCCGGCGGCGGCATGGCCAAGCCCCGGGGGGTGGCTGGATCGTTGCCGATAACGGTCATTCGCGGTTCGCGGCGTTCGATAGCTCGGGTGCGTTCGTGGGCCGGTGGGACGACGGGACCGCGACGGGCGCTGAGGGCGGCGCGCTGAACCCGGTCACCGGTGACAGCGACGTGATCGAATGGCCGTTCGTCGAGCGCTACAGCCCGGACGGGCAGCTGCTCGCGAAGTGGGCGGCGCCGGGCGGCAACGACTCCTACTCCGATACGGAGGGCATCGCAGCAGGCCCTGACGGGACCGTGTACGTGACTGATGCTGGCTGTACACGAATCTCGGCGCCTTGCATCCGATCGACCCGCCTTTGCCGACCTTCATCAACGGCATTTGCGCGATCCTGAGCATGACCCAACTGCCCTCGCTCAACGCCCAGGTTTCCCAAACGGCCGCGACCGTGCAGCTCAGCTGCCCGGCCGGTGGCGGGCCATGCGAAGGGGAAGCGACCCTAAGCTCGATCGACCCGAGCGCACAAACGCTCGGCACCGCCGGCCACCGGCTCTCCCCAGGAACGACCGCGCCCCTCGTAGTACCGCTCGATAACTCACCGCCGACGAGGACCCCCGCCGGATCCAAAGCGCGCCTCGACCTCGCCTCGGCCGACGGGCGGAGGCTCTGCCCCGCCCCCCGCTGGCGAGGCAACCGCTTTCCCAGCGCGCCCGGCAGGATTTGAACCTGCGACCTTCCGCTCCGGAGGCGGACGCTCTATCCCCTGAGCTACGGGCGCGTGCCGGGGGAGATTAGCGTGCGGCAAGCAGGTGACCGGGCCGCTGGGAGGGCTCGGACCCGGCCGGTCGCTATACCCCGGACGCGAACGGGCTCAATGCAGGCCGAGCACCAACCGCGTCAACGCACCCGAGGCGCTGTGCTCGGTGCCTGATGCGAGGACGGTGAACGCATTCAGGTACGGCTTGATCTTGCTCGCGGTTGCGGGCGGCAGGTGCGGGAGCACCAGCCTCGCGATTGAGGGGATCGAGATCAGCAACGTCGGCTGCAATCCGGCGCCCAGCTCGTTGCTCGCGGCGTGGTAGATCGCCGATCGTGCGAGCGTGTTGGTGGGGCGTAGCGCCTGGGCCGCGGCCTGAGCGCCGACCGCGACGGCGAAGCGACCGTTGCCGTCGAGGATGTAGATCACCAGCGGCGACCCTGACGGGCTGATGCTTAGCCCCGCGTCGGCGCCCGGGATCTTCGCCGCGCGCACGACGACGCCGGGGAGGCCGGAGAGCGCAGCGCCGATCCGTGGAATCGCCGCCTTCGATGCCGCCTGGTTCGTCGACTGGATGACGAGCGCACCACCGAGCGTGTTGACGCTTGCGCCCGTGACGAACAGCGCCGCGCTGCCGAGCCAAGGCAGGATGTCGCGCTGGATGTTCAGACCGTGGAGGTGGCTGTCGAGCACGCCGAGCAGTTCCTGCTCGAGCGCCGCGTTACCGGTGCTGCCGCCGAGCTCGTGGGATATGTCGGCCCCGAGGTTGCCGAGTCCGAGCCCGAGCCATGCATCCCCGGGCAGCGCGGCGAGCGCCTGCGCCGCGCCCGTGGCGCTGGAGCTTGCGGCGCTCGACACCGAGGTACCAGCATCCAGTACCAGGGAGCTGACGGTCGCCGAGATTGCAAGGGCGACGGGGTGCAGGCCGGCCTGGCCGATCGACGAGCTCAGCACCTGCGCTTCGGGGTTGCCACTGCCGGCCACCAGGCTCGTCAGCGATTCTGGGTTCACGAATGCGCCGGCGAGCGCGCCGGGGGCGCCAACGGCGCTGCTGCTGCTCTGGTAGGACGAAGATCCGCTGAGCGCAGCACCGCCTTTCGCCGTGGAGATCACGTCGCGCACGCCGGCGACCGTGCCGAGCACCGCGAAGCCGTTCACAACGCCTCCCGCTTCGCGGCCGTTAGAGCCGATCGTGTCGTACGAGATTCCGTCATAGCTCTGCGACTGGAGCGACTGACCTTGCGCGGCGCTGCGCAGGACCTTGTCGATGAAGGCTGTCGCCTTGGTCGAATCGGTGGAGTCGGCGATCGCCGCGAATGCTTGCGACAGCGGAGCCGCGCTCGCGCCGGCGGCGCTCGCCCCGGCGGGATCGAGGAACACCCCCACGCGCGTGCCGAGCCACGGCGCGATGTCGCTCGCGTAGCTCACCGACGAGTGGGCGCCGGCGGCTCGGTCGAGGGCACCGATCAGATCACCGAACGGATCGCTGAGGTGAGTGATCTCGCGCGCCGCTCCGACCGCACCTGTCTTCAGCGACCCGCTGGGTCGGACCACCACCGTGAAGTACAAGGCGGACCCGGCTGGGGCGATGCTCGCGGGATCAGCTGCTGATCCCGAGCTCGAGGTGGACGAGGACCCGCAGCTGCTCAGCATGACGGCGCTCGCGAGCAGCGTCGCGGATGCCGCGAGCGCGCGGATGAACCGATCTCTGGACATGTCAGTACTTCTCCTTCGTAGCCCTACGCCTCGCTGATGCTACCCGCATGGCCGACCGTGCGAACGGCCGGTGGCTGGCACACTGGCCGTCGATGGACCTCTCGATCGTCTTCGCCGGCACCGCTGCGTCGGTCCCGACCGCCCGCCGCGGGCTGCCGGCGCTGCTGGTTCGCCGTGGCGCGGACAGGATCCTGTTCGACTGCGGCGAGGGGACCCAACGGCAGCTGATGCAGTCGGTCGGGCTCACGGAGCTGACCGAGATCTACATCACCCATTTCCACGCCGACCACTGGCTCGGACTACCCGGCCTGCTGAAGACGTTTGACCTCCGGGGCCGAGAGCGTCCCCTTCAGGTCCACGGCCCACGCGGACTGAGCGCGGTTGTGGCGCTGGCAATGCGCGCCGCCGGCCGCGTCAGCTTCGAGCTCGACCTGGTGGAGCTCGAAGCCGGCGAGGAGCTGGAGCGCGACGGTTACCGGATCGCGCCGTTCTCGGTGCGCCACCGCGGCACCGCGTTTGGATACGCGCTGTTCGAGGACGAACGGCCTGGAGAGTTCGACCCGGCCGCGGCGATCACGCTCGGGCTCACGCCCGGACCCGAGTTCGGACGGCTGCAACGCGGAGAGACCGTCAACGGCGTCATGCCCGATCAGGTGCTCGGACCGCCGCGCGCGGGCCGAAAGCTCGTCATCTCTGGCGACACGATTCCGTGCGAGTCGCTCCGCATCGCAGCTCATCGCGCCGACCTACTGGTACACGAAGCGACGTTCGCCGAGGAGGATCGCGACCGCGCGGCGGAGACGGGACACTCGACCGCAGGGCAAGCGGCGAAGCTCGCTTTCGAGGCTGAGGTCGGGCTGCTCGCGCTCACTCATCTCTCGACCCGCCATGCTGCTGCGGTGCTGCGTGACGAGGCGCGGGCGATCTTTCCCGCGACGGTCCTGCCACGGGATTTCGATCAGGTCGAGATCCCGTTCGCAGAGCGGGGGCGCCCAGAGCTCGTGCGATGGGATCCGCGAGCCGGCGGGCTCGAGTCCTGCCCACCATGACCGGCGACGGTACGCCGGGCCGCCTTCACGCCGATATCACCGGCGTCGAGCGGATCGCGACCGCGCGCATGCTCCTCGAACGGATGCGGCCCCAGGACCACGATGAGCTTGCTGTGCTGCTCCGCGATCCGCTCATCTCCTCGACGCTGTGGCCTGGCGAAGGCGAGCCGAGCGAGGCGCAGCTGCTCCACATCCTTGACGACAAGCTGCGGCACTGGGATCGCTGTGGCTTCGGTCTGTGGGTGCTTCGAGATCGCGCGACCGGGCTGGTCGTCGGCCGCGGCGGCCTGCAGCACACGCAGGTGGGAGAAGGCGATGAGGTCGAGGCAGGATGGGCGATCGCGCCCGCACGCTGGGGCGAGGGGCTGGCGACCGAACTCGCGAACGCCTGCACCGCGGTTGCGTTCGGTCAGCTCGGGTTCGCGCAGATCGTCGCGTTCACGCTGCCGGCGAACCGTGCCTCCCGCCGTGTGATGGAGAAATCGGGCTTCGCGTACGAGCGAGACGTGACACACAAGGGTCTCGTGCACGTGCTCTATCGAGCGAGCTCGCGCCGATGACTTTCCGCTGGTGCGCCGGTCCTTGCAGGAAATGGCGATTCCTCGGTGCAAGACGATCATCTGCGATGTACAAGCACTCGCCCAGCCCGACCTGGAGACAGTCGACGCGCTCGCGCGTCTGGCGCTGACATTGCGGCGGGGCGGTCTCGAGCTGCGGCTGCGCAACGCGTCGCGAGAGCTGCGAGAGCTGCTCGCTTTCTCGGGGCTGGTCGACGCGCTAGGCGTCGAGCCGGGCCGGGAGGCCGAACAGCGGGAACAGCGTCTCGGTGTCGAGGAAGAAGCTGAACTCGCCGATCCTCCCGGCTGACAGTTCGAGCACCTGCAGCGCCCAGGCGCAGTGGCCCCCATCGGGATCCGGCCGGTACTGCGCGAACGTCGGGCGCCCGTTCGCCGACGGCGCCGGGAGCACGCGCGAGCCGCGACACGGGATCCCGGGCCCGGACCAGAAGCGAAGGATGTCCTCCCGGCCCGCGAGCCACATCTCGTAAGGCGGCATCGATTGCGTCGCATCCTCGCGGATCAGCGCGGCGAGCGCATCCATGTCGTAGCGCTCGAATGCGTCTACGTAGCGGTCCAGGAGGCCGCGGTCGGCCGGGTCAAGCTCCGGTGAGCGCTCGCCTTCGTTCAGGTTGCCGGCGGAGAGCGTCGACCGGGCGCGCTGCAGAGCGCTGTTCACCGACGCCACGCTGGTGTCGAGCAGCTCGGCGACCTCGGTCGCCTGCCAGCGAAGCACCTCGCAGAGGATCAGCGTCGCGCGCTGGCGCGGAGGCAGATGCTGCAGGGCGGCGATCAGCGCCAGCCGCACGGTGTCGCGGGCGACCGCGACCTCCGCGGGGTCTCCTTCCTCGAGTATCAGACTGTCGGGGATCGGCGCCACCCAGGCCGCCTCCGGGAGGATGTTCAGCTCCGAAGCATCAGGGCTCCACATCGGTCCGAAGTCCATCGGCCGCGCGCGGCGCTCGCGGCCGGCCAGCATGTCGAGACAGACGTTCGTTGCGATTCGATAGAGCCAGGCGCGCAAGGAAGAACGCCCCTCGAATCGGTTCAGGCCGCGCCATGCGCGCAGCAGCGTCTCCTGGACAGCGTCCTCGGCCTCGAACGGTGAGGCGAGCATCCGATAGCAGTAGGCGGTCAGCTCCCTCCGATGCTGCTCGAGGCGAGCCTCGATGTCGGTCGTCCCGGGGGCGCTCAGTGGGGGCGCATCCTGCACCGCGCTCATGTTACGGGGTCACTTCGGGTGGACGAAATGGCCGAGGTGCTCACGTGTGGGCGTTCCTTTCTCTTCGCCGCCTGTCTCATCTACTGCTCAGACTGCGCGACCGCCGAGAACTCATCGCGCCTCGATCGCCAGTTTCGCCTCGCGGGTTCGGCGCGGGACCACATCGGGACCAGGGGCCGATGATCCAAGAGCCAGGTTCGGCCCGTAATCGCGACGAGGCTGACCAGCCTCGTCAACCTACCTCGATCGGACCAATGTATGACCGACGTAAACACCGCCGTTAACCGCGGAACGTTCCTGCGCAATGCCGCCAAGGGCGGCATCGTCCTCGCCGGCTCGACCGGCGTGATCGCCGCTGTCGAGGGCGTGGCCTTCGCCGGAACCGCTTCAGCCGCGACCACGAGCGACATCACGACGCTGCAGGCCGCCTACACAGCCGAGAGCCTGGCCGTGTACATCTACTCGGCGATCATCAAGAACTTCAAGAGCTTCACGCACCCCAAGCTGCAGAACGAGGACTACTTCCAGGCTGCGCTGAAGAACGAGATGGATCACAAGGCCTTCCTCGCCGGTGCGCTCGGGAGCAAGACCCCGACCGGCCTCAAGTTCGTGATCCCTGCGAGCGTCCTCAAGAGCGGCCAGTCCTTGCTGAACACCGGTGTTGCGCTCGAGACCGCGTTCGTCGAGGCCTATCTCGGCGCCGTCGAGACGTTCAGCTCCTTGGAGCTGAAGATGGTCGCGGCGAAGGTGGCGGCGAACGAGGCGACCCACTTCAGCTTCTTCGACGCGGCTGCCGGCGCCGGACCCGGCAACTTCGGCGGCCACGGCGTGCTGCCGTCACTGCCGTCGACGGCCACGATCAAGGCGACGGTGAAGAAGCTCGAGCCGTTCCTCGCCTGATGCTCGGGCCTACCACGACCCCTTGCCTGCGCGCTCGGGGTCGTGGTCGGTATCCGCCGCGCGCGCTGCTAGGCTGACCAGCGTTGATCCTTTAACCCGGTCCCGCGAGGCCAAGAAGGAGCACGTTGCTAGATCCCACGGTCGTTCTCGACCACGATGACATGCGCCGCACGCTTGTGCGGATGGCCCACGAGATCGTCGAGAAGAACCCGGCCGGGGCCGTCGCGATAGTGGGAATCCATCGGCGCGGCGCAGTGCTCGCGACTCGCCTCCACGCGCTCATCGGAGAGTTGCTCGAGGCTCCCGTCCCGCTCGGCGACGTTGACATCTCGTTCTACCGCGATGACCTCTCGATCCGGCCGAGCGCGCCGATCGTGCACGCGACCCACCTCGACTTCCCGATCGACGGGCGCACGATCGTGATCGTCGACGACGTGCTCTACACCGGCCGGACGGTGCGGGCCGCGGTCGACGAGATCTTCGACTACGGAAGGCCGGCCCGGATTCAGCTGGCGGTGCTGGTCGACCGGGGGCACAGGGAGCTGCCGATCCGCCCCGACTATGTGGGCAAGAACCTCCCCACATCCCATGATCAGCGCGTCAACGTCAGGGTGCTCGACGTTGACGGCCGCGATGAGGTCACGATCGGCCCCGCGGCGGAGTCGAGCAGGGCGGCGGCGTGAGCGCCAGGCACCTGATCTCGATCGAGGACATCGACCGGGCCGGGATCGAGCGGATCCTCGATCGCGCCGAGTCGTTCGCGGAGGTGTCGGGCCGGGAGATCAAGAAGGTGCCCGCGCTACGCGGCCGGACCGTGGTGAACCTCTTCTACGAGGCATCCACCCGTACCAGCTCCTCATTCGAGCTCGCGGCCAAGCGGCTGTCCGCCGACGTCGTCAGCATCAGGTCCGCCGGATCAAGCGTAGACAAGGGTGAGTCGCTGAAGGACACGATCCAGACCCTTTCCGCCTATGACCCCGCGGCGATCGTGATCCGCTCCCCTCACGTCGGTGCCGCCCGCCTCGTCGCGGGCTGGTGCGACGCCGCGGTGATCAACGCCGGAGACGGCAAGCACGAGCACCCGACGCAGGCGTTGCTCGACGTCTACACGCTCAGAGGCGCCCTCGGAAGTCTCGACGGCGTCAGCATCTGGATCGTCGGAGACGTTCTCCACTCTCGTGTCGCGCGCTCGAACATCCTTGCGTTCAAGCGGATGGGCGCGGACGTCACGGTCACCGGTCCACCGACGCTGATCCCTCGGGGGATCGAGGAGCTCGGGTGTGCCGTGCAGCCGACGATCGAACGACTGGGCGAGGCAGACGTCGTCTACGTCCTGCGGATGCAGCACGAGCGCATGCACGAGTCGTTCATCCCGTCATTGCGCGAGTACGCCGCGCGCTACCAGATCTCCGCGGCGCGCCTGGCACCGCGCCAGCTGCTGATGCATCCCGGTCCGGTCAACCGCGGCATCGAGCTCTCCGCCGACGCGATCGATTCGCCGCAGGCACTGATCGGCGAGCAGGTCAAGGCCGGCGTCGCGGTTCGGATGGCGGTGCTGTACGAACTGCTGGTCGGAACGCCGGTATTGGCGGCGGTGGCTTGATGGCGCGCCTGTTTCGTCGCCCGCTGCCGCCGGCCGAGCTGCTGATCCGCGGCGTTCACGTGCTCGATCCGCGTGCGGACATCGACGAGGCTCGCGACGTGCTGATCCGTCGCGGCTTCATCGCCGAGCTCGGCGCTCCCGGCTCGCTGCCGGTGCCGGATCGCGGCGAGGTGCTCGACGGCTCTGGCAGGCACGCGTTTCCCGGCCTCGTCGACCCGCACGTACATCTGCGCACCCCGGGCCAGGAATATAAGGAGAACCTCGAAACCGGCACCGCGGCCGCCGCGGCCGGCGGGTTCTGCGCGCTGATCGCGATGCCGAACACGGCGCCCGTGGTTGACGAGGCATCGGTCCTCAGCTCGCTCTGCGACGCTGCAGCGCGTGAGGCGCACGTGCCGGTCGGTTTCCTCGCCTCGATCACACGCGGGCTCGCCGGCGAGGAGCTGACCGAGATGGCGGCGCTCCGCGACGCCGGCGCGCTCGGGTTCACCGACGATGGCCGACCGGTCGCATCGGCCGGGATGCTGCGCAAGGCGCTGCAGTACCAGCGACTGTGCGGCGGCGTGATCGCCCTCCACGAGGAGGATCCTGCGCTGTCGGCCAACGGCGTCATGCACGAGGGCGCGGTGTCAGCCAGGCTCGGGCTGACCGGCATCCCGTCGATCTCCGAGTCGACGATGATCGCCCGTGATGCCGCGATCGCGGGCTATGAGGACGCCCGGGTCCACTTCCAGCACCTCTCCTGCATCGAGTCGGTGGCCGCGCTCGCAGCTGCCAAGCAGGCCGGGGGACGCGTCAGCGGCGAGGCATGCCCGCACCACCTCACGCTCACCGACGACGTCGTGCGCACGCTCGACAGCCGCTTCAAGATGAACCCCCCGCTGCGCAGCGAGGAGGATCGCCGAGCGCTTGTCGAAGCTCTCCGCAGCGGCGTGATCGACTGCGTGGCGACCGACCACGCCCCGCATGCGCGCCACGAGAAGGAGGTGCCCTTCGAGCAGGCGCCGATGGGCACAACCGGTCTCGAGACGGCATTCGCGGCGCTGTACACCGAGCTTGTGCTCACCGGCGAGATCGAGCTCGGGATTCTGATCGAGCGGATGACGGCCGGAACCGCCCTGTACGGCCTCGCAACGCCGCGGATCGCTCCCGGCGAGCCGGCGAACCTCTGCATGGTCGACCTCGGAGCCCGCTGGGAGGTCGGCGCGAACGGATACGCGAGCCGCTCCGAGAACTGCTGCTTCCACGGCCGCGCGCTGCAGGGCCGTGTGGTCCTGACGCTCGCCGACGGGGGAGTCGCCTTCAGGGCTCGGATGCTCGCCGAGGCAGCCGCGCAAGCGCCGGGAGCGATCGCGTAGTGGGAGGCGTCGCAACGGCGTACGTCCTCCTGGAGGACGGGACGCGACTGGATGGGCTTGCGTGCGGTGGGGACGGCCACGCGGTCGGGGAGATCGTGTTCACGACCTCGATGTCCGGCTATCAGGAGGCGATGACCGATCCGAGCTACGCCGGCCAGCTGCTGACATTCACCTACCCTCACATCGGTAACTACGGCGTCTCGGCCGAGGCGATGGAATCGGACCGCATCCATGCCCGCGCGGCGATCATCCGCGAAGCGGTCAACCGCGAGGACGCGCCGGGCGCCGAAGGCGGGTTCCTCGACTGGCTGATCGACTGCGGGATCCCGGCGATCACCGATCTCGACACGCGCGCGCTCGTGCGTCACATCCGCGATGCGGGAGCGATGCGCGGCGGAGTGTTCCCTGCGGCTGTTTCTGAAACGCAGGCGCGGGCGTTGATCGACGCCGAGCCTCCGATGTCGGGTCGCGACCTGGCGAGGGAGGTCACCCCATCGGGAGTGACGGTGCTGCCGGCGACCGGAGGTTGGCCGCCGGGCCAACCTCCAAGCGACCACGTGGTGATCGCCATGATCGACACCGGCGTCAAGCTCTCGATCATCCACAACCTTCGCGCCCGCGGCGCCACCGTCGAGCTCCACCCGTGCACCAGCAGCGCCGCGGCGATCCTCGACGGGGAGCCTGACGCGGTCTTCCTCGCCAACGGTCCCGGCGACCCCAGCGCGCTCGGCTACGTCGTGCAAACCGTGCGCGAGCTCGTCGGCCGGCTTCCCGTGTACGGCATCTGCCTCGGTCACCAGCTCCTGTGCCAGGCGGTCGGCCTCGAGACGTACAAGCTCCCGTTCGGGCACCACGGCGCCAACCATCCGGTCAAGGACCTGACCACCGGTCGCGTCGAGATCACGAGCCAGAACCACGGCTTCGCTGTCCTCGGCCCTGGTCGGGTGCGGACGATCGCGGGCGATGAGCCGGTGCGCTGGGAGACCGACTTCGGCGCCGCCGAGCTGACCCACATCAATCTCTACGACCGCACCATCGAAGGCCTGGCGCTGCGGGACGTCCAGGGGGCGACGGTTCAGTACCACCCCGAGGCCGGTCCGGGCCCGCACGACGCGCTGCACCTGTTCGACCGCTTCGTCGAGGAGATCGTGCGATCGGCTGGCGCCGATCAGATCGGAGACTCGCCCAGAGGGCCATTCTCCGGCGAAGGCGTGCACTGACCCATGCCGAGGCGCGATGACCTCCACAAGATCCTCCTGATCGGCTCTGGTCCGATCGTGATCGGGCAGGCGGCCGAGTTCGACTACTCGGGCACTCAGGCATGCAAGGTGCTGCTCGAGGAGGGGTACGAGGTCGTGCTGGTGAACTCGAACCCGGCGACGATCATGACCGACCCAGAAGTCGCCACGACCACGTACATCGAGCCGCTGCTGCCCGGACCTGTCGCGCAGGTGATCGAGCGCGAGCGCCCGGATGCCTTGCTGCCCACTCTGGGCGGCCAGACAGCGCTCAACCTCGCGAAGGCGCTGCACGAGGACGGCACGCTCGCACGCTACGGCGTCGAGGTGATCGGCGCCGACTACGAGGCGATCGACCGCGCGGAGGATCGCGAGCGCTTCAGGGACACGATGACGGCCGCCGGCCTGCGAGTTCCGGTCAGTGCGATCGCGCACAGCGTCGCCGACGCGCGTGCTGCAGTGACAAAAATCGGGCTACCGTTCATCGTCCGCCCCGCATTCACGCTCGGTGGTTCCGGCGGCGGCGTCGTGCGGACCGCGGCGGAGCTAGAGACCGTCGTCGCCGGCGGCCTGGCTGCGTCGCCGATCGGCCAGGTCCTGCTCGAAGAGTCGGTGCTCGGCTGGGGAGAGTTCGAGCTCGAGGTGATGCGCGACCACGCGGATAACGTCGTGATCGTCTGCTCGATCGAGAACCTCGACCCGATGGGCGTCCACACCGGCGACAGCGTCTGCGTGGCCCCCCAGCAGACGCTGACCGACAAGCAGTACCAGCTGCTCCGCGACCAGGCGATCGCCGTGATCCGTGCGGTCGGGGTCGAGACCGGTGGATCGAACGTGCAGTTCGCGGTCAACCGGGAGACCGACGAGATCGTCGTGATCGAGATGAACCCGAGGGTGTCGCGCTCGAGCGCACTCGCGAGCAAGGCGACCGGGTTTCCGATCGCGAAGATCGCCGCTCGGCTCGCGGTCGGATACACGCTCCAGGAGATCCCCAATGACATCACGCGTGCGACGCCGGCGAGCTTCGAGCCGGCGATCGACTACTGCGTTGTCAAGTGGCCGCGGTTCGCGTTCGAGAAGTTCCCAGGCGCGGAGGAGGGCCTGACGACGCACATGAAATCGGTCGGCGAGGTGATGGCGATCGGACGCACCTTCAAGCAGGCGTTCGCGAAGGCGCTGCGCTCGCGCGAGCTCGACCTGACACCGCGACCGCCCGACGACGACCTGCAGCTGCTGGATCAACTCGGGCGTCCGGGGCCGGAGCGGTTCGATTTCCTGCTCGAGGCGCTGAGACGTGGCGCGGCCGTCGAGGAGCTCCACCGCCGGACGAGCATCGACCCATGGTTCCTGCGCGAGCTGGGCGAGCTGGCGGCAGATCCGCAGGCGCCGTTCGCAGGCGAGCGCACGTTCAGGTCGGTCGACACGTGTGCGGCCGAGTTCGCCGCGCGGACGCCGTACTTCTACTCGAGTTGGGAGCGCGCCGGACCGACTCGCGCGCACGAGGTGCAGCGAGGCGAACGGACGAGCGTCGTGATTCTCGGCTCCGGTCCGAACCGGATCGGCCAGGGGATCGAGTTCGACTACTGCTGCGTCCACGCGGCCCAGACAGTGCGTGAGCATGGACGTGACGCGGTGATGATCAACTGCAACCCGGAGACGGTGTCGACCGACTACGACACGTCGGACCGCCTCTATTTCGAGCCGCTGACGCTCGAGGACGTGGTCGCGGTGTGCGAGATCGAGAACGACAAGCCGCTCGGGTCCGGCGCGGCGACCGGGCTGCTCGAAGGCGTGGTGGTCCAGTTCGGCGGACAGACGCCGCTGAAGCTCGCGGCGGGGCTCGCCTCCGCGGGCATCCCGATTCTTGGCACCAGCGTGGACGCGATCGACCTCGCCGAGGATCGCTCCCGCTTCGGCGCACTGCTCGACCGGCTCGGCTACCGGGGACCGCCGTACGCGACCGCGCATTCGCCTGCCCAGGCACTCGAACGCGCCGGCGGCGTCGGGTTCCCACTGCTTGTACGCCCGAGCTACGTGCTCGGCGGTCGGGCGATGGAGATCGTCTACGACCTCGATGGCCTGCAGGAGTATCTCGACCGGGTCGGCGCGGCAGAGACGAGCACGAGCGCGATCTATCTGGACCACTTTCTCGAGGACTCAATCGAGATCGACGTCGATGCCCTGTGCGACGGCGAGGATGTCTGGATCGCGGGGATCATGCAGCACGTCGAGGAAGCCGGGATCCACTCCGGCGACTCGGCCTGCGTGCTGCCTCCGCACGCGCTCGGCCCCGACATGCTCCGCCTGATCGCCGAGCAGACGACCGGGATCGCCCGCGGGCTCGGCGTCGTCGGGCTGATCAACGTGCAATTCGCGATCCACCGCGAGGAGCTGTACGTGATCGAGGCGAACCCCCGCGCGTCGCGGACCGTGCCGTTCGTGTCGAAGGCGATCGGCCTGCCGGTCGCGAAGCTTGCGTGCCGGATCATGCTCGGCGAGAGCGTCGCCGACCTCGATCTACCTGCCGACACGACCAACGGGCACGTCTGCGTGAAGGAAGCGGTGCTCCCGTTCGACCGGTTCGCCGGCGCCGACTCGCTGCTCGGACCTGAGATGCGCTCGACCGGCGAGGTGATGGGCATCGCGCGCGATTTCCCGACCGCGTTCGCGAAGGCCCAGGCCGCCGCCGGATCGAAGCTTCCGGGCGGCGGGACCGTCTTCATCACCGTTGCGGACGGCGACAAACAGGCGGCGATCGGCATCGCGATGACGCTCCACGATCTCGGCTTCGAGATCATCGCCACCCGTGGAACCGCCCAGGCGATTCGCCGGATGGGGATCCCGGTGGAGACGATCAACAAGATCGGCGAAGGGTCGCCGCACGTGGTCGACTGGATCGAGCGCGGCGGCGTCGACCTGGTGATCAACACCCCCGTCGGGACCGGCGCTCGGACTGATGGCTACGAGATCCGCGCCGCCGCGATCGCCCGCCGAATCCCGTGCATCACGACGGTCGCCGGTGGGCTGGCGGCCGCGCGCGCGATCGGAGCCGCCCGGGGAGGAGAGCCCGAGGTGATGTCGCTGCAGGAGATCCATGCCCGCGCGAGCGGAATCCTGTGAGCGCGCCACCGCGAGTGCTCGCCCCCTTCGGCCGCCGCGCGGCGCGGGTGGTCGAGCGGCGCGTGTACGGCGCATACGTGGTTCTCCGGTGCGCCGATCCCGACGGACCACGCCCGCGCGCGGGTCAGTTCTACATGCTCGCGGCGGCCGGATGGGGCGGGGGAGACGGCGAGCGCCCGTTCCTCCCTCGAGCGTTCAGCGTGCACCGCGCCGGCGCCGGGCAGGGACTCGCCTTCCTGATCGAGGACGTCGGTCCTGGCACCCATCGGCTATGCGAGCTACAGGCCGGCGAGGACCTGCTGCTGGTGGGACCGCTCGGGGCCGGCTTCGTCTCACCCGCCGACGGCCGACGTCCGCTGCTGGTCGGGGGAGGGGTCGGGATCGCGCCGCTCGCGATCTGGCAGGACGAGCTCGGCGGTGCGTCTGCGCTGCTCGGCTTTCGCGACGCAGCTCGGGCCGAGGGCGCGCGGCTGCTCGCCGACGCCCGGGTCGCGACCGACGACGGTAGCGTCGGCCATCGCGGGCTGGTGACCGATCTGCTGCGCGAGCAGCTCGACCACGACCCTCACGCGACCGTCTACGCGTGCGGGCCGCCGGCGATGCTCGAGTCGGTGCGGCTGCTCTGCGCGGAGCGCGACACGGCGGCGCAGCTGGCACTTGAATCCGGGATGGCGTGCGGTTTCGGCGCCTGCTTCGGTTGCGTCGTCCCGACCCGCCGCGGCTACGTCCGGCTCTGTGTCGACGGGCCGGTGCTCGAGGCCTCCGAGCTCGACACGGCGATGGTGGCGGGGGCGGGACACTGAATATCGACCCGACATCACCGCCGCGGATGCCGACCGAGCTGTGCGGGATCGAGCTCGCCCATCCGATCATCAACGCGTCGGGCACGTTCGACGCGATCGCGGCCCGTCGCGTGTTCGGGGACGCGCTGATCGCACAGTTCCCGTTTTCCGCGTTCGTGTCCAAGACCGTTACCGTCGCGCCGCGCGAAGGCAATCCGCCGCCGCGGCTGTGGGAGACCCCGGGCGGGCTGATCAACTCGATCGGATTGCCCAACAAGGGGCTCGGGCGCTACCTCGCCGAGGACCTCCCTGAGCTCGCCGCGCTGCCAGTGCCCCTGATCGTCAACGTGATGGGGTTCACTCGCGAGGAGGTGGCCGAACTGGTGGCCGGGTTCTCCGAGCGCGAGGAGGTCGCAGCGCTCGAGTTGAACGTCTCATGCCCGAACGTGAAGACCGGGCTCGTGATGGGCGCCGACCCGGGCGAGGTGGCGGCGCTGCTCGAGCGCGTGCGCCCGCTGACCTCCAAGCCGCTGATCGTCAAGCTCACGCCGAACGCGAGCGACGTGGTCGCGGTGGCGCGGGCGGCGGAGGACGCAGGCGCGAATGCCGTCTCGCTGATCAATACGATTCGTGGCATGGCGCTCGACCCTCGCAGCGGCCGGCCGTGGCTCGGCGGGACCACCGGCGGCCTGTCGGGGCCGGCGGTCAGGGCCGTTGCGCTGGCGCAGGTCCATGCTGTCGCGGCCGGCGTCGACATCCCGATCGTCGCGATGGGTGGTGTGCAGCGCGGCGCCGACGCGCTCGACCTGATCCGGGCCGGCGCGAGGGTCGTCGCCGTCGGTACCGAGAGCTTCCGGGATCCGGCTGCGGGGACACGGATCTCGGAGCAGCTAGCGCTGCTCGCCGCAAACAGCGACCTTTCCCGCGACGCGAGTTCGCTTAATTGCTAACAACGTATAAAACACCCTGCAAAGTCACCTGATTCCCGTAACCAGGCTCGATATGACTAGACCTCAACTTGAGGTCTAGTCGAATGTTGAGAACTTCCCTTGAACGCCCAGCGCCAGGATGTAGACTCGCCGCCCATGCCATCGGTCAGCGACTCGCCAGCGAAGCACATCGCTGCACCGGAACGGTCCCTGCTGCAGCGGATGGACGCACTCCAGCGGGCGAACGACGTACGCACCAGACGCGCGACGCTCAAGCGCGATCTGAAGGCCGGTCGCCAGCCGATCCACGAGCTCCTGCTCGAGCCGCCGGAGTATCTGGAGACAGCGAAGGTGTTCGACCTGCTGCTGGCCGTGCCCAAGTACGGTCGCGTCAAGGTGAACAAGATTCTCACGCAGTGCCGGATCTCACCGAGCAAGACGATCGGTGGGCTCTCCCAGCGTCAGCGCGCCGAGCTCGTCGCGCTGATGCGGCGCTAGCAGTCAGCCACCGTCGGGGTGAGTAGCGCCCGGGTTTTTGTGATCACCGGGCCCTCCGGGGTCGGCAAGGGCACGCTGATCCGGGAGCTGCTCGAGCGCGTGCCAGAGCTCGAGCTGTCGGTCTCCGCGACCACGCGCCCGCCGCGCCCAGGCGAGCGACACGGCGTGGAATACCACTTCCTGACGCCCGAGGAATTCGAGCGGCGGGTGTCTGCCGGCGGCTTCGCCGAGCACGCCGCGTACTCCGGGAATCGGTACGGGACGCTGCGCTCGGAGCTCGAGCGGCGGCTCGACGCCGGCGTGCCGCTGGTCCTCGAGATCGAGGTCCAGGGGGCGCGGCAGCTGCGGGAGGCGGTACCGGACGCCGTCGCCGTGTTCATCGCGCCGCCTTCCCGCGATGCGCTCCGGGCTCGCCTCGAGGACCGTGACACAGATACCTCCGAGCAGGTCGACGAGCGGTTGCGGACAGCCGAGCGCGAGCTCGAGGCCCAGCCCGAGTTCGGACACGTGGTCGTCAACGACCGGCTCGAGGACGCGACCGAGGAGCTGGTCGCGATCGTGCGCGGGGCGCTGGACGGGGCTTGACCGGCGTTTTCGCGCGTCACTGGCCGCGGAAGATGATCACCACGCGGTTCGTGGCGTCCAGCGAGCCGGACGGATCCGGTGCCCCGCTGCTGTTGAACCCGAGGTTGGCGCACGCGCCCGTCTGGCCAGTCGAGCTCAGCAGCTTGGCCCGCCACCCGGACCAGCCGAGCCGGACGAGCGCCGCGTTGACTTCGTCCGAGAGCTCGGCCGGCGCCACGCAGTCGCGACCCCGCACCAGGGACAAGAGCGCCCGGTCGAGCGCGGCCACCCTGTCGGCCGCCGGCGCGTAGGACCCCGGGAGCGACGACAGCCCGAGCCGGTGGCATTGGGCCTGACCCTGTGCCTTGAATACCATCACGAGCGGGCCTGGGCCACCCTCGCACGCGATCAGCTTGACGCGAGGATCGCCGAGCGGCGAGTGCTGCGCACGGAACACCCGGCGACAGGCGGCGATCGGCGAGGGGCCGTACACGTCGAAGGTCTGGCTGGCGCCGGTGCCGCTGCCCGCGTAGCAGCCGATGCCGTCGACGGCGAGCTTGGTCGAGTTGAAGAGGGTGCTGGCGGCCGCCGCCCCTCCGGCCAGCGCGACGGCGACAACGGCGGGCACGATCCACCGTCGGCCGCGGGTGGGGCGCCGTCTGGGCGCCGGCGAGGCGGTGATGAATGCTTCCTCGAGCGCGTCGCCGAGCTGATTGACGAACGGGATCTGGCTCATGAGTTGGCCTCCATCAGGTTGCTGAGGCGGGCAAGGCCTCGGTGCACGCGGGTCCTGGCCGCGGCCTCGGTACAGCGGAGCTTGGCGGCGATCTCGGTGTAGCCGAGCTCTTCGACCACTCTCAGCTCGACCGCGTCACGGTCGCCGGCCGACATCTGCTGCAGCGCCGCCGCGAGCGACCGGCGGTGCGCGTCGACGTCGATCAGCGCCTCGATCCGATCGAGCGATTCCCGATCGAGGGCGGGGACCACGACACCGAGCTTCTTGATCGCACGCTTCTCGACCTCCCGGCGGCGGAAGAAGTGCGACAGCTCCTTCGCGGCGATCCCGTACAGCCATGCGCCACCGGGCCGGCCGACGTCTCGGAACCGCCGCCGACGCGCGAACGCGACCGCGAACGTCTCGGCGAGCAGGTCGGCGGCGACCTCGGGGTCGAGGACCCTCCGGTAGAAGTAGGCCAGCAGGTCATCCGCGCGGCGGTCGTAAAGCTCTCGGAACGCCTGCGGGTCCTGCCGCGAGGCCAGTATCAGTTCTGCGTCGGATATCAACGGTGCTCCCTGACTGTCGCGGGATCGTCTCAACCCGATTACGCCGCTTCACCGGCGGCGTGTTACACGGCGGGTTCCGGGGGGGGCGTGGGCGGTCCGCTTGGGGTGGCCGGGCGGGCGGGGGGCGGAG
>Ga0302325_10007530_pt1 | contig 24142 bp, 20 predicted proteins | sample Palsa_T0_2_FD_201948 | JGI IMG/M metagenome (GOLD analysis project Ga0302325, IMG submission 201948) | Peat permafrost microbial communities from Stordalen Mire near Abisko, Sweden - Palsa_T0_2 | ecosystem: Environmental > Terrestrial > Soil > Palsa > Peat permafrost | place: Sweden: Abisko... | reverse complement strand
CGCCGAGATCACCTACGTGTGCGATGTGGATGACCGCGCCCTGGCAAAGGGCGTGAACCAGGCCTCGCGATTCGCCAGCGTGCAGCCGAAGGTCCTCAAGGATTTCCGCAGGGCGCTCGATGACAAGTCGGTCGACGCGATCACGATCGCCGTGCCCGACCACTGGCACACGCCCATGGCGATCATGGCCCTGGCGGCGGGCAAGCACGTCTACGTCGAAAAGCCGTGCAGCCAGAATCCGCACGAGGGCGAGCTCCTCCTGAGGGCCATTGCCCGGTACGGGCGCCTCGTCCAGATGGGCAACCAGAGGCGCTCCTTCCCCAACATGCTGGCGGCGATCAGGGAGATCCACGACGGCGTCATCGGCAGGGCGTACTACGCCAAGGCCTGGTATGAGAACAACCGCGCCAGCATCGGCCACGGCACGGTCGTCGCGGTCCCGCCCGAGCTCGACTACGAGCTGTGGCAGGGGCCGGCGCCGCGCACGCCCTACCGCAGCAATGTCATCCCCTACAACTGGCACTGGTTCTGGCACTGGGGGACCGGCGAGGCCCTCAACAACGGGACCCACGAGGTCGATGTCTGCCGATGGGCCCTGGGGGTCGACTTCGCGACGAAGGTGACCTCGACCGGCGGCCGGTTCCGCTTCAAGGACGACTGGGAGACCCCGGACACGCAGGTGATCGGATGGGACTATGCCGGGGAGAAATCCATCAGCTGGGAGGGGCGCAGCTGCAACAGCTTCCCGACGGAGGGGCTTTCGCGGGGCGTCATGATCTACGGCACCGAGGGGAGCGCTCTCCTCGAGGGAAACAACTGCACCTATTTCGACACCAAGAGCCGGAAGATCAGGTCCGTCGTCGAGCCCTCCGAGGCCGATGGCACCAACACCCGGAGCGCGAACGGAATACGCCTGGACCGCATGCACGTGAAGAACTTCGTCGACGCCATCCAGTCCGGCGTCCCCCTGAATTCGCCGATCTCCGAGGGCCACAAGAGCGTGACCATGCTCCACCTGGGCAACATCTCCCAGCGGGTGGGCCGGTCGCTCGATTGCAATGCCTCCGACGGGCACATCCAGAACGATCCCGATGCGATGAAGCTCTGGCAGAGGACCTACGAGCCGGGCTGGGAGCCGGTCGCCTGAGGGACCTCGTGCTTCGAGAGCATCCCCATGCCGAGCGTGATCACGGCGACCGTGATCCCCAGGACAATCAGGTCCTGGTTCGGGTCCAGGTTGTAGCGCGAGAGGACTGAGAGATATGCGGCGCCCGCCGCGATGCCCATGTAGTCGGTGCAGTTCTGGATGGAGACGGTCTTGCCGAGCTTGGCGGGGTCGGTCTCGGATTGGAGCGCGGCGTTGAACGGGACGACGAGGAGGCCGGCCGCCGCGCCCGTCACGATGAGCACGAGGACCACGAGCGTGAGCCCGAATTTTCCTCCCAGCAGACCGAGGCCGGCGAGGCCGGCGGCGAGGATGAACGCGTAGCGCCTCGCCCAGGAAAGGTCGCCGGTCCTGTGGAGCTGGCCCGCGAGGACGGCGCCGGCAACAATTCCGACGACCAAGCCGACCTTCAGCGCAACGAGCCTGACATTGGTCACGTCCGTGATGCCCGCCTCGGTGAACACCCGCAGGCCCCATCCCTGAAGCGCGGACCTCAGCGTCGACCCGGAAAACCAGAAAAGCGCGGAGCCGAGGAGTATCCGGCCCAGCCGGGGCTTGCTGACAATCGAGGTGAAGCTGGAGATGAACTGGCCCACGCTGTGGCGCAGCGAGGCGTCGGGATTGTGGGGGGTCCGGGTCATCCCGATGTTGCAGAGGAGGGCGAACCCGTAGAGGGACCCGCATGCGACAAAGCAGTCAGGCACGGAACGCGTCGCGTCGTAGAGGAGCGCTCCCCCCATGAGCCCCGTCACGATGGCGACGAGGGTCAGCATCTCGACCGTTCCGTTCGCCTTGACGAGCCGGTCGGTCCCCACGATTTCCGGCAATATCCCATACTTGGCCGGGGAGTAGACGCAGGCGCCAACGCCCACGACGCAATAGGCGACGACCTGGACCGCGTGGGCCGTTCCCCCTGCGGAGGCCACCAGTCCCACAAGCCCGATTGCTGTGCCCAGGAGCTTGATCAGGTTCCCGCCAGCGAGCCACCGGGTCTTCGCCATCCGGTCGTTGAGGTAACCCGCAAGCGGCGCGAGCACGATGAACGGGACGCTGAACACGAGGCCGAACAGGGCGTTCTCGCCGCTGATAAAGGTCTCTGTTGCACGGCCGTCCCTGAGCGCGTAGGTCAGCGGGCCAAGGATTGCCGCGAGCAGGAAGTTGTCCCCAAAGGCGCCGAGGAACTGCCCGACGAGGAGCAGCGGGTAGTTGCGGCTGGTCTTGGCCATGGAGTCCTGGATCATGGTCTCAGCTGGGGTTTCCCGACATGAAGGCGAAAATGGCGCCTGTCGCCACAACCGAATGAGTCCCCGCCGCTAGGTGAGGAAAAGCCCCACTCCCGCCCCAAACATAGCGAGGATCGTCAGCAGCACGACGGCCTTGCTCAGTCCGGAGCTCGGCTGCTTGCCCATGAGCTTGCCGTCGGTCGCGACGAGGTAGATCCCGACCAGCAGAAACGGCGCCAGGAGGCCGTTGATCACCGCGGTCCAATACAGGGTCTTGATCGGGGAAAGCCCCAGGAAATTCATGATGATCCCGCACGCGATTGAGACGACGAGGACGACGTAGAACTCGCGGGCGCCCTCGTAGGGCTCGTCGAGCCCCTCGGGCCAGTCAAACGTCTCGGCGCAGGCATACGCGGCCGAGCCCGCAAGGGTCGGGATCGCCAGCAAGCCGACGCCAATCAGCCCTAGGGTGTAGAGGAGCGTCGCCAGGTTTCCGGCGAGCGGCCGCAGCGCCTCGGCTGCCTCCTTGGACGTCGTGATTTGCGTGACGCCGTGCTGGTGCAGCGTGCTCGCGCAGCTCAGGATGACGAAGAACATCACGACGTTGGAAAAGAACGTCCCGAGGCCCACGTCGATCCTGCGGTTGACGAGCTCGTTGGAGGTCGCCCCGTAGCGTATCACCAGCATGCGCCTGCCTTTCGCCTTTTCCTCCTCCACCTCCTGCGCGGCCTGCCAGAAGAAGAGATACGGGCTGATGGTCGTGCCCAGAATTGCGACGATCAGCCCCCACGCATCGCGATCCTTCGGCCAAGTCGGCACGAACGTGTCGTGGAACACGGAGCCCCAATTCGGATGGGAGAGAAACGCCGTCAGGACATAGGCGCCCAGGCTGAGGCAGAGCCATTTCAGGACCCGGGCGATCTGGTGGTACTTGAACCTGACGGTGACGGCCGCGATAAGGATGCCGAACAGGACGACGAAGACGTGGGAGTTGAGCCCGGTCAGGAGCTCGCCCGCGTCGGCCATGCCCGCAAGGTCGGCGCCGACGTTGATCGTGTTGGCGACGACGAGCGCCACGACGAAGGCGACGCAGACCCAGCGCGGCATCTTCTTGCGAAGCCCGCTGGCCAGCCCCTCCCCGGTAACCATGCCGATGCGCGCGCACATCATCTGCACCGCCGCCATCAGCGGCCAGGTGATGACCGAGGTCCAGAGCAGGCTCGTGCCCGTCGACGCCCCCGCCATCGAGTAGGTGGCGATGCCGGACGGATCGTCATCGGCGGCGCCGGTGATCACGCCGGGACCCATGAGCCGGAAGATCCGGGTGACGATGTTTCCCTGAGGTTTTTTCGGCTTGGGCGGCTTGATGCGAAAGGGGATTGCAAATGGATCGTCTACAAATGCCCGGCGCTGTCTATGGGAATCCCCGGCAGGGATCGGTTTCCGGCAAATGCGTGAATCGGCGCTTGGCCCGTTATCACGCGTTCTTGTATTCTGCGGCGCCGATCAAAATGCAGGCCGCCAATTTCTCCACTTTGGCATTCGATCCATCAGCAATTGTCGTTTAAGATTCCTCATTCAGCGGTTTTCAAACTGATCCACCCGTGTTTCAAGGATGATTCACATTCACCCGTGACCCAAAGGATATTTACGTGACATTCAGCCTCAAAGCCATTTTCCAACGCGACGACCGACACGAGGGTGTCCGCAGGATCTCCATCTACCTCCTGCGGCTGGTCTTTGTCTTGATGTTCTTCGTGCTGGGTTGGGACACGTGGACGCACATCATCACGCACCAGGGACCATGGGAACCCACAAGTGCCGTGGTATGGTGCGTCTGGACGGCTTTCGCGACATTGGCGGCCCTGGGAATCATCCGGCCTTTGAAAATGATCCCGATCTTGCTGCTGGAGATATTCTACAAGGTCCTGTGGCTCATTATCGTGGCATACCCACTCTGGTCAAAGGGCAAGCTGGAGGGTTCACCCGCGGAAGGCATCACCTCAGTGTTCTTGTGGGTGATATTGCCCATCGTTGCTGTGCCGTGGGGGTATGTGTTTGTGAATTACATTTATTCCAAGCCAAGGAAGTAGAACCCGCGCTTTGAGACACGTAAGGCTTTTTTGAGCTCGAGGCGGCCTTCCGTGCTTGGCCGGGCATCTTGATTCCGAGACATCGCAGAATCGTGTCCGCGTGCTCGCAATGAGCCTTGCCGCTTCTCTCACGTCACCCGCTGATGTGTCGGGCAACCGGAAACTCGCCCACAGCGATGCCGCCAGCAGGGATCAGTCACTGATGCCAATCCGCCGCTATCCCAACTGCCCACGACCGAATTCCGCCGGCTGACTTGGCAATCTGCCGGGCGACTCCATTCCCTTCGCAGTCCGCGCAAATGGTGCTTGAGGAAATGCGCATCGCCCCTGCGTTTCAGCAATCCCGGAGGCGCGGCGGAGTCGAGGACGTCCATTAACCCGCGCCCGCCTTGGGCCCATCCACGGCCTGAAGCCGGCCCGAATCAGATTCCTGTTGAGAATGAAAGGCCACCTAACCACGCTTGCCCGGTTCTTTGGATTTTACGGGCCTATAGCTCAATGGTTAGAGCAGAGGACTCAACAATGGGTCGCTGGCGGGGAAATCCGTCAGTCGTCAGGTGTAAATTCGGTGAACGGCCTGCCCTACCGGGCGACCCAATGCCGAGCCAAGCCCGCGCGAAAGCGCGGTAAGGTGTAGAGACCATAATCACCCACCTAAGCCGGCAGCGGTATGGTGAAGGCATGGTCCAGACCACGCACGCGTTCTCCCAAGAATGCGGCGGCGAAAGTCGAAGTGGTATGCATAATCCTTTGGTTCAGGGTTCGAATCCCTGTGGGCCCACCAATTTTGATCTACATCCCTTACGCCCGTGTAGATGTAACCATCCGTTGGATCAGCGGATTCTAGCAAGAAGAGTAATAGGAAGTGGACAAATTTCTTTCTAATTCAGCTAGGCGGGGCGATTGCTGCGTCCGCGGCGAAGCCTCGCTTCTATGGGCGCGCCCCCTCGGGGCTGACCAGTTCCCTATCGGCGGGGCGGAAGAACTCCTGCACCGCGAATATCCTCTGGTCGTCCTGCCTGAGGCCGTGGGCGAGGCGCGCCGCGCACCCGAGGCGGGTGAACCTCAGCGCGAGCAGGGTCTCGCGGTGCTCGGGGGAGTTCATCCACTCCTCCAAGAGGAAGGCGGCGTATGCCGCGTAGGTGTAGCTGTCTTCGGGCGATTCCGGCGGCCGCGTCGCGGGCATCATGATGGCGTTCTCGCCGACGCTCGCCGGGTCGAGTCCCTCGTGGTTGACGCGCTCCAGCACGTTCCGTTCGCGGGGGAACGGGTTGGAGTGCCCGACGCTGAGGCTAAGCGCGAGGTAGGTGGCCTGCTGGTCCGCCGCCGCGTCGAGGGCGTCCAGGTGGCCGAGCGGGGGCGAGCCGTACGCCGCGCGCACACGGTTCGATTCCTCAAAGATGGCCCTGGCTAGAAGCGCGTCGTCGAAGTCCCCGAGGCTCATCACCGTGTCAAGCGCGGGGTTCGCCCGAACGGCGGGGGCATTGGCGCACCCGGCGGCGAGAGCAGCCAAAAGCGCGCCGGCGATGGCCTGAATCGTTTTCACGCGAGCCAGCCAAGCGCGGGTGGCTAATCAGGCAAAGGTTTTCGGGGTGGGCCCGTGCGTGCGTCATTGCTGTAGCCGACCGGATGAGACGAGGGTGCCTAGAGGAAGGCATCATTCGCAATTTCTTCCTGCGGATGGTTCTGCGGGCCCTATCTCGGTAAAAACAGAGAACTTCCAGATTTGGCTCGTATCCGCAGAGTCAGTGACAACTTATTATATTTTCCGATGCCCTCTCACGGTAATCGCGACGCCGTAATTGCCTCCACACCCAACAGACCCATTCATGGAAGCCGCCATCGACGAAGCCAAAAAGGGCTTCGAGGAGGGGGGTATTCCCATTGGCTCCGTTCTCATATGCGACGGCAAGATCATCGGACGGGGGCGCAACCGCCGAGTCCAGGACGGCAGCGCCATCCATCACGCGGAGATGAACTGCCTCGAGAACGCCGGGCGCCAGCCCGCGCGCATCTACGCCCGGTGCACGCTCTACTCGACGCTGTCGCCCTGCCCCATGTGCAGTGGCGCCATTATTCTCTACGGGATCAAGAAGTGCGTGATCGGCGAGAATCGCACCTTCACGGGGGCGGAGGACCTTATGCGCTCGAAGGGCGTCGAGGTCGTGGTCCAAGACAACGGCGAATGTTTTGAACTCATGAGGGCCTTCATAAAGCGCTCACCCGAGGTCTGGCACGAGGATATCGGGGCCCAAGGCGAGGGCTCCGCCGACCGGCCGCCGGGCTGAACACCCCATCGCCCCGAATTCGCCGGGTTCAGCCGTCGCCGACGCACTCGTTCCAAATTTCGGGGTGCCGGCGCTGGAACTCACCGGTCATCGAGATGCATTCCGGCGACGCAAGGTCGAGAATCTCGATTCCCTGTGCGCGCAGCCAATCGATGCCGCCCTGCGCGTTGACGCTGTCCCCGACGATGACCTTCTTGAACCGAAACTGGGAAATGAGGCCGGAACAGTATCGGCAGGGAGCCAGCGTCGTCACAAGAATCAGGTCCGTGTAGCGGGGCTGCCGGCCCGCAGCCCGGAACGCATCGGTCTCGCCGTGCATCGACGGATCTCCGTGCTGGACGAGCCGGTTTCGGCCCGCGCCCAGCAGCGTCCCGTCCTGTCTGAAGATCGCGCCTCCGACCGGAATACCGCCCTCCGCGAGGCCTATGCGGGCCTGTTCTATCGCAACCTCGAGCATTCCGCCCGCGTCGAGGGCCGGCGTCATCCGAGGGGTTCCAATGACGGCTGGCACCTGAGCTGCCTCGCCTTCCAGCTGTTGAAACCGACGGCCACGGCAAGGTAGAGCATGAAGATGTAGGGAAGCCAGTTCTTGGGGGCCTCCGGAACCGGGTAGAGGGTCCCCGCCAGGACCAGGGCCATGGCGGCGACCGCAAGGACAGACAGGAAACACGAGGCGTAGGTGAGTTTCTGGCGTCTCTTGAGGTAGAGCGGCAGAGCCACGGCCACCAGGGCATAGACGACGAGGAAGCCGTACGTCGCCAGCGATCCCATCCAGTCGTAGATCGTTTCCCCGCTCACTTTTCCCGCCGACAAGGGCACCGACAACACCATCGTGACCACCGCCGCAACCACCACGGCAAGGTGGGGCGTGCGGTTGCGGGCGTGCACGCTGCTCAGGCGCGCTTTCACGAGACCGTTGTGGGACATCAGGAGGAGGACCCGGGCCGCGGCCGTCACGCAGGCCAAGGTGCATGACAGCATGGTGATCATCGCGCAGACATCGATGAATGGCCCAAGCCTCGCGATGCCGGCCACCTTCGCGAGCACGCTCAACGGGGCGGCGCTCTGGTCCAGCGGGCCGGCCGAAGCCGGGAAGCCGAGAACCTCCGTGTAGGACGCCGCCATGAAGAACAAGCCCGAGATCAAGGCGCTCTGGATCACCGCCCTGGGGATCGTGCGCAGGGGATTGCGAACCTCCTCGCCGAGCGTCGTCGCGCTCTCGAAACCGACAAAACTGAACATCGCGAGCACCAGGCCCAGGCGAATGCCGGAGAAGCTTGCACCGTGCAGCGACAGCTGTGCGGCGTCGAAATGAAGGCCGTGTTGCCAGAGCAGAAGCGCAAACACCGAACTGATGACCAGCATGGAGACCAACTCGATGTAGAGCATCAGCCGGGCTGACGCCTTGACGTCGCGATAGGCGACCCAGGCGGACAACACGACACACGCGATCCCCAGCGCGATGTCGGGGAGGTTGAAGCCGAGGAATTCGCTCAGGACCACGTTGGCGTAATGGACGAATCCGCCCACGACCGAGGCGCCGCTGGCTATGTACGCCAGCAGCAGCGCCCAGGCCGCCGTGCTGCTCAGGACAGGCGGCAGCGATGAGGTCGCATAGGAATAAAGGGAGCCCGGAGACGCCGAGTCCCGCGCAAACCTCGCTATGCAGAGACCCACAAAAAGCGTGCACAGGGTAGCCAGGAGGTAGGAAATCCACGTCCCGTTGCCCGCGGAGGCGAAAACGAGCGGAACCGTCATCGCCGCGGAAGCCGTGGGCGCCATCGTCGAGATGGACTGCGCCACCGAGTCGAAATGCCCAAGGGCGTTCTTGTGGAGCCCGTAACCCGGCCCGGCCGGGGTCATTGGCTGCGCTTCGTTTTCACCCCCTGCAGGTTGGGGGATGGCGGTCTTGGTCAAGATGGGGGTTTCCGACGTTGGTCTCCGGACTGGACTCAAGAATTTCGCACACAAATAGCACAATTTGAGCCAATCCGTGCGGGACAGGGCCGGTTTCGCGGCCGTGTCCCCGGAATAGGGTGGAGGCAAGGCGGCGCGTTGACCTCGCGCCGCGATGGAGGGTCGGGCGTTCCGCTATTTGAACCAGCCCGTGACCATCTGATAGGCGGCCTTGCCCTCGGCCTCGAGCTTGCCGTCGGGGCCAAAGACCTTCAGCTGCGGCGTCGAGGGAAGGTCGTACTGCTTGGCCACGGGCGATGTCCAATCGATCTCCTTAACTCCGGGGCGATTGATGTTCACGAGAACGACGGCAATGTCCTCGCGGCTCTCGTGCAGCTTTTCAACTCCTGCGGCGATCGACCGACAGGTGGGGCAATATTCACTGTAGAAGTCGAACACGGTCGTCTTTCCGGGTACGAGGTAATCGGCCAGCTTGACCCTTTGTCCGTTCGAGATGACCAACGGCTTCAGGCCCTTTTCATGAACCTCGCCGGCCGAAAGCAGCACCGGCGCCACGACAAGAAACACAAGGGCCATCATCCTCCTGCGCCGAGGCGCGAACGCAGAGGCGTGGGGTCGTCCCGCTTTCGGGCGCATGGGCGGGGGCGCGCTGGTCCCTACCATCTGTGAGAATAGGTTATCAGCACGAGGAACTTGGCGAAGAAGGCGTCCCCGTGGCCGCCGGTCAGCGTGTCCGGGTAACTCTGCGTGCGGTTCATGTATTCCGCCACGGGCACGTTGAGGGAGAGCGAGTCGTGCGGGAGCAGGTAGGCGATGCCGGGCTCGATTGAAAGGACGTAGCCCGGGCGCCGGAAGCCGTCACTTCTGCCGATCAGGTCGTCGGACGGCACACCCTCCCAACGTCCGCCAAAGCTTCCGTCGAGAACTCCATGCTGGAAGCGCCAGAGCTGCTGGGTGACTCCAGCACGAAGCTCATATTGGTCATAGACTGAGTCGTAGGCCGTCTCCGAAGTGATGGCCGATGATGTTCGGGTGCCGTTTACATCCTGAGGCGTCGCCATGTAGAATCCGTCCGCGTACATTGAGGTCTTTGCCGACAGCTTGTAGTAGGCACTCCCTTCGAAGATATATCCCCAACCGCCGAGGCCCGGCTGGATGGACTGGTCGACATTCTTGTACACGAGGCCGTTGGTGGTATGAAAATAGTCCTTCACGTTGCTCTTGCCGGTCGGCACGCTCAGCCCGAGGCCCAGCGAGATGTTTCCTCTCGGATTGCTCTCGGGATCGAGCAGCCATCGGCTCACGCCTATCCGCATGTCGCCGAGGTCGTCGGCCCGGGTCTTGAACCTGCCGAGGCCCGTGACAAGCTGCGAGCGGGTCGCTGCGAAGTAAGGCACGTCCAGGCTCACGGTGTCGCGCAGGTCGAATGAATAGCTGAGGGACGTGTCGAACTGGTCGACAACATTGATCACCTGGTTGCCCGCGGCGTTCCGATTGGCCGTGTTGTTGTCGCTGCCGATGAAGTCGAGATAGGAGCGGAAATGCTCGTAGTTCTCGCTGAGGTCCCATTTGTCGGCGCCGGACGCCGAAGTGACGGCGTCGATGGAGGCGTTCTGGTCGCCCATCTCCTTGATGGGAACGCACCCTTGGGCGCGCAGGTGCGGCGCCGTCGCAACGGCGAGCAGGAGGATTGAAACGAGGCCGAGCGCAAGGCGCCGGCGGCGGGAGTGAGACGACGGGCAAGCCATCATGGGTGTGGGTAGCATAGGGTGTTTGGGTTCTTCCCGGCACCGGGTAGATCGGCGCCGCCGGGCGGCAAGGTGGGCCGCATCGAGCCGGAGGTTGTGGTCAGATTTTCACGTCCCGGAAAGGCCTTAGTGCTGAATCGCCCGAAAGCCCGTGTGAAACGCTGAGATTCCGCGGCCAGATTGGACGTCCGCCGACGCCTGTCGCGGCGCTCATTCGCGCCGTCACGGGTCGCGGCCCGTGAACCGGCTGAAGCCCGTCTGTCCTTCCTTATTTTCCCCAAGAATGCGGCCGCCCGAAATAGGACGGGCCTCGTTCGCGGCGGGATGCCTTCGCCTCAGGCGCCGTGCTGGGCCGTTCTTTTCCTATCCAGGCTTCCCTTTGGCGATCCCGGCCCGCTCAGGGTTCCCACGCATAGGATCCCAAAAGCCTTTGCCCATGGGATGACGGCCATCTATGGGTTCCAGGGAAAGGCAACCTCAGCTCCAATCGACATATGCGCTTGATCCATGCAGTTCTCCTTGCGGGTGCGGCCCTCGCCTTCTCCGCCCGTGTGCATGCGGGCCTGACGCCCCTGGCTGCGCCCATGGGGACCGACGACCTGCGGATCAGCGGCCTTTTCCGCGATGTTCCCGTCGGCGCCGTGCGGTTTCTGCCGAGGTCCGCGCTCCTGGTCTCAACCGGCGTCGCCCATCTCCGCGAGAAGCCCGCGGACTCGATTCCGTCGGCGGACCTCGCGGTGGTCCGCCTCGACAGCATGCTCCGGGAGGTTCCACTCGCGCCCGGGGCCGATGGAATCGTCCTGATATGCGCGGACCGCTGGGAATCCTTCATTTCCCTGGCGTTCATCAACACATTCCACCCCTACCTTCTGCTGGAGTATGCGGGACGGACTCCCGCCCAGGGCTGGCCCATGTTCGGCCCCACGGAAGCCATCGCGCCCTACTATTGCAACTGGAGTCCCGCACTTGGACCGGCCGTCGAGACCCGCAACGAATATGGTGAATTTGACGCCACGCAGGTCGTCGAGCTGCGCGCCGTGAATTCGGGAACGCGGTACGCGCCGTTCTACGAGGGGGCGATGGCGGGGCTTTCCCCTGTCGCCGCGCAGGGAGGGGCGTTATTCCTGCGCGAATGCAACAACTGCCACCAGGGGCCTTCCGGGGTCGGCGGAAACACGTCGCAGCGCCCGTTCGCGCTGCTGCAGGTCCATGCATCGTTGAACACGGCCTACTTCCGGACCTTCGTCAGAAACCCGAAGAAATTCTACCCGCAGACCGTCATGCCCACCCATGGGTACTTCACGGAGGCGATGATGACGCAGCTGATCGCCTTCCTCAGCGAGGCGAAAGCCGCGGGCGTGAACTGAAGGCCTTCACTGCGCCTTGCCGGCCGGACCTGCGGCAGGCGCGGCTGCGGGAGCGCGCGCCGGGGTCGAATCCGCGCTTCGCCTGATCCGGGTGAGGTTGGCCGCAACATCCTTTGCGGCCTGGGTTTCAACGCCCGGCTTGTTCAGGAACCCGAGGTCACGGAGCCATTCGATGAAACGGTCAGGCCAAGTGCCGTAGGCGATGAAGCCCCGGTCCGTCAGGCCGCCGGACGAGGGCGGCTCGCCTGCGCCCACTTTGTCGCCCGGATGATGGCCGCGGGCATAGATGTGCATCTCCACGTTAGGAACTCCGTCATTCAGCAGCGCCGTGAAATACTCGGTGGCCCAGACGGCATGGCTCCAGTCCCCCCAGCCCGCGCATGTGATGAATGCGGGAGGGGCGTCGCGCGGGATCGTCGGGGCGCCGCCCTTGGCAAACGGGGACGGACCGGGGTAGATGAGCCCCGCGAAGTCGGGCCGGGAGGAAACCTTGGCAAGCGGGTTTTCCGGCAGATCGTTCCTTGCGTCGAACTCCTCCCACTCCAGTGTGGCTGCGGCCGCGAGCTCGGCCCCGGCTGAAAAACCCATGATGCCGACCTTGTGGGGATCGAGGTTCCAGTCCTTCGCGTGCGCGCGCACCATCTTTATGGCTTGGAGGGCGTCGTTGACGCCGTCGACCTTCGGCTCGTAGCCGTCGCTCCGCAGCCGGTTCCGCAGGATGATCGTGCTGATGCCGAAGTTGGAGAAATAGTGCACCTCGGCCGAGGCCTCGCCGCCGACATTCAGGGTGCGGTGCCCTCCGCCCGCGGCCAGGATGATGGCCGCCCCCGTGTTGAGCGAAGCATCGCCCGGGTGGAACTCAATTGACGGGTTGTGGATGTGGACGATGGCGCCGATCTCCCCCGGGCTCGACATGAAGTATTTTTCGGGTTCCCGGATCTTGTCCTGATTCAGGTAGCTGGAATCCGCCGGATACAGCGCGATCACGACGCCGCCCGGCAGGATCGCCTGCGGCGCATAAGGTGCGTCGGTCTTCGGGCCCGGCGAGGGCACGCCCATCGGTTGCGGCACCGGTGCCAGTTCCACGGGAGTCGCGGACGAGACGGCCGTCGAAGCTTCGCCCGAGGCCAGAACCCGCACCGCCGGCGGGAAAAGTCCGATCGGGACCATGCTGAGGATGCGGAATAACTTTTTCAGATTCATGGAAATGGGGGCTGAAGCCGGGCCCGTCACAAGGATGGCCGCGACGCGGGCGCGCCGAAAGGAGAATTATTATCGAAGGCGCGGAATTGGATAGATTCCTGCGCCGGGGAGACCAAGGCTCCGGTCCGCAGTCCTCCCGATGGGCATCCGTCCCGCACCGCCTCAACATGAAGAAAAACTCCCTACCCCCGCTGCTTGCCCTTCTGCTGCTCGCCCGATCACACGCGCTTCTCGCGCAGGCCCCCGAGGTTCCCGCATGGGCGCAGCCCGGCTCCGCCACCCACCAACAGGTGCCGCCGCCGGCGGACTTTCACCGGCCCACCAAGGATTTCGACGTGCCGATCGGCCTCTTTGAGGGCCAGTCCGACATCGGGAGCGCCGTGGTGGCGGGCAGCGCCGATTACGACGCGGGCGCGCAGCAGTACACGATCCACTCCGCCGGGTACAACATCTGGTATACGCGCGACGAGTTCCGCTACCTGTGGAGGAAAATGTCCGGCGACGTCTCGCTCGCAGCGGACATCGCGTTCCCCAACCCGGAGGGCTACGGCGATCGCAAGGCCGTGCTCGTCATTCGACAGGACCTTGGCGACGATTCCAAGGAAGCCATGGTGGCGCTGCACGGTGCGGGACTGATCCACCTGGCCCAGCGTGCGCAGAAGGACGCCAACATCAAGGAAGCCTACCGGATCAAGGCCCCCGCCAGCCCGGCGAGCACGGGCGGCGCCGTTCCTGTTGTGGCCGCCAAGCGCATTGGCATCGAAAAGCACGGGGACTCGTTCGCGCTCTTCGTCAGTTTGGAAGGCGAACCCCTGCACCAGGTCGGCCCGGTGATGGAGCTGCACATCGACGGACCCTTCTATGTGGGCATCGGATTCTGCTCCCACCTGCCGGACAAGTCCGATACCGCCGTGCTCTCCAACGTCGTTCTCGAGAATTCTGCGGGGAAGGTCCGGTAGGGCGCAACGCGGATGGAAATGCCCCGCGGGAGCAGCCTGACCGCCGCGCCACACACCCATGGAGAAGGCGCCCTTAATTGGAACGAAAGAATGCGGACGACGGATTTGGAAGTCTGCTTTAGAATGACGCCGTGAATGGCCGGCGATTGGACGGCGCAACTGAAGTACGACGGCCCGATGGGCTCCGGCGAGATCAGTTTCACGATGAATGTTAAACCCTGAGCGGCCATCGGACATGACCCCCCGCCCCCCGACCCTTCCTCCGCCCACTCTTGCCCGAGGGGCACGGGAGCCTGCGCCGAGCCGCCCGGTGATTGCCGCTCGCGCGGCATGGCGCGCGCGCGAATTCCGATCTACGCTGTCACCACGGAAATGATTTACACATGCCCCATGCACCCGCAGATCGAGCGGGATCATCCCGGAGCCTGCCCCATCTGCGGCATGGCGCTCGAGCCGAAGACCGTCTCGCTCGGCCACGACGAGGAATCGGCATCCGAGCTGAACAACATGACCCGGCGCTTCTGGGTCGGTGCCGCGCTCGCGGCGCCCGTCCTGCTGCTCGCGATGGGGCACATGGTGCCGGGGCTCGCCGCCGTCGGCGACTCGTCGCTGGGCCGCTGGGCCCAATTCATCCTTTCGACGCCAGTCGTCACGTGGGCCGGCTGGCCCTTTTTTATCCGGGGCGCCCGTTCGTTCCGCAACGGCCAATGGAACATGTTCACCCTGATCGCACTGGGAGTGGGCTCCGCCTGGGTTTACAGCACCGTGGCGTTCTTCCTTCCCGGCGCCTTTCCCGCAGCCATGCGCCCCCACGGCGCCGTCGAGGTCTATTTCGAGGCCGCGTCGGTCATCGTGGTGCTCGTGCTCCTCGGCCAGATGCTCGAACTTCGCGCCCGTGCCCAGACTTCGAGCGCGATCAAGGCGCTGCTCAATCTGGCTCCTGCCATGGCCATCCGGGTGACGGACAAGGGCGACACTGAAGTGCCTCTCGACGAAGTCCGGGCCGGCGACCGTCTCCGGGTGCGCCCGGGCGGCAAGGTTCCCATTGACGGCGTGATCGAGGAGGGCGCCTCGTCGGTGGACGAGTCCATGATCTCGGGCGAATCGCTTCCTGTGGAGAAGAAGGTCGGCGACCGGGTGACCGGCGGGACCATGAATGCCACCGGCAGCTTTGTCGTGCGCGCTGACAAGGTGGGGGCGGACTCGATGCTTTCCCGGATCGTGCGGATGGTGGCCGACGCCCAGCGCAGCAGGGCGCCCATCCAGAGCATGGCGGACAAGGTGGCCGGCATTTTTGTCCCCGCCGTGGTGGCGATCGCCGTGCTCACGTTCCTGGTCTGGCTATTCTGCGGCCCGGAGCCGCGCCTGGCCTACGCGATCGTCAGTGCAGTGGCCGTCCTCATCATCGCCTGCCCTTGCGCGCTCGGGCTGGCCACGCCCATGTCCATCATGGTGGGCATCGGACGCGGCGCCCAGGCGGGCGTGCTGTTCAAGAACGCCGAGGCGCTCGAAAGCCTCGGCAAGGTGACAGGGTTGGTCCTCGACAAGACCGGGACCCTCACCGAGGGAAAACCCCGGCTGGTGGACGTGCTGCCCGCGCCGCCTTCCGATGAGATTTCTCTCCTCAGGCTTGCCGCGTCGCTGGAACGCGCCTCCGAACACCCCCTGGCGGCGGCGGTCCTGCGCGGTGCGCAGGAAAGGAAGATCGCGCTGCTGCCGGCCGCCGATTTTCGCTCTGTCACCGGCGGCGGAATCGCAGGCCGGGTGGACGGCAGGCGGGTGGTCGTCGGCAAGGCGAAGTTCCTCGCCGCCGAAGGCCTGTCTCCCGACGCCGCGCTCGACGGGCGGGCGGTCTCCCTTCAGGCCGAGGGCAAGACCGTGCTCTTTGTCGGGATTGAGGGAAAGCCGGCCGGGCTCCTCGCCGTGGCTGATCCGATCAAGGCGTCGTCCCGTGAAGCGATCGCGCTCCTGCATCAGCTTGGAATCAAGCTCACCATGGTGACCGGCGACAATCGTCGCACGGCCGAGGCGGTGGCCCGCCAGCTCGGCCTTGACCGTTTTGAGGCGGAGGTCGAGCCCGCGGACAAGATCGAGAAAATCAACGCCCTCCGGAGGGAGGGCGCGGTCATCGCGATGGCGGGCGACGGCATCAACGACGCGCCCGCGCTGGCCGCGGCCGACGTCGGCATCGCCATGGGCACCGGCACCGACGTCGCCATGGAGAGCGCGAACGTCACCCTGCTGAACGGCGACCTTCGCGGCATCGCGAAAGCCATTCGCCTTTCGCGCGCGACCATGGCGAATATCCGCCAAAACCTCTTTTTCGCCTTCGTCTACAACCTGATTGGCGTCCCCATCGCCGCAGGCGTGCTCTACCCCTTATTCGGCATCGTCCTGAGCCCGATGATCGCCGGGGCGGCCATGAGCCTGAGCTCCGTGTCGGTCATCTCGAATTCCCTGCGGCTGCGCGGGCTTCGGCTGTAGGCACCCGGTCCGCAACCGCGTCTCCACGCATGACTCTCACGATATGTCCTTCACAGCCCCGGGAAACGTCTCCCCCATGATGCCCCATGCCAGCAGGTGGATTGTGGTGCGGGTGGGGGTGGGCCCACGGAGACAAGGCGGGATCCAGGGCGCCGCATCCCCGCGCCGCCGGAATAATCGTGCATCCGCAATCCCCAAAACTGCGTAAAAGGGGTTGCAAGCGCATAACCCCACAGCTCCACCATGAATATCCGCACCGCCCCGCGCACCCTTCTCCTCTCACTCCTGATCGCCTCCGGCGCGACCGGACGGGCGCAGGCCCAAAATCCTCCCGCGTCCCCCCTTCCTGTACTGACGGTGGTGGTCTCGGAGTCGCTGGACCGGCGCGCCGAGGGCGTCACCACGTTTGCCGCCATTCAGTCCGCTTTCACCCGGGTCCTCGGCAAACGGGGGTGGCCGGTAAAGATCAGCGTCGAGCGCTTCGCCGCCAACAACTCCGACTCTGACTACGAACTTCGGGTCTTCTTCAGGGGTATCTACTACGAGACCCCCGGGGAACTCACGGTCCGCGCCTGGATGACCCTCTTCGACCACGGAAAGGAGCACGATTTCGGGATCATCAAGTACCAGATCGTCCAGGGTCCGATTGAGCACCGGGATGACGCTTTCGAGGTGCTGCTGCGCGGCGAGGCGGAGATCGCCGCCTCCAAGATCGAGCCCATCCTGTTCCCGCAGCGCAAACCCTGAGCCCGCGATCACGCCCGGAACAGACGTGCCGCCGCCGGACAATCAAGCCGCCATCGAGGAGGCCTGCCTGCTGGCGAAAGCCGGCGCCGGCGACCGCGAGGCCTTCCGACAGCTCTATGCGCGCTACGGCGCCCCGCTGCTCTCGCTGGCCGTCCGCCTCGTCGGCAATGTCGGCGAGGCCGAGGAACTGCTGCAGGACGCGTTCGTGAAAATCTGGCGGAACGCCGCATCCTACGACTCCCACCGGTCGCGACCCTTCACCTGGGCCGTGACCGTCCTGCGCCGGACGTGCATCGATCACCTGCGCAGGCGCCGCCACGTTCCCTTCACCGTGCCTCTTCTCGCCGATACCCCTGCGCAGGCGGATCGCCTTGCAGTCGACCCCACGCGTCTCGCCGCCGAAGCGCGGGAGGATTCCGAGCGGCTGCACGGCGCGCTCGCCTCGGCGCCTGCGACCCAGCGCCGCGCCCTCGAGCTCGCGCTGTTCTCGGAGATGACGCACGCCGAGATCGCGCAGTGCCTCGAACAGCCGGTCGGAACCGTCAAGTCATGGATTCGCCGGGGGCTGATCGAGCTCCGGACCACGTTCGCCAGTTTCCCCCAATGAACACACACCTTGAAGAACTCGCCTGCCTTTACGTGCTCGACCGGCTCGACGCGCCCGAAAGCGCCTCGTTCGAGGCCCGCCTGCCGCACGACCCCGAACTCAGGGCGCTCACGCGCGAGCTTGAGGATGCGCTTTCCCGCAGGATCCACGCCCTGCCCCAGGTCGAACCCCCCGCGGGCCTGCTCGCGGGCATCGAGGGCCGCATCGACCGCCTTTCGGCCGGAGCGCCGGCGCGCGCCGCCTCCCCGGCGTGGGCCTCTGTTGCGCGCTGGGGCATGGCCGCCGTCATCGCGGTCGGAATCGGCATTCTCGCCATCCAGAGCCTGCGTCGCCCCCCGGCGAGCGCGGAACGCCCGTATCTGGTGGTCGTCGGCCTCGACTCGCTCAACAGCAGGCTCGCCCAGCTGCCGATGCCCGATCGCCCGGGAAGCGCCGACGCCAGCTTCATCCGGCTCGCCTCGCTCGCCGAGAGGTTCTGGGAGAAGCCGGAGGACATGCCGGTCAAGCTGGACCCGGCCACCCAGGGCGGCCGCGGCTATGCTCTCTTCGACCCGGGCAGCAACCAGGGTTTCATCGCGATCCGGCAGCTTCCGATGGTTGAACAGGGCAAGCGATATCACCTGTGGCTCCTCGACACCGCCTCCGGCCAGGTGCGCCAGGCGGGCGCACTGCCCACAGCCGGCTCCGCCTCGGGGCTGTACTTCTTTTCCGTCGCGCCCGCCGGCGGGCAGAGGGTCGACCGGTTGGACTTCTTCATAACGTCCGAGGACGCGTCCGCTCCCGACTCCGCGCAGCCCCACGGCAGGGTTGTCCTCGGCGACCGGAGGATATAATTTCTTGTTTCCGTCGGAATGGGCCCGGTCATTCTGGTCGCCCTGACCGCCCGCCCCAACAGCACCGCCCGTCCCCGCCCGGGAAGCGCCGATCCGGGCCGGCCCTGGTGGCGCTCCGAATGGCCGGGCTGCCTGCTTGTGACAGCCGTCACCCTTCTGGCCTACCAGCAGGCCTGGCACGCGGGCTTCATTTGGGACGACGATGCCCACGTCACCCGTCCGGGACTGCGCTCGCTGCACGGGCTCTGGCGGATCTGGTTCGAGCCAGGGGCGACGCAGCAGTACTATCCCGCCCTCTACAGCGCGTTCTGGATTGAGCACCGCGCCTGGGGCGATGACGCGTCCGGGTATCACCTGGCGAACGTGTTGCTCCACGCGGTCTCGGCGTGTCTCCTCTTCCGGGTCCTTCGCCAGCTGTCGGTTCCCGGCGCGCTTCTCGGGGCCGCGCTTTTCGCCGTCCATCCCGTTTGCGCCGAATCCGTCGCATGGATCTCCGAGCAGAAGAACACGCTTTCGGCCGTTTTCTCCCTTCTGGCCGCCCTCGCCTACATCGCGTACGACCGGGATCGCCGGCCCCGCGGGTACGCGATCGGCATGGTCTGCTTTGCCCTGGCCCTTCTCAGCAAGAGCGTGGCGGCCACGCTCCCGGCCGCGCTCCTCGTTGTCTTCTGGTGGAAGCGGGGCCGCCTGTCCTGGAAGGGCGATGTGCTGCCGCTGGCGCCGTGGCTCGCCCTGGGCGCCGGTGCGGGGACACTGACGGCCTGGATGGAGCGCACGCATGTGGGCGCCAGCGGCGCGGCCTACGCGATGGGACTTGCCGACCGGTTCCTTGTTGCGGGACGGGCCCTGTGGTTCTACCTCGGCAAACTGCTCTGGCCGGTCGACCTGACGTTTGTCTACCCGCGATGGGTCATAGATGCGGGCGATCCCCTCCAATACCTGTTCCCTGCGGCGGCCGTGGGCGCCCTCGCGGCGCTTTGGATGATCCGGAACCGGTCCCGCGGGCCCCTATGCGCAGCCCTGCTGTTCGCCGGAACGCTTTTCCCGGCGCTCGGCTTCATCAATCTGTTTCCCTTCATCTACTCCTTTGTCGCCGACCATTTCCAGTACATGGCGGCGGCGATGGCGCTGAGCGCGGTGGCCGCGGGTGCCGCCCTCGCGGCGCAACGCCTTCCCCCGGCCGGCCGTTCAGCTGCGGGAATCGCGGCCGTGTGCCTCGTGGCCGCGCTGGCGTCGCTCACCTGGAGGCAGTGCGCGATGTACGCCGACACGGAAAGCCTCTGGCGGACGACGCTCGCCCGGAATCCCGCGGCCTGGATGGCCCGCAACAATCTCGCCGCCGACCTCCTGGAAAGGGGCCGCGTGGACGAGGCGATCGCGCAGGTCCGCATGGCGATCGCGTCCGAGCCCCGCAACGCCGTGGCGTACGTCACGCTCGGCGACGCCCTGGAGGAGAAGGGCCGCACGGAGGACGCCCGCGCCCAGTATGAAAAGGCGCTTGAAACAGAGCCGGGAAACGCGATTGCCCACAACAACCTTGGAAGCGCCCTGCTTCAGGCCGGCCGGGCGGACGAGGCCATCCGGCACTACCAGAGCGCGCTGGCGACAAAGCCCGACTTCGAGAAGGCCCATGCCAACCTTGGCGACGCCTTCCTGCGGACGGGTCGTCCGGACGAGGCCATCGCCGAATATGGCCGCGCGCTGGAAGACGACCCCGATGACGCGCCGGCGAATGCCAACCTGGGGACCGCCCTCGCCCAAAAGGGCCGCATGGACGAGGCGATTGTCCATTTTCAGCGGGCCCTCGAGATCGACCCCCGTTTCGCCGTCGCCCAGATCAACCTCGGGAACGTCCTCCTGCAGGGCGGACGGACGGATGAGGCGATAGGGCACTACGAGAAGGCCCTCGAGGTCGACCCCCATTCCTCCGCCGTCCACAACAATCTCGGTTACGCGCTCCTGCGCGCCGGCCGGCTCGACGAGGCGATCGCCCATTTTCGAATATCGCTGTCCCTGGATCCTGGCAATGGCGGCGCGCGCAGGAACCTGGCCGACGCCCTTTCCAGGAAATAGCCCGGCGGGCCGCGCCCCGTTTGCGTATTGGCGCTTCGCGCGCTCATTTCCGGTATGATCGCATCACCTGTAGCCGAGGGGCAGCCGGACACAGACGGCCCGCTCCTCGACGCGTATTCCCACGCCGTGTCCGGCGCGGTCACGGCCGCGCACCCTGCCGTCGTCCACATCGAGGTGCAGGGCAACGCCGCGCCCGGGGGATCCGGCTCCGGCTTCCTCATCTCGCCCGACGGCTACCTCCTGACCAACAGCCACGTGGTCCACGGCTCGACCGAGCGGCGCATCTTCCTGGCCGACGGCCGGAGGCTCTCGGCCGACCTCATCGGCGATGACCCGGATTCCGACCTCGCGGTCCTGCGCGTGAGCGCCGACGACGAGCTCGCCCACCTGTCGCTCGCCGACAGCAACGGCGTGCGCCTGGGCCAGATCGCCATCGCCATCGGCTCGCCCATGGGGTTCCAGCAGACGGTCACCGCGGGCATCGTGAGCGGCCTTGGCCGTTCCCTTCGGGGCGCCTCGGGACGGCTCATCGACAATGTCATCCAGACCGACGCCGCGCTCAATCCCGGCAACTCCGGCGGCCCGCTCGTCAATTCCCGCGCCGAGGTCATCGGCGTCAACACCGCCATCATCCGGCCGGCGCAGGGCATCTGCTTCGCCATCGCGAGCAACACCGCCCGCTGGGTCGCGGCGTGGCTCATCAAGGAGGGCCGCATCCGCCGGAGCTTCATCGGCGTCACCGGCCAGAACGTCCCCCTCCTGAGGAAGCTCATCCACCATCACCGCCTTTCGCAGGAGACCGGCGTCCTCGTCGCCGGCTTCGAGGCGAGCAGCCCCGCGTCGCGCGCGGGCCTCCTCGAGGGCGACATCCTCCTGGCGCTGGACGGCATCCCGACCCCGGCGGTCGACGCCCTGCACAAGCTCCTCACCGGCGACCGCGTCGGCGAGCGGGCGATCCTGACCTTCCTGCGCGGCGTCGAGCTGCGCCGGCACGCGATCATCCCCGACGAGATGCCCGCGCGGCCCTGAATCCGCGGGTTCAGCGGGACGGCGCCGGCGGATCGACGCGCTCCCAGAAGCCGACCGACCAGTCGCCGTCGTTGCCGGCGAAGTGCCGCCACGCGTAGCGGGACCTGATCTTCTTCCACAGCGGCAGGAAGCGCGAGTTATGGTCGTCGTTGTCCTTCTGGAGCCAGAGCACGTAGCGCACGTTGTTCTCCGTGAGCCATGCCAACGGGTCGTCCATCTTTCCGCTGTAGAAGGCTTCCACCTGCGCTACGCGGTCGCGCACCTCCGTCCTGAACTCGCGCCAGATCCCCTCCTGGACGGGCCAGCCCATGAAGGCCTGCTTGTTCGAATAGATGGCCAGGACGGTCGCGTCCGTGTTGGCAAACGTGACGCCGCTGTCCAGGCAGATGCCGTCGGGACGGGCCTTGAGCGCGCTGACGATGTCCCTCAGGGCAATGTCCCGGGTCAGCCAGAAGGTGCCGTCGAGCATGCCGATGCTTTCCTTGGGGGTTTCGACGTAATAGCGCCAGTAGTCGTAGACCTGGATGCAGGGCAGGAGTATGACGACCAGCGAGCCGTAGCGGCAGAGACGGCTGCGCGAGCCCAGGTTCAGGGCACCCAGGCTCAGGATGCCGCCCGCATAGATCCAGCCCCACCATTTCAGGGTGCTGTTGAACCGCTCCCAGGTAGCCCCGTTGATGTCGTGGTTGTAGAACATCTCCGTCGCTGCGAGTAGCACGACCCACAGGCCCACGAAGAACAGGCTGATCCCCCGCCGCTCCCGATTCCAGGGCGCGAGGACCATCAGGCCGACAAGCGGCCAGAAGACGGAGAGCCACTCGACCGGCGTCGCATGGTGGCCGGGGCGGGTCAGCTCGAGCGCCGTGGTGTGAACCGCGGGCTGCTGGAGGAAATTCACAAGGAAGGGATAGGAGAGAGCGGAGGCCGCGCCCGCGCCGAACACACCCGCCATCCAGTGCTCCCTCTCCCCGCAGATCCCGAGGTAGGCGAACCACCCGAGCACGAGGGCCGTCTGCAGCGGGAAAACCCATGTGTTCCCGATCAGGCTGAGGGGGATCGTCGCGGCGAGCAGGGCATTGAGCACCCACCGCTGCCGCGGCGACTTCTCGCCGTCCAGTGAGAAGATCACAAGGAAGGAGAAGGCAAGGAGGACAAATCCCATGAGCGGGGGATGGAACTCCCCCTTCGTGATGATGTAGCTCAGCGGCTCCACCGGCAGCTCGATCGGCCTCGCGCCGGGAGTGTACATCATCGTGTCGAGCGCCTTGCCGATCGCGGTCCTGTAGTGGGGATCCCAGACCATCCCGAGGTAGCGCACCATCTGCAGCGGCTGGATGTAGCTCGTCATCGCGAGATGGATCACGACGGCCAGGCCGCACCCGCCGAGAAGCAGCGCCGCCGTGACCACCCAGCTCCCTGGCCTCCACGCGCAGACGCGGCGGGCCGCCGTGAATACCGAGCAGGTGATCATCCCCGACATCACGCAGTACCCGAGCTGGTAGCAGAGGCCCGGCGCCAGGTTGAACCAACGCCCGAGGAGCGCCGCCGAATAGAACTGGAAGCTGTAGTAGAAGTCGGCCCTGAATGGCGGCATCCACCTGTCGGGCGGGGGCAGCCTCGTGCCCCCGATATAGTCATGGATGAACAGCAGGTCCGGGAAATTCTCCTCGAAGAGGTCGATGTCGGGAAAAGCGTACCTCCAGGCGAGGCAGTAGAACAATCCTACGCCGAACGCGGCCTCGAATCCCCAGTTCTGGCCGATCGTCCCGCGCTCCTTCCAGATCAGCCAGGCGGAGAGCGCCGTGCTGAAGGGAAGGAAGCTCAGGCTCGGGCCCATCCCGTAAAAGTGCTCGAGGAAGAAGAACGACAGGCAGAGCACCAGCAGGCTGCCGATTCGGGACACGGCGTAGTTCCTGACGAGGATGTTGCCGAGCAGTCCGAGCCCGATCAGGTTGGCCCAGATCAGGCCGATGCTGATCAGCAGGAATAGCGGTGTCATTTGGGGATGATCCTGTCTGCCGGCAAGATAGGAGCCTCCGCGCGATTCCAAGGCGCGACCGGTCGGCTGTAAACCTGAAAGCTGCGGGCCCGGGCACTACGACGCACCCGCTATGATCTCGAACGAGCGCAGCCGCGCGGCGTGGTCGTGGATTGAGCCGGTCACCATCAGCTCGTCAATGCCCGTGCGCCGGACGAACGCGTCCATGCCCTTCTTCACTGTCGCCGGCGACCCGACGATCGCCTCGCGAAACGCCTGTTCGACCCCGGCCTTCTCCATGGAGGTCCAAAGGCCGTCCATACTGTCGACGGGAGGGGGAAGCGGTCCCGGCGTGCCGCGCCGGAGCCTGACAAAGCTCTGCTGGAGGGAGGTGAACAGGCGCTGCGCATTCGCGTCGGACTCGGCCC
>Ga0302325_10007529_pt1 | contig 24142 bp, 13 predicted proteins | sample Palsa_T0_2_FD_201948 | JGI IMG/M metagenome (GOLD analysis project Ga0302325, IMG submission 201948) | Peat permafrost microbial communities from Stordalen Mire near Abisko, Sweden - Palsa_T0_2 | ecosystem: Environmental > Terrestrial > Soil > Palsa > Peat permafrost | place: Sweden: Abisko... | reverse complement strand
CTGCACGAGCTGGCTCGCTTGCTGGATACGCAAGCGATCGACGTAGGAACTCAAGGCAGCCGTGACCTGCGCAGATACCGTGACCACTCCCCCGGGCCAGGCCCCCATGAATCCTGGCCGCACATATGGGGCCGACGTCGACAAGGCTCTGACCTGGGAAAACTCGGGGCAAGTGGAGCTACGGAGACTCGAACTCCGGACCTCTTGCATGCCATCAGCAGGCACACCATCCACCACAGTCCATCGTCGCAGGTCACCGTCCCGCAGCGTGCACCCCAGTCCGCCTAAGTCCGGGTCAGTTGCGGTACTTCGGTGCTGTACTCCCCCGCGGCAGCAAGAGCCATGGAACGCTGCGGGACTCCCGCCGTGACCTCCGCCGATCGCCCGCTGTCTGAGGTCATTTTCACGCGATGGATTTTACTCCTCTGCCAAGAGGGAGGCGAGAGATCCATGACGCAACGTTCCCTAAGTTGAATCATCCCGCTGTCTTTTCTGTCTGACGTTTGGATGGTATAGGAGTGGTATGAGCGTTTCGATGTTGGCCACAGTGATAACTGCGGCAGCCGCATGTGGCGGGGCAGCAGCCGCATTGTGGGGCCTGCGGTACGCAAAGGGACTGATTGACACCGCGGTCTCAGACCGTCAAGTAGATCGCGTGCTTGCATTGCACCATGATTGGACGACGGGCGAAGTCGGCGATGCGCGGGTACGATTTTCAGAGCTAATGTATAGAGCAGGAGAAGAGGCATTTGGTCCGAGGAAGTGCTGGCGCCCTGACTGGGAGTCTCTAATACCTCCAAATCCAGCAGTCCCGAAAGATGTACGTACTGCAAGATTCCTTGGCTATTATCCTGAGGACATGCTCAGTGGCAGAGGTAACCGTCCGATTCATGATCTCCGTCAGGTGCTCTGGTGTTTCGACAGGATGAATGAGGCCAGAAAGAGAGCTTCGTCCCTTGATGAGGACTTGCTTATTTCCCTCATGGGGCATTCTGTTGTTTGGTGGAATTTGCTCTGCGGGCGACTGGAGACGCTAGCTGGGGGGCACGTCTACTCTCTTATGCAGTTGGCATCATGGATGGAAGAGATGGGCTGGCGGAAAGATCCACGAAACGAGCACCGTAAGATGCCAGAGAATGATTACCCGGGCGGCGAAGAGAATGTGCCAATTCCCAGGATCTCTACATCCGGCAAGAGCCCAGTGCGCCAAGCTCCACTCAAGACCAGGCGGAGGCAAACGCCCAGATGATAGGCTCTGCGGGCCAGGACCGAACTAATTGCTTGCATGACCAAGTAGCCCAGGTAATACATTCAGGTGACGCGGTTGCTTTCGAAAGGCCCGCAATCCTCCCCGTTGCTGAACGCAATCTAGCCGCGACGAGCGCGGCCGTCTGCTTGGCTCGGGTGATGATTGGAGGTATCAGGTCGACTGCAGCCAGTCAGCCGCTTGGGCAACTGACGTGAACGCGACCGGTTCATGGCCCGCAGCGGCGCTCGCTTCTCCGCATGCCACCCGGACGCTCCGCAGGCCCGCCGCCCCGATGACGGAGAGCAATGCCGCGGCAGGCTGCTGCGCGCCGTTCTCCGCCGCCGTGAAGCCGTCCTGGAAAACCGCTTCGGCGAGCTCAGTCAGAGCACGCCACTGTTGCGGGGGTGGCGTGACCCGGAAGTAGTGGACACCCGCCGCAGCGACGACGTGGCTCATCTTGACCTGATCCGGAGCCGGCCCGTACAGGTAGACGGTGGGCCCAGAGGGAAGCCAGTTACCGTCGGCATCCACAAGCATGAACGCCGCACACGGACCGGTTCCGAGCCTTGTCAGCACCTCGGCCGCGTCGCCCGTGATGGTTCCATCAGGCTCGCCGAGTTCACGGATCACCAGGGATCGCCGGCCGCGCAGTATAGCGAAGGCCAAGTCGGCCACGTCGCTTTCGTCAACGGTAGGCAGGGGCGTGCGCCAAGCCCCGTTGGCGTGGACCGCAACGGCCGCCGCCTCGTCGTCAGTGAGCGCGAGGCTATTCACGTTTGCCATCAGAAGATCCCTGAAAGGTTACTGACCATCTCACCGGGGAGTTCCTTGAAGGTCGGAACGTAATCGTTCCTGAAGACGCCCGGGTCGAATGGGTTGGGGATATCGCTCCAGTTGACCTGGCGTCCCAGGTCGTAGTCCTTCTGGGCTAGGCTGATGTCGACCCCTGCGAGGTACGCAACCGGGTTCTTCGAAGTCTTCAGGAACGAGGCGGTCGCATCGACCATCTGGCCGCCGGCGGCAGCGTAGTGGTGCTGCGCTGCATCGGCGGCGCCCTTCCCGAGGTTCAGCGTGCCAGACGCCAGGCCCAGGCCCGTCCCGGCGTTGGCAAGGAAGTCATGCGCGGGCATTTTCTCAAGCAGGTCACTGGCTGCCTGCGCGTGCGGGTTGTCGTTCAGCCAGTGCAGGAACGGCGACTGCTTGTACTTGAGAAAAGAATTGTCGTCAGAGAGCTGGAGTACCCGCGTCCACGTCTTGTCGTAGCGGCCGACGACGTTGGTATTACTCACGAGTCCCAGGGGGCCGTCCACAAGGGAATAGTCATCATCGCCCTTCTCCATGGCTCCCCAGGCGGAGCGGGCACCGCCGAGTAGCGCGGTGAGGGTGAGGCCGGAGATGGCGGCACGGATGCCGAATCCAGAAGCCGCTCCCCCGCCGGGATTGGTGTCACTGGCCTGGATCTGCTGCTGGATGTTCGCGGTGAGATGCGCGTGCATGTCGGTCAGCGCATGTGCCGCGCCGCTGATCGCGCCCCGGTAATGCGTTGACCATTGCTGCTGGAAGGCAGCCGACGCTGGCCCGCGCCAGTGATAGCTGAGTTCGGCGCTGAGCGTGCCGATCCCAGCGGTGATGTGGATCAGCGACTGGGCGTACCCGTCCAGTTGCTGTGCAAGGCGCTGAGCCTGCTCGACGTCCATGCCTTCCAGCGGCATCGTTCGCTCCTTGTCATCCTGGTCCCGGGGCTGCGGGTAGCCCCGGGAACCGTCGGCCGCCGGGCCTAGGCGAGGTTATTTGACGTCTGCTCCTGCTGCTGCAGGTTAGCCAGCGTGTGGTGGCAGATTTCCTGGATGCCGGTGAGGGCGTTCTGCAGCTGGGCCTGGTGGGTTGGCCACTGAGCGGCGAACTGCTGAGCATCTGGCCCTTTCCACGCGCCCTCAAGGTGACTCACTAGGCTGGGCATCGACGTCACGATGCTCTGCAATTGCTGACACAGGCCGTTCATCTGGCTGTAGACGGTGCTGACCTGGTCGACGTCCATTCCTTCGAATGCCATAGCCTAAACTCCCCTTTTCGGTTGCGACGGCGCTTTCTTTTACCGTCTTGATGGCGGTTACGGGCTGGTGCGGGCCGTTGCTTGCGTTAGACACTTTAAGGATGGCGGTGCGGGTTGACAATGGGGAGTACTCCCCGGTGGCGAGAGCCCGGCCGCCCGACTCATTCGGGGACTGCTATCTGCGCGAGCGTGACGCGGCCGTTCTCAATGAGCAGGCCGCGCCCGAGAGGGAACTCGCTGCGCCTCGACTTCGGGAACTCCGTCTTGTACACCAGCAACCCATCAACCTGCTCTGGCTGCAGGGCCAGCCCGCTGCGCATGTTTTTCGCGGCGTTCAGCAACGGCCAGCTCTGACTCATGGCAGAGGTCTCGGCTTCGGCGATGACAAGGTGCCCATTTCCGGCCAGTGTCTTGATCAATGAGGTCAGCGGCATGTCAGCGGGGCCGCCAAGGAAGTCGGCAACGCCCTCGATGACGACGGCGAGCTGGTGGCTCGCATCGCCGTCACGGACGGCATGCTCGAGCTTGGCAGCGGCCTCGGCGATTTCGTCAGGGTTCGTGCTGACCTGCTGCCAGGCCCCGAACGCGATCAGCGGCGAGCGCTTGCTGCCGAAGAAGATCGGCGCGGTGGCAGGGCTGGTACGAGCGAGCGCGGTGACCACAGTGGCGACGGCGGTGGTGCGGCCGCTGCCGGGAGGGCCGGAAATGAGGAAGACGCCTTCGGGGCGGAACCCGACGGCGCTGAGATTGTTGTCGGCCATCCCGATCGTCGGCCGTCCGTCGGCGGTGGCGGGCAGGTCGCTGAGGCGGACCAGCGGCGGGAGCTGCTTGATGGTTGGCGCGGCAGGGATCTCCTGTCGGCGCATGGTCGCAGCGAGGCGGGTAATGGCGTGCGACTGGGCGATGATATCGGCCGAGCCGCCGAGGACGGCCACCTGGAGTTCCGCACGTGACATGACTGCCCGGCCGGGCGGGGAATCGGGGGTGAGAATGCCCTGGCCGACCCCCGCGATCGCGTACTCGTTGTCGTCGGCGAGCCTCAGCGTAAGCCTGCGCGGGATCGCCGAGCTCAGTCGCGATGGCAGCGCCCCCGGCCGCTCAGCGGTGAGGATCACGTGTATCCCGGCGGGCCGGCCATCGGCAGCAAGCGCGGTGAACGCGTCGAACCATTTGCCGCCGTCGAGCGATTCGTACTGCTGGCGGAAGGCGGAGAAGCCGTCGAGCAGGAGCAGGATGCGTGGCTCATGCGGCCGGCCGGCGATGCGCCGGTATTCGGTGACGGTTCCTGCCCTGACGGCAGCGTAGCGGCGGGCGCGTTCGTCCAAGGTGGCGATGAGGGTCCGCAGCAGCCGGTTCACTCGGTCGCGTTCGTCGCCGGGGATGATGCTGCCCACGTGCGGCAGTTCGGCAAGCATCCCAAGGCCATGGGAGCTGAAGTCGAGGCCGTATACCTGGCAGGGTCCGCCCCGTGCCGTGAGCGCGGCGGCGACTGCGAATGACCGCAGGGCCGTGCTCTTGCCCGAGCCGCCGGTACCGAAGATAGCAACGTTCCCGTCACGGTCGGGGTAGAAGATGGCTGTCGCCTGTCGCTGATGCTCAGGCTGGTCGACGACAGCGAAGACGAGCTGGTCGTCGCGGCGGTTGGTGGGAAGCTTGCTCAGGTCGTAGGCGGCTGCCAGCTCATCCAGCCAGGGGCGCCGTGGCGGTGGCAGCTCGGCGACGGCGTTGGCGCGGCGGATGGTGTCGGTGATCCGTGCGCTATCGGTGGGACCGGGGTCGGCATCGGCCGTCGTGGCGGCCGGGTCTGGCGAGCGCCAGACCCGGCCCTCGCCGACGACGAGTTCTTCGATCGACACATCAGGGCGGCGATGACCGGAGGTGGTCCATCCCCCGACGTAGGCCGCCTGGAACGGCACCAGCCTGCCGGGGCCCGTCCTCGATACGTCACGGCCCGGCAGCTCCGGGTCGATGTGAACCGCTTCCGGCGAGCCGAGGACGTCGACGCTTTCCGGCTCGTCGGCCATCCGCAGCGCGAGCCTGAGATTGGTGTTGGCCCGGAGGTTGTCCTTGATGACGCCGGCCGGCCGCTGAGTGGCGAGCACGAGGTGAAGTCCGAGGGACCGGCCTCGCTGGGCGACGTTGACGACCCCGCTGACGAAATCGGGAACCTCCTGGACGAGGGCAGCGAACTCGTCAACGACGATCACCAGGCTGGGCGGGGTGTCGGGGTCGCCGGTCTTCTCCAGCTCGTGCAGGTCCTTGACCTTCTTCCGGCTGAACAGGTGCTCGCGGTAGGTGAGTTCCGCGCCGAGCGAGACCAGTGCGCGCTTGACGAGGTGGGGATTGAGGTCGGTGACCAGGCCGACCGTGTGCGGCAGCTTGACGCAGTCGCTGAACGCGGAGCCGCCCTTGTAGTCGACCAGTAGGAAGTTGACGTGCTGCGGGCTGTGCGCGGCGGCCATGGCGAGAATCCAGGTTTGCAGCAGCTCGCTCTTTCCGGCGCCGGTGGTGCCGCCTAGCAGCGCGTGCGGCCCGTGCAGCCGCAGATCGAGCGCGTGCAGCTCGCCCGCTGCCTGTCCGACGATCGCGCGCAGTGTGCCGGGACGGCGCCGCCCTGCAGGTGGCGCTGCCGGGCCGGTGAGAATGGAACGGCTTTCCTGCCAGCGTTCGATGACAGCGGCCGGGTCGTCGGCGAGCCGCGGGTCGTGCAGCTCGAGCCAGGACACGGCACGAGGCAGGTCACTATCATCGGCGAGGACCGCGCCGGCGTCGATCAGCGGGGACATTGTCCGGCTGAAGGACAGGGCGGTGGCGCGGTCGACGGTATCGGCACCGATGCTGCCCGTGGAGGTCCCGGTGAGGATGTCGCCGATGGTCGCGGCCCGGTTGCCTTGGACGTTGATGTACGCCGTGCAGGCGGCTGGCAGATCCTCGGCGCGGGGCGCCAGCCAGATGCAGTGGATGCCGGCCGCTGGCCCGGTCCTGCTGAGCTCGACGAGACGCGCCCGGTCGGCGGTGGTGGTGCTGCTGTCGACCAGGACAAGGACCGAGGCGGGACTGGTGCGGCCGCCCGGCTGAGGACCGTCATGGGCGCGGGCGATGTCTTCGAGCTGACCAAGCAGGGCGGACGATTCGGCGCCCGTGACGAGATGCGGGCCGTTCAGCGGACTGTGTGCGGAGGAGACATGGGGCAGCCACTTGAGCCACTCCCAGTCGCGACCCGAGCGTGGCCCGCAGAAGGCCGCGAGAACGACCTCTGCGGGCGAGTGCAGGACGGTGAGCTGGCAGATGATCGCGCGGGCAACGTCCGGCGCAGTGGCGAGGTCTCCGGCGATACCGATGCAGCCCTGGGTAGTGAGCGAGAGGGTGGCCGGGACGTCGTCGATGCTCTGGTATCTGGTGATGAGTTCGTCCAGCGCTGCCCGGGCTGCCGGGACCGCGCGCCGGTCCCGCGGGCGGTCGAAGGACAGCCTTGATGCGAGCGTCGCGGCGCCCACGCGGATGTCGAGGAACCGCGGCGCACCCGGCCGGCGGCTCCACAGCAGCGGGGACTGCTGAGTTGCGGCGGCCAGGCAAGCTACCGTCGCCGGGTGCTCGGCATTACGGGCATGCCACTCATCTGCGTGGGCCGCGCGCGCGGCGTCGCCGAGGGCCCTGAGTCCCTGCTGCAACTCGGCCATCGAGCCGCGGTCACCGCGGGCGGCGGCCCAGCGGCCCTCGAGCAGGTTGGCCAGCATCATCATCGGGCTCAGCGCCACGAACACCAGTGAGGCGGCGTCCCGGGTCACCGCGTAGAGAACGCCGCCCAGCGCGAACGGGGCCAGCATGGACAGGACCGGGAAGCGTTGGTGGTGCTGGATCTCCGGAAGCTCCGGGCATGCCAGCGTCTCGCCGGCGTAGTTGGCGGTGACGACGGGCGACCGGTTGAACGCGGACGTGGCCGGGTGTGCCGTTCCTGCGGCCTGCGCGGTGAACTCGATCCCGAGGACGGTGTCGCCCACTCGCAGCTGTTCCCCGGCGTGCCAGGATCTGCGCGCAACCTGCTCCTCGTCGAGGAGCAGCCCGTTGGCAGAGCCCAGGTCAAGGATCTCAGCAGAGCCTGGGGCCAGGAAGATCCGAAGATGGCGGCGAGATACCAGCGTGTCCGACAACCGCAGGTCGCAGTCGGCGGAACGGCCGACCGTGTGGTTGCCCGCGGCAAGCGGCAGCCGCTGCCCGCGGTCAGGACCGTCCATGACGGTGATCACCGCGACGGGACGGGCGGCTCGATGCGGGTAGCGGGTGCTGGCTGGGCTGATGGCGATGTGCGCACCTGACTTGATGCCGCTGTCGGTCAGGGCGAGCCCCGGGTCGAGGGTGGTGCGGTCGGCCCCGATCACGGTCAGCGTGCTGCCGCCGTCCGTCGGCGCCGCGCGCGCCGGGTCCCGGGTGGCGAGGGCGTCAGCCACGTCGCCGACGGTCGCGTCGGCATCTGCGGTGAGCACAAGGTCGATGTCGCCCGGGGAACGTTCCAGAATGACCTTGATCTTCATCGGCGAAGGCCAGGAATGTGCTGGCGCGGACGGGTCAACGCTGGCCGCCCGGCGCCGCGGCCCGGGTGCCGCGGCGCGAACCAGTCAGCACGGGATGCCCAGAGGCTCGCCGGGTTCACCGCGACCCAGCCGCGGCGCCAGCGCGCAAGGTTGGCGGTGGTGCCCCGGCGGGCCTCTTCGACCAGGCTCCAGATGTGGGCCACGGTCGCCTCGTCGGGATCTTCACGGCCGAAGACAGCGGCGTCGGTCGCCACGGCGACGGAAGTGACGCGGGCCAGCCCGTGCTGCTCGGCGTGCGCGGCATGCTCGCGCCGGGTGGCGTACGCAACCGGGGCGATGCCGAGGTCACGGCCAAGGTCGAGCAACTCCCGCCAGGCGCCTGTGGCCCTGCCCGCGGTGGGGCCGCGGCGGCGGCGGCGACGGCGACGGAGCCTCTTCGCCCCGGTGAGCGCTGCCGCGATCGTGACCACAACCAGTAGCGGGAGGCCCACGTCCTGGAGGAGCGCAATGACGATGGCGGGAATGCGGAACAGGCTGTGGCCCGGCTGGGCGGGCGCGTTATGCGAGGCGGCGTTGTTATCGTTGTTCGACGTGGCTGGGGCGGGGTCGCTCACCGGCGGCGGGACGTACTTGGCCGGAGCCGGGCGCCGTATGGTCTGCGGCTGCGGCGTGGCCTGCCCGGTGCCGACGAACTGGCTGGCGGGCAGGGTCACCCAGCCGTACTGGGCCAGGTGCAGCTCGACGTCGGCGTGAACGTCCCGGCCGTAGATTATGCCGCCTGGCCCGACCGTGCCGTCGAGGGCGACACCGGCGGGAACGCCGACGGCGTCCGCAAGCAGCGCCATCGTGGCGGCGTACTGCTCGTCGTCACCGATGATCTGGGGGGACTGCAGGAATGTGGTGAGCCGTCCCGCGCTGTGGCCCGCGAGAACATCGGACTGGCCGGCGCCACCGTCGCTGTACCGGCCGTAGCGCCTGAGGTAGGCCGCGAGCAGGAGAACCTTCTGCATCGGCGAGCCCGCGCTTGCGGCGTGCGCGTTGGCAAAGGCCTGGATCGCCGCGGGAATCACGGTGGCGGTGTCCGGCGCCCCATAGGGGGTCGCGTTCGACAGTTGCGCAGCGGTTGGGGTGGCCGCGCGGGCCGCGGTGACGGAGTAGCGGAGCCCGGCGGGCAGCCCGCCGGGCACGAGACCGGTGGCAGTGGCGACGTTGAACCACAACGCGCTTGCCACGGCGTGTCCTGCGGAACCGGAGAAGGTGAACCCGGTGGTGCCGGCCAGATCGGGCAGCCATGGCAGCTGGTAGGCGCTGTCGATGGTGATGGTCGCCGTGTGGGTGCGGCCGGTGGCGCCGGGCAGGGTGCTGCCGATGCGCTGGAAACCAGCAAACGAGGAGGCGCCAGCGGCCGAGTTGGCGACGCCCCAGACAAGACCGTTGTAGGTGTCCATGGACGCGATGCGCACGCGGGCGCCGGCCGGCAGTCCCGTTGTTGTCAGAAGCTGTTTGCCGTAGAGGCCGACGCTGTGCAAGGCGTTCTTGGTGAAATCGCGGAACCCGGCGAGCGGGCTGGGATATGCGTCCACATTGAACGGGGGCACCGCGTGCAGGACAACGCGCTGATGAGTGTGCGCGCCCGGCAGGCGGGGGCCGATGACGGTGGCGCCCGCGACGGCGACGGCGAGAACTGCCAGGGCAGCGCCGAGGCGCTGCCAGGGCCGCTGCCGTCCGACGGTGAGGAGCTGGCCGCCGCCACGCTGGTGGCGCATCGCCGCCCAGGCCAGAGCCAGGCCGGCGAATGCGGCGCCTTGCAGGACCGCCGCCGTAGCGTAGTCGGCCCCGAACAGGATGCTGAGGGCGACGACGGCGGCAGGTGCGGCCGCCGGGAGCAGGACCCGCGAGGTGCGGCGGGCCAGGGCGTGGCCCGCCGCGCCAGCGGCAAGGCCGAGCAGGAAGGGCAGCACCAGCAGGTGCGCGGCCGTGCCGACGGGACGGGCGGTGGTCAGCAGCTGCTTCCATCCGTGGATGGAAGCGCTGATGACGGCGTGCGTCGTAGCCAGGGTCGGGATCCGGTTCGCGGCTCCGGATTGGGTGACGGCACCGGCGAGGAGCAGGAACGCGAGCACGTTGACGGCAATGATTGCGAGCAGCGGAAGCCTGACGTGGTAGCCGATATGGCTGAACGCCACGCCGAGGAGGGCGCCGATGGCGCCGGCCACGAGGTAGTCGTGGCCGCCGTAAGCGGTACGGAATCCCACGATGCCGATCACGGTCATGACGACCAGCATCAGCGCATCGATCAGCTCAGCCGGGGCAGGCCGCAGTGCGGACGCGAGCCCTGGGGGCCTGGCGGGGATGGCCGCTGCGGTCATGCGTAGGCTGCCGTGTTCATGAGCAGCGGCAGGTCGGCGAGAACGCGCAGGGCGAGGACGGTCATTCCGCCGGACTCGCTGATCCCCGGCGGGGCGTCTGGTTCGACGCGAAGAGCGATCACCCTGACGTCGGGGCCGAAGAAGACGGCGGCGGCCTTGAGCGAGCGGAACGGGATGACGCTGCCGGTGAGGAGCATCAGGACGCTCGTATCGGTAGCCAGGCGCGACGCGCGGCCAGCGAGGCTGGCCAGGTCCTGGCCGTGGTCGGTGAGCTCACCACGGGCGAGTGTGTCGAGGATCCGCCGGGGGTCGGCGTCACGGGTGGCATGGCCAGCGGCGACGACGCAGACATCCTGCCTGTCCCGCGCCGCCCGGACGCCGATCGATCCGGCGGCGCTCATCGCAACCTCGAACTCCTCCGCGCTGGAGTAGCTGGTGGCGGTACCGTCCACGACGAGCGTCAGCCGGCTGCGGCGGGTGTCCTGGAACTGGCGCACCAGCAGCTTGCCGACCTTGGCGGTGCTGCGCCAGTGCACGTAACGGCTGTCATCGCCGGGGACGTAATCGCGCAGCGTATGGAAGGCGAGATCGCTGGTGGACAGGTCATGGGTGGTCTGGCCCTCCAGGTCGCGCTGGAGGCCAGCGCCGAGCCTGTCAAGCGGGATGATCCGCGGGTGGACGAACAGTTCGGCCGCCTTCTGCTCGACGGCGTCCCGGCGCAGCAGCCCGAGCGGATCCGTTCGCACCGCCCGTGGCGGGCCGATGGTGATGACGGCACGGCGCTGGGTGGGGACGACGAGCAGCTCGTCCCAGCTGGCGTTCCTGGCGAGGGAGGGCAGGTGGAAGGTCGCGAGGCCGGCACCGACGGGCACCTCGACGCTGAGCGGGCGCAGCCGCGCCCGGGACCGGTTCGTGGCGACGAGACGGCCGACCGCGGGAGAGCCGACCGTTACCCGGGCCGGTTCGAGCTCAATGCCTACGTCGATCGCGGGGCGGCCGAGGACGAAGCCGACCGCGACGAGTAGCGCGATCGCGCAGCAGGCGGCGACAAGGAACAGCTCCTGCCAGCCAAGGCGGAGCCCGAGCAGCCAGGCGCAGGCGGCCACCACGGCGGCGGCACGGCCAACGGGGGTCGTGGCCTGCCAGGCAGGGCTGGCCGCGGACAGCAGAGGGGCCAGGCGGGATCTCAGCGCGGGCGCGGCAGTCGCGAGGCGCGACGGGATCGGTGTATGCCAGCGTGGGCGGCGCGACGAGGCCATGGCTACGCAGCACGCTCTGTGGGGGGTCGTACCTGGCTGAGAAGCTGGCCGATGACGTCGTCGACCGTGATCCCGGAGAACTCCGCCTCGGCGTCCAGCAGCAGCCGATGACCGAGGATGGGCTGCGCGAGTTCCTTGATGTCATCCGGCAGGACATAGCCACGACCGTCCGCAGCGGCCCACGTCTTGGCGGTACGGACAAAGGCGAGGCAGCCGCGAACGCTGAGCCCGAGCTTGACGTGGCGCATCCGGCGGGACTCGTGAGCGAGCTGGCTGACATAGCTGAGAACGGCCGGATCCACGTGCACCCCGTCGGCCAGCTTCGCCATCTGCGCGACCGCGCTGGCGGTGATGACAGGCCCGACGGCCGCCGCGCGGTCACGATTCGCCGCGTCGGCAAGAAGGGCAACGGTGGAGTCGTGGTCGGGGTAGCCGAGGCCGGTCTTCATAAGAAACCGGTCGAGCTGTGCCTCGGGCAGCCGGTAAGTGCCGGCCTGTTCAATGGGATTCTGGGTGGCGATGACCATGAACGGCTCGCCGACGGGATGCGCGGTCCCGTCGACGGTCACACGGCCTTCCTCCATGACTTCGAGCAGTGCCGACTGGGTCTTCGGCGACGCGCGGTTGATCTCATCTGCGAGCACGATGGTCGCGAAAATCGGGCCATCGTGAAACTCGAAAGTGCTCGTGCGCTGGTCGTAGATATTGACGCCGGTGACGTCACTGGGCAGCAGGTCCGGCGTGAACTGGATCCGGCTGTGCGTGCCCTTGACAGTGTTGGCGATCGCCTTCGCCAGCGACGTCTTTCCGGTGCCCGGATAGTCCTCCAGCAGCAGGTGGCCTTCCGAGAGCAGGCAGGTGAGCGCGAGCCGGACGGTGTGCTGCTTGCCGACGACCGCCTGTTCCACGTTGCCCACCAGCGAGCTGAAGGCGCGCGCGAACCAGTCGGACTGCTCGGCGGTCACGGCTCCGGCTGCAGTGGTCATCTGTCCCACCCCTTGCTGGCTTATGGCGAATAGGTGCCGTTAACGTTGGCTTGCAGGTGCCCACTGCCCCAGTAGCCATAGTCGCATTGTGACTGCCACGACGCGTCGCCGCTTCCGTTGCTACGCACGACATCATCCTCCGGCCAATCTATGTCTGTGGTCACCCCGGCCGCCGCAGGCCAGAACTGTCCACCGTTGTCGCGGCAGTAGTAATTCAGGACGGTGTTGGGTGCCGCGTTGCTGACCGTGATGTCGACGTCGTAGCAGGGCGGCGTCCCTTGGCAGCCGGGTACCGACCGGGGGGGGCCCTGGCTGACTTGTACGGTCATAGGAGCGGCCGCAGTGGTGGCGGAGGCGCTGGCCGTGGCGCTCTGCTGGCCCGCGGTATCGACGGCGTAGGCGGTAATGGTGTGCGTCTGGCTGTAGCCGTAGGACTTGCTGGTGGTGCCTGCGCCGGTGTCGATGCAGGAGCCGCCGTCGAAGCAGACATGGTAGCTGCTGACGTCTCGGCCGTTGCCGCCGCCGCCGCCCCAGCTGTAGTTGATCGACGTGCCGCTTGCCACCGCGCTCACGGTTGGCTGGCCGGGCGGGCCGTAAGGATCCACCTGATTTGACGGGCCGGCCCAGGGCCCGCACAGGCCGGCATCGTTGCAGGCGCGGACGTAGACGACATAGCTCGTGCCGTTGGTCAGCCCGGTGATGGATTCATCGGCACTGCTGCCCGGGGCTGGGGGGGAGCCCCACTGGCCGCTGAGCGCAGGCTCATCGAGCCCGTACTCCAGGGAGCTTAGCTGCGCCGAGTTGGGCTGCGGCACGGTGAAGTCAACGTGGATGGCACCGTCGTAGCCGGCGGCCGAGCCGCTGTCGTGGTCCGCGGCGCTGAGGTTGGCGGGGGCATCCGGCGGTGCCGCGCCCTGTACCGCGGCGGACTGGGGGCTTTCCGCGGATTCGCCGGCCTGGTTGGTGGCGGTAACCGTGTAGGTGTACCAGTTGCCGTTGTTGGCCACATTGAACGACTGCTCAGCCGTGCCTGCCGGGACGGGGTCGGTGCTGGCAAGCGCTCCCTGGCCTGCGGCGGTCGGCGACTGGTACTCGCGCACGGTGTATCCGGTGATCGGACGGCCGTTGGCGTTGGCGGGCGGCCAGCTGACGGTAACCGCGCGGGTGGCCTGGGGGTCCGGGACGGCGGCTGCGCTGGCCGTGGGTGCTGGCATCGTGACCGGCTTGCCGAACGGGATGTCGGTGACGCCCGAGCTCCATGGCCCGGCACCCCGGATGTTGATCGCATCCACCCGGAAGGTGTACGTGGCCCCGTCGGCGAGCCCGGTGAACGTGGTAGAGATCGCCGATCCGCCGAGGATGCGGATCGATGGTCCGGCCTGCGGCGCGGGGCTGATCTCAGCCAGGTATTTCGTCACGGGGCTGCCGTCCACCACCGCAGGCTGCCAGCTCAGGCCGATCTGGGTGTCGCCCGGGGACGTCTTCAGTCCCGCGACCTGGTCAGGCACCTGGTTGGGCATCGCCTCGGTGTGGCCACTGGGCGCCCCGTCGCCGACGCTATTGTGCGCGGTCACATAAATGTCATAGGTGACGTTGTTCTGCAGGCCCGTGACGGTGCACGGCGACCCTGCGCAGACGTGCGGCGCACCATTGGTGAACACGGTGTAATGGTCGATCGGCGCGCCGTTGGCCGCGGCCGGCGCGAACGATACGGCGATGCTTTCATTCGATGCGGTCGCGGCCGGCTGGCCCGGTGGGCCAGGCCGGCCAAGGATCTGGACAGTGATGACGACGTCGATCCCCCGGTACCCCTGGCCAGGCACGTCGGTCACGGACGCGATGACGGTGATGATCCCATGGGCGGTGTCGGCCGGGGTGATGGCGACCGTGGGCCCGCTGCTGCTCACGGTCGCGCCGGCCGGGTGGGTGACGCTCAGCACCTTGATATGCGGCTGCGCCAGCGGGCTGGAGACGTACTGGGCGAGATCAACCGTGACGCGGCGACCCGCCTGGGCGCCAGTGATAGTGACAGGGCGGCCGGTAGGAAGCGGAGCGGGGATGACGGTGACCCCGACCTCTCCCCCGGTGGTCGCGCCGGCCGGGATGATGCGCAGGCGCCCTGCGGTCCCCGGGCGGACCGCTGCACCGGCGGCAAGGCGCAGCCCAGTGCCGTCGACGACGCTGGCGCTGACCCCGCCCGCGGGCTTGGCCCAGGAAACCGTGTAACGCGGGGCCGGCGCGGTGGCGGTGGTGTCCACCCAGACATCGCAGAGCTGGCCTATGTCAAAGGTCTGCGGGCTGCCGCCTGCATTGACGGGCACGGCGGCCTGCGGGCAGCGCAGCAGCGGTACGTCGGGTCCTACCTGCACCGGGATCGTCACGGTGGCCGTATGGCCGTGCGGGTCCTGCAGGCTGGTGCCGTCATAGACCTGCACCGTGACGGCACCCGGACCGGTGTAGCTACCGATTACGCGGACCACGAAGGCGCCCGACTGGTGCGCGTCGACGCTGATGTCGCCCGGGGGTGAGGCCGCGAGGTGGTCAAGCGTGGTAATCCGCAAGGGTCGGCCATAGGCGTCGGTAAGCACCGAGCCGAGCGGCACCGTGACGGTGCCGCGGGGCTTGACTGCGATGCGGGCGCCGCGCTTGAGCGTGATCGCCGAGGTGGCGGTGCCCGGTACGTCGACGACAGCGGTCGCGGTCAGCCCATCGGGTGCGGTGATCTGGTAGGGGGCCTCGCGGGGCCATTTGGCCACGGGAATCGTCAGCGATGCGCCGTGGATGGTCACGCCGGCGGGGACGGCGGTGATCTTGAGGTCAGCGCGGGAGCCTGCCGGATCGTCATCGTTGCGCAGCACGTTTACCGTCACGGAGCGGGCGCCTGCCCGGGGAGCCGGAGCGACGTCATCGCGGGCGATCGGCAGCAGTTTCGCGCCGACGACGGCGCGCACGACGAGGTGGCCCAGGGACGCGGGAGACGACCCGTCGGTGATGCCATAGCTGATGTCCAGGGGGGCATCGGTGGCGTGCGCGGGTGCGCGCAGGTAGATGAAGGAGCCGATGAGCCTCACCCCGGCGGGCAGGCTGCTGTTGGTCTGGGCAAGCGGAACCACGCTGGCGTGGTCGCCGGGAGCGACGTAGTCGTTCGCAAGCAGGTCGAGGTGCAGGGCGGCACCAGGCGGTGCGTTGACGGTCTCGTCGACGGCGATCGGCGGCTGCGGCAGGCTGGGCGGAAGGATCCCGACCTGCACCTGCGCCGTGCCGGTGGCGCCGTACGGATCAGTGACCTGGTAGGAGAAGGTGTCGGTGCCGACCGAGGTCGGATACGACTGGTAGGCGATCGTGCTGGGCCCGATGCTGACGATGCGGCCGAGGCTGGGGGGTGTCGTGACGGCGGTGACGGCGGTGGAGTCACCGTCCGGATCGATCCCGTCGGTTGGGATGGGGATGTTGACGATATTCCCGGCCGTCTCGCGGGTGGACACGTTCTGCGGAGAAGGCGCCTGGTTCGGGTGCGCCGCGGATGGCGCTGGCTCGATGGTCACCTGCAGATGCCCGGTCGCAGTGGCGCCGCTGACGTCGGTCGCGATGTAGCTGACCGTCGTCTCCTGCTCGGTGCTGACCGACGCCGGGGCGGTGACCCTGACATCGTTACCCTGGTTGCTGGCGAGCAGCCCGTGCATGGCCGGGGCGGCGGTGGGGGCGATCTCATCGAGGCTCAGCGGCAGCCCCGTGGAACTGGTGTCGTTGGCCAGCACCGGCACGGCAGCGCTGTCCCCTGCCCGGATGACTATCGAGTCGTCGCGTACGGTGATCTGGTCGGAACCGGCGGGAACGAACGTCACGCTGACCGTTCCGGTGGCGGTGCGGTAGCCGTCACTGACGGTATAGGTAACGGTCGAGCTGCTATGGGGCCTGGGGTCGTCGGAGCTGATGCGCAGCCAGCGCTGCGCGACGACGGCGACATGGATCGCCGGATCGTTTGATGTGGCACCGACGACGCCGAGAACCCAGCCCTGCGGGTCATAGTCATTGGCGATTACGTCGACGACAGCGGTCTGCTGGCCGTGGATGACGGCGAGATCGGGAACCGCGATGGGAGGCTTAGGGCTGCCGCTGGCGGGGCTGACCTGGACGCGGATGTCCGCGTGTGAGGTAGGGGCAGCGCCGAACGCGGCATGGTAGCCAAGCAGGAATGACCCCGGACGCTGAGCGGTGAAGGTGACGGTGCCGGCGCTGATATCGGTCGTGACGATGGCACCCGAGGGAGCGGCGACAGACCCCGCGAGCGTGAGTTCTGCCTGGGGCGCGGTGGGATCCGCGCCGGGCAGGTCGTTGGCGAGCGGGTACAGGGTCAGCGGCCGGCCAACGACGGCCTCTGCGACGTCAGGCTCTGCGGTGGGCGGCACCAGATGAGTGCTTGAGGCGCCGAGGACGTGGACGGTGAGGGCGGCAGGGGTGGGCGCCGGGGCGATGCCGTCGCTGACGGCATAGTGGATGGTCGCGACGAGACCGGAAGAGACCTGCGGCGCGGTGTAGGACAGGACACCGGCGGCGTTCACGGTGACTGTCCCGGTGGTCGCCGTGAGGTGGGTGCCGTCGACGTAGAGCGGATCGCCATCGAAGTCGCGCCAGCCGCTGATGACCGGGATGGCGATGCTGCCCCCGGAGGCAACCGTGAGGTCCGGCGGCTGATAGTGGAGGCGCAACGCGGGAGGGCGGTTCTGGCCGGGGCTGCGCGGCACGAGCGTCACCTTGGCCTGGGCGGTCCGGCCATGTCCGTCGTCGATCGTGTACACGAAGTGGGCGTCCGTGGACAGGCCGGCCACAGTAGCCAGGACGGTCTGCGCGTCTGGCGCGATCGTGACGGTGACTCCAGGTTGGTCGGGCCGGGTAACCGCGGTCACGGCGAGCAGGTCACCCCGGGGGCCGCTGTCGTTGTCGAGGACGTGGACCACCGTGGTGCGGCCGGGCCGGACGCCCTGGATGTCGGGCCTGGCGATCAACGGAGCGCGGAGCTGGTTGACGCGGACGTTCCGGTGCGGGTTGCGGTGCTTGAGCGGCTGCCTGGGCTGCTGCCAGTCCGGACGCGCGTTGATCACAGTCGTGTCGACCAGCAAGACGCCGCCATTGGTGGTGTCGTTGAGCACGACCTCGCCGCGATTGACCCGGAACACCAGCGACGGGCTGGTTGACGTGAGGGGGAACTCCTGGTGAGTGCTGGCGGCTCGCAGGTCGCCGCTGCAGCTGCGGACGTACTGGCCCTCGGTACCGACGTTCCAGGCCGCATGGATGCACCCGGCGACTTCGACAGGGGCAGCGACATCCCCGCTATGGCCGGTACTGAGGGTTGTGAGCTGCCCGGTGGCCAGGTTAACCGAATACAGCGCCCGGGCCGTGGCGACGGCGACGATGCTGCCGCGCGGAGATGATTGCTGCAGCATCAGGGTGGGCGAGGTGTCATCGCGGGGCAGCTCTACCTGCCGGCCAGTGGCCGGCAGGTAGAGCGTCTTCGTGGCTGCATCGGCGATGACCGGTGTATCCCCGACCGTGGTGATCTGCATTGGGTCGTTGGCCGGCAGCGGAATGCCCGAGATATCAGGCGCGCCGGCATCGCTGGCCGGGAAGCGGCGCAGTTTGCCACCGCCGGCAACATAGACCGTGTTGTCAGCCGCGACGGCCACCGCCGCGTTCGCCGGAAGGCGAGCGGCACGGGGCCTGGCTCCGGCGGCGACCGCGGCGAGGCTTCCGCCTGTCGCCGCCAGAGTGGTGGTGCGCAGGCTGTGGTTGGTGCCGAGCACCGCGAGGGTGCTACCACCGAGGGCGACCTGAGTGGCTGACACGTTCACCCCGGCGCCAGCGAAGGCGGGCTGGAAGACGTTGACTGCGTACAAGCGCCCGGCGGTCCTGTCCCACGCGGCGACGAGTGCGCCGTTCTGCAGGACGTCGATGCTGGAGGCCTCGCTGGGCGGGGTGACCACCCCGTCAAGTTGTGCGATCGGCTTGTTGAAGCGCCCGATCGCGCCCACGGCGTCGTTCGTGACCCAGATGCCGCCGTCGTTGAGGTTGACATGCTGGACCGGGAACCCGTTGGAATTCATGGCAAATGCAGCGAAGGCCACGATGGCAGCACAGAGCACCGTTGGTGTCCCATACCGGCGCGAAGGTAACCTCAGTCGACGCAAAGACATTCCCCCCGCTGCGATGCCGTAGACGGCGTCCCAATAAGATACGGCGCTCCGCCTCCCCGGCGGTATAGGGAGAATGTTAGGGATCTGCGGCCGTGCCGATGGGCAGAACTCCAGAAATTAAGCGCAGCCTTTCGACTGTTTGGTCTGTAATACACATATTTAACCGTTTTGCCGAGGTGGCCTCCGGGGATGGTCGTGGCTTAGCAGATCGGCTAACCAGAGGTCTCACACTGGGGACGGCGCGCTGCGCTCGGAGCCCAGCGGCGACAGCAAGTCCAGGTCGCTGACAGTCACGAGGCAGGCAGCGAGGGCGTACTCGACAAGCCGGGCCCGGCGAGTGGAAGCGAGTCGGGTCGCGTCGCCGTGCAGGCCACGGACACCATGGCGGGTGAACTTGTCGCAGACATTGTCGAGCTTGCGGTTGAACTTGGTGACCGTCCAGCCGAGGCGCGCGGCGGCGTCCGCGTTGCTGGGAATGCGCCCGGCGCCCTGGCGGCCGCGCCGCAGCACCACTTCTGCCAGCGCGACGAGCAGCAGATGCTGATCGGCGGTGAGCGTCCCGGGTCCAAGGGTGGTGGCGCCGGTGACCTGCTGGTCGAGGCTGACGGGCAGAAACGGCGCGTCGTCGAGGCTGACCGTGAACTCATAGGTGGTCGGCCCGGCAGTGAACCAGACGCGGGTACACGGGAATACCAGCGGGAGTGACCCGCCGGGGGCCAGCCAGGCCTGGACCAGCCCCCGGTCGTCGGCGATCGTGGCGGCAAGATGGCGGCCTACGTTGCTGAGCTGCCAGTACCCACTCTGGTAATGGAGCATCAGGAACTGCCGGTGGAGGTAGGCGTTGTCATCGACGGTCAGGTCTCCCTCACGGCCGATGTTGAACGGCTGCGAGGCGATGGCGGTGTACTCCTCGCCACAGAATTCGACGTGGGCGTCGCCGGGGCTAGTCACGGCCAGCACGCCGGCCTGGATGGGTCCGACGCCTGGCTGCCGTCAGCCCGCACGACCTGGACAGTGATGCATACGCTCCGCCAGTGCGGGGCGGCGAGCAGCAGCGCAGGTCTTGTGGTGGTGCCGGCCTTAGGACCGCTACCGCCACTGACACGGTTCCAGCGGAAGATGTCCCCCGCGGCATGGTTGGCGTAGGTCCAGCGGAACCGCAGTTCGTGAGCACCCACGCGGGCGACCGCGACCGCGGGGGTGCCTGGGGCCGTGATGCCGGGGCCGAGCGCGTTTTGCGAATTGGCAGCGGATGACCTGGCACCGGTGGCTTTATGGCCGCCACCGTGGTTGGTGAGGGCGAGGACGATGCTGATCGCCGCGATGACGAGGACACAGCCGGCGGTGATCCCGATCACGCGGACGGACCGGCTTGGGGCAGGCGTTTGCGTGTCCGGTTGGGACGGGGCAAGGGGTGCGGGCATGACGGCCCGTCGCACCGTCGTGGCCGCCTGGGAAGTATCGGTGGGTATCTGGCGCTGCCGCCTGGACGGTACCGCCGGATCGGCCCATGAGCCGGGGCGGACGGCGCTGTGGATGCGGGTTTCAGCCGTGTCGGGGGGGCTGTGGAGCGCCGCCGCACGTCCCGAGGCTCGCGGGCCGTCCGCAGCAGCCGGTGCCATGGGTGGCTGCGGGTCGATGCGGCGGGCTCCACGGACTCGAGTTGCCTCATCGTCGCTGGCCGCATGCCTGTCGGATGCTGGCGGCCCGTCAGTGGCAAGCATGATCTGCGTAAGCGGCAGCCGTTCCTGCTGCTCGACCGCCTGCAGGCCGCGCACGAATTCCAGTGCGGTCGGCGGGCGCGCCGCCGGGTCCTTGGCCATTGCCTGGCGCAGCAGTCGTTCCAGGCTCTCGGGGACGTCGCGGCGCTGGGGCGGCGGCGGCGGGTCGGTCAGGATGCGGCGCATCAGCGTGATGTTGCTGTTGTCGCCGCTGGGATCCTCGAACGGGGAATGGCCCACGAGCAAATGCCACAGCGTGGCCGCGAGCGAGTAGACGTCCGAGCGCTCGTCACCGTCAGTAGTCCCATAGAGGATCTCGGGCGGAGACCAGGGCACAGACATGCCCTCCGGGCCACTTTCCTCGGTGCCCTTCGTGGTGGCGATCCCGAAGTCCGTCAGCGCGGGCGTGCCGAACTGGCCGGTGAGGATGTTGGGGGGCTTGATGTCGCGGTGCAGGATTCCGTTGCGGTGAGCGGTCTCCACAGCGCTGCCGATCTGGATCCCGATGCGCAGGACATCCGCCACGGAAAACTGCTCGCGGCGGGCGCGGACGCTGAGGTTGGGTTGCGGGTAGTACTGCATGACCAGGTACGGGCGGCCATCGTCGGTGAGCGCGGCGTGGAATACCTGGACGATGTTGGGGTGGTCGGCGAGGCCGGCCATGGCGTTCGCTTCGGCGGTGAACTGGCGGCGGGTTGCCTCTGTCAGGCCGGTCATATTGAGGACCTTCACTGCGACCTTGCGCCGGGGCATGTCCTGCTCGTACAGGTAGACCTGGGAGTAACCGCCGGAACCAAGGTGCTGCAGGAATGCGTAACCAGGAAGTGCTGGGGGGATGTCGCTGGCAGCGGAGGAGGCGCTCACGGCGCTGCCTCGTAGCTGAAGTAGATGTCATCGGCCAAGGTGACGACCGTGCCAGGCTGGATCGGGAACGGCTCGCCGGGGCGGAGCCGCTCGGGGTCACGGCCCGGCAGCGCGACGAGGGTCCCGTTGGTGGACTTGAGGTCGGCGACCAGGACATGCCAGCCGTCCAGGCTGACCTGCAGGTGGGTGCGGGAGATTTCGCCGTCCCCGCTGGGCAGCCTGACGATGTGCGGGCGTTCATCGCCGTCGAAGTCCGTGCGGGGATTGCGCCCCATGACCACGCCACGGTCGAGAGTGATGACGTCGCCGGTGGACAGCCGCAGTACACCGAGTACCGGCCGGGGTACGGTCACGGGATCTTGCTGGGGCAATGGCACACCGCACACGCGGCACAGCGAACTGTTTGGCGGGCTCGCATGCGAGCTGGGGCATAGCAGGGCATGGACGCTCGGGCCAATGCGGTCGGCGGATGCGGCCCGGGAAACGAGCTTGACCAGGTCCTCACGCCTGACAGTGGCTCCGGTGTCATTCTCCGGGCCTGCCGCTGAGTCCGGCGGGGCTGCGGGTGGCCAGCCCAGCGGGGCTGCGGGTGGCCAGGCCGGCAGGGCTGCGGGTGGCCGGGCCGGCGGGGCTGGACTGCCGGCGGGTGACACCTCGTCCGGGCCGGACGCCCACGGGACAGCGTCGATCAGCCCGCCAGATGTGAGCAGGTCACCCAGCCTTTCGATGGCGGCCGGACCAGCCGGGCCGCGGCGCGGCTCTGCCTGCGGTACCGGCTCCGCCTGCGGTACCGACTCCGCCTGCGGTACCGACTCCGCCTGCAGTACCGGCGGAGCTTGTGGCTCTTGGATGGCGACCGCCGGAAGCTCCGATGGCTGGCCGTCCTCCTCAGCCGGACGCACAGCGGCGTCTTCGATGGTGCGCGCTTGCGTCGCGCCGAACAGGAAGTCGTAACCGGTTTCCTCAACCGGCCCGGTATCGGCGGCCTCCCGGCCCGCGCCGTCCGGCAGCGCGGAAACGGCATCATCACCTGGGATCCAGTCGTCGGCAGCGAGGTAGGCCAGGGTGGCACCGCCGTCGCTGAGGGGCGCTGCCGCGGCGACCGGCACCAGAACCGACGTTTCCGCGGCCTTGCCACTGGTCTCCGGGGCAGCAGGCTGCGGGGCTGACGCAGCCCCGGGGCGGCGGTTGCTGGCCGACGTCATGGCGATGATCACGCTTTGTGCGAAAAAGACGCCTGCGGACGCCGGAAGCTGCAAATCCGTGCCGCCAGGCGAATCGCCCAGGACGACGCTTGTGACGTTCGAGGCCACTGGGTGTTCTCGCCACGTGACCAGGCCCGTGCCCGCTACGCGTTCAGACGTGCCGTCAGCGATCAGAATGGCGCTGCCGCGGCCCCGGCAGATGAGGTGGCTGCTCCCGTCGCGAGCAGCAAGCAAGGCAAGGTCGGGGACCTCCCGCAAGCCCATGCGAAGCAGGCTTGCCATCAGGGTGTCGAGGTTGGCGTCGTCCTCAATCCGCTGCCAGATCTCCCGGACGGCGGCTGAGTCAGGAGCGGCGTCGATAAGCGCCCAGCAGCGGTCGCCGGCGATGGCGGTCCATTCGCCGGGGACATAGCTGACATCGGTCATGGTCGCCCTGGCAGCTGGTCCCGGGGCATCGTGTCACCCTCGACTGCCCGATCGTCGTCCTCGTCCTGGTCGATGTCGGCGACAATGACGGTGATGTTGTCGCGGCCGCCGGCGTCGTTCGCCGCAGCCACCAGCGTATCGGCAGCGTGCTGCGGTTCACCGGCCTTGAGCAGAGAAAGGATCTGGTCATCGGGCAGTTCACTGAACAGGCCGTCCGAGCACAGGAGGTAGCGGTCACCGGCGATGGCTGGCAGCAGCCAGTGGTCGGGCGTAGGCGGGGGGTCGCTGCCCAGTGCCCGGGTGACGATGTTGCGGCGCGGGTAGGTGCGCGCCTCGTCGCGGGTAAGGTGACCCGCGACTACGAGCTCCTGAGCCTCCGAGTGATCGACAGTGATCTGGTCCAGGCGGCCGTCGGCGAGGCGGTAGACACGCGAGTCGCCGATGTTGAACACCATCATGTGGCCGCCGCCGCTCGTCTCGATCAAGGCGAGGCCAGTGACCGTGGTACCCATGCCGTCGGCCTCACCCCGCTCCACGGTGGCATCCACGATGGCGCGGTTCGCCTCGTAAAGGGTGGCAAGAACGGCGTCCGCGGAAAGCGGGAGCAGGCGCACACAGGACGTGAGCGCGTCGATCGCCAGCGCGCTGGCTACGTCACCTGAGCCGTGCCCGCCCATGCCGTCAGCCACGGCGTACAGCGGTGGCAGGATCAGGTAGCTGTCCTCGTTGACTCGGCGGACGCGGCCGGTAGCGGTGGCCGCGCCATCACAGAAGCGGGTCATGTCGAGCAGGCGGGAACGTCCGCAGCGCGGGCACCAACGAGTACCACAGGTCCCCCCGTTTATGTCTAGGGCTGTGTTCGTCGCAGCATGCCAGAGCGAACCTATGTACCGCGCCCCTTTTGGAAGGTTCTGGAGCCGACACTTGGCTATGCAGTTCGGCGAAACGTCCGCGATTGCGTTGGTCTCCGCGGACGCGGTGCAGGACCCGGAGATGTTGACCTGGAGCGACGCGGTGAAGGAAGCAGCCGGGCTGCCTAGGCAGTGGACTGTCCGTTTTCCAGGTCTGGCGGATGCCTTCCCTATGTGGTATCGGATGGACCATGAAGCACTGGGCCGCGGTACTGGGATTGCTCGCCATCCTGGCCTTCTTACCGGCCTGCAGCAGCAGCGGCATGCCGCCAGCGCGTCCAGGTCCGTTTGCTTCCCAGGCAGACCAGGTTGTGGCCGACCTGGCGGCTGGGAGCTTCGCGGCAGTGGAGGCCAGGTTCGAACCGGCGATGAAAGC
>Ga0302325_10007527_pt1 | contig 24144 bp, 23 predicted proteins | sample Palsa_T0_2_FD_201948 | JGI IMG/M metagenome (GOLD analysis project Ga0302325, IMG submission 201948) | Peat permafrost microbial communities from Stordalen Mire near Abisko, Sweden - Palsa_T0_2 | ecosystem: Environmental > Terrestrial > Soil > Palsa > Peat permafrost | place: Sweden: Abisko... | reverse complement strand
TGCTAATGTCCGGCACGAAAGCAGGTGTGGACAGGTATCACGCGTGGCCGCCGGAGGATATCGAGGCGCATTTTGTGCGCCTCAGCGCTATTGCGAAGGAGCTGACCGAATCCGGCGAGTTTGTGGCTACGCAGGGCCTGGCTGAACCGGGTGAAGCTAAGGTTGTGCGCGGGGAAACAAGCGGCCTGCCGGCTACGGACGGTGTTTTCCCCGAGTCGAAGGAGTTTCTGTTGGGTTACTGGATCGTTGACGTAGCGACTCCAGAGCGCGCTTATGCCATCGCGGCGTGGATTTCGGCGGCGCCTGGGCCTGGAGCAATTGCTACCAACATGCCCATTGAAGTACGGCGGTTTGCCGAGCCCTACTAGGCTACAACCCAGCCTGCACGGCGGCGATGCGCGCCAGCGCGGCCCAATCGAGCTCACCCTCGCCGCGGGCTATGGCAGCCAGGAAGCGATCGCGCAGCACTCCGGCAAGCGGCATGGGCACGGCGGCGGATTCGGCGGCTTCCTGCACCAGGCGCAGATCCTTGAATCCGAGGCGCAGCTTGAAGCCGGCCGGTTCGAATTGTTCTTTGGCAATGGCGGCGCCGTAGCCGCCGTAGACCGGCGAATTGAACAGCGCGTTGTTGACGATGTCGAGGAATTGCCCGGCATCCACACCGGACTTGCGCACCAGCGCGAAGGCTTCGCCCATCGATTCGAGCGCGGCGGCGATCAGGAAGTTGCCGGAAAGCTTGACGGCATTGGCGAGCCACGGCTCGGCGCCGACCACCGACGTGCCGCGCCCCAGCGCATCGAACACCGGACGGCAGCGCTCGACCGATTCCGGCGGACCGGCAGCCACAATCCAGAGCTTGGCAGCGGCCGCGGCCACGGGGCGTCCGAACACCGGCGCCGCTACGTAGATTTGCCCGTGCGCGGCATGTTGTGCAGCGAGGCGCTTCGAGCACGCCACGCTGATGGTGCTCATGCCGATGTGGATGGCGCCGCGAGCCAGAGTCTCGACGAAACCCGCGACCGCGTGCTCCACGGCTTGGTCTTCAGCGAGCATGGTGATGATGGCGTCCACGCCACGGGCGGCATCCGCAGGCGAATCGGCCAGCTCCGCGCCTTCCTGTCGGAGCGGCTCGGCGTGCGCGCGCGTGCGATTGTGTACGGTGACTTGATGGCCAATGCGCAAAAGATTGCGCGCCATGGGCAAGCCCATGTTTCCAGCGCCGATGAATGCGAGTTTCATGGTAATGTCATTTTAACCGATGGAAAAGCCCGGAATCACTATCGACATTCCCGGTTTTGGCCGGCGCCAGGTGCGGATCGCCGTCAGCGATTATACAGGGACGCATTCCTTCGGCGGGGCGATCGAGCCGGGTGTCAAGAACATGTTGAGAGAGTTAGGGACTCTGGTGGATCTCCACATTGTAACTGCCGACTCATTTGGCACAGCGGAGAGTGAGTTAGGCGGGATCGTAACACCGTATCGGCTGCGGACCGGCAAGCACGATACAGAGAAGGCTGAATATGTGAGTCAGTTCGACCTGGAACACGTGGCCGCCTTTGGCAATGGCAACAACGACCGGCTGATGCTGAAAGCAGTGAAGGAAGGGGGCGGACTGGCCATCGCCGTCGATAACGGCGAAGGGTGCGCCATGGATGCGATGCGGAATGCGGATGTGTTTGTGGTGGGCGCGGCGAACGCCATTAATCTGCTGCTCGATCCGTTGCGCCTGAAGGCCACGCTGCGGTTCTGACGCGCGGTTGGCCGGACGGGCGGTATACTCTGGCGCAGGAGGCTTGCGTGGCTCCCATCACTCAGCCAGGCGATCAGCCCGGAACGACGGTTCCGTCCGGAGTTCCTCTGCCTGTCGCGCTGGAGCGCCGCGCCGCAATCGAACGTGTGGAGCGAACCGATCCAGGGACGGTTGGTGACCTAGTTTACGTTTTACGACCGGATGGTCCTTCCGCCCGAACGCCGCCGCGGGAATTTCGCGCGCAATTTGACGCCTTGGTGCTGAGCGACGGTTCGCGGCTGTCTCTTAGCACTTCTCTCTCGGCCGGAACGGCGCATCCGATGCGCTTCGGCAAACCTCTGAAGAAGGGAGAAGCGCGGAAGCTGTTCGCGATGCTTCCTTATCACCGGCAAGCCTGGCAGGCAGCTACGCTTTTAAATGGCGTGTTATAGGAGCCTCCGGGCTGACGCCAGGCAGTACCGAAGCGCGTACCGATCGCACCGCTGTTGCCGAATCCGAGGCGCAAGAAGTGACTGCCCACCTGCTGAGCCCGATCAGTTCGGCGGCCGCACACAGAGGCGAGCCAGTGGAGGCGATGGCCACCCGGCCACTGTTCGCGGCTGATCGTAGCCTTCTGCTTCCGGAAGGAACTCGACGCGGAAGGGAGCGCCCACGCAATAGCCCTGAAACCCGCTTCATTGGGACATCGGGGGCCGGGTAGAGTCGGGGCCGTGGGATTCGGGTTGCTCGGCACGCTGTTGACCTAGATGGGTCCGCGGGCCTTCGCTGCGAGTATCGCCATCACCGGCGCTGCGTTCAGCATTTATTCGAATTTCATCTCGCGCGGAGGGTGAACACGCCGGTCAAAATCAGCCTCAAGGCGCGGGACGGCGATGCCAGCGAAAAGGCAGTGAAATCAGTCTACGTAGCCGCATCCGCCGGTAAGGTGTCCCGCCAGGCTTGCGGACCGGCCTTGCGGCCCTTGAGAAAATCGAGCTCCGCCTGTTTGGGAATGCCGGGCTCGAAGCAGCGGCGGCAGCGGGCTTCGTACATATCGGCGGCGCCCACCACGATCAGGTCCTCGGCACCGCGCAGGCGCTGCGTGTGCTTTCCGGGATTGCCGCAGCGCACGCAGATAGCGAGCGTCTTGGTGATGGATTCGGCCAGCGCCAGCAGGTCCGGGATGGGTACAAACGGGCGGCCCAGGTAATCCGTATCCAAACCTGCCACGATCACCTGCTTGCCGCTGTCGGCCAGCCGCTGCACTACGTTCACCAAGCCCTCACCCATGAAGTTGGCCTCATCCACGCCGATCACTTCCGAGCGCCAATCCACGCGGTCGAGGATTTCGCTCGCGGCGCTCACCACTTCGGACTTCATGCGCAGATCGCCGTGCGACACGATCTCGTCGAGGGCGTATCGCGTGTCGATCAGGGGCTTGAACACCTGCACTCTTTTGCGCGCGATCATGGCGCGGCGCAGACGGCGGATCAACTCTTCGCTCTTGCCAGAGAACATGGGGCCGCAGATCACTTCAACCCATCCGACGTTGCCGCTGACGAATTCCATAAGATTGCTCTAGCATGCCACAGCGCCGATGTACAATGCAGGTTTATGACCAGGTTTACGACAAGGATTTGCCGCGTCCTGCCGCTCGTCGCCATGGCCGCCTTCGGCGCCGAGAAGAAACCGGTCACGATCCAGAACATGCCGGCGCCGCCGCGCATACCGCCGATCACCTGGGCTCCGGACGGGAAGCGTTTCGCGTGGATCGAAGACAGGGCCCTGTACCAGTACGATGTCGGTGCAAAGAAAAAGAAGCAACTGGTGGCGCTGGGCGCGCTGGAGGAAAAGGCGGTGAAGCCGCCGCGACAGGAAGGCGTCGACTGGCAGAACCGGCGCGTCTCCGAGCAGGCCTTCCAGTGGTCGTCCACTGGCCAGGAGATGCTGATCGCAGTGCAAGGCGACCTGTTTCTATTGCACACCGACACGGGCAAATGGGAGCAACTGACGGCCACCGCGGACGTGGAGCGCGATCCGAAGCTCTCGCCCGACGGCCGCTTCGTCTCGTTCCGGCGGGAGCACGATTTGTACAGCCTGGAGATAGCGTCCAGGAAGGTCACGCGGCTGACCACGGACAGTTCCGCCACGCTCTGGAACGGCGAACTGGACTGGGTGTACCCGGAAGAGTTGAACCTGTCGACGGCGCACTGGTGGTCCCCCGATAGCAGCCGGATCGCCTATTTGCAGTTTGACGTCGGCCACGAATCGACATTCCCGCAGGTGGATCTGCTTTCGTGGCGCGCTTTCACCGAGCCCGAGCGTTTTCCGCAGCCGGGCACGCCCAACGCCGATGTACGGTTGGGATTGGTGGCGGTGGAGGGGGGACCGACGCGCTGGATGGACATCGGCGAAACGCGCGACCACCTGCTGGCACGGGTGGATTGGGCGCCAGACAGCCGCGAGGTGGCCTACCAGCGGCTGAATCGCATACAGAACCGTCTGGATCTGGGTTTGGCGGACGCGCGCACGGGCATTTCGCGAGTGCTGCTCACGGAGGAGGATTCGTACTGGGTGAACGTGAACGACGACTTCCGTTTCCTGAGTAAGGGAAAGCAGTTCCTGTGGGGCAGCGAGCGGGACGGCTACCATCACATTTACCTTTGCGCGACGGACGACAAGCGCGTGTTGCAGCTGACCAAGGGCGAATGGGAAGTGACCGAAGTGGCCGGAGTGAACGAAGAAACGCGCGAGGTCTTCTTCGTTTCGAACGAGCCGAATCCGCTGGAGCGCCAGCTCTACCGGGTGCGTCTGGATGGCAAGCAGAAGCAGCGGCTCAGCGGAGGGGTGGGCACGCACACCATCTCGATGAGTCCTACGACCGGGTACTACATGGATACGGCATCCAGCCTGGCCACGCCGCCGCGGCGCACGCTGCATGAAAGCGACGGATCGCAGATCGCGGTGTACAAGGAGGCCACGCCGCCGGATGTGGAGATCCTGCCTGCGGAGATAGTCGAGGTCAAGGCCACGGACGGCGTGCTGCTGTACGCGCGGATGATCAAGCCGGCGGGCTTCTCGCCCGACAAGAAATACCCGGTGATCGTGACGATTTACGGCGGGCCGGGCGTGCAGGCGGTGCGCAACACGTGGGGTGGCGCCGGCTTCGATCAGGTGCTGGCACAGAGGGGATATGTGGTGTGGCAGCTGGACAATCGCGGATCGGCCGGCCGGGGGCACACGTGGGAATCCAAGATCTATCACGAGACGGGCGCGCACGAGCTGAACGACCAACTGGATGGAATCCACTATCTGGCGACGCTGGGATTCGCGGATATGACGCGCGTGGGCATCAGCGGTTGGAGCTATGGCGGGTACATGACGCTTTACGCCTTGGCGAATGCCCCGACGGTTTTCAAGGCCGGTATTGCCGGCGCGCCGGTGACCGATTGGCGCAATTACGATTCCATTTACACAGAACGCTACATGGGCCTGCCCGAGGAGAATGCGGAGGGTTATAAGCGCAGCTCGCCGCAGACTAATGCGGGTGAGATCAAGGCGCGGCTGCTGATCCTGCACAACATCGAGGACGACAACGTGCATTTCCAAAACAGCGTGCAGATGGCGAACGTTCTGGAGCGGGAAGGCAAGCAGTTTCAGATGATCGTGTATCCGCAGAAATCGCACGGGGTGGGCGGCGTATTGCAGAAGCAGATGCAGCAGGCGATGTTGGACTTTTTCGAGAAGGCGTTGTAGGGTGTCGCGCGATCAGCCCGGTTAGGCGCGCGAACGGCGGCGACTTGGGATGATTTAAACGTAATGTCCCAAATGAGCTTTACGGCAGTTATACATGAAGGTGCGCGACGGCTATGTCGCGTTCGTTGAAGAACTGCCTGGCGCGAACACGCAGGGGGATACTCTTGAAGAGGCGCGCCGCGAATCTGGAGGAGTTCGTTACCATGGTCTTGGATGCAAACCGCGAGCTGTGCGAGCAGTCCCTTGAGGGCGCCCAGGTAATCCGGGAAACTCTGATCCTGCCCGCCGCTTGAAACGCACCGATCTCATCCGGGATCTGGAGCAGCATGGCTGCGCGTTTCACCGCCAGGGCGGCAACCACACCATATATGTAAACCGGTATGCGCGGAGATCCTCCGCGGTTCCGCGGCATCGTGAAGTGAATGATTTCCTGGCCCGCAAGATCTGCGACGATCTCCAGATTCCAAAGCCATAACCAGCACCCGTCTGAGCCGAGACCCCGGCGCCAGGTACGTGGTCCCAGTCTCCAAGATCGAACCCCTGCGCCGCTACCATTGAACGTAGGGCACGTACTTCTTGAACTGAAAATTTAGTCGCGCCCGATTTCCGGATGGCGGCGCCGGAGGCACATACAACACGAGGTTCACCCAATGTGGGGACGGCGGGTTCAGCCACATGGCCTTTACAACGAATTCCCACCCGCGGATCGCCTGGCGAAGGCAGTCTTCTTGCGGTTGAGTTAGCTGGCCGTCGGAATCGGTCCACTGCTGGAACTCAGCGCGCCATTTCCGCAGAGGTCGAGGCTCGTCTGGAATGTGCACAATCCGTAGGTCCCGGAGATAGGGTTCCAGCCGATGACCGGAAATCAGGTGTCCGTCGAACAGAGTAATCTTCCGGCCGGTATCGATGATCTGCACGCCATCGTTATCCCGTAGCGACGTCGGAACGCCTTTTGCCTGTATGAACCGGAGTTGTCGATTCTGTCGAACCTTGCGAAGCTCCACTCTGTGGGGTAATGCTAAGCCCATTGTCGCGGTCAGATTATCAATATGATACATGGTCACAAGCTTCAGTTCATGTAAGGGCATGGCCAAGCCTCAGCGGCGGACGTACTTCGTAGCCAGAGACACAAGAAAAGCACTCATCAGCAGCGCTCCGAGCAGAGCTTCCACGCCGCCCATCAATTCGCCAGCACGGCCGGCGGGCGTGAAGTTTCCGTAGCCCAGGGTCGCGAAGGTGACAAAACTCAAAGCCATCCCTCGCCCAAGATCTCCGGAAACAACCGTATGTCCGTCACTAATCCCAACGACTGGGTATGCGATAGCTCCAAAGAAAAAAATTATTAGGAACATCCAAAGGATAACCCGAAGGGGGCGAACCCCGTATCCCCAGAACCACCGGTGAAAGCCCCAGCCTAACGCCTTCCCAATCCGCCGCGAAAACAATGTTGATCCCCAGACACGAAAGCCGCGCGGTACTCGGTCCTCTTCGGTCAGCCGCGGGTCAATGGCGTCGAGATGCAGCGAGGTCATCGCCATAAAATAGAAATGATCGCTGAGCCCGAAGTCGGAGCTGTTTGCACCGGCAGAGCTCAGGCTTCGGAAGACCGCCGCGGCGAGGCGATAATGATGGTTCAGAAACTCGGCCGGAAGCCCCCAATCAACATTTGCGGTCGCGCAATCGCGGAATACGGTCCCGTACAACTCGGCGCAGTCCAGGTGTGCGCCCGAGAGACTTGCTTCTGAGAAGTCCGCGAATTTCAGATCGCTATTTCGCGCCCATGCACCATCAAGGATCGCGCCCTGGAGGTGCGCGCGCCCAAGGAACGATCCATCGAGCTTTGCAGACCTGAGAACCGCCGTCCTCAAATCCGCCCCGGTCAGAACAGCTTGGCGCAGATCGGCGCTATCCAGGTCCGCTCCCGTCATCACGGAGTCCAGAAGCAAGGCGCCCTTAAGGCAAGTGTCGGACAGGCGAGCCTTGGTGAGATCCGCGAAAGGCAGCCTTGCGCCAGAGAGGTCGAGTTCGTGAAGATCGGCATTCGCCAGTCTGGCACCCTCAAGCCAATGATCCGTGGAGGCTACACACTCCTGCAGTTCGGCGCGCGTCTCGTTTGACCAGCATCCAACCGATCCGTAATGCCATCGGCAGAAGCAGCCGTCGACGACGGGTAATCCACACCGATCACGGAGCCTGTTTGAATGCCGGAACTGGTACTCGCAAGGCATGTTCACCCCACGCGGGCGAGGATCCCCCGAATCTGGCCGGAGATCCGCAACGAAGAGATCATAGCGTAACGCAAGGCAGACAGCAGGAGTTCGTCTTGCGCGGGAGGATCAGAGCGGGGGGCCTATGCTCCGTTGCCGGCAGATCTGTCGCGATAGGCGTTTGGTTCAGCGTGATTATCAGGACCTCGGCGCGCATATGGCCGTGTCAATGCGGAGCTGAGAGCTCCGCGCAGGCTGGGAGCCTGCCCGGGAGCCTGCCCCACTCCGCGTTAGAATCCGGATATGGAATATGTCAATTTAGGGAAGGCCGGTTTGAAAGTTTCGCGCCTCTGCCTGGGCGTCATGACCTATGGGTCGAAGCGCTGGCGGGAGTGGGTGCTGGAAGAGGAGGAAGGCCGTCCGTTCATCCGCCGCGCGCTGGAGCTGGGCATCAACTTTTTCGACACCGCCGATATGTATTCGTTGGGCGTCAGCGAAGAGATTCTGGGCCGGGCGCTGAAGGACTTCGGCGGGTCGCGCGACCGCTTTGTGATCGCGACCAAATTATTCAACCCGATGGGCGACGATCCCAACCAGAAGGGGCTTTCGCGCAAGCATGTCCGGCACGCTATCGACGACAGCCTGCGGCGTCTGGGGACCGACTACGTGGACCTCTACCAGATTCACCGCCTGGACTACGAGACCCCTATGGAGGAGACCCTGGAAGCCTTGGACGATGTGGTGAAAGAGGGCAAGGCGCTGTATATCGGAGCCTCTTCGATGTTCGCGTGGCAGTTTGCCAAGATGCTTTACAAGGCCGATGAATTGGGCCTGACGCGCTTCGTCAGCATGCAGAATCACTACAACCTGATCTATCGCGAAGAGGAGCGCGAGATGATTCCGCTGTGCCGGGAAGAGGGGATCGGGGTGATTCCGTGGAGTCCGCTGGCGCGCGGATTTTTGGCCGGCAACCGGCGCAAAGAGGATTTCGGCGAGACGCTTCGGTCGAAGACGGACCAGTACGCGCAAGGGATGTATTACCAGCCCTTGGATTTCGCCGTGGTGGACCGGGTGGGCGAGATTGCCCGTGCGCGGGGCGTGCCCAACGCGCAGGTGGCGCTGGCGTGGATCCTGCAACAGCCCGGAGTGACCGCGCCGATCGTGGGGGCCAGTAAGATGCAGCATCTGGAGGATGCGGTTGCGGCACTGAGCCTGAAGCTCGAGGAGCGGGAGTTGCAGGCGCTGGCGGAGCCATACCAGCCGCATAAGGTGCTGGGGCATTCGTAGGGGCGTATACTGAGTCTATGGCGGTTGCACCGACGATCCCGCGCATCTCGGCTGAAGAATACCTCAATTCCGGCTACCATCCCGAGATGGAGTATGTCGATGGCGTTCTGGTGGAGCGTGCCGTGCCTACCGTTGCACATAGTCTTTTGCAGCTCATCCTTTGTGTATACCTGGATGCATTGCGGACGAAGTTCGAGTTTGAGCCGTTACCCGAGGTCCGCGCGCAAATCATCGAGGGGGCTCGTTATCGCGTCCCCGATGTGATGCTCTGCCCAGTGCCCCTTCCGGCTGGCAAGATTGTGGACACGATCCCTTGGGTCGTTATCGAGATCCTGTCACCCGACGACAGATTGTCCGAACAGCTTGCGCGTTTTCGCGATTATAAACAAATCGGAGTTCTCCATATGGTGCTGCTTGATCCGGAAGAGCTCACCGCATACCGTTTCGAGAATCGCGCTCTCATCGAAGCACCGTTAACCTCGCTCACGTTGCCGACCGGCGACCTTCCGTTCGACACGGAAGATCTGTTCCGGCGACTCGTGGAACGGCGCCACGCTATCATAGAGTAGGTGCCCGGCGTCTACGTTTCGTATCCTTTTTGCGCACAGAAGTGTACTTACTGTAATTTCGCCTCGGGTGTCTTTCCACGCGAGATGGAAGCGCGGTACCTGGACGCGTTGCGCGCCGAAATTGCCCGGCATGCGTGGGAATGGCGACCGGAAACGGTTTACCTGGGCGGTGGCACCCCCAGCGCCATGGAGCCGGGAGCGTTAGCCGCGGTGCTGGCGCTGATTCCGGGGCGGCCCTGGCTTGAAGCGACGCTCGAAACGGCGCCCGGCACCGTGACGCCGGAACGTGCGCGCGCCTGGGCGCGGGCCGGTATCGATCGCGTGAGCCTGGGCGTGCAATCCTTGGTGCAGCCGGAGATCGTGCGCACCGGCCGCAAGCACACCGCCGGAATTGTGGCCACCGAGATGGATCTCCTACGCGCCGCGGGCATCGCCAAAATCAACATCGACCTGATCGCCGGCCTTTCCGGACAGACGGAAGCAAGCTGGGGGGAATCGCTCGATTGGATCGCGCGTCTGGAGCCCGATCACGTTTCCGTCTACATGCTGGAAGTGGATGAGGACAGCCGGCTGGGGCGCGAGATTCTAGCCGGCGGGACGCGTTACGGCGCGGCTGACAGGCCCTCCGGCGACCTCACCGCCGACCTCTACGAGATGGCTGTCGAGCGGCTCGCGGCGCTGGGTCTCGACCGCTACGAGATCTCCAATTTTGCCGTGCCGGGACACGCATCCCGGCACAATATGAAATACTGGTTGCTGGAGCCTTACGCCGGCTTTGGCAGCGACGCCCATTCGTTCGACGGCCGGCTCCGTTGGCAGAATCCCGAATCCTCAATTGAATACCTCGGCGCCTGGAAACCGGTGAGCGTCGAGCGCAATCCGATGGAGGAGCGCTTCTTCGTGGGCCTGCGTCTGACCCAGGGGATGCGCCCGGAGCCGCGCGAATGGGAGCGATTTGGCGAGCCGATCCGCCGCTTCATCGAGCAAGGCCTGCTCGAAACCGATGGCGATGTCCTGCGCTTGACCAGCCGCGGCGTGATGCTATCCAACGAAGTTTTTCAGGAGTTCCTGACATGATCGATCTGCGCAGCGACACTGTCACCAAGCCCACGCCGGAGATGCGCCGGGCGATGCTCGAAGCCGAGGTGGGCGACGATGTTTATGGCGAAGACCCCACCGTAAACCTGCTGGAAAGCCGCGCCGCCGAAATTGCGGGTAAAGAGGCAGCGCTGTTCGTCCCCACGGGCACTATGGGGAATACTATCGCGGTTAAGCTGCATACGCACCATGGCGAGGAAGTGATTTGCGATGTGCGCGCGCATTTGCTCGAATACGAGCTTTCCATGATGGCCTGGTTCTCCGGATGCGTGGGGCGGCCCATTCGGACCGACGACGGCATTATGAGCTGGGGGCAGATTGCGCGCGAAATCCGTCCGCTAGGGCCGCATCGCGCGCGCACGGCCTTGATCGAGATCGAGAATACGAACAATATCGCCGGGGGCACGGTATATCCGCTGGCGCTGGTGTACGAGATTTGCGACAAGGCGCATGAGCGCGGTTTGAAGGTGCATATGGATGGCGCGCGGGTGTTCAATGCCGCCGAGGCACTTGGCAAGCCGGTGCGCGAGGTCGTGGCCAAGGTGGATACGGTGATGTTCTGCCTGTCGAAGGCGCTGGGGGCGCCGGTGGGCTCGATGTTGGCGGGCACGGCAGACGACATTGCGCAGGCGCGGCTCTACCGCAAGCGCCTGGGCGGTGGCATGCGCCAGGCGGGGGTGCTGGCCGCCGCGGGGTTGATCGCGCTGGAACATAGCCCGCGGCACTTGGGCGAGGACCATCGCAACGCCCGCCTGATGGCTAAGGGACTCTTCGGCATTCCCGGAATTGCGATCGATCCGGCCAAGGTGCAGACCAATATCGTGATTTTCGATGTGAGCGGCACGGGGCTGCCGTCGGCGGAGATCAGCTCGCGATTGAAGGAGCGGGGCGTGCTGATCGACCCAATCAATGCCACGGTGATGCGGTTGGTCACGCATTACGACGTGGATAGGGAGGGGTGCGAGATGGCGCTGGCCGCGTTGGCGGAGGTGGCGGCGGGGGTGGGGACGCTGGCTGCTTCGTGAGCTATCTGCCAACAAATGCGTTGCCAACGGTTTTGTTGGCAAGTCTCTGCTTATGTCATCCCAGATTAAGCTGCCGATCGGCGATTTCGCGATCATGGGCATCGCCAAGCTTCGCGATTACTGCCTCAATCCGGCTCACCCACGCGGACGGCATAAGGCTCGCGTCTCCGTGCAGCTCGCGAGGGAAGCGCAACTCCGGGCGACAGCGACGAACACAGAGCGATATACCGTCGATTTCGGACTCGAGTGGGGCGGGCGGCTCGCGATCACTCCTGCCAACGAGGCTGACCAGTTGTTTTGTACATTGAAGGGGGGATTGCAATGGCTGAAATAGAGATGCTATTGGTGGTCGCGCTGCTCGAAGACATCCCTCAAAAAGGGCTGTTGCGGGGACAGGTCGGCACTGTCGTCGAGAGCCTGGCGCCGGGCGTGTACGAGGTTGAATTCAGCGACGATTCCGGCCAAACGTACGCGTCTGTCGCACTCCATTTCGGCCAGTTGATGCGCCACCGGGCTGCCTGAAGCATTAGGACCAGAACACAGGTAGTGGGTCGGTTTGCTTTTGGAGGGCGGGCAATTCTGCCCGCAGCCGGCTAAGCCGCCTAAAACGGCCGCTGCGGCCAAGATTGGCCGCCCTCCAAAAGCAAACTGACCCACTACGAGAACACAGGTTCGGCCATCCACGAATTCTGTACGGATTCGGTCGTGCTCCACTGAACGCCACGGGCGTGTCACAAGTCCGGAACAGGAATGAGATTCCCCGGAGGATCTCCCTACTCGAGCAAAAACCACTGGCGCTCGCTCCCTTCGTGGGCAGGGAGATAGTGCGAAGCAAGTTGATCACTTCGGTCATGCGTTCACGTATTATGCTGACGGTACAACGCGGCGGATCAAAAGAAATACGCTATGCCCGTGCGCGGTGGGCCGCACCGACTATGCTAAACTAACAACGTTATGGCAATTCCGAATGTCAAGCGTTTCCGGCCCTTCTGCCCCGACTGCGGTGAGAGTTTCACTGTCATGGCCGTGCTCCCGAAAGACGCCAATGTGGAGAAGTATCTGGCCGATGTAGTCTCCCGGCACGATCACAAGGCGTACCAGGAGTCGAAGATTTCGCACTTCAAGGTGCGCGTCGGCCAGCAGAAGCAGAAGAAAGCCAAGTAGATTTTCCGTTCAGGTGCGGGCCTGCAAATTCCGCAAGGCCCGCAATCCTTCCTGCGCCACTTCGGGATCCGCATCGTGGCTCAACTTCTCTAACTGGGGCGCATCGCTCTTGTCGCCGCTGCGCGCCATCACGCGCGCCAGGTTGATTTTCTCGTCCCGGGTGCCCTGCAACAGCGGCGTATACAGCGATTTCCGCACACCTGGGTCGCGCGCCAATTCCACCAAGAACGGGTATGCCACGCCGTGATAGGCCGCGCTGTTGAGCGTATCGACCAGGAATTGGAGAGGACTGAATTCGGAGACTTCCGTCTTGCCGAGCATCACCTGCGCAAACGCCATCGAGAGCCGCGGGGATGTCTTGCCTTCATCCTGATAGGCCTTCGCGAGCATGGGCAGGTCGGCGGGATTCTTCAAGCGCGCGTAGCCCTCGGCCGCGGCCGCGCGCATCTTGTCGTCCTTGTCCCCGATATAGCGCGCGTAAATCTCGCGGCTGCTCTCCGCGGGCAGCATGGCGATGGCGGTCAGCGCGGCGCGGCGAACTTTGCTGTCGCGGGTATGGTTGAGAACATCCACCAAGTCGGGCAGGGCCGATTTATTCAGCAGCAGGCCGGTGGTTTCGATGGCGGCGATCTGCACCTTCGGGTCGAGATCGCGCAGCAGGAACGCGATGCTCGAAGCCGCCTCGGGATCGCGGATTTTCTGCAGGGCCACCAGCGACTCGTATATGGTCGCCGTGTCCTTGGAATGCATCGCCTGGACCAGATCGGGTATGGCGGCTTTGCCGCGCAGGATGCCGACAGCACGCGCCGCGTTGGCCCGCGCTTCCACCGTCGCGCCATTACGCGCCAGCGCGCCCAGCGCGGAGATCACATCGGCGCGCGGCGTAATGTAAGGATCGATCACCTGATCGTTGGTATCGGTAAAGTGACCTTTGATGCTGGTCCCCGCGCGGCGCAAGGAAGAGGCGAATCCGGTCTTCAAGTAACCGGGCAGGTAGAAGTTGACCAGGCCATCGGTGGTGCGGATCTGGATTTCGGCGTCGCTATCGCGGGTGGCTTGGATCAACGGATCGAGACTGTATTGCGTGGCGATTTCCGAAATCTGCTTGACCGCTTCCAGGCGGACTTCGAAGTCCGGGTTGGCCAGCAGTGCGGCCAGTTTGGGAATGGCATCGGCGCCGCCCTTCCCCATGTCGCGCACGTCTTTGGGGCGCAATGCGGCGGCATCCTGGGCATGAGCACGGGCCGTCAGACAGAATGAAAGACACAGCAGGAGGAGGGTTGCGCGACGAAAGGCCATGCCTTTAATGTAGCAATCAGCGCACGAACTCGACTTGCACGCGCCGCGGGATGAGACCGGCATCGTGGCCCAGATCGAGCAGTTTCTGCACGGCCGCGGGTATTGTATCGCCGGCGTCCAGGGTGTAGTGATTCACGTACATGCCGATGAACTTCTCCGCCAGGCTGGTCTCCATGTCGCGGGCGAACTGCAAGGCATAGGTGAGCGCCTCATCGCGATTGTCCAGGGCGTATTGGATGCTCTCGCGCATCAGGCGGCAGCACTCGCTCTTGATGTCGTCCGGCAGCGTGCGCAGAAGGACGTTGCCTCCCAGCGGCAGCGGCAAGCCGTATTTGCCCTTCCACCACCGGCCTAGATCGAGCACACGGTGGAACCCCTCCCGATCGTAGGTCAACTGCCCTTCGTGAATGATCAGGCCGGCTTCCACGGAGCGCTCGCGCACGGCGTGCATGATTTTGTCGAAGGGCGTGACCACGGCTTCGAAATCCGGCTGAAACAATTTCAAAGCCAGGTAGGCTGTGGTGAGCTTGCCGGGCACGGCGATGCGCTTGCCGGCTAGTTCGTCCGGTTCGATGGGCCGCGCCGCCACGAGCATGGGGCCGTAGCCGTCGCCGATGCTGGAGCCGCTGGCCATCAGCACATATTTATCGGCTACGTAGGGATATGCGTGATAAGAAATTGCGGAGAGGTCGTACAAGCCGTCGACCGCTTTGCGATTCAGCGATTCGATGTCCTCCAGGATATGCCTAAAGGTCAGCTTTGGGGAACGGACTTTCTTGGTGGCCAGCGCATAGAACATGAATGCGTCGTCGGAATCGGGACTATGGGCGGCGACGATTTCACGGGGAAGAGGTGTCATAGAGAGGAAGAGTACATCTCAGTTTACACGGGATGCGGCGGGGACGGATACTAGAGGAGCGAAAAAAAACGATAAGGGCGGTCGACCAACGGTTCGTAGACCGAAGACCTCGTTGCCAGCCATCCGATTTGCGCAAGAGCGCGACGCACAAAATTCGTGCTAATCCGGCTGTTCGAGAATTCCTCGTACTGCCTGTCTACTGCCCGGGGTAACGACCGCCCCCATTCTGGCCCGGTTCTATTAGCACCTCCTTGCCGGCATCAGCGGAAGCCGGCTACGCGGTGTACTCTCAAATCGGAATCATCACCGGCTGACTCCATACATAGTGTCACTCCAATACTCGCACTTGTCAAGAGGACTGAAGTACCTCGATAATCGAAGGGTGTTCGATCGCTGGCTTTCACGCAAGCCGCAGCCGCTCGCCGGAGCGCCTGCGATCCGCCGCCAGAAGACCTATTCCGGACAAAGCGGTTACGTTTATCAGTATTACTACGAAGGCCACCGGCCTTATAAATGCGACCGCACCAGTGGGACCGAGTATGTGTTCGACGTTTCCGCGGACCGCAAAACATCGCTCGCGGTTTCCGTTCTGGCGAGCGACACGGCGCTGGAGGATTGGGAGGGTCGGCACGGCCGCACGCTGTACGCGAGCGAACGTTATGCCATCGCCAAGATGGCGCTGTTCCAGGCGTTCGACGAGCGTCCCAACCCTGGCGCCATGAGCGCGGACGTGCTTGTGCGCGCGGCCGATGTGGAGGCTATTTTGATCGCGCTGGGGATCGAGTGAGCGATGCCGGGCCTCAGACGCCGGCCGCCCCAAAATTCCGTATTCAGTTTAGCTTCCGATGCGCTGGCCGGCCAAACGGCCGGAGAGAACGCAGGCGCCCAGAAATGTGCCTTCGAGCGATCCTTTGCCGTGAATGCCGCCGCCGCCGAAGCCGGCCGCTTCTCCCACGGCGTACAAGCCCGGAATGGGCTGGCCATCGGCGGCGCGCAGCACCCGGCACTGCAGGTCGGTCTGAATGCCGCCCAGGCTTTTGCGGCTCAAGATGAATTCTCGAATGGCTATCAGCGGGCGCGCCTTGGGATCGAGGATCTTCTGGAACTTGCACGTGCGGACGCGATCGCCGCGATACTGCCGCGCGTTCGCGATCCGGCGCAGTTGGTCGTCGTTGGAGTAGGCCGGGCCGCGGTCGAGCATGTCGTCCCAGGCGCGCACCGTGGCCTCCATCCGCGGGCGATCTAGGCGGAGGCCGTAGAGGCTCTTTTGGTCCATGCGCTCCATCAGCTCGTCGAGACGATCCGCCACCACGATATCGTCCGGACAGTCGCGGATCAGGCGATTCACCAGATCCTTGTTGCCGAACAGCAGACTGGCGGCCAGCCCGATGCGCTTCTTATAGCGGAACGCAGTCATGTAGTCGCAGCCGGAAACCGCCAGTTCCTTAATGGCGATTTTCCAGTTCATCACCTGCCAGGAATATTTGCCGGGTTGCGCGAGAACACTGGCAACCAGATGCCGCGTGTCGGCATAAACGGGCATGGGGCCGGGATGCATGATGCGCTCGCCGCGCGCATTCAACCAGAGGGCCGAGCGCGGCGGCACCAGGCTCAAGCCATCGTGGGGACGGCGTTTGGCTGGGTGATGCACGCCCGCGGCGTAATGCCACTGCAGGTCGAGATGCGTCACGGCGCCGCCCAACTCGGCGACTCCGCCATGCAGCAGGCCGTCGCCGTAACGGTGGGCGCCGTTGAGCAGTTCCGCGGGCGGATCTCCCCAGGGCTTATACCAATTTGCTCGCACGCAACCGAGGTCGCCGCCGCACACGCCGCCGGATGCGATGACCACGTGTTCGGCGGCGATGCAGACCTCGCGGCCGTCATCCATTTTGCGGCAGATGACGCCGGTGGGCCGCCCGCCGGTGGTCTGAATCGCGGAGACTTCGGTATCGAAGAGCAGCTGGAGATTCGGCCGCTGCGGATGCGACTCCAGCGCGGCCAGCAGCCGGTAGACGATTTCGTAACCGGTGCCCCAGACGATGTGCCAGCGAGGCACAGTGTTGCCCGGCGCGTAGAGGCCGCGCTCTGGCCAGTTCACCAGCGGCAGGAACGTAATCCTGTTTCGATCCAGGAATTCAAAGATGTATTCGCCGGAATTCTCGCAATAGAAGCGGCCCCAGGCGCGCGGCCAATCGTCCGCCGGATCGTAGTCCGCCACGCTTTGCCAATCGCGCCAGGCGAGTTCCGGCGAATCGTGGATGCGCAACCGCTTCTGGTGCGGCGTGCCGATCAGATGCACGCCGCCGAAAGATTCTTTGGCCAAGCCGCCGAAATTCTCGCGGCGGTCCTTATCGATCAGCAGGACGCGGCGTCCGCGGGTGAGCAACTCGTGGGCGGCTACGATGCCCGCGAGGCCCCCGCCGGCAATGACAATTTCGGTTTGGTCACTCACTTCGCAAGGCACGGAGAGGATCGCAACTCGCAGCCCGCCGGGCAGGCAGAAACGCGGCAACTGCGCCGACCGCCATCAGCGTCAGAACAACTGCGGCCAGCATCAGGGGATCGTAAACACTGCCCGCAACCCAGCGCGCAAGCAGGCTGTTGGATGCGGCGCTAAGCGCCAGTCCGACAGCTACGCCCCCACCAACTGTCCTGGCCGCCGAGGTAAGGACCAGTTCCATCACGTGGCCTCTCTGCGCGCCCAAGGCCATGCGAATGCCGAACTCCCGGGAACGCAGAGCCGTGGCATAAGACACCACACTGTATAGCCCGATGGCGGCAAGCGTGAGAGCCAGCGCCGCAAACACCAGGAACAAGGACGCTACGAATTGTTCGCGGGCCCAGCCTTCGCTGCGGAGTATATCCTCCGCCGTCCGTACGTTCGTGACGGGCTGCCCGGGGTCGATGGAATGGACCTGTTCGCGAACCGCGTGAACCATCGCCAACGGAGCGGTTTCCGTCCTGATCACAAGGTTCAGGGAATCGCCCATCAGGAGTGTATAGGGCACGTATACGGCCGGTGCGACCGGCTCTCGCAGGCCGCGATCGGGTGTGCCGCCAGCCACGCCAACGACCTCCAGCCAATCGTTACTGCCCTTGGCCGCCAGTATCCACGATGTAAAAGCCGTAAAGCCCGGCAGTCGCACTTTCTGTCCGATGGGATCGCGGCCCGGCCAGAAATGTGCAGCCATTTCCCGGTTAACGACCGCAACCCGGGCGGCGCGGTTGGTTTCGGTTTGGGACCAGGTGCGTCCCTTGAGTATGGGGATATGCAGGGTGGAGAAATACTCCCCGGTGGTTTCCTGCACGTCGACCGTTTGGCCCTTTTCGGGAGTCCGTCCCATGATTTCGAGCGACTGGCGGACGTCTTCCACGGGTGGTATGGGAAACAACGCCAGTGCCGCGGACTGGACGCCTGCGAGTGCCGCGATCCGTTCCTGGATCCGGCGGTAGAATGCCGCGCGCGTTTCGTAGGTTGTGTAGTTGCCGTCGGGCAGCGAGATGCCGGCGGTCAGAACATGGTGCGGATCGTAGCCTAGCTTCGTTTGATACACGCCGAGGAAGCCGCGCGCGGCGCTGCCCGCCGCAGCCAGCAGCAGAATGGTGAGGGCCACTTGAGAGGCCACCAGGGAATCGCGCATTCTCCGGCTGGCGCTGACGGCCGTAGTCCGCTGGCCGGCGGACTGCATCAGTTCATTGAGCCGCGGGGCGGAGAACTGTAACACAGGCGAGATTCCGAACACCACTCCGGTGACCAGGGCGATGGCCGTGCTGAATACCAGTACAGGCACGTTTGGACGAATGATGGCTTCGGGTGGAAAAGTGCCCGCCGGCAATAAATTGACGACGACTTTAAGGCCTTCCAGCGCAAAAGTAACGCCCAACGCCCCACCCGTTAGCGCCAGCAATACGGATTCCGTGAAGAGTTGTCCGGCGAGGCGTCCGCGGCTCGCGCCAATCGCCGCACGCACAGCGAACTCGCGCAGCCGGGCCGTGCCTCGCGCCAGGAACAAGATGGAGACATTCGCACAGCCCACGGCCAATAGCACGGCTACGGCGGCGAATAGAACGAGTAGCGTTCCCTTGAAGGGCATGGCGGCCACGCTCGTCAAGCCGGCAACGTGCACTCGGAAGCCTCGCGGGAAATGATCCGGAGTCTCTCTGGCGAACTGCTCGAGCAACGGCTGCATTTCCTCTTCCGCCCGGCGTTCGCTGACTCCGGTCTTAAGACGGGCATCCACAATGTAAATCCGGTTTGGATCCGACGTCATTTCGAGCGGCTTGTAGACGTCTGCATTACCCCATCGGAATCGCGGCGGGACCACGCCGACGATCGTGTAGTTTTGACGGTCCAGTTGCAGCACCTGCCCGATCGCGTCGCGGCTGGCGCCGTAGCGGCGCTGCCAGAATGGATGGCCCAGGACGACGACACGACCGCCCGCGCGAACGTCGGCAGCCGAAAACTCCCGGCCAAGAATTGGGGGAACTCCGAAGTAGTCGAACGCATCCGTGGACAGATGCGCGGTATGAACGGATTCCGGGAGAGTGTCGCCCGTCGCGGCCATATCCCAGTTGTCCATGGCCACCGCGCCATCCAGCACGTCCAGATTCTTGAAGTCCGCAAACTGCCGGGCGGACAGAAGGAGGAAGTTGCTGCCTCCGGACTGATCGTATACACGAACCCGCACCATGCGATCCGTGCCGCGGTACGGGTAAGGATCGATCAAAGCGCCATAGATCACACTAAATACAGTTGTGGTGGCGCCGATGCCGAGCGCCAACGAGAGAATCGACACTGCCGCGAAGACTGGAGCCCGGCGCAACTGCCGGGCCGCATAACGGAGGTCCAGTGGCAGATTCCGAAGAATAGTCAAATCCCCAGCTCCCGAGAGCGGTTCCTCAAAGACCCGCGGAGACTAATGTCCGGCGCGTGGCGTAGACGATCGTTGTTTGTCGTCTGCGCACTGTGTTCGAACTAGGCAGGCCACCAACAACGATGGCCTGCCCCACAGCTAGCGGACTGCGGCGTGGGCCACGGCTTCGTCGCGCAACGCTTCCATCTTGTCGGTAGCTTCCCAGGTGAAGCTTTCTTCGGTGCGGCCAAAATGGCCGAATGCCGCTGTGGTGCGGTAGATGGGCCGCCGCAGCCGCAGATGATCGATGATGCCGCGCGGCGTGAGCGGGAAATGCGCGCGAATCAGCGTGGTAATCCGGTCTTCCGGAACGATGCCGGTGCCGAAGGTGTTGGCCATCACGGAGACCGGTTCGGCCACGCCGATGGCGTATGCCAGTTGCACTTCGCAACGGCTGGCCAAGCCTGCCGCGACTACGTTCTTCGCGATATAACGAGCCATGTAGCACGCCGAGCGATCCACCTTGGTCGGATCCTTGCCCGAGAATGCGCCGCCGCCGTGGCGGCCCATACCGCCGTAGGTGTCCACGATGATCTTGCGCCCGGTAAGCCCGGTGTCGCCGTGCGGCCCGCCGATCACGAAGCGCCCGGTGGGATTGATGTGATAGCTGGTGCCCGAATCCACCATATCCGGCGGAATGACCGGGTCGATGACGTGTTTCTTCACTTCGGCCCGCAGAGTCTCGATGGAAACCGAGTCGCTGTGCTGCGTGGAGACTACTACCGCGTCGATACGCTTGGGCGCGCCGTCGACATATTCCACGCTCACCTGGCTCTTGCCGTCCGGACGAAGGAAATCCAGAATGCCCGCGCGGCGCGCGTGGGAAAGCTGCCGCACCAGCTTGTGGGCCATCATGATGGGGAGGGGCATCAACTCGTCGGTCTCGTTGCAGGCATAGCCGAACATCATGCCCTGATCGCCCGCGCCGCCCGTATCCACGCCCATGGCGATATCAGGCGACTGCGACTGGATGGCGTTCAGCACGCCGCAAGTATTACTGTCGAAGCCCCACAACGCATCGGTGTATCCGATATGCTCGATGGTGTTCCGCGCCACCCGCGGCACGTCTACATAACAGGTGGTGGTGATTTCCCCCGCCACAATGCAGATGCCGGTGGTGACCAGCACTTCGCAAGCCACGCGGCCTAACGGATCCTGTGCCATGACCGCATCTAGCACTGCGTCCGAAATCTGATCCGCGATCTTGTCCGGATGCCCTTCTGTTACGGATTCCGATGTGAAAATCTGTCGCTGCATGCCCGTCCCGTCCGTTGTGAGAAATCGTAGTTCCTGGTTAGCTGGAGTTAAAGCCGAAATAGAGCTGACGATCCAGTGTAGCGGAGTGCGGAGGTCACGTCAAATTGAGGGAGGAGAGAGCCAGGGGTTGACGAGGGGTATTCCAATGGTGGCGAAGTCCTTTGTGTTGCGCGTGACCAGGGTGAGGCGGCGGGCTTCCGCCGTGGCGGCGAAGAAGGCGTCTATGGAACCGAGGGTCGCGCCGGCCTGGCTCCCGCGAGCCGTGAGGATGCCCCAGGTTTCCGCGATACGCCGATCGACAGGCAGGATGCGTCCCTCAAAACGGGCGGGCAATTCCTCGGCCAGCCACGCGGCTAGCCGGCTGCGGCGGCGGCCATCCGGAAGCAGTTCGATCCCCCGGCGTATCTCGGCGAAAGACACCACGCTCAGGAACGTGCGGTCCTCGTCGGTTTCCGCCAGCCAGGCGATCACGCGCGGATCGGGCCGCGGTTTGACCCATTCCGAGATCACGTTGGTGTCGAGCAGAAAGCTCACAGGTCGATCTCACGGGGTGCATCCTTAGCCTGCTCGATGCGCAGGCCCGAATTGCGCAGCGGAGACGCCGCGAAGAACTCGGCGAGGTTGCCCTTCCGCTTGGTCTTGCGCTCCCACTCTTCGAATGAGACGAGAACCGCGACGTGGCGGCCGTTGCGCGTAATGGTCTGGGGACCCTCCGCCAGGACCCGGTCGATCATTTCGCTCAGGCGGGCCTTGGCGGCTGCCACCGGCCACGCTTCGGGCTGCCGGGCAGGGTCCGCAGGTTTGGGGATAGTCATATTGGTCATATCGATCATATTGGTCACTATGGTCATTATAGACGGGCAGGAAGCGATGTGTCAATGGATTTGTTGCGAAGTGTCAAGCGCCAGTTCCCACGTCTGTCCGAGCAGACCCTTGCCAAAGCTGTCGTGCGGCTTCTCCTCGATCAGGCGGAAGCCAGTCTCTTCGTATATGCGCCGGGCGGCGTGGAGAAAACTGTTCGTCCACAGCGTGATGCTCCGGTAGCCGGCATTCTGTGCGAAGCGCACGCACTCCTTTACCAGATGGCGGCCCAAACCGAGACCGCGCGCCGAGGGTTCGACCAGGAGCAGGCGGAGTTGCGCCACGGCATCGGTCTTGCGAACCAGACACACCGAGCCGACGCGCCCGCCGTTCCGCTCCGCGATCCGGCAAGCTTCCCGACGGGGATCGTAGGTGCGGATGAATTGCGCGGCGATCTCCGCGACGAGCGCCTCGAACGAGCTGTCTAACCCATATTCCTGAGCGTACAAGACGCCGTGGCGTTCGATCACCCAGCCCATGTCGCCTGCGCTGTGAGGACGCAGCACGAAGGGCGCGGATTCTGTAGTGCGCTTGCCGAGCAGCGTTTCAACCCGCTCCAGCGACTGGACCAGTTCTTCCCGATCGGCCACGGAGAGCTGGCCGAGTTTGGCGCGGGTTTCTTCATGGGACCGCTGGTCGAGGGTAGCGAACTCCGATCGGTCCTGGGGGGTCAGCGAAAGGATGTGCTGCCGGCGGTCCGCTTGGGCAATGTCCCGCGATACCAGTCCGCGTTCACGAAAACTCGAGACGATCCGGCTGACGTAGCCGGCGTCCAAGCCAAGTTCCTTACAGAGCCGGTTCGAGGTGGGTTGGCGAAGGTGCGCAATTTCGTATAGGATGCGGGCTTCGGTGAGCGAGAAATGGCTGTGAAGGAGTCCGTCGGGAAGGACGCCGATCTCTTTGGTGTAGAGGAGATTGAATCGGCGGACTCGGCCCGGCCTATTCAACGCGTAGCGCCACACCCGGGTCCACTTGCCCGGCGCGCCGGGCCGGCAGCCAAACGGATAGCACGGTGATGACGGACAGGAGCACGCCGGCCACCGCCATGGACAGAGGATCCATGGGCGAAAGGCGATACAGCAGGCTCTTCATCAATCGGGCACAGGCCAGCGAGACGGCGATTCCTACAGCCAGTCCGGGAATCGCGACGGCGGCGCCCTCGGTGAGGATCATGCGCAGCAGATTCGCGGGCGAGGCTCCCAGCGCCGCACGAATGCCGAATTCGCGCGCACGGCCGCTGACTGAATAGGCCAGCAGCCCGTATATCCCAGCCGCGGTCAGCAGCGCCGCCAATCCGCCGAATGCGGCCAGAAGGGTGAGCGCGAAGCGCCGCCGCGCGAGCGAATCGGCTACATATTGCGCGACGGGCGCGACCTTCAGTACGGCAACTTCGGGATCGGCGCGATGGATCGCATCGCGAATGGGAGCGGCCAGCCGCATCGGATCGCCCGCGGTCTTCACCAGCAGAGTCATGCGCGGCGAACTCGAGACCATATAGAGCGTAGGCGGCACCTCCTCGTCCAGACCCATATCGCGCACATCGCCCACCACACCGGCGATCTCGACGGAATCCTGATGCGGGTCCATCACGCCCATAATCAGCCGGTGGGCGGTGGGGTCCGCATGCGGAAAGAATCGCCGTGCCAGCGTTTCGTTGATCAGGTAGCGCGGCTTGTCCCGATCCGCCTCGGCCAGCAGGCGGCCGCGCAGCAGCGGGATTTCCAGCATGCGGAAGTACTCGGGCGTCACCCACCGATACTGGGCTACCGGGTAGCGGCCGGGATCGAATGTGCGGCCTTCAATGCCGAACCGCGTGGCGAAACGGAAACGGCCGGTGGGCGACAGACTCATCGGCGCGCAATTGGCCATCGCGACGGCTTCCACTCCGGGCAGGGCCTCGACTGCGGGCAGGAGTTGGTTCTTCCAGAATTGCGCAGTTTTGTTATCGTCATAGCGGCTGCTGGGCATGGGAACCTCCATTGCCAGGACGCCCTTCGACCGGAAGCCGGGGTCTTCGCTCAACAATGCGACGAAGCTGCGCACCAGCAGCGTGGCTCCCGTCAAGACCACGAACGCCATGGCGACTTCCGCGGCAATCAGGACGGAACCGAGCAGGGATC
>Ga0302325_10007526_pt1 | contig 24150 bp, 22 predicted proteins | sample Palsa_T0_2_FD_201948 | JGI IMG/M metagenome (GOLD analysis project Ga0302325, IMG submission 201948) | Peat permafrost microbial communities from Stordalen Mire near Abisko, Sweden - Palsa_T0_2 | ecosystem: Environmental > Terrestrial > Soil > Palsa > Peat permafrost | place: Sweden: Abisko... | reverse complement strand
GGCCGCGCTGAGCGCGGGCGCGGGCGCGGGCGCGGGCGCGGGCGTGGGCGTGGGCGCAAGCGCGGGCGCGGGCGCGGGCGCGGGCGCGGGCGCGGGCGCGGGCGCGGGCGCATGCGCGCGCGCTCGCTACACCCCGGTGTTTGCTCGAAGCTATTGACGCACCCGTGATCCGCGCGCGAGGGTTGCGGCATGAAGTCGAGGGGTGTGGGGCGTGCGTGGGGCGGGGCGTGGGGGGCATCCGGTTTGGTGCTGCTCGTCGCCGCCTTGCTGACGGAGTGCTCGTCGAGCCCCAGCAAGGCAAGCCCCAGCAGTTGCGGCGTCTCCAGCAGCGCTCCGTGCCCCGATGGCGCCCTTGTCCCCGCCGACGGCGCCGGCTGTCTCGGCACGCTCTGTCCCTCCGGACAGGTATGCGGCATTCAAGGCTCCAGCGCGTCGTGTCTGCTAGGCACCCTTCCGTGCGGCTGGGCCCAGCTCAGCACCGATGTCCAGCTCGTCGTCGGCATCGTCTGCACCACCGACGCGGAGTGCCCTTCGACGGCCACATGCAGCGGGGGCATCTGCTTCGGGACGGTGTGCCCGAGCGGCCAGGTGTGCAGCGGCTTGAGCTTCGACGCCATGTGCGGGCCGGAGCCCGAGGGCGGGGTCGCCGAGGCCAGCGTCGTGGTCGAAGCCAGTGTGGCCGAGGCTAGCCTCGCCGAGGCCAGCGTCGCCGACGGGTCGGTCGAGGCCGCCGCCGCTGTCGATTCGTCGGCCCTCGATTCGTCCGAAGATGCGCCAGCGGACACGGCGTCCGAGACGGGCGCTCCCCTCGACGCCGGAGCCAATGCCGACGGCGCCGAAGCCAGCGCCGAGGACTAAAGGGCGCGACCCCGAGGTTCTGACCGAATACGCCGGGAGAGGACATCCGAGAGTGCCCGTCTGGTTTCTTGTTCACCCGCACGGCATCGTCTTTCGACGCGGCCAGGACGCCATCGAGCTGATCGGCGACGGCGAGGCCGCGCAGCTCGGCGCGGACGAGGCCGAGGCCCAGGACCTCGGCGTCCTCGACGGCGTCCGCGCGCTCGGCGTCGCCATCGCGGGGACGACGCCGATCGCCGAGCCGCTCTTTATCGCCGGCCCCCTCGAGATCCGCAACGTCTACCGGGATCGCGGCGCCGAGTGCTTCCGGGTCGCCGGGATCGCCAACCAGCTCGTTCACTGGGCCGCGACGCACAGGTACTGCGGGCGCTGCGCGACGCCCACCGAGCGCGTCGCCGCGGAGCGCTCGATGCGTTGCCCTTCTTGCGGGCTTCTCGCCTACCCGCGCATCTCGCCCGCGGTCATCGTCCTCGTGCGGCGAGGGGACGAGGCGCTCCTGGCCCGCGGCGTTCGGTTTCCCTTGCCGTTCTACAGCGCCCTCGCCGGCTTCGTCGAAGTCGGCGAGACCCTCGAGGAGACCATCGTGCGCGAGATCCGCGAGGAGGTCGGCATCGAGGTCGATCGGATCACCTACTTTGGCAGCCAACCCTGGCCGTTTCCGCACTCGCTGATGATCGCCTTCCGCGCGGAATGGAAGAGCGGTGAGATCGCGGCGGACGCGAGCGAGATCGTCGATGCGAAGTGGTTTCGCGCGGACGCCCTGCCGCAAATCCCGCCGGCCCTGAGCATCGCGCGCGGGCTCATCGACGCATGGCTCGACGAAGTGGGCGGGCGACGGTCTGGATGAATGCGTCCGCCCTGGCGCCGTGCTTGGCGGTGGCTCTCTGCGCGTGCTCGACGTCGGTGGCGTTCGGCCGCAAGATCAACACCGCCCACGTCTCGGACATTGGAGGTGAAAGACGTCTGCGCCACCGCAAACGACGCGTCCATGCGATGAGGGCCGCCTCTTCGCAGGTCTCTGTCTTCAGGGGTCTCTCGCGCAACGGAACCCGATACTGACGACCCGGTGAGTCTGGGTCCAACCGCCGCGGATCTCGGACTGCAAGCTCGCTACGTCGACATCGAAACTGCTACCCCGGATCACCCGGTAACCCCCACCCGCGGCCTCCGTGAGGTAAGCGCAGTCGGTGCACGGGTCCACGTACGCCTGCGACCAGTCCAAGTTGATCTGGTACATCTCGCCCGCCAAATCGAGCTGACCCCACAGACCCTTGCCCTTCGTCGCCGTGCCCACCGGCGCGATGTTCGTGACGCCCGTGCAGGGCCCGGATCCGTCCGGGTACGCGCAGTCGTAAATCGCGTACTCGCAACCAGTTCCGGGGCACGCCGTCCCGGGCTTCTTGGTGCCCCACGCGTACTCGCGCTCCTCGCTGCCCCCTGCCGCCGCGTACGCCCACTCGGCCTCGCTCGGCAAGAAGGCCTTGTCCCAGATGCAGAACGCGTAGGCCTCGTACCAGTTCACGCAGTTGATCGGGAGGTTCTCCTGGCTGCCTGGCGTGTCCGTCCACGTCGCGTAGGTCGACCCGGACGAGGGTGCGGCCAAGGAACAATTCAAGTTCGCGTTCGTCGGAGCGATCTCGTTGTTGTGCGTCGTCGACCAGCCCTCTTCGTAGGTCACAGGCCCTCCGTCGACGAGCTCCGACGCGCTGTTGACGAGTCCGTGGCCGCCGTTCAGGTACTTGTGCATTCCGGAGTGTTCCGGCGGCGTCCAGCCGAGGGGCGCTCCGCCGTCGCTGTTGGGGATGACCGCGTTGACGAACTGGCGGAAACGCCCCACCGTCACGTCGTACTTGTCGAGACGGAAGCTGCTGACGGTCGCCGGATCGGCCTCGCCCGTCACGCTGCCGCCGTCGTACGTGTACGTCCGGTAGTACGTCCCGCCCTCGACCAGGAGATTCGTACAGCAACTCTGGCTTTCAGACCCGCAGTTGGTCAGCCCCGGTCCGGTCGTCTGGCAGCTCGGCGGGATCTCTCCGGAGTCTGCGCTCCCGCCGTCTGGCCCCCCCTCGGAGGGGCTGGCGGCGTCGACGCCGCTGCCAAAGGGCGTGGCCCTTACGTATTCGCTGCTCTGGGGCGCCACTGGCTCGCCGTCGCTTTCTACGATGGCGTCGCACCCGGCCAGGGCGGGGACGATGAGAAGGGTCAACGAGAGAAGGAGGTGCGGCTGGTTGACGGGCACACCCGCCATCTCAGTCACAATGGGCCAAGCGTCAAGGCTCGAATGATTAAACGCCCGCCGCCCGCCTTTCGGCGACTCGGGCGAGTCTCCCGGGGCGGACTACTCTTCTCCCACCATGGGGGACGTGAGCAGCCGCGCCCTACGAATGCTCTTCGAAGCGACGCAGGCCGCCGAAGGCATCCGGCCAGAGCGCATCGCCCTAGCTCTTTCGGTCGACATCGCGCGCCTCGAGGCTCAAAACCAGCGCATCGATTGGCGCACGTTCGCGGCGGCCATGCACCGGGTGTCCGAGCTCGTGGACAACGACCCGGAGCGGCTGCGTCGCATCGGCGACCGAATGATGGCGGTGCCGTCGTTCGTCTTCCTCCCACGCGTCGCGCGTCTGCTCGTCTCGCCCGTTCAGCTCTACGAGATCGGGTTTCGCTGGGTGACACCCGCCCTCTACCGGCCGGGCATCTCGCCGACCCTCGACAAGCTGCCCGACGGGCGCATTCGCATCGTCTCAGAGCTGCCGCCCGACTTCGCCCCGTGCGAACCGTTCCACCAGATCGTCCTCGGCAACATGCGCTCGTTGCCGACGCTCCTCGACCTGCCTCGGGCCGAGTACCAGGCGGAGGTCGGCCCGCGGCGCCTGGAGGTCTTGCTCCGCCTGCCGCAGTCGTCGCTGACGCTCCCGGGGCGCGCCCGGCGCGCGCTGATGGCGCTGCGTGGAAGACGCGAAGTCGTCGAGGCGTTCGAGGAGCAGCGCCGCGAGATGCACGAGAGCATCGCGGCCGCGTCCGCGATCCAGGGCAATTTCCGCGAGCTCTTCGACAACCTTCCCACCTTCGTCCTCGTGCACCGCGAGGGACGGATCGTGTGGGTCAACCGCACGCTCGTGAAGTCGCTCGGCTGGTCGCACCTCGACGACCTCGTCGGGCGCCCCGTGCTCGAGCTCACGCATCCGTCGTCGCGCGAGCTGGTCGGCGGTCGCCTGCACGTGCCGGTCGGCGCGCCCGTGCAGGCCACGACGATCGTTCGGCTGCTCCGGCGCGACGGGTCGACGGTGACCGTGGAGGTCGGGCCCGCGCAGGCGGTCGAATTCCGCGGCGGTCCGGCGCGCCTCGTCGCCGGCGTCGACGTGAGCGAGCGCCTGCTGCTCCAGCAGCGCCTCGTCACGGCGGACCGCATCGCTTCGATCGGGCTGCTCGGCGCCGGCGTGGCGCACGAGATCAACAACCCGCTCGCCTACGCCCTCGCGAGCGTCGAGCTTGCGACGCGCGAGGCTGCGCGTACGCCGGGTGCTTCGCCGCAGCTCGCCGACTCGCTCGCGACCGCGCTCGAAGGGATCCTGCGCGTGCGCACGATCGTGCATGACCTGCGGACGCTGGCCCGCTCGGACGACGACCCCGTCGAAGGCACCGACGTGCGCGAGGTGCTCGAGTCCACGCTGACGCTCGCCGCGAACGCGATCGTCGGGCGGGCCCGCATCGTGCGCTCGTTCTCGTCCGTGCCCCTCGCCGCCGCGAGCGGTCCGCGCCTGGGCCAGGTCGCGCTCAACCTCGTGCTGAACGGCATCGAGGCGATGCCCGACGACCCCGCCCACGCCAACGAGCTGCGCGTGCGCACCTTCCTCGACGAGGCGGGGCGCGTCGCCTTCGAGATCGAGGACACGGGCGCCGGGATCGCGCCGGACGTGCTGTCGCGCATCTTCGATCCCTTCTTCACGACCAAGCCCGTCGGCCGCGGCACCGGCCTGGGGCTCGCCATCTGTCACCAGATCGTCGTGGGCTTCCGCGGCCAGATCAGCGTGCGCTCGGCCCCCGGCTGCGGGAGCACCTTTCGCGTATCGCTTCCGCTCGCGGCGCCCGCCGAGGCGGCGCGTTCCGACGACCCGCGCTCGCAAGAAGATCACGCGCCTTGCCGCGTGCTCGTCGTCGACGACGAGCCCCACCTCGTCACGTCGGTTCGCCGCATGCTGGTCGACCGCGACTACGACGTCGCGTCCGTGACGAGCGCGGACCAAGCGCTCCTTCTCCTTTCGAGCGGCGAGAGGTTCGACGTCATCCTCTGCAACCTCATGATGCCGGACATGACGGGCATGGAGCTCTACGACGTCCTTCGTGGCAGGTGGCCCGAACTCGTCGGCAGGGTCGTCTTCATGACGGCGGGAGCGTTCACCCAAGGCGCGCGCGACTTCTTGGCGCGCGTCCCGAATCGGCACATCGGCAAGCCGTTCACCATCGACCAGCTCCAGACGGAGATCGATCTCGCCGCGGCGCATGGGTGCGCCGCCGAGTGACGCCCTCACCGTCGGTGCCCCCCCGAGCCTACGGGCCTCGCGAGTACTTCACCGTCAGGTAACACTCGAGGACGCGAAGCTGGTCGTCCGGCAGGATGCCCCGCACGGCCACGACCTCGGCGACGTCTCCCTCGAGGGCCTGGAAGCCGGGCCGGTGGTCCCCATTCTGTCCGATCTGCACCGGGCGGCGAGGAGCGCTGACGTCGATGGGCGTCGCCAGCACGGTCGCCCCCTCGGGCGCGCCGTCGACGCGGACCTCCAGCGCGGCGCCAACGCGGCGGCTCACGAAGACGTGCGGCGCGTCGTCGAGGCGATCGTGCGCCGACGTCGCGAAGGCGTATTGGGACATCTGCGCGGTCACCGTCGTCGCTTGCGTCGGCTTGGCGCCGTTGACGTAGAGCGAGGGGCCGTCCCACGGCGCCGTCGTCGCCACCTTCTGGTAGAGCATCTGGAAGGTCGTCCCGCGGTCGACCGAGAAGCGCGCCACCACGAGGATCGCGTAGTCGTCGAAGGCCCACTCGAGTGAAGGTGCGTCGGCGATCTCGAGCAGCGCCCGTCGACCGTCGAAGCGAACCGCCGGGTAGCCGCCGATGGCGCCGTTCGCGCGCATGGGCTGATAGGCCGGTACGGGCTGCCTTGCGTCGTTGGCCGCCGGGGACCGATCGCGCCACGCTTGCACGTACCCCTGCGGCGCATCCTCAGCGTCCAGCCACACGACGAGCCCGGGTAGCGCGCCGGGCGACCACGACGCCGCGGCCGGGTCGCACGCACCGCCGGTGGCGACGAGCGCCGCTGCGCCGCTCGCGGAATAGGCGGCGGGTGGTGGTCCGTAGCCGGCCGGATTGGCGGGGGCCGCGACCGGCAGTGGGTCGTCGTCGAAGCACGCGGACCCGAACGTGGCGAGCACGCAAGCCATGAGTGCGCGTCGCGAACGACACACCGCGGTGGAGAAGGGGTGAAACGTTGCTGTCATCCTCGAGGGAGCGAAGCGATCGGAGGACCCCATGAGAGCTCGGCGTGGGGTCCTTCGCTTCGCTCCAGGATGACAGCGAGAAGGATGGATGTCATCTCGACGGCGGTTCGACGAGCAACACTTCGAGCCGCGCGATCGTCTTCGTGTCGGCGATGAACTGCACCTCGACGATGCGCCCTTGCTCCACCTTGAAGGCCCAGACGGCGCGCGGTCGTCCATCGGGCGCCCACGCGTAGCCCGCCGTGCCGTCGACAAGCACCGGCCGCGCAGCCTGAGCGCTGCCGAGGAAGACTCTGGCGACGTCGACCGCACCGCGCAGTTCGGGGACGAGGCGCGGCGCGCCCTTCGCCGCGTTCGCAGCCGCGGCCTTCACGCCGACGGCGTCGACACGCAGGACGACATCGGGATCGAGCACGGCGAGCACCGCCTCGAGGTCCCCCTCGCGCGAGGCGGCCATGAACGCCAGGGCGACCTCGCGCTGGGACGGCAGCTCCTCCTCCCTCTCTCGGGCCCCCTGCACGCGCCTCCGCGCGCGGCTCGCGAGCTGGCGCGTGGCGACCGCCGAGCGGCCCACGATGGCGCCGATGTCCTCGAACGAGAACGCAAAAAGATCGTGCAGCACGAAGGCGACCCGTTCGGCCGGGTTCAGCGTGTCGAGCACGACCATCATGGCGGAGCCCACGGCGTCGGCGAGCAGGACCTCGCGCTCCGGATCGGTTGGCTCGGGGGCCGTTGCCGCGTCTTCGGCCGCCCCCGGTGCCGCTTGCTCGCGCGTCTTGCGCGCCCGAAGCATGTCGAGGCACACGTGCGTGGCGACCGTCGTGAGCCAGCCGGCAAGGTTGTCCACGGCGCCGGCGTCGGCCCGGCTGAGCCGCAGCCACGTCTCCTGCACGGCGTCGTCGGCTTCGCTCGCCGAGCCCAGCATGCGGTACGCGACCGCCCGCAGACGGGGCCGGTTCTCCTCGAAACGCGCGCTCAGGGACGGGTCGGTCACGTTCGGCTCCTCTCGGACGTCACGGGGTTGACGGACGAGGCGTGCGCATTGTGACATCCCTCCGGGGTCACGTTCCTCCCCCCCAGAAGCGTCAGTGAGATCAGACGGCAAGGAGCCAAGCCATGAAGATCAAGGTGATGACCATCCACGTCGACGATCAGGCCAAGGCGCTGAAGTTCTACTCCGAAGCGCTGGGCTTCACGAAGAAGGCGGACTTTTCGAACCACGGCTACCGCTGGCTGACCGTCGCGTCGCCGGAAGCGCCCGACGGGCCCGAGCTACAGCTCGAGGCCAACACCGACCCAGCGGCTCGCACCTACCAGCAAGCGAGGTTTCAGAAGGGCCAGCCGGCGGCCATCTTCTTCGTCGACGACGTGCAGGCCGAGCACGACCGCCTCGTGGGCCTGGGCGTGAAGTTCACCATGCCGCCCACCAAGGTGACGGGCTCGACGATCGCCATGCTGGACGACACCTGCGGCAACATCGTCCAGCTCACCGCCCTCGAGCGCCGGTAGACGGGACAAGGAGTCCACATGAAGCCGAAGGTGATTGCGTACTGGACCTGCACGGGCATCATCGCCCTGTGCATCGGGGCGGGCGGCGTCGCACAAGTCTTGCGCGTGCCGCAGAACATCCAAGGGATGATGGCCCTTGGCTACCCGCTGCACTTCATCGTGGAGCTCGGCGTGTGGAAGGTGCTCGGAGCCGTGACGCTGCTTGCGCCCGGCCTGCGCCTCGTGAAGGAGTGGGCCTACGCCGGCATCTTCATCGACCTGACGGGAGCCATCGTGACGGCAGCGGCCAACGGGAGCCCGGCGTTCCACATCATTGCGCCGCTCGTCCTCATCGGCTTCCTCGCCGCGTCGTGGGCGCTGCGTCCCGACAGCCGGCGATTGCCCGGCACGAAGGCGGCCCCCGGGGACACGGCATCTGGTACGCCTTTGCTCGACAGGGAGCGCGTCGCCCCCACCTGACGTGCTCGTAGGACGGGAACGAAATTGAACGGCGTTGGACGGGGAAGGGGACCCCGTCTTCGCCGCAGGACGGACGACGCGCGCGATCCCACGCACGGTCTCTCTAGAGTCCCGGGAGAGAGGTGTCCGTTGAACGACGGGGCCCTCGCGGTTCATCGTGAGAGGGATGGGCCTACGCCCTTTGCATTTGGCGTGGGTCCTCGGGCTCGTTGGCGGGGCGTGGGCGCTGTTCGCGGGGTGCGCATCGAATCCGGCGGATGGGTTCGGGCAAGATGCGAGCGGCGCGGGGAACGACGAGGGAGGCGCGCCGGGACAGGACGGCGGGGTCACGTTCCCCTTGGGCAACGATTCCGGCGGCGCGCCGTCGTTCGGTACCGACGCTGCGCTGACGATTCACGACGACTTTCCTACGCCGGTCCTCGTCCAGAGCGACGGCGGCGGCGTCAGCGTGCCATCCAACGCCGCGTCGCTCTTTGGCGCCGCGTCGCAGGGCGCGCAGAGCGGCGGTCCGTGCCTCACCGAGCCCGCGCCGAACGCCCTCCTGCCGCGCAACTGGCTGCGCCCCCTCTTCCGCTGGACGGCGCCCTCCGGCGAAAACCTCTTCGAGCTGCGCATCCACGCCGCCAACCAGACGTCCGACCTCCTCGTGCTCACGGCGGCCACGTCGTGGACGATGCCCGAGACGCTCTGGAACACCCTCAGCGCCGATTCGAGCGACGTCGCGATGACGGTCTCGATCCGTGGCGGCGTGCTGAGCGGCGGCGCGCTCACCGCGATAGCGCTCGGGTCCAGCGTCCCCTTCGGCGTCGCACCCGCCGACGCCCCCGGCACCATCGTGTACTGGACGACGGCCGACGGCACCTCGCTCAAGGGATTCCAGGTGGGCGACGAGAGCGTCGGCAGCACGCTCCTGCCGTCGCAGGTCCAGCAGGTCTCGATCGGCAGCAGCGAGTGCCTCGGCTGCCACACGGGCTCGCCCGACGGCGACTACGCCATCTTCGCCAGCGACGTCGACAACTACGGCGACGTCGCGGCCCTCATCAACCCCGACGCCGGCACCGTGGGCGCGATGCCGCCCTTCCTCGGCGCCGGGGGCCTCGCCTCGCTCAACGACGGGCCGCTCGGAATCAACACGGTCTCCAAGGCCCACTGGTCCACGGGCGCCCACATGATCGTCGCCAGCAACGACACGGACCTCGTCTGGATCAACCTCGACGCGGCCGACGCGGGCGCGGCGCGGGGAACGATCGCGCGGAGTGGCGCGCAAACCGGCGGTTCCATGGCCGGCGCGCCGTCGTGGAGCCACGACGGCAAGACGATCGCGTACGTGGCCACGAACGAAGTGACCGACGGCCGGCTCGGGAGCATCTTGGCGTCGCTCACCGCCACGGATCCCGGCTCGACCGCCGACCTCTTCACGGTCCCCTACAACAATGGCCAGGGCGGCGCGATCGCGCCGGTGACGGGCGCCACGGATCCGGACAACGAAGAGTTTTACCCGTCGTTCTCCCCGGACGACGCGTACCTGGCCTTTGACAAAGCCGCCAATGGCCTCAGCATGTACAACCAGGCGCAGGCCGAGCTTTACGTGATCCCGAGCAAGGGCGGCACCCCGACGCGCCTGCACGCCAACGATCCGCCCGCGTGCTCCGGCGTCTCGAGCCCGGGCGTGACCAACAGCTGGCCCAAGTGGTCGCCGTCGACCACGACGACGCCCGATGGGCGCACGTTCTACTGGATCGTCTTCAGCTCGACGCGCCTCGGGTCGTCGCCGCAGCTCTTCATCATGGCGATGGTCACGACCGCAAGCGGCAGCGTGGAGACCTATGGCGCGCTGTACCTGTGGAACCAGCCGCCCACCGAGGGCAATCACACGCCGGCGTGGGACTACTTCAACGTGCCGACGCCGCCGCCCCCGATGGTGATCGCGCAGTAGTCCGACCCCTGCGCCAAAGTGAGCCGCCGCGGCGAGCGGCCCGACTTGCGAGTCGCGACCAGTTCCGCGGGGCGCAAGGTTTTCTCATCGCGCTTCGCTGGTTTAGCGAGATGGCCCTGGGCTTGCCTATGAAGGAGAGTTCTCGGGGGAGATCATGAAGCGCCTCGTCGAAGGGATTCTCGTCGCGGGCTGCGTCGTGGCAGCTTCCTCCCTCTGCGGCTGCTCGAGCGCGGCCCGCGGCGCTCTTGGCGACGGGAATGCCGCCGCGTTTCCCCCTGACAGCGCGGGAAACGACGCGGACTCTCCCGACGACGCGGACTCTTCCCTCGGGCCGAGTCCGTCCGGCCAATGTACCCAGGCTGCTCTGGTTCTCGTCGCTTCGGACGCCGGCGACGACGGAGGGGACGACGGAGGCCTCGAATGCGGTACGGCGGGGGTGGCCGACCTCGTGGCGGCCGGCACGGCGTTCGCGATGGCATTCCTTCCCGTGGCCCTCGTGGACGACGGAGCAATCGCCGAAAACGCGGTCGTCTCGCCCTACAGCGTATCGAGCGCGATGATGATGGTGGACGTGGGTGCGGAAGGGGAGACGCAGTCGCAGATCGAGAGTGTCCTCTCCTTGCCGGGCAATGGGGCCGCAGAAGCTTCCGCATCTTCCGGTCTGGTTTGCGCCCTGCAGGCGGCCGGGTCGTCGAACGGCAACTCGCTCAGCATCGCCAACTCGCTCTGGGGCCAGCAGGGCGTCTCGTTCGAAGCGCCGTTCCTCGACGTGCTCGCGACCGGGTACGGCGCGCCCCTGCAAACCGTCGACTTCGCGGGCAATCCCACGGCGGCCGTGGCGACCATCAACGCATGGGTCTCGCAGGCCACCCAGGGCACCATCTCTTCGCCGCTCGGGTCGCAGGACATCACCGAACTGACACGTCTCGTCGCGGTCAACGCCGTCTACTTCAAGGGCACGTGGGCGATGGGGTTCAACCCGTCGATGACGTCGCCGCGACCCTTCACGCTGGCGAACGGCAAGCCGACGACCGTGAGCACGATGAGCGGTCTGATCTCCGCGGGCGTCGGAGCGACGTCCGCGCTGCTCGTCGTCGAGCTGCCGTACCGGGCGTCCTCGGGGAGCTCTCTCGCGATGGACATCCTGATGCCAACGGGGGGATCCGCGGGCCTCGCCGCCTTCGAGAGCGCGCTCACCCCCGCGACGTTGAGCTCCGCGCTCGCGTCGCTCCATGGCCGCTTCATGTACACCATCCAGATGCCCAAGTTCTCGTTCGGCACGCGAATCGAGCTCCAGCCCGTCCTCGCGGCGCTGGGCATGAGCGACGTGTTCGAGCGCGGGGTCGCCGACCTGTCCGGGATGGACGGCGCGATGGACCTCTACCTCGCAGCCGTCGTCCAGCAGGCGATGGTCGAGGTCGACGAGCAGGGGACGGTCGCCGCAGCCGTGACGGCCGGGAGCTCGGGCTGCGCCCTCATCGCGGTGGAACCGCCGCCCCCCGTACAGATCGACCGTCCGTTCTTCTTTCTGATTCGCGACACGGGGAACGGCGCGATCGTCTTCATGGGGCAGGTGGTCGATCCGGGGGAGTGAGGAGAGCCGGGACCCCACCGGAGCCGAACTTCGGGCCTTGGCCGGCGCGCAGCTTGTCGAAGATGTCGCGAGCGCGGTTCCCCCCGCGGAACTGCTCGAGATAGTAGGCCCCGGCCACGGCGGCGTCGGCCGACATGCCCGCGTGGGTGAAGCACAGCTTCTCGAATGCGAGGCCGTCGTCGATGGGGAGCGTCGCGCCGACGCGAACGGCGCGCTTGGCGTGTCCGACGGCACCGAGCGGGCGGCTCGCGAGCCTTTCGGCAAGCGCCATCGCTTCGTCCATGAGCCGTCCGGCGTCGACCGCGTACGTGACGAGGCCGATCCGGGCCGCCTCGTCCGCCGAGAGGAGCCAGCCGTCGAGCAGCATCTCGATGGCCCTCGCGTGTCCGACGGTGCGGGCGAGACGCTGCGTCCCTCCGGCGCCGGGGATGATGCCGGCGAGTACCTCGATGAGCCCGATGCGATGATCGCCCTGCGCCATGAGGCGGTAGTCGCATGCGAGAGCCAGCTCGCAGCCGCCGCCCATGGCCGTCCCGTTGATCGCAGCGACGACCCCTTTGTCCATCCGCTCGAGGCGCGTGAACACGCGGTGGATCTGGAAGAGACCGAGGAGCGAGCGGAGCGGTGTCTTGCGGAGACCCGCTTCGACGGATTTGCGGAGAGCCGGCAGGTGCTCGAGCAGGTGCTGCCCTCGCTCGAAGCCGCCAAGGACTCCGCCAAGCGCCGCCTTGGCCGCCTCGGGCACCTGGGCGGCGGCAGCGTTCATCTTGGCCAGCTCGTCGACGCTGAAGTGGGTGATGAAGGTGTCGGGATGGCGTCCCGTGATCACGATCGCGCGGACGGCGTCGTCGCGCTCCCAGCGCTCCGTGAGCTCGTCGAGCTGCGCGACCATTCGAGTCGTCATGAACTGGTGGGGCGGGTTCGTGAGCTCGATGACGCCGACGCCGCTCTTTTCGACGCGATGGATGACTTGAGGGACGGACATGGGAGACCCATCGCGCCGCTGAAGGGCGGGATCAAGAGGGGGGATCAAGGGGCGCTCGCATCGGCCGCCGGAAAGATCAATCGCCCGGCGAGGCCATCGCCCAAGCTGATGTATGCCCCCCAAATCGAGCCGTCGGAGGCGAACGTCGGGTACCCGAGATATTCGCTCACGTGGTACGAGAGCCCCGTGAAGACGGGGTGAGCGGGATCGTTGAACGTGGCGCTCCAGAAGACGGGCGCGCTCGCCGAAGGATTCTGCGTGACGACGAGGTAGGCGCTGTACGGCAATCCGTCGCTCATGAAATATCCGTCCCCCGTCACTCGCGCCTGCGTGCTCCCGTAATAGGCAACAGCGACGGCCCCCGTAGAGGAGACCGTGACGCTCGGATACGCCGACGTCATCACACCGGGAGCGCCAATCGCGAGCGGGGAGGACCAGGTCGCCCCCTCATCCTTCGATACGGAGAGGCGCGGCAGGAGGTCGCTGTCGTCGGACCAGACGGCGTAGAGGTTCCCTTGCGCGTCGACCGTGACGTTCATGCTCAGCCAGTTTTTCGACTGCGTACCCACGAACATCGACCCGGTCACGGTCGCGTCGGTCCACGTGTCGCCCTCGTCCTTGCTCACGGCGATGGCGAGGCCGTTGGGCGATCCTTTCGGGACGTAGAGCGTCCCGTCCGGACCGACGACGCCCCCCGTCGGGTAGCCATTGCCGGAGGCCGAAACCGGATCGGTCGCCGTCTGGGTGAACGTCTTGCCACCGTCGGTGGAGCGATAACAGATGTGGTCCGGCCCGATGATCGCCGTCGGTCCCGTGGCGCAGTAGTAGACCATGTCGGGGTAGCCGCTCTGCGCGAGAGCTGCGCGGCTGGCGGCGGTCGACGGTGGGCCGGTGATCACTTTGCCCCAGTCGTCGCTGCCGCAACCGACGCTCCCACTCGTCCACGTGGAGCCCTGGTCGTCCGAGGTCCAGAGCATCGCCCCGCTCCCGTCCTGGCACGTACCCTTCGCGATGGGAAAGACGTTGTAAAAGAGACGATGCGAGGCTGCGTCCTGCCACACCCACGGATGCAGGAGCGTGCCGCTCGGCTCGTCGGGGAGCTTCAGGGGCGTCGACCACACGGCGCCGTCGTCGACGGACACGGTGAGACTGGGCAGCACCGCGGGGGCGAATACGATCTTGCCGCTTGCCGTGATCACGAGCGTCGCATCCACGGCCGCGAAGCCCGTCGTCGCCGCGCACGGGACCGGCGCCCCGGCCGGCTGCGGCGAAAGAACCTGGCCACCGGCTGCGTGCGCCACGGCGGGCCGATCCGGTGCGCACACCATGGCATTGCCAGCATCCGCGACGGCGTTGGAGGCGCTTCCGGGCCCCGAAGTGCCGCACGCGCCGAGCGGCAGAGACAGCGTGGCGAGGACAACGACCCGGCGCTTTTGACAACACATGTTTTCAGGATAGATATTGACAACACTCCATGTCAACTGCGGCCGTTTTCGTCGCTTGCCGCGGCGTCTCACGGGCCGGCACTCTCTAAAAGCCGGGGCTTGTAGCGATCGGCTTCGGGTGGGGGCGACTGGAAGGGCGAGGCGGCAAAGCGGAGGGTGGCGAGACGGAGGTCGGGGGGATGACCATCATCTCTGAAGCGGGCCCCGGAAGAGGCGGAAGTTGCGCGGGGGCGACGGCGACAACGGCGGGGTTTGCGTTTGGCTCGACGGGGTGCCGACGAAACGCGAGCATCGCGAGGAGCGCAAAGAGGGCGACGGCTGGAATCGCAAGTCCAAGAAGAGCGCGCGACCTCGGAGTAAAGAACGTACTTGTTTTGCCGAAGGAAGGGCCGCTTTGGCTCGGCACGGCCTGCGCCTCCTCAGGCACTGGCCCGCCATGCAGACATTCGGCCAGGCTCATCTCCGTCTCGCCGCAGGCGGCCACGAGGGCGTTGCTGAATTCGCGTGCGGTCGCCTGGCGCTCGTACGGGCGTTTCGCCAGGGCGCGCTGCAACTCAATCCACACGAGCGGCGCGATACGCGGGTCCGGGTCGACCACCACTTCGAGGACGGCCGCGAGCGACGCCGCGGGCGAGCTGGCCGAGAAGGGGCAAGTCCCTGTCAGCATCTCGTAAAGGACGACGCCCACGGCGAACAGGTCGCTGCGCGTGTCGATATCGCGCCCGCCGCGGATGCGCTCCGGCGCCATGTAGCGCGGCGTCCCCAGCACGCGGCCGTCGGCCGTGTGCACGCTCGCGGTGGGGGCCTTCGCCAGGCCGAAATCCACGAGCTTCGGGGTCACATGGCCGTCGGGGTCGACCGCGAGGAAAACGTTGGCGGGCGACACGTCGCGGTGCAGGACGCCGTGGTCGTGCGCGTGCGCGAGCGCCGCGAGGACAGCGACGGCGATGGCGATCGCTTCCTTTTCGGGCAAAGCCCCGCGAGCTGCGAGGCGCCGCTCGAGCGATTCGCCTCGCAGGAGCTCCATCACGAGGAGGGGCGAGCCGCCAGGTTCCTCGACGAGGTCGAAGACGCGCACGATGCCACGGTGAGAGAGCATCGCGCCGAGGCGCGCTTCATGACGGAAGCGCTCGGAGGCTTCGTCGCCCGGTACATCGTCGCGGCATCGCTTCACGGCCACGACACCACCGGTCACGAGGTTCTTGGCCATCCATACGTCGCCCATCCCGCCCGAAGCGAGAAGACGCACGAGAGCGAACTTTCCACCGACCCGCGCGCCGGCTTCGAACGGTCGCGACGCTGCCGCCGTCACGGCGTCTCGCCGGACTCGGGCTCGATCCACGACAGCCCGTAGAGGCTTCGCTTCTTGAGCAAGTCGCGAAGGTGGTGCCGCGCCAGATCGGCCTCGCGGGCCGCGAGAGTCAGGTTGCCGCGGCAACGCCGCATCACGGCGGCGAGATACGCAGCCTCGAAGCGGGCGACCGCGCGTTCCTTTGCGTCCGCGAACGAGCCTGACAGATCGAGTACGGCGCGCTCGTCGCGCGTACCGCGGAAGCCATCGCCCTCGCCCGCGACGTCCGCGCGCCGAATGACGCCGTCGTTCGTCAGCGCCGCGGCGCGCGTCAGGACGTTGCGCAGCTCGCGCACGTTGCCGGGCCACGCTCGCGTGCACAGGTGATCGATCGCGTCCGGGTCGATCGCGATCGTGGGCCCGCTGCCTGCGGCCGGTGCGAGCAGCTTCCGGCACAACACGGGGACGTCGTCCGGCCGATCACGCAGCGGTGGCAGAGCGATGCGCACCTGGGCGAGGCGAAAGAAGAGATCCTCGCGGAATCGTCCGGCCTCGACCTCGTGCCTCAGGTCTCGGTGCGTCGCGGCGATCACGCGGACGTCGACCTTGATCGGGGTCGACGCCCCCAGACGCGTGACCTCACGCCGTTCAAGTACGCGCAGGAACTTGGCTTGCGCGGCGGACGGGAGCTCACCGACCTCGTCGAGGAAGACCGTCCCGCGGTCCGCCGCCTCGAACAAGCCGGCGCGCCGCTGGTCGGCACCGGTGAAGGCGCCCTTCTCGTGACCGAAGAGAAGCGACTCGGTGAGCGACTCAGGAAGCGCCGCGGCGTCGATCACGACGAAGGCGGCGGAGGCACGCGAGGACCTCGCGTGAATGGCGCGCGCGACCTCCTCTTTCCCCGTACCCGTCTCGCCCTGCAAGAGCACCGTGAGATGCTTGGGAGCGATGCGCTCGAGCGTCGCAAAGAGCTCGCGCATCTCAGGCGAGTCGCCGACGAGGTCTCCGAACGACGTTCCGGCGCTCTGCTTGGCGGCTGTGGCCGCGTCGTCCCAGTCGAGGCGCAGGATCGTCGAGCCGACCGTCACCTCGCCGCCCGCGGCGAGCTGGATCTCCGTCACCCGGTGGGGACCCATCCAGGTCCCGTTCGTGCTCCCAGCGTCCTTCACGTGGACGTGTTGGCCCGCGCGCCGCAGCTCGAGGTGGACGCCGCTGACGCGCGGATCCAAAAGAACGAGATCGTTGGTTTGATGACGCCCCACGGTCGCGAGCGCATTCGCCATCGCGAAGGCGCGTCCCGCGCCTGGTCCGGCCACGGCGGTGAATCGCGGGACTCCCATCGGCGATCGCGCGGGCGCCGACGCGTCCGTCTCCGTTCCGCCGCGCGCATCCTCGTGGGCCATCGTGCAAAGAGTACCGCAGCTCCCGTCCTTTGCTTCCCCGGCGCGGGGCGCATACGATCACGTGCGTCCATGGGCGTCGGGCTCGCCGCAAGTTTTCGGCGCATGCTCGTCGCCTCGTTCGCGTGCGCCTTGCTGGGTGCCCGTGCCGCCTGGGCGCAGCCTTCCGAGGCGGATCGCCTCGCAGGTGCGCGAGCACTCTTCTCGGAGGCGCTGCGCGACGAGGAGGCGGGAAGGCTCTCCGACGCGCTGCAGAAGTTCGAACGCGTGCGGGAGGTGCGCGATACGGCCCCCGTCGAGTATCGAATCGGAAGCTGCAACGAGGGGCTCGGAAAGCCAGTCGCCGCGTATGTCGCTTATCGGGACGCCATCGCATTGGGCCAGGATGACGCGAACAGCCTCGACGTGGTGCGCGGCGCCCTCGATCGCCTCGACGCACTCGGGCACCACGTCGCACGGCTTATCCTGGTCCTGCCCGAGGGGGCGCCCCCGGACACGGAGGTTCGGATCGACGACGCTCCGGTTTCGCACAACGCGATCGCCCGGCCTGTCCCCGTCGAACCGGGCCCCCACGTCGTGACCGCCGTGGCGACGGGCGCGCCGCCATTTCGAAGCGAGATCGTCTTGCCGGCCGGCGCGCAAGCGTCTGTGACCGTGTCGATTGGCTCGGCGCCGACACCCGAGCCAACGGACGTTTCCCACGCGATGGCGAGTTCGACCCGCGAGCGGCGCACCGCCGGGTTCCTTTTGGCAGGCGCCGGCACAGCCATGGCTGTCGCGGCCGTTGTCCTCCTCGTGGCGCGAGAAGACGACATTGCGGCGCTCGACCGCGCATGCCCGACCAGGGCTTGTCCGCCTGGAACCAATGCCGGCGCTCTCGAATCGATCCGCGACCACGCGCTCGTCGAGGGGCCTCTGGCGGCCGCACTTGGAGGGGTCGGCGCCGCCTTGGTGGGCCTTGGCGCCTATCTCGTGTTGTCCGCGCGTGCCGCCCAAGATCCGCCGGTGGCCGCGGTCGGGCCGCTCGTCGCGCAGGATACGTGGGGGATTCGCGTGATGGGCTCCTTCCCATGAACCGGGTGGCCTCGGGTCTTCTGTTCCTCGGCGGCTCCCAGCTCCTCGGCGGCTGCGATAGCGTGCCCGTGCTCACGTTCGCTCCGGAAGACGCCCACGTAGACGCAGAAGGAATCGGGGCCGCGGACGCTCCATCCGCGGTCGATGGAGGCTGTCCAAGCTCCACCCCCGGCGACGCAACGGTGTGCTGCGGCTCGATCGCGTGCAGCGGCGACTGCGCCGGTCGATGTCCCGAGTGCGAATCGACGTGCGCTTCTGGAACGTTTTGCTGCGCGAAGACGAACAACATTCTCTGCCGCCAGGTCGGAATGCCCTGCAACTGACCGGTCACACGACCGGCCACCGGTCACTCCAGTGACCGGCGCCGAGACACACAACATCGAGAAATCCGCTGGACGGTGCGAAGCGCAACTCGGTCCAGCCTTTGCGTTGGCCCCGCCCGAGGTCGAGCGGCATGGTGATCATCAGGGGCGGATGGACGTTCGTGGTTCTGGCGGCGATCGTCGCCGCGTGCGGCGGCGCGCCGGGGGCAAGCGTCAACGGCAAGGGCGACGGCGGCGACGTCGACGCCACCGCCGGGCAAGCTTCCTCGGGCGGCGCAGGGTTCGTCACGAACGACGCGAGCCTCTCGCCCGACGTCTTTGCCGGGAGCACGACGGCCACAGGGACACCGGGCGCCAGTTCGGGCGGCCTCGCTGGCGGGGCAGGAGCGACCGCCTCTTGCCTTGCACTCGGCAGCGCTTGCGCTGGGAACGCAGAGTGCTGCAGCGACGATTGCGTCAACGGCGAGTGCGGCTATCCGCCGTGCACTTCGGATGGGTTGGCGTGCGGAGCCAACGGCAATTGCTGCAGCCAGACATGCACGAGCGGGACATGCGCCACCTTGAACACGGCGTGCCGCACGCTCGGAAACACGTGCGCAGCGAGCGCCGACTGCTGCTCGAGCCTGTGCATGGGCGGCACCTGCCAGCCGTCGTCCTTCTGCGGTCAGGGAGGCGACGCTTGTGCCGCAGGCGCCGACTGCTGCACCGGCGCTTGCACCATCGCTGCGGGAAAGACCCTTGGCACGTGCGGCGCGTCGCCGCCGGGAGGGCCCGCGAATTGCGGCGTGGTCGACGGTCAGCTGTGCGGCGGGACGGGCACGAGCGGGCAGGGGGTCGCACCCGAGGCTGGATTGCCGGCGTGCGGCGGACCCTGCTGCAGCCGTGCGTGCGCGCCGTGGGGCCCGAGCGGAGTTCTCGTGTGCCAGCCGGCCAGCGGTTGTCACGTCGTCGGTGACTTGTGCACGAGTGACGGCGAGTGTTGCGGTTCGGCAGGCCTGCCCGGCGGGTCGGGCATGCCCGTGACGTGCGTCATCACAGCCCCGTCGACCGTCGGCGTCTGCCGCAACCCGATGGGCTGCAAGCCCGATGGCGACGTGTGCAAGCTCAAGACGATGTCCTGCAATTCGTCGTGCGACTGCTGCAGCGGCAACTGCGAAACGGAAGACACCTGCAAACAGGACAACGTCGGCGTTCCACGGTGCGCGCCAGCCCAATGCGTCGCCGCCGGCGGATCGTGCGCGTCGAGCGCCAGCTGCTGCGACAACGCGCCGTGCGTGCCAAACCCCTCCGGCGGCGGCGCGCCGTTTGTCTGCTCGGGTTCGTCCTGCGTCGGGGCCTGCAGCGCATGCACGAACGACGCGGACTGTTGCCCGGGCACGTCGTGCGTGACGGCATCGGCCGGCGCCCCCGGCATCTGCGGTCCGTGCGGCGGCAACGGCGACGCGGGTGGATCGGAAGACGATGGAGGCAGCGCGGGCGGCGGTTCGAGCAGCGGAGGCCCGGCAAGCAGCGGTTCGAGCGGAGGAGCACCGAGTACGAGCTGCGCGCTCTATGGCCAGATTTGTTCGTCGTCCGCGCAGTGCTGCAATGGCGTGAGCTGCTTCGGTGGCCGATGCGAGTACGCACCGGCGCCGTGAAGCGGGGCTCGAGACTCAGTTCCCGGTACTGCCTTCGCGGCCGACGACGACCAGGCGCGCGGTCGACCGCTTCGACGGGGTTCGAAGGCCCGCGAGCAGCTCCGTTGCCACCGCCGCCAACCGTCCAACCTGGCCGTACGCGCGGGCGAGGAGCATCGCGCCTTCGAGCGCTCCGATCAGCATGCGTGCCTTGGCGTGCGCCGGACCGTCGAACGACAGGGACCCCGCAATCCGGCCACCTTCGAGGACGCCGATGAGCCACGCCTCGTTCGCGTCGAAGAACGCGTTGAGGCGGGTCCGCATCTCGGGCGACAAGGTGGAGAGCTCGGCGGCGAGCATCCCGCACAGGCACATGCGGTCCTTCGCGAGCACCGCTTCGTAGATGCGCGTGTAGTCGCGCAGCTTCTTCCAGGGGTCGGTCTGCTTTGCGTCGATCGACGCGAGTGCCCGCACGAAGTTGGCCTCGTAGCGCGCGATGAGCCGCGAGCCGAGGTCGGCCTTCGTGGGAAAGTGATAGTGCAGGCTCGCTTTCGTGACGCCGATCGCCTCGGCGACGTCGGCGTAGCTCATGCCGTTGAATCCGCGCGTCTGAACGAGGCGCTCGGCGACGTCGAGGATGCGCTCGGCCGTCTCATTGGCGGCCGCAGCGGCGCCGCCCGCCGGCGCGCTCGTCTTGGTCGGCTTCGTTCGCGTGCTGCTCGCGGATCCTCGGCTCTGCATGTTCTCTACCTATATCCGAGCCTGGCCGTTCTCGCCGTTCCCTGGGCGCGGCGCAGGTTTCGCATCCTTGCGGTCGGAGGGAGCCGCCCCGGGGAAACTTTGTGCTTGCCTCACTTACCAACTAGTTGGTAAACAAACACTCCGAAAGGGGGTTGTCATGTCGAAGAACGCGATGAGCGAGCACAAGAGTTTTGCCCGGCCGGACGAGACGCGTCCGTTTCCCAACGGGCATGCCAAGATCGTCAACATCGGAGGGGGCAGCGTGGGCCGCCTGGAGTTTCAGCCCGGATGGCGCTGGTCGAAGGACGTGAAGCCGATCGCCAAGACCCACAGCTGCGAGGCGCCGCACTTCCAGTACCATCTCGCCGGCAAGCTCGGCATCAAGATGGACGACGGGACGGAGCTCGTGGCCGGCCCCGGCGACGTGACCGCCCTGCCGAGCGGCCACGACGCATGGGTGATCGGCGAGGAGCCGGTCGTCGTCGTCGACTGGTGCGGTGCGACCAACTACGGCAAGGGCTGAGATGCGAGCGCGTCTCGCGCGGCTCGTCTTGCCGGCTGCGCTGTCGGCGGGGTGCGGCGGGACGGCCGCGCCCCCGCCTGCCGCGGCGTCCTCCGCCGCCTCGTCGTCCGATTCGACGCCGGCGGAGCCCAGCATCGCGGTCACCGCGGAGATGGGCACGCCGCACGTCGGCGACGCGGCGCCCGATTTCGATCTCGTCGCCCAGGACGGCAGCCACGTGAAGCTGTCGTCGCTGCGCGGCCAGGTGGTGATGCTGGCCTTCGTCACCTCCTGGTGCCCATTCTCACAGGCCGAGCAGCCGCACCTCAAGGCGCTGGCCGAACAGTACGCGGGCAAGAACGTGAAGGTGGTCGCCATCGACATCAAGGAAGACGACGCCGGCTTCCGGAAGTACCTCGATCGGATGGCGATGCCATTCCCGGTCCTTCACGACACGTCGGGGGCCGCGACGGCCGCCTTCACGCCCGACCACGCGCAACCGGCGATCAAGGATCGAAGCGCTGTTCTCGTGACGTCGAACATCGTCGTCAATCCGCAGGGCAAGATCGTCTTTTTCACGATGGTCGACACCCTGCACTTCGACGCCCAACTCGTTCACGTGCGCCACGCCATCGACGACGAGCTCGCGCACGCCGGCGGCGCGTGATGCGCGAGGCGCCGCGGCGCATGATCCGCGGCGCGTTCGCGAGCGGGGTCCTCGCTCTCGTCGCCCTGCTAGCGTGTGGGGGCGCGCCGTCTGCGGGCGTGCAGCCTCTCTGGGAGCGGCCAGGCCTCTTCGGCGCCGTCCGCCCCGACATGGGACCGCCGCAGCCCGGCGACCCGGCCCCCGACTTCGAGCTCGCCTCGGACGCAGGAAGCTTTCGGCTCTCGTCGCTCCGCGGTCAGTGGACTCTCCTGCACTTCACGGCATCGTGGTGCCCGTATTGCGACGCCGAGGTCGCCCACCTCGGCGCAGTCGCAGACGCGTACGCGAAGCAGGGCGTGCGCGTGGTGCTCGTGGGGGTGGAGGAAGAGCCCCGGCACTGGAAGGAGTATGCAGCTTCCCACGTGGCGCCGTCGATCGTCGTGCTCGACGATTCGGAGGGTGCCGCCTCGCGCAAATTCGCGCCACCGCGCGCGCAGCCGTCGTTCGACGATCGCGCGCAGGTCGTCCTCGACTCGACGCTGATCCTCGATCCGCGGGGGATCGTCCGCCTCTTTCTCTTTCCGGATTCGAAGCACTTCGACCCCACGTTCCGCGGCGTGCGCGGCGAGCTCGAACGCCTCCTCGCGGGCGGCGTCGCGTCCCGGCCCGCAGAGGCCCCCGGGCACGTCTCTGCGGAGAGCGTCGTCACGATCGAAGCCCGTGCGCCGCGCCGTGTGGCTGCGGGGGAGACGGGTGAGATCACCGTCGTGCTCGACATCGCGCCCGGTTACCACGTCATGTCGGATCATCCGAGCGATCCGTCCTTCATCGCGACACGAATTCGGTTCGACGACGCGGCCGGCGTCCGCTGCAAAGAGGCCCTGTATCCGCCCGCGGTGGCCTTCCGTGTCGACCACGACTCGATCCCCACGTTCCTCGGAAAGACCGTCGTGACGATTCCCTTCGTCGTCGAGCCGGATGCCGGAACGGCGTCCCTCACGATCGAGGGCAGCGTGAGGTATCAAGCCTGCACCGAGGGACGATGCCTCTTCCCCGTTACCCGTCGCGTCGCGACGACGATCGAGGTATCGCCCGCTCGCTCTGACCGTTAGGCGACCGCGCCGAGCGTAGCCCTCTTACGTCGCTTGCGGCGTCGTCATCTTCGCGTGGTCGATCGAGGCGAGGTGCAGGTGTTTCACGACGGGGCCGAGTCACACGAACAGTAATCGGGCGGGCGAGGGGAGTCGCCCGCACGAGTGGGGGCGTATCGCGATCCAAGCGGGATCGAGACCCTGCCGTCCCCACGACTCAGAAGGCGTCGGGCAGAATGCCGTAGGCGGCGTCGCCCAGCACATTGCCGAGTCCCGCTTCGACGTCCTCGCTCGCGTCGCCCGCGTCGGGGGTACCGCCGTCGATCACCGTCTCGAAGGGACCGTCGTATGCCACGGCGCCGTTTTCGAGACGAAGAGGTCGGCGTCGGCGTCCGTGCTCGCATCGACAGTCCCCGCCGTCGCGTCGATCGACGTGCCACCCCCTCCCGGGAATTGACGACGACTGGACGGAGGCAGAGCCGAAGTCCAGTCGTCGCAAATGACCGTTGGCCCGGACCAGGGTCTCACACCCTGGTCAGTAGCGACCCCAACGGGAATTGAATGCTGGCTCAGAGATCGTGGCCGGCCCGAGAAAAGAAGCCGATCCGCGGTCCTCTGAAAGCGGCGAATCGCCCGGCTTCGTGACCACTGGCGACCGTTCGCAACCCCCCGTGACCAGTCCCGGGACGGTATCCGACGCGGAACTTGCAGCCGCCGTCGTCGCGGCCGTCGCCGAGAAACGATGGGTGATCGCGGAGGTGCTCGCCGCGGAGGTGCAACGAAGGCAACGGGAACGAACACCGGGCAACGTCGTTCCGATCGAGCGAGCAAAACGTCCGTGAGACCGTCACAACGGTTGCGCACTTCGGGCTCAGCGCCCAAACTCCTCGTCGGGCTGGTTCTCACCACCCCGCGAAACACGAACGGCCTGGCGCCCCACCACAGGGCAACCAGGCCGCCGGGCTCGCGGGGAGCCGGTCCACGGAGACACCGCTCCATGGCCTCCCAGAAGATACAGCGTAAGCGCGCGGCAGGCTACCCGCCCTTCGAGGCACCGCGCTTGCGCCTCCCTGTCGGGTACACAGTCCGCGTCTCATTCGACGCGGACTTCCGGCTCGACACACCAGTGCCGTTTGACGCCCGGCTTCAGCCGGACGTGCGCATCCGCGCCCCGCGCATCGTCGCCC
>Ga0302325_10007524_pt1 | contig 24155 bp, 20 predicted proteins | sample Palsa_T0_2_FD_201948 | JGI IMG/M metagenome (GOLD analysis project Ga0302325, IMG submission 201948) | Peat permafrost microbial communities from Stordalen Mire near Abisko, Sweden - Palsa_T0_2 | ecosystem: Environmental > Terrestrial > Soil > Palsa > Peat permafrost | place: Sweden: Abisko... | reverse complement strand
AGACTATGACTCGGAAAGAGCCCCCATCATTGGCTTCGCTTACTGCAGTCGGTAGGCGACTGCTGAATGATTCACACGACCCGACCCGAGCTCATTCAGAGTTCGGCTATTGGGACCATCAAGTGGCCGAATGGTTGGACGCGCAATTTCCCGAAACCGGCTTGTCAGCCCGTTGGACGTCGATCTCAACCTCTCCACTGGTGTCGGGCAGGTATTATTCCGACGATGAGGGAACATGGGCCGCTTTCGGCGTTGCCGTGCAAAAGCGGATATCTTTTCTCGGTGGTCTAGGCGCGGCTTCGGGTCCCCGCACGGCCGAAGGAACTACCAAGGCGGGTGCGGCGAATAAGAGGCGAGTCTTTGTGGTTCATGGGCATGATGAGACCGCGCGCGAGAAGGTGGCGAGATACGTCGAAAAACTTGGGCTGGAAGCGGTCATCCTCCACGAGCAGCCGAGCTGCGGCCGAACGATCATCGAAAAGTTCGAGGGATTTGCATCGGTTGGATTTGCGGTGGTCCTGCTCACGCCAGATGACGTCGGCCGAAGTGCCCAAAGCAAGCAGCTGTCTCCACGGCCGCGCCAAAATGTCATTCTGGAACTGGGTTTTTTTTGTGGTGCGCTCGGGCGAGGAAGGGTATGCGCGCTGGTCAAGGGCGATTTAGAGATTCCGTCAGATTACAGTGGAGTCGTTTACGTAACGCTGGATGACGGCGGCGCTTGGAAACCTAAACTTGCGAGCGAGATGAAAGCTGCGGGCCTCACCGTCGACCTAAACGACGCCATCTAGGGCGCCTCAATGCTCGGGGGGGCGCGGATTTAATTAAACAGGACGCGCTTCGTTTTCGTCGTTCTGCCGGTAGTCGCGCAGCGACGCAGCAGGCTTCAGACCAGAGCAAGCGACGTTCGGCGACCAACGAACCCGCTGCCCGGCCTCTCATTTGATTTCCCTCGCCCTCCCTCCCCTTTTCCAGAGCCGTTGCCCGCATTCGGCGGCTTCGCCCCTCCGCCCATAGGCCGAATAAAACTGCCGCATCCCCCCGCGATTGGGCGGAGGGGAGGTAACATTACGACGCCGCAGTGCACGCACCGGGCCGCACCGGGCCGCACCGGGCCGCGCGCAAGGCCCGTGATCGGTTCGCCACCACGCCGGTAGCGCTTCTGATCAAAGACGGCATCATCGTTTCCGCCAAGGACGGCGACGCAGCCGCGCCGAATCCCAATCTTTCGTCGCCGGCGACGAAGCAATTATCCGATAAATAGCAATAATTTGATATAAAATGTGTTCCATTCTGTTCCGTTTTGTTCCGTTTGTTCCATCCCGACGGGTTCGAGCGGCTTTCGAAGATTGTGATAGAATCCAGACATGAAGTCCGCGACGCTGATGTCAGGCAAGCCGCAGCGTTTCCTCCTCTACGAGGCGGACTGGAAGCAATATGTACAGCTTCGCCGAAGTCTGGATGAGCGCGGACAGCATGCATTCATCACCTTCGATGGACACCGGATCGAACTGATGTCACCATCATTAGAACACGATCGTGCGAGTGAGTTGATCGGCCAGTTGGTGCGCGCGATGGCCCGCGCTACCCGGACCGAATACATCAGCGGTGGCTCGACGACTTTCAAACGCCGTGAGCGCCGCCGAGGGTTGGAGCCGGACAAGTGCTTTTGGATCGCCACGCACGCGGCAATTCGCGAGATCAGAAATATCGACCTTCGCATACACCCGCCGCCAGATTTGGCAATCGAGGTTGAAGTCTCCCGCCGACTCCTCGACCGCAGGAGCATCTACGCGCGTCTGGGCATTCCGGAGATATGGGTCTACAACCGCAAGGTGTTTCGGATGCTCAGGCTGAACGACGACCAGTATGAGCCTGCGGAAAGAAGCCTGGCTTTTCCAATGGTCCGATTCACGGGCATTGAACGACTGCTGCAACGTGCGGGCACGATGGGCGAGTTGGAATGGCAAGACCACCTTGAAAAATGGGTCCGAAAATCCCTGGTCAAATGAGTCGTACTGTTAACCGACCTCCCCCATGCCCAATCGCTATCTCATCACCGGCGGAGCGGGATTTATCGGTTCGCACCTTGCCGAGCGGCTTGTCGCCAAGGGTAATACCGTCACCGTGCTCGATGATCTTTCCACCGGCAGCGAAGCCAACATTCGCGGCCTGATCGGCAAGCCCAATTTTCGCTTCATCCGCGATTCTGTCGAAAACTCGGCAACCGTGAATCTGGCCGTCGCCGACTGCGATCGCGTTTTCCACCTGGCGGCGGCAGTGGGCGTGCAGTTGGTTCTAGACGAGCCAGTGAAGACCATCCGCACCACGATCCACGGAACCGAGATCGTGCTCGAAGCCGCCAACCGCTTCCGTCGGCCGGTGCTGATCACCAGTTCATCGGAGGTGTACGGCAAAGGGGCGCGCGTACCGTTCGGCGAAGATGATGATGTTGTCATGGGACCAACAAGCACCACTCGATACTGCTATGCTTATTGCAAGGGCATCGACGAGTTTCTTGGGCTGTCCTATTACAAGCAGTTTGGTTTGCCGGTAACGATTGTGCGATTGTTCAATACGGTCGGTCCAAGGCAGGTGGGGCGATACGGCATGGTGATGCCGCGATTCATACAGGCAGCCCTTGGTGGGGAGCCGCTCCATGTGAACGGAGACGGCCGACAGACGCGCTGTTTCTGTCATGTCGAGGATGTGGTCGAGGCGCTGCAGGCTTTGATCGAGACGCCCAGCGGCATTGGTCAGGTATTCAACCTCGGAAGCGATGAGGAGATCGCGATCGATGATCTGGCGCGACGGATTGTCGACATGGTCGGCTCGAAGAGCCGCATTGAACATGTAAGTTATCAGCAGGCGTATGGCCACGATTTCCAGGACATGGCCCGCCGCGTGCCACAGCTGCAGAAAATTCGCTCGGTGATCGGATTTGAACCCCGGCAGAATCTGGATCAGATCATCCGATCATTGATCGACAGCCATCGAAAGACGGAAACTGCCAAGCCGAGCTGATTGCCCATGGCAGATGTGACACCGACGCCCCGGCGTTCCGCCGCCCGCCGCCCCGCCCCGATACCGGCGCAGTCAGGTACAAGTCAGCCCGCATCCACAGAACCATCCGCACCGCGTCCTCCGCGCCGCCGCCTTTGGCGGTGGCTCAGAGTATTGGCTGTTGTCCTGTTCTGCATTTTTCTGGCTGGGGAAGCGTATTTGCGCTGGTACATCGGGCTCGGCGATCCGCCGCTGGCCATGGCCGATCCGCTGATGCACTTTCGATATGTTCCATCGCAGACGTGCATGCGGCTGCATCACCTCATTCACTACAACGCCTACTCCATGCGCAGCGATGACTTCCCGCCGCACAAAACCGATCCCGCGGAGCTGCGCATCATCATGATCGGCGACAGCGTCATCAACGGCGGATCGATGTTGGATCAATCCGCGCTGGTCAGCACGCTTCTACAGAAATCTCTGTCGGATGAGCTGCATCGTCCGGTCGTCGTTGGAAACGCATCGGCCGGCGGGTGGGGCCCTCCCAGTGAGCTTGGCTGGATCAAAACGTTCGGCACGCTCGATGCGGACATCATCGTGTTGGTCGTTTCAAGCCACAATTATGCAAATGTGCCCCAGTGGCCAGTTCCGATCGGAGAGGAATTTGACCGACCGACGCGTAAGCCAATTCTGGCGTGGGAAGAGTTTTTCAGGCGCTACGCGTCGCGGCTCAGCTTCTCGCCGCCCGCCGAAGCCTTCGTTGATCCGGCGCAGCCCAGTGAGTCGGACATCAACTGGTGCATCTGGTCGATTCAGCAGATCGTGAAGATCGCCCACGCCGGCGGCGCTTTGGTGATCGTCGCACAGCACGCACAGGTGCAGGAACTGGGCGGCAACTGGAAACCCGGACACGCCTACAATGAGGCGGCGGCGCGGTCGGCGGGAGCGGATCGAATTGTTCAGTTCGAGCCCACCTTCCGCATCGCCCGTGAAACTGGACGCGATCCTTACCGGCTGTATGACAACATTCACCCCAACAAGGCGGGTCACGATTTGATGGCCGACGAGCTTCGCCAGTCCATTGAAAAGCTGCTTGAATCGCACCCGCGCTAAGGGCGGGTCCGCCACCACTGCGAGGTGGACACCGCCAAAACAGCCGTTAAACTTCCCAAGGGATCGAGACAGACGGCCAAAAGATCTAAACCGCTTGGCGAAGCGGGTCGAAGACGATTAAGCAGTAAAGTCAGGCCGGTTAAGTCAGGCGACTTTAGTTGTTAGTCAGGTCCGCTAGTTAGGCTCGTCGCAGGCGGTCGTTCACGCAACGACGATTGGGTCCAAGGTCATGCCGCCTCCTCTTCCCCCACCTCCTGAGACGCTGATTCACACGCTCTCGGCGGATGAAGTGCTCTCGCCGTATATCTACGTTTTCTACGCCGCGTTCATCATTTCCTTCATTTTCACGCCGGTGATGCGTTCGATCGCGATGTATTATGGAATCGTCGACGAGCCAGATCGAATCCGGAAGCTGCACAAGGAACCCGTCGCCTATCTTGGGGGTATCGCGGTCTTTCTCGGGTGGCTGGCTGGTTTGGCGATGAGCCAGTTTCTATACACGCATCGAAGTATGCCCGGCATGCCTGAGCATGTGATCGTGCGTTTCAGCATCGTCGCCAGCGCCTGTATGATCGTTGCCCTGGGCATGTGGGATGATCTGCGATCGCTCGCTCCGAGGCTCAAGATTCTCGGACAAGTCGCCGCCGCTCTCGTGCTGCTCTCCGCGGGCGTCGGCACCAGAATCAGCGAGCATTTTGTTGATCCGATCACGCTCCGGCTCGTTATCACCTTTCCATCGCTTGCCTGGATGAGAGAACCCACGCTCTTCGCCAACACCATATTGGTCAGCAGCGCGATGATTACCATCGGGGTTGTCGTATTTTGCTGCAATGCCACCAATCTGATGGACGGCCTGGACGGGCTGTGCGGCGGTGTTACTGCAATTATCGCCTCGGGATTCCTATTTCTCGCCGTTTATCTCGGCATGACTGGCGGGGGCCAGGACATCAATTCGGACGCACTTCGTGTTGTCCTTGGCTTGGCGCTGCTTGGGGGCGTCCTCGGCTTTGTACCCTATAACTTCAACCCCGCCTCCATTTTTATGGGGGATACGGGCAGCATGTTCCTGGGATTTTCGTGCGCCACGCTGATCGTACTGATGGGGGATCGCGAAGGCCGGTGGTTCCTCGCTGCGACCGTGATGTTTTCCCTGCCCATTCTGGATACAACCCTCGCTTTCGCAAGGCGATATGTGAATCGGCGTCCCCTGTTCAGTGCCGACAAGTTCCATTTTCATCATCAGTTGGTAGCACGGGGACTGACAGTGCGCAGGGCGGTCCTGATCAGCTATGGGCTGGCTATTTTCTTCACTCTCGCCGGAGGGGCGATCGTGGTTCTGCGGGAGCGATATGCCGTGGGGTTCTATCTGGTGATCTTCGGATACATAATGGTGACCGCAGTGAAGATCGGCATGGTGCACGAAAAACCCGCGGTAGTGCAGCGCCAGCCGTTGGGATCAGCTCAGGCAAGCAAAACGCAGGCAATCGAACCGGGATCGGTTGTGGATGTGCATGAGATCGAAGCCGCCCCCACCGGGCATGTCCCTCCAGTGGCCGGCGGCTGGCCCGGCGGCACGATCGTTCGCGAGTGACCTGCCGATTTGGCCGATCATGCTTGAGGTTCTCCCGGAATGCCGGATGGCGGCCTATGATTTCCGCCAGTAAAGTACAGGACCGTGCTGCTTTAAGGATTTGAATTATGGATGTGACAATTATCGGCTGTGGATACGTCGGCTTGGTTACCGGGACCTGTCTGGCCAGCATCGGTCACACGGTTCGCGGTGTCGAAAAGGACATGCGCAAGCTCAAAACCCTGCAGGATGGCCACTGTCCGATCTTCGAACCCGGCCTCCAGGAGCTGATGCAGGAAAACTATGCCTCCGGCCAGCTCCAGTTCACCGACAATGTCAAAGCCGCCGTCAAGGATGCCGAGATCGTCTTCCTCTGCGTCGGCACCCCTCCCAAGGAAGACGGCACCGTCGATATGAGCTATCTCGAAGGAGCCGGCAAAGAAGTCTGCGATGCCCTGGCGGAAAACAACACGGATTACATGACGACCATCATCGTCAAATCCACCGTCCCGGCCGGCACCAATCGCAAGCTGTACAACTTCCTCAAGGAGCAGACCAAGGCCTACGTGCAGGTGGTCAGCAACCCCGAATTCCTCAAGGAGGGCACGGCCGTCCAGGATTGCCTTAATCCCGATCGCATCGTCATCGGCGGCGAGTCGCCCGAAGCATTTCGCCAGATGCGCCGGCTCTACGATCCGCTGGTGAAGCGCGAGGAAAACTTCCTCACGATGAACTGGGAATCCGCCGAGCTCACCAAGTACGCCGCCAACAGCATGCTCGCCGCGCGCATTTCCTTCATGAACGAAATGACGATCCTCTGCGAGTTCTACGGCGCCGATATCGAAGAGATTCGCAAGGGGATCGGCAGCGATAGCCGCATCGGCCCCTCCTTCCTCCGCGCCGGGTGCGGCTACGGCGGCTCTTGCTTCCCCAAGGACGTGGCGGCAATGGAGCATATCTCCCGCGCCGCCGGCCACGAGAGTCTGTTCGTCCATGCCGTCCAGACCGTGAACAAGAATCAGAAGAAGCGTTTCGTCGACAAGATCGAAGCCAAGCTCGGCCGAGCGCTCGAAGGGGCGACGATCGCTGTTTGGGGTCTGGCTTTTAAAGCCGACACGGACGACATCCGCGAATCGGCCGCCCTGGACGTGATTCGCTATCTCCTGGACAAGGGCGCTCACGTTCGCGCGACCGATCCCAAGGGGATGGAGAACATGAAGCAGGTCTTCAAGGATGAAGTCGCGTGGTTCCCCGACCCGGTGAGCGCGGCGGCCGGCGCCGATGCGGTCGCGCTGCTTACCGATTGGCCGCAATACACCACGTTGCCCTTCCGCAAGATCGCCGCAACGATGAACAGCCCGGTGATTTTCGACGGGCGCAATTGCCTGCACCGCGATGTGATGCGTGAGACCGGCTTCCAATATTACCCCATGGGCCGGCCGGCGGTGGAGAATACGCTTCGGCTCAAGACTCGCGCCTGAGTGCTTTGAACTCGTTGCCCAATGCGGGTGTGTGGGTTACGCAATGTTACGAAATGTTACCTTCTACGGACCTGGTGCCACACCATCCGGCTGCGGGGGCTAATCGCCACGGCCCGGCCGGCGCAGGCGACGATCACACCAGGTTGTAGCGGCAACTCGTTCATCGGCGATAGATTTTATCGCTTTTTAGAACGATTGTCAACACAATTCTAGAAATAATCTAATGTATTGGCTCCCTATTTCTTTTTGGGAGCCGCGGGCAGGTTCTCACGCGCATTGCTCCTGTACTCCGCGGTAAATGGCCCGTCTTTGGTCCACGGGAACCGCGACATGAGCGCTTGTTTAAATCTGCGGATTCATCGTTTTTTTGCTGGCTGTTCCGATGGCAGAAGATTAATCTTGGCGCCATGGGCCACATCAAACAAAAGCGTCATCGTGTTTTGTCGTTGTTGTCTATTGTCACTTCACTGGGCTTGCCGGCCCGAACGTTCGCCCTACCGGCGTGGTACACGGCCGGAACCGGCGGATTCATCGCGAATACCAACGATCCCACCACCGCTGCCGCGGCTCCGACGGTGCCGGATTTTTATCAGCACCAGAACTGGTCGCCGGCCTCCTTCGTCAATGGACTCGGGCAGACCCAGTATACGACGTTTTCCTCGAACGGGTGGGAAAGTAGCACGATTGCAGCCAATGGTCCCTATCAGGGCTGGTGTGCGTATACCGCATACGATGATGTGATCTATGACCTGCAATCCCAGGGGTATGTGTTCAAAAATCTGGCTGATCCGACCGCCGCGGCCAACTGGTACACCGCTACCTATGGGGCCGCTGGCAAACCGCTGGTCTCGAACATCGCCAAGGTCGCGACGATCTTCGGAGCCGGCTTTCCCAATACCACGTCCATGCAGACCTACCTCAATGCGAATGTAAACAACGCGAAACAGACCGACGCCAACGGCGACACGCTTGGCAAGCTGACGTCGCAAACGTTTCTGGTTAACAACGCAACCGGGCTGCTGCAATACTGGAGCTATTCCAAAGGCGCGATGGCCAATGCGCAGAAATCAAGCGATACCGCGTTTGATTTCACCAACAACATGCTCAAGCGCGGCGAAGACGTGATGTATCTGCTTACCTACGGCACTAACACGGTGGTCAACGATCCCACCACCACTAACTTCTGGTGGCTCAATCATGCGGTGGCGGTATCGGGCATCAGCGTCGCCAACAAATCCGTATACATCGCCGACCCGGATACTAACGGCGGTCCCGCCGCTGCCAATGCCGGCTGGATCAGAAACAGCCCCAATTTCCCCGGCGCTCTGGCGACAGCAGCCAACGCCGCGCTTCCGGTGCCCGCGCTCAATTCCTTCGACAACAACGATGCAACGAAATTCAACTCCAACTACGATCGATTCACTTTTGCCAATAAAACCTATGGGCAGGCGATCGCGCCAACAGTCACATCGGCCGATGCGCCGCAGTTCAACAACACATTCCTCAGTTCGGTGCTGGTCACGGGGCCAAGCATCGTGAACAAGATAACGGTCGCGCCGCGAGCCGGCCCCACCCTGGCGAACCGCGCCATTCGACCTGCCGTGCCGGGCGGTTCTGAAGAAACCGACCTGACACTGCAAATCCCGGAAGATTGCAGCGCGATCGACGGCGTATTGGTCGAGCCGTCGACTCAGGTGGTAAACCCATCGAGCGACCCCACTGCCTTTTCTTTGGTGGACGACACTCACACGGCAAGCACCTGGACGGACGCCGAGGATACTTCCGATCCATTCGGTAATTCGATGACGCTTGGTTCGGTCGAATACGACCTTGCCGGCGGCACAGACCTTCTGCCGGGCGACACGGTCGATGTGGATCTGGAAACAACCTCTGATTTTTCCTCTCTGGGCTATGATGTTCTGATTCACTATCAGGGCGATCCATCCGACGAGTGGACACCGGAAATGATCGCCGGCAGCGAGTACGATCCCTCCGACTATCCCGCTGGCGACGAAGTCCCCACCCCGGAACCCGGCCAGCTCGGGGTGCTGGCGTTGGGTGGAATCGCGATGATGCGACGTCGGCGTGCGCGGCAGCAGCGCAATGTCCCCCGAGACATTGTGGGACATTGGCCATCCTAGGCGGATACTCCCAGCAGGCGCTGCGTGAACCGACCGCCAACGACGGTGAGCTCGTGCATGGCCGCGTCGATGTGCTCGTCGGTGACCAGGATCGGACGCCCGTCGGTGTCGGTCTTTTCAACCGAAAGAATTGTGGCGCGACGCAACAGCTCGCGGATGAAGGCGGCGCTGACGCCCTCGGTTCGGGTGATGAGGGCCTCATGCTCGGTTAGTTGCAGGTCAATGCCCTTGGCGTAGAGCTCAATCAGGCGGCGGCGACATTCGGGATCAGGCAGAGGGATCTCGATGGCTTGATCGATTCGACCCGGCCGGGCGGCGAGCGCGGGCTCGAGCACATCGGGACGGTTTGTGGTGAGGACAAAAAGAATGTCAGCGTCTTCCGCCAAGCCGTCCATTTGATTGAGCAGTTCGAACAGCAGCGCATTGGCGCCGACGGTCTGGTGCTCGCGCATCGTTCCGATGAGATCAACATCTTCGAGGATGATGGTGACAGGCGCCAGCGCGCGGGCCAGCACTCCGCTGGTTTCTATGGAGTTCATCCCGCCGCCGGTCAGAACCAGCACGGTGCGGCCGGGCATCTGGCTGGCGAGGTACATCGCCGAGAGTGTTTTTCCCGTTCCCGGAGCGCCGTGCAGGAGCAGGCCGCGCTTGAGATGCCGTCCCGCGTGGCGCAAGCGATCAGCATGACGCACCATCCCCATCGCCTGGCGGTCAAGTCGAAGAAGGACATCAGGTGGAAGAATGATGTCATCGCGATTGATGGACGGAAGGCGATGAAAGCGCACCAACATCTGGTGATGGCAGTCCAGCTCAAGTGATAGGACATGTCCGCGAAATGCAGCGGCGTCCATCACGAGCGTCGCGAAGCTGCGACCGAAATCCTCGGCGGCCTCGCGCGTTGCGGCCATTACTTCAACGCCAATTCGCGGCGGATACCGGTGACCCTCCTCGGTGATCAGGAGCACGACGGGAGAGGCCTTGGTCTTAATCCAGTAAATTCCGCCTTTGACGCACGCCTGCCGCTTGCCGTCGGCGATCTCGACGTCATGATATTCGACGGGGCCGGGCAGATAATTCCGGGCAGTTGCCTTGCGACAGAGCTTGGCAATGCTCGCCCCATCGTAGGAATTGACGCAGATGATTCCTTCAAGATCGAATTTGATCCCTCGTCGCTCCAGCAATTTCCCAAGGGCCAGGTGAACATTGGGCCGGTCATAAGGCGCAAAACTCTGCGACACCAACACCAGCTCTGCGGGATCGGTACCGAAATGTTTCCACAGACGTTTGAGAAAATAGCCGGATCGATTGACCGCAGCGCGGGCTCTGGACATTTTCGCTCCTGATTTGAAGATGATGAATCAATGAAGAGTTCATCGTACAAAAGAGAGTGTGACTCGCCAGTCTCTCAAGCTTCAGCAGCCGACTACGCCCGCTACCGCGAAGGGACAAGCGGCGGACGGGCGCTTCCATCGACAGGGAAGTCAATCGCGCGATCATTTCCTTTCGGGAAGCCCTAACGCTGAAGCGGGAACGCCATTTGGTAATCACTGATGCGATTTTGTCGAGCCAATCAGGAATTGGGCTTCCGGTGGTAGCACGTCGGCCAATGCCGCAGACGTGGCGCTTTGTGTTGGTTCTTCAATTGCTGCCAGTAGCCACTCAGGCGAACCGGGAGGTGCTGTTGGATCGGCTGGTTGTACCGTAACGCGTTCCGGCACGGGCGGCGCACCGGTGATGCTTTCTGGCAGACAGACGGTGATGCCGGGCGGCCAGAGTCGGGCGTAAAGGACGCCTCCGATATTCAGCGGACGCTCGGCAGCGGCGAGCGATGAGGCGGTTGGTTGTGGCTGGATCGGCGGTTGGGGGATGGTTTGCACAGTTGTCTTTGACCCACTGGGCATTGTGGGGTGCGCCCGCATCAGCCAGGGGCTGATCGCCAGGAATCCCATGATTATCGCTGCGGCCGCACCGGCCGCGAGCCATTGCCAACGGCCAACGCTGCGCGGTGCAGTAATGGCGCTTTCTTCATCAGCCGCCAAGTGTTGGTCATGAATCTGCCGCAGGATTCGCTGATGCAATTGCGGGGAGAATTGGGGACGCTCCGCCATCGCCTCGCGGCGCAGGCTGTCGGCCAGCGGATCGAGTGGTTCACCCTTTTTCATGATGCGACTCCTGGAAGGCGTCAAATTCAGCAAGGTGCGCTGCGAGGCGCGCACGGGCGCGGTGCAGAAGGATTCTGGCGGCGTTGGCGCTTCGTCCCAATATCTGGCCAATCTGGTCCGCCGGCATTGACTCCACATAGCTTAGCCACAGCGCTGTGAAGGCATCAGGTTCGAGAACGGTGCGGACCGTGTCCCACAATTTATCGTGCAATTCTTTCTCTTGGGCGTTACCCAGTGGATCAACGTCGCAAACGATCTCGACGGGGTGCATCGCGCCGACTGTCGGTCGGCTGTGGCGTCTCCAGGAGGAGGTGGCCAGGTTATTGGCGATGGTGAATATCCATGTGCTGAATTTCCATGCCGATCGGTACCGACCTAACTTGCGGTAAGCCACCAGAAATGTTTCCTGGAGCAAATCCTCCGCATCGTGCCGTGAGCCGACTCCACGAATTAAAAAATGGAGCAGTGGCGATTGAAACCGTTTAACCAACTCCTCGAAGCACGCATCGCATTGGCGCAGGCGAGCGCACTGGGCGCATGCCTCGTCAGTGCTGAGCCCGGGCGAATGGGGCGCTGAGCTCATGGGCGTCCCTATCGGGCTAGGGCGTTGGCTGTGTCGATGGAGCGGAAATGGGGGTGGACACTGCAGTGTCATGATCGGTTTGTGCCTGCATCAAGCTGACCAGCTCAGGAAGCTTCGCGATCGGCCATTGCCATTGCAAGGTGACGTTGTTCTCCCCCGCGTTGATTTGCAGCGGGCTGAGCACCGGCCCCACCTGAGTTTGTGAGAGTGAAATCAGGGCTTTGATCCCGATCATGAGGTTCTTGAGTTGCTCGGCCGAAGCAGGGTCGATCATCGAAAATGAAGCGTGCACAAAGATGTTTTGCTGGTCTTCCCCCATGTCGAATCGAGCGAGTTTGGCCTTTCCCTTGAATGATCCGAACAGAGAGAGCCCGAAGTTGCCGGACGCGGGCGACGCAGTGCTCGACGGCTGCGTTGCGCTGCCCGGGGCGGTGTCGATGGGCGCGTCGATGTTAGCGCCCTCTAGATTCGCGGTGAGGCCGCTGCCGCAGAAGATGGCCCCTGTTGGCACCGCGCCTTTGAGATCGTGCGGATCGCTCTGCGCCAGCGACGGTTTTTTTCCCTGCAATACATCCAACGCAAGCGCCATGGAATGCAGGTCCGTGGTGCCCACGAGCAAATCGGGTCCGATGATGGTCGTATAGGTGTCGTCGGCAATGAATTTCGGGTCGACGCCCAAGTCGCCGCCAAGGCCGAGGCTGAACGCCCCGCCGTGATTTGAAGATTGCGGCGCGGGCCGGCTCGGTTTATCGCCCGTGCCGGAGATTCCCGTCGCCGCTTTGATTGCGGAACTAATCGGCGAGCAATGAACTTCCTGATCGCCGTAATGGACGATGGTGACGTCATTGGATTCGATCATGGCCCGGACCTGCACTAGCGCTTTGTTTTCGCCGTGGATCAGGATGATGATCTTCATCGCGGGAAGTGAATACATCGTCGCCGATGTGATATGGCCGCCGAAGGCCGCCTCCATCTGCGCCTCAATGTCCTTCGACGTACCCAATTGCTGGGCAAGATGAAATGCAATAAACCGATCGATATCCGCGTAAAAATAGGATTCGGCCTGTGCGGGGATTTGGTCGAACCGTAGTCCCTCCGCGCAAGCCCCAGCGGGGATGAAACCATTCAACGCGGCAGCCAACGTTGCGATGAGCAGCAATGCCGTTCCACTTTTCATGGACGTTCTCCTGGTAAGACCGGAATGAATCGGTGCTGGGCGCGCACGCGTTCAGGGTCTTATACGCTGCCAAGGGAACCGGCATTTCGCGCTAATTGTGCCCGCTGGCTGAAAAAGGCCTCGCCACCGGTACGGGTTGCGGCAAGAGCAGTCAGGTTGTTGTCTCGCGAGTTTCCAAATCATCAGTAAATGGGCGTTGTGGGGGCGGCCGGCGTCGTGACGGTTGTCGTCGTGACCTTCGCAATGGTAATGCTGCCCAGGATACCCGTGGTTGTCGTGGGTCCATCCGCAAAGAAGAGGGTGCTGTCATCGTCAGAGCTGTCACCGAAGGTCAGTCCCCACAGGCCGGGGAGTTGGATGGGGGCATCGTTGGTGGCGTGATCGAGGAAGCCGGCGAAAACTCCGGTGTTGGTTTTGGTTGACGTAGCGTAGGCGAGGATACGACCATCGCCGAAATTTCCGACGAGGATATCGCCGGCGAGGGAGCCCCAGGTCTTGGGCGCGACGGTGACGGCCCAGGGGGCATTGAGATTGCCGCCGCGTGCGAGTTGCTCCTCGAGGACGCCCTTGGCGCTGAAGAGGTCCACAATGCCCGTCCCCTTGCCCGTGGTGGCGAAGGTGCCGGTACTGTTTGCCTTCACATAGGAAACGGCGATCTCACCGTTCACGTTTTGAACATTCCAGGGGACGTACCCCTTGGGGATGGATGGATCGGTGAAGGCATTCTTGAACTTCACGGTATTGAAACTTGCGTCGAACATATCGACGGTGCCGTTGTGAATGTCGGCGGCATAGAGGTACTGTGTGCCATGCACTGAATCCTGTGCCAGGCCGGTGAAGTCGGCTCCTCCGGAAGACCGATCGACGTCAGTGATGGCGCTAATGGGGTTCACGTTGGGATTCCAGGCGGCAATGGTGCCGTTCTCGGTGGCCCAGACATAATCGGCGGGGTCGCTGACGCCGTTTTGGCTGACGGTGAATGCGGTGGTGCTGTTGAATATTTGTCCCGTGGGCTTGCTGACGGCAGACGAGCCGGCGGGCGCGGGGATGGTGATCGAGGTGTAGAAGCCGGTGTCGGCGACGGAGCCGTTGGGGTTGTAGACGGTTGAAACCGAGCTGCCGTTATCCGCCACCCACACGACATTGGCGCTGGGATTGAAGGAAATTCCCCACGGGTTTTTCAGATTTGCGTCGGTGAAGCTGGCAGCGACCGATCCGTCTGATACCAAATTGGTAACCTTAAACCCCGGAGCCGCCGAGAGCATCGCGCGGTTTTCGAGTCGCTCGAAAAGTACCGGGCGTTGGCGGGCATTGAACTTGGGTTGCCGGTTCAGTTTTTCAAAGCCGTTGGTGTGGGGATTCGCTACGTCGTGGGTCGTTTTGCGGGCGCACATAGGTGATCCTTCCAGATGAATGCCGGCCGTGCTAAAGATGCCTTAACGTCAATCGCGGCCGAGTCTGTTGGTGTTGAGGTAGACTACCCGGCGTGAGGATTTATTCTGCCGACCTGCAAAGATTGCATTTTCAAGAAATGCAAGGCGGGTAGAGAATCGGCATTAGTGGGTGGGTGCAGCGCCGTGCTTTTGATATTGCTGCAATCGGTAGTAGAGCTTGCGGACGCTGATGCCAAGCTCGGCGGCGGCGGCATCGCGGCTGCCACCGTGGCGCTCCAGAGCGGCGAAGATCGCTTCTCGCTCCATCTCGTCCATGGAAACGCCGGGGCGCGGGATAGGCGCTTCGATTGGTATTTGAGCCGCGGGCTGCTCGATGTGAGACTCCTGCTGCTGGGTGGGGCAGCGCTCGATCCAACGGTTTCGGGCGCGGCTGAGAGCGAGCTCAAGATCATTCATGCCGCATGGCTTGGTGAGGAAATCAACGACTTCAAGTCGAATGGCGCGGCGGGCGGCGTCGAGATTGCCAAAAGCAGTGAGCACAATGATCTGCACGTAGGGCCAGCGCTGACGGATGATTTCGCAAAGCTCCAATCCGCCTATGCCCGGAAGATTGAGGTCAAGGATGGCGGTGGTGTAGAGATTCCGCTCGAGCATCTCGATCGCAGCCTCGGCGGTGGGCGCGCCGTGGGGTTCCATGCCCATGAGGCCGATGGCGTCGACGAGCATTTCGCGGAGGCGACGGCCATCCTCGACGACGAGGACGCGGCGGCAGGTGATGCTGGTGGCTGGGGCATCGATCCCGTGCGCGGAATGCGCGGAAGAATCGTGCAGGGATTGGTTAGTGGGTACGGCGGCGTCGGTATCAGGAGCCGTGTCTGTCCGAATGCGTTGTTGCGAGCGCATCAGTCGCTCCCAAGAAGCTGTCGGACACGGTTGACGGCGCCTTGGCGGACCTGCGCGGCGGGCAAACGGAGAACAAAGCGTGAGCCTCGGCCTGGCCCTTCGCTTTGGGCGCAGAGCGTGCCGCCAAAATCCGAAACGATGGCGTGCGTGATGGACAAACCCAGGCCGGTGCCGGGCTCGGCCGATCCACGCTTTTCCGAATAAAATGGCTCGAAGATGCCCTCGAGGGTTTTGCCGCTCATCCCGCGGCCGTTGTCGCTGACGGTGAGCTGAACCGATTGGTCATTGGGCTGGGCGATAATCTCGACCAAACCGCCGGCAGCGGGGGTGGACTCCAAGGCATTGACCAGGAGATTGAGCAGAACCTGCTTGAGCTCTGCGGTGTTGGCGATGACGGCAAGTGGGTTGGGATCATCGGATTTCACATTTATGCCGCGACCCTGGGCGCACTGAAGACCTTGAACCATCTCGACCATTTCGGAAATGAGGGGCCAGAGCTCGACGGTTTCGCGGCTGGCGGCGCTGCCACCCCGCGCCAGGAGCAGAAGTTTTTGAGTGATCTGTTTGCAGCGGAACGCCTCTTCACGAATGATGCGAAGCGATCTGAAGATCTCTGATGCCTGACCGTCGCTAACGACGGCGTGGAGACGACGGGCGGAGATTTCGGCGTGGCCGGACATGATGCTAAGGGGGTTGTTGATTTCGTGCGCGACGCCTGCCGCCAGATAGCCAACGCTGGCGAGGCGCTCGCTGCGAGCCAGTTCCTTGCTTTTGGCGGCGACCATTTCTTCAAGATCGCGGTAGAACCCCTGAAGCTCGACGGCCATGCTGTTGATGTCGGCGCCGAGTTCGACGAACTCCCGGTCGGAAGAAGCGCGGTAGGGTGCGCCAAGATCTCCGCGGGCGACCCGGCGGGACCAGGCGCGCAATCGCTGAAGCGGGATCATCACGCGATGATATTGCCAGAGCGTCGCGAGCAACATGAGCAGCGCTACGGCGATGGCACCGATGCCGACAATCATGGTAGCCATCCTCAGATCGTGGTTGGCGGAGCGTTGTGTTGTTTCCAAGAAGACGTTGCACGTTTGCAAGAGTGACGCCAGATCTTCCACGACCGCGATTGATAGGGCGTCGGCGTCGGGCCTCGCTGCACCGGCGGATGGCGTTTCGCCAATGGTGTTCAGGATGTTGAGCAGCTTGCTGATGCGATCCATCGCTGCTCCAGTTTGCGCGCTAGCTTGGGCAATCTGGTATTCGCCGACCTCACCAGGGAGCCGCGGCGCATATGAAATCAACGTTGTCTTGTATCCTCGCAAGGAGCGCTGGGCGTCCTGCAGGTCGCTGATGACTCGGGAATTGCCACGCTGTCGCGATTGAATTTCGGCGCTGGCGGCAATGACGCTGAGCTGGGCGGCCTTGACTGACTTGATGGCTGCGTACTCTTCGAGCGACGCGTCGACGTGCCGTCGCTGCACGCGCAGACCCCAGATGCAGGCCCCCACGAGCATCAGAATGACGGCTAGAGCGGCGCAGTTGGCAAAGAGCATTTTGGTGCGAAGGGACATAGAGGTGGTGTTGTCGGGCGTCCCATTGGTTGGTCTGGCCGATGGGGAAATTATACAATGGTGATGGAAAAAAAGAGGTGTCCGACTGCAATCATTGCAGTCGCGTTGCCTTCGACCAATTCCCGAGGCAATTTCGGGGGTTGGAAAGCGGCTTCCGAGGGGGTCCATCAGCTTCGATTGAGGTAAGTACGGAACGACTCCAATCTGGGCAGGGATTCCCGGTCCTTCTGCCGGTTGGTGGCGACTTTGCTGGCGATGATGTCGTCGATGTGACAGACGGGGAAACCATCGACGTCAACGTGCCGTTGCCAGGCAGCGGCGAAGCCATCAATGCCATCCGGTGCAAAGATCAGATCCAAATCGAAGGGACCGTTTTTGAGTTGGATGAAGTCCTTGCCCCTTTCGATTTCCGCCGCTTGTGGATTCGAGAGATCAAAGCCGAGTTCTCGCAGCGCGGCCACAAGAGCATTGCCGTTGGCGGTGGATTTCTCGACAAACACATCCGCGTCCTGAGTTGTATCCGGGAAGCCGAGCAGAATCGCGCCGGACTTTCCAATGAAGAGATACCGACATGCGTGACGAGCGAAAGCGTCACGGATTTCCTGAGCCTGTCGGTATTCAAACGCGGCCATAACCGAGCCAATCCGGAAGATTTTCTTCGCACCATTGACGATATTGCGCTGTCGTATCGAACGAACGAAACTTTGCGTCGTCCATCACCGGTTTATACGTTTTGATAAACGCATATTTCATGCGAAGCGGCAGCGGCCTTCGGGCAGCCGCTTCGAATTCGGCTAGCCATTCGGGCGGAATTCCAGGATGTTTGAAATCTGCCGCAGCCACTGTTTTAATCATGGACTTCATCAGCTCAAAGGACAAGTGCCTACGGCTTGTTTCGGCGTTCGCCCGGCGGCAGCGAATGATGATAATGAAGATTGCTTATGTGGACTATGAATCGCTCAATCTTCGGATATCCCATTTGCCTGTTCGTAGTCGTCCTCATTTCATTTCCCGCATTGCCGTCCGCTGCGGAGATTCCATGCCCGCCGGATGCACCGACGGAAAAGCCGTTTTATCAGGCGGCGCTCAAGTTCTATCTGCACACCTCGGTTGACCTTTACAAATCTTCCAGCACGACCAAGCCTGTGGCGGACGATCAGGTCGTTCATTTTATGACCGGCGCTGAAGAGAATTTGCTGGGGCTTCAGCATGCTCCGTCACTGGAAATGTTGGAAAGGCAGGGGCGCAAGCTCGTCGTGCAGGGCGGGAGCGATGATCCGCTGGTGGTCTATTTTCTGGGCATGGCGATATTTCGCCGCAACCAGCCGAAAGAGGCCGAACCGTTTTTATGTCAAGCTGCTGATGCCATCATGCCCAATCGTTATCCCGCGAATTGGCGCGCTCGGGCGGCCGGGGACGCCTTCATGGTGCTCAAGGTCAACGGTAAGAAAAAGCGGATGCTGAAATATCGCGATTTACTCGCGACGGCTGTCGCCGACATATTCAAAGAACACGTATTCGGAAGCGATCGCGCTTTGCTCATGCGCAATTTGGACGTTCTGACCGACGACATGCCGGCGGGCGTGATTCAAAAAATTGTGGCAGCCGCGCAGGCCGTGCCCGATGCCGATCCCGCGGCGATCGATTATCTGCAAGGCCAGGAACACATCCAGGCAGCCTGGCAGGATCGCGGCGGAGACTGGGCCGACAAGGTGACCGCGCGAGGGTGGCAGGGATTCGCGGGCGAATTGGCTCAAGCCCGCACAGCGCTGGTTCAAGCGTGGACATTGGATCCAAAGATTCCAGAAGTGGCGACGGCGATGATTCATGTCGCGATGGGCGAGAGCAACGCCGCCGAAATGCGCACCTGGTTCGACCGGGCGGCCGCCGCCCGATTTGATGATAGCGATGCATATGAGGCTTATATCTGGGGCATTTATCCGCGCTGGTTGGGAGATCGCGCGACGCTGATGGCGTTTGCCGACGAATGCGCAGCCACCGGGCGATTCGATACAGATGTGCCGCTTCACTACGTTGATATCCTGGCCATCGTCCGTACTGAATGTGATGGCAATCGGATGGATGCGCTGACGACGCCGGATATTTATGACAAAGCGCACAATATTCTGGAAAAAACATTGGGGCCCGATGGCGCGCAGAGCAACAGCCGGCTCTATCGCTCCGCGGAGGTCGCGTATGCCGTGGCCGCCAAACGATGGAAAGATGCCCACCAGGCGATGGACCAGCTTGGGGGCGGTAAACTTGACGCCAATGCAACAGGGAGCTTTGGCCTGACGCCGCAGCGCGTACAGGCCGCGCTGGATGCCCACCCAGGAGAATGATGTACGACGGCTGCCTACCTTTGACTTGCCGACCATCACGCGGCGCGTTACTATCTTGCGATGATTCTCTCGTTCAAGGACGCCGACACTCAGGCGCTGGCGAGCGGCAGGTTTGTCAGGCGGTTTGCGAACATCCAATCGGTGGCCAGGCGAAAGCTTCGTCAAATCGAGATTGCCGATGTACTTTCTGATTTACGGATCCCTCCGGGAAACCGTCTGGAAGCACTGAAAGGGGATCGCATCGGTCAGCATAGTGTCCGGATCAACGACCAATACCGCGTCTGCTTTCGCTGGACACGTGCGGGTGCCGAAGAGATTGAGATCGTCGATTATCATTAGATGAGGACAGCCATGCCTAAACTCGACCCCATCACACCCGGCGAACTGCTTCGTGAGGAGTTCCTTGCTCCGATGGGACTTTCGCAATATCGGCTGGCCAAGGAAATCAGTGTCCCGGCGCAAAGAGTCGGAGATATCGTGGCGGGAAAGCGGTCGATCACGGCCGATACTGACCTGCGCTTGTGCCGATTTTTTGGATTGTCCAAGGGCTACTGGTTGCGGGCACAGGCCGCGTACGACACGGAAGTCGCGGAAGTGGCCCTGGCCAAGACGCTCAAGAAGATTCGACCGTGGAGCGGTAGTGCGGCCTGATGCCGGTTACCCGATCGCCGTCTTCTTCTTCCGTCCACTCAGATAGCTCTCCATGATGCACGATGCCAGCTCGCCGCTGCTGGTGTAGAACGCGACGCCCTTGGTCAGTTTTGTGAGCTGATCGACAAAGCCCACCCATTCCATGCCCCAGTAATCTTCGATCAAGGCGAAGGTGCTGATGCGGCAGCCTTCGCGCACGGCAGTGACGGCTTCTTTCAAAGTGGCGAGCGTGCTCCGCTGATCCGGCGGATAGAGCAGATAGATAAAATCGCCCTCGACGTGTGCCGTGGGCTGGCCGTCGGTGATGATGAAAATCTGTTTGTTCTCGCTCGTCCGCTTTCGCAAGACGCGGCGGGCCATCTGCAAGCCCAGGTGCAGGTTGGTGAAGTGCTGGGGCGCCTTCTCGATCTTGTCGATCGGAACCTTCAATCGCACCTGGTAATCGTAAACCGTTACCGGCTTGGGCATCGATAGCGGCAAGGCGGTCTCGGGAATCTTGGCTGCGCCGCTGTAGAACCCGACGAAGTCGATCGAATCCTGCGGAAAGCGCTGGCGCACCAGCGCCTGCATCGCCATTGCAACCTTCTTGGCCGAGAGGTATCGGCCGTAGCGCATCATCGACCCGCTCATGTCCAGCAGAACGACGGTCGAGCAACTGGTCACTCCCTCATGCAGATGCAGTTCGAAATCCTTTTCGGAAAACTTGATCTTTCGCTTTCCGTCAGCCTCGGCCGGGAGCCCGTGGCGAGCCAGCGCGTTGTGGATCGTCGTATGCAAATCGAGTTCGCTAACGGGGTCGCCATATTCGTATTGCTTGGTTCCCTCGATGCGTTCGCCGCTGAGGCCGGGAGTCACTTTTTCATGCCCATCGCGCTGGCCCGAGCGCAGGTTGGCGAATACTTCCATGAGCGCCTTGCGCTGCATTTTGCTGACAGCGCGCGGCGTCAATCGGAGCTTGCCGCGGCCATCCTTGTCCAGCATTCCGTCCTTGAGCAGTTGCTCGAGCATCTCCGATTGCTGCTGGTTCTTCGGGTCCTGCATCATCTGCTGCATCGCTTTGAGCGCTTGATCGCCATATTCCATGATGAACTGCATGAGCTGATCGAAGCCAAACAGTTTGTCCTGCGTGGGGAATTCTTCGCCGTCGTATTCGCCGTAGAAATATTTCATGGCAACACATCATAGCCCGCGTCAGTGCCCAAGACGCCAGAATTCATAGCCGCCCACTGTCTTCTCGAGGTGATAATGACGAGGCACGAAGCGGTGGAAGGATGTCCAGGTATCATTAAATTCCCATTTTGGCGGCGGGGCCGAGCGGATCACGATGTAGCGCGGCCGGCGCTGCAGCAGCTCGCTTTGAGTCTGCGCGATCAGTTTCCGCGTCAGCAAGCTGTGGAACAATGATGTGTATCGCGACCAGGGAGCGCGATCGCTGAGATAATCCAGAAGTGTGTCCCGATCGTCCAGGACCGCGACATCCCGGTCGCGCGCGGGTAGATGCTTGATTGCGTTCACCACCCGCTGCGTGTCGAGCACCTCTTGCCGCAGGCTCAGCGACAGGCCGCCGAGATCCGACGTGCTTAGCGATAATGTTCCGTTTCGGTCGGGCGACCCGATCAGGACGCACTCAAGCAGGCTTGGATAGACCGCGAATTCCGGCTTGGTCCACAGCATCGCCAAAGAGGCGATGGCCAGAACCCAAGGGAACGATGTCCACTGTGCGTCGCGTGCCGCCGTGTTCCGGAAATCGTAGAGCAGGAGCACAACAACCATGGCAAACGGAATCATGGGATGGAACAGATTGAGTGGATGCGATCGGCCCACAAAAAGAAGAAGCAAGCCAAGGCCGTAAGCAGCAAGTGAGCCGAGGAACAGATCGATCTCGGATCCCCGATGCAAAAAGATGCGCGCTCCTGCCAGCCCGATCGCGAAGAAATAGATCGTCAACATGCCGGCAAAGATCGCCATGCCATAGCCCGAGACATTCGCAATGGGCAGCAGTCCGAGTCCGGAAAACGCCTGGTTGTGCAGACCCTCGAAATACTGCGACCAGAAAGTCCTGTGCAGGATAGCGCCGCGACTGGCAAGTGCCATGCCCAGCAGCCAAACACTTCCCGCCGCCGCCATCGCGCCCAATAAATCGACCCATGGATTCCACGTCTTGAGGATCTGCCAACTCGATTTGCAGAGGTGATGCAGCATCCAATAGAAGCAGAGAACGATCAGTAACTCGATCCCGGTATCGAGTTCAAACAGCACTGCCAGTCCGCAGATCGCTCCGGCTGATACGAACCATTTTTTTCCTCCGAACCGGTAGTGTCCAAGGAGGACGAGGAAGAACCAGACGTCCATCGGATGCCGAAGCATCGTCGATGAAGGGAAGTTCCAGATGATGCTATCGTCGCCCAGCCCGCTGAATATCTGCAGGGTGACCGCCAGAATGGCGCCGCACGCGGCCCAGATGGGATCGCGCAGAAGCAATCGCAGAAAGAGATAGAGCGCGACGATGTAGCCACAGCCGTAGATGATGCTGCAACCGACGAGATTCGCGTAACTGAGTGCCACCCCGTGTCGCAGCATGGCGAAAAGGAATGGCCAGCCGACACCATATTGCGAATAGATTTCCGTCACCAAAGTGCGACCGCGCGCGAATGCCAGCGCTGGTCCCAGCGCGAAATAGTTCCAGTGATGCAACTCATCGATCTGAAGAAATGAACCGGTGAGGAGCATCCACTTCGATCGCGGGACAAAAATTGTCGCGCAAAGCAGCAACGGAATTGCGACGTCGAAACAAAATCGCCATCGCCTTGCGCCGCTCTTGGCCGGGGTCGATCCCCAGTGAATATCGAGCAGAACGCACAGAATCATCGCCAAGACAGGAATGCGCGCGCGATAATCCAATGGGTCGTCAACTAACGACCCCGTCGGCGTTGGCTGGGTAGTCGGCAGCAGCGCCAGGTAGATCGCGAAGCTGCCGATCGCCATGGCCGCAAGAATCGCCGATCGTCGGAGCGCATGAGATTTCCATCGATCCGCATCCTGTTTTCGCCTGCTGCGCAGCCAATACCCGACCGTGACCAGAATGATGAGCATCTCCAATTCCAGCGCCGCGGGCGCGAGGAGCAGTTGCATGCGGATCGAAAGGGCCATGAGCAGGGGCCCAGCCCAAACGAGCCATCGCCGGGTTCGGAAGGAGAACTGAAATTGATAATCAATTGCTGCCGCGACCATCATCACGATGCCCACCAGCGACAGCGGAATTCCCGCCGCCAGTCCCACCAATGGACGATGCTCGTGCGTATCGAGCGGCAAACGCCAACTGAGAAAAGTCAAAAATGCGATCAGTCCCGCGATGGAAAATCCGACCTGACCCGCCGCGACGACGTCGAGCGGACGATTGCCGCTTCTGCGCGTCAATCGAATCCACCCCCAGCAGATCAAGATCACGAGTAACAGCGTCAGGCCGATTCCAGCGACGTAGATCTGCAAATCGCGCTCGGGGCGCATCAACGACCAGGCGCGATAGGTGAAATCTCTTTTCGCCGGCCGTTTGGCGATCCTGCCCCACGCGACAAAAGCGGTGAGCATCAATTCGACGCCAAAGGTCGCCGCCAGCGTGATCGCTCCAAACAGCGGCACGGTAGTAGAAGCGGTTTGAATGGGCGGCAATTGGGCGATCGTCGGATCGACGTCCGTGTCAATCGGCATGGTCCGGAGAGTGTAGAAGCTCTGGATGGGATGCGAAAGACCAAAGCGTGCGCTGGGCGGCGCACGCCAGGGCGATCGCATTTGGGCGACTTCGCCGAGCCGCGACCGTCAGGGAGCTTGCACCGACGCGGGGAAGCGCTCCCTAACGGTCGCGGCTCGTCGTCTGCGTATAATCCCGCTGCATGTGCGGTCGATTCACGCTGCTTACTCTCGGACAGTTCACCGATCTTTTTCCCTGTATTCGGATGCCGGCCGACCCGATAGCCTGTCGATACAACATCGCGCCGTCGCAGCAAATCGCGGTGGTCGCCAACGACGGTCAGAACCAGATCGATTTCTATCGCTGGGGATTGGTTCCCTTCTGG
>Ga0302325_10007523_pt1 | contig 24155 bp, 20 predicted proteins | sample Palsa_T0_2_FD_201948 | JGI IMG/M metagenome (GOLD analysis project Ga0302325, IMG submission 201948) | Peat permafrost microbial communities from Stordalen Mire near Abisko, Sweden - Palsa_T0_2 | ecosystem: Environmental > Terrestrial > Soil > Palsa > Peat permafrost | place: Sweden: Abisko... | reverse complement strand
AAACTCACCACTTTGATGGTGACGCACTCGATGCATCAGGCCGCGAGTCTGGGCGATCGCCTCATCATGATGCATCGCGGCCAAATCCTTCACGATTTCCAAGGCGCGGAAAAACGTCGGCTGCGCCCCGATGATTTGCTCGCCCGCTTTGAGGACATCCGGCGCGCCGAACAACTGGACGAAAGCGCCGCGCTGATGCTTGCCGAACAATACGTTTGAGCGTTATCCAGAGTAAGTAGGTGGTCCTCAGCGCTCGCCTAGGAGTGCCCGGGGTGGGGGTCGAACCCACACGTCCTGTGAAGGACAGGGGATTTTAAGTCCCCCGCGTATGCCATTCCGCCACCCGGGCTTAGCTGCTGCAAACTTATATTATCAAGACTCTTACTGCAAGATGGCTGCGCCGTTCCCATTCTGACGCCGAAGGCTGGTGTCAGTTGTGGTGTCAGTTGCAGCCGCTAGCGGGACGTCCAAACGTTCGACAGCTGAGAGAGTGTGTTTCGGCGCTAGGTGAGCGTAGCGCACGGTCATGGCAATCGTCTTGTGTCCTAAGAGTTCTTGGACAGTTCGGATGTCGACTCCGGCCATCACAAGGCGGCTAGCAAACGTGTGCCGGAGACAGTGCCAGCTAAAATCAGGAATCTTGGCATCTGTGAGGGCCGGTTCAAACCAGCAACGTGGTCCAGGCGCGCCCCCGCAAACAAAACCGGAGCCACCAGTTCGATCCCGCAAAGCCTCTAGCGCGCGTAGCGCAGCCCGATTCAATGGAACGTGACGTGTCGAGCCATTCTTGCTGCGCGGGATCGTCAGAACACGGCGTGAGACGGATACGTCCGCCCAGGTAAGTCCATATTGTTCGCTCAGCCGCAACCCGGTATTGAGCGACAAATCAAACTCGGCGACGCGTTCCGGGTACTTGGCTTCAACGACCTTCCGCAGCGCCATCTCCTCGTCAGCGGAAAGGAAGCGGATGCGGGCGTTATTTTCGAGACGGTGTTGCACGAGCCGGGCGGGGTTTTCTTTTGCCTTGCCATTGCGGATTGCTAGTCGATAAGTGAGCGAAAGAAGCGCGCGGTAACGGTTGGCCGTAGCTGCCGACCACTTCTGCTTGTCGAAGCGCCTTTCGATATCCTGGGCGTTGATCGCGTCAACGGGGTGTTCGCGAAACCAACTAAGTAGGATTTCCATCCGGCAGGAGTCGTTTCGATAACTGAGTTTGTTTGATTTGGAATAGGCCAGCGCGTCTTTCGCAATCTCCGCGAATGAAACCGTAGGCTTACGAAGCTTCTCTGGAAGCTTCTTTCCCGTGAGTGCCTCTGTTTTTCGTTTGCGATACAGATCAATGGCATTCCCCTTCGTGCCAGCCTTCTCGCGTCGTTTGCGTCCCTGTGCGTCCCAGTAACATATCCACCATTCGCCTGAGCCGGCCACTTTTTCGAATACTCCGCGCGGATTTCGCTTCTTTTCCTGAGCCTGATTGCCCTGCGTTTGAGCGTCAGTTTGCATCGCGTTCTCCTCGCTTTGGCGGCCTGCCACCTAACTTACCGTTTCGTCGCGATGCCCTTGACTTCCGACGTGAGCGCGCTGAACCGAGGCAGCCAGGGCAAAAGCAAATCAGCTTGACGTTGTGAATGGGGCATCGCACGTCAATAACCTAACTCGTTAGGTTTATGATGTCAAGCAGATACACAAATGCTAGAATGCGCACATGAACGCACGCAGGCGAAAATCATTAGCCGCCCGTCTATTCGATCAGCACCCGATTCACCGAGGCATCGAAGCAGGCGCTTTCGCACGCCTGGAGGCCGCCCGGCGGCTATGCCTCAATTCTCAAGAACGCAAACGTAAAAGCGCGACGGTTCAACGAATGCTCCGCGAGGGGCGAGAACTACTCAGTTGGCTACAGCCCCCCCTCTCTGAGCGGGAGCGAAGCGAAGTAGTCCTCAGCACCATCATGAAGGTGATCTCCCGGGAGACCCTGGTACCGGAACAGAAGACAGAGATTTTGAGGCTCGCAACGAAGCGGCCACGCGGGAGGCCCGCAGATTCGAAATACTTAGCTGTTTGTGCCTTAGAAACTAAACTCGCGCGGCCAGAGGCCACGTGGGAGCAAATCACCGTACAAGTGTGTAAATGCACGAAACCGAGACATGATACTTGCTGCACGGAAAACCTGGAACGCCAGGCTGGCCGTCTGAAAGCACTCCTACGCAGGACAGAAATATTACCCCTCATTCTCGCAACCACGAAGAGCGTCGCTCTCAAGCGGAACCTGCGGGATATGCTCGGCTAACAATAGAGCCCCGACTTCCGCGCGATTCCCCCCGCTGCGTCCGTGGCGACAAAAAGCCTCGATTTGTGTTGCTTGTGATTCTCTGCACGAAAAGCGAATCTTCTGCGCGGGGGGTCACACATGATGACGAACGCCAAATTACTGCTTTCGAAAAAGGAATGTGCCACTGCTTTGAGCGTCAGTGTCCGAACCATAGAAAATTTGATCGCCAGAAAGGAACTCGCCATACGACGCATCGGGAGTCGAACGCTCATTCCCATCGCTGCGCTTGAAGCTTTCGTAAGGCGGGATCACGCGACAACGGACAGCCCGGAACGGGCGACCGCCAACTCCTGACACTTGACAATCCACACACCCCGGCGCGCTCAGAGAACTTCATGAACGGTTTCATATGTACGCGATTTCGTTTGTTCCCGTCGAGTCGTTCCAAGGGTAGGTCCATCATTCTCCTAATCACCACCGGCTATCGCTGTTGGTACTGCGAGCAGGAATTGCCAGCGGGATTTTGCGGAGTCCATGCAGCAGCCCAGACACGCCGACGAGATCAAACACAACGGCTTCTGTTCATCACCTGTGGCGAACGATGCCAACAAGGGGTCTTAAACGAATGTGAGGAGAACGGAGTACCGGCTCAACTATGGACCGGCCCGGAGGTTCGCGCTCTTCTCGATCACGATGAAGACATTGCGGGCGTTTCGGAGATGATTTCATTCGACGCGCTGCGCTTCCGATACGGGACAGGAAGACTTCAATGACACCCACGGCAAATACTCCACAAGGACAACAGTGGGAGCGCTTAGCAGAGGTGCTGTGTGCCAACTACTACAGTCCCGATGTCGACGCTGCCAGGGCTCTATTTTCCTCGGTAGCCGCTCACAAACTAACCACTCACGTACCGATTTGGCCGCTCCTGATCGCACCTCCCGGCTCGATGAAAACTGATCTGCTAGAGAGTTTGCGCGGCTTGCCACGGGTGTACTTTGTAGACGAACTTACACCCCGGACCTTTCTCTCAGGCAAGATCGACGAACCAGGAAGGAGACGCACCAAACCCGCAAGCCTGCTTCATCGAATTGGTGGCGATGGAATTCTCGTGGCAGCCGACTTCAGTACCTATACGGCCGATCCGAAGACTTTGCAGCTTATCCTGGCTCAACTCCGCCGAATATACGACGGAAACTATTGCCGAGAATTCGGTACGGAAGAAAATCCCTCCGAACGCTCATGGGAAGGGCGTCTGACCTTTCTTGCAGGCGGCGTGCCTGATCTGGACCGTCATCATCAACTCTTCCAAAAATTGGGAGAGCGTTTCGTGCGCATTCGATGGCCACGTCCCGCCGGTGTCGAGGCCGGTCTTCAGGCAATGCAGCACAACGCTCAGTTGGCAACGATTCTACGTGCCGCTGCCCACGATCTCCTGAGACCGATCCTTTCCGGCGAAGTCTCTGCGCCTACCTTCGCACGCGAGATGGAAATACGAATTGCCAATTTGAGCGAACTTGCGGCACTGGCCCGCTCCTACGTTGATCGCGACCGCTACACTCGCGAGATTCTTGACGTGCCTATCACAGAAGGAAATACACGATTGCCCCAACAACTTTGCCAGCTCGCGCGCGGGTCTGCGTTACTGGGCGACCGCAGACAGGTCAACGAGGACGATTACAAGCTCGTGTGCAGAGTGGCGCTCGATTCCCTGCCTCCGGCCCGGCGGGCAGTTCTAGCCGCACTCGTGGGCGGTCAGAATGCATATACGCTCGGTATTCCACCTAGTACGGCCCAACGCGCGCTGGAGGATCTGCAGTGCGTCGGACTTGTGGCTGAGAGTGGTGCGAACAGCACCACAGCCAGCTTGACCGAGAAAAGCCATCATCTCGTGGAGCAGTCCCGTGCTTACTTTCCCGCGATTACGAATGGATAGAGTGTGGTTAGAACGCTAGTGCGCTCTATGTATCCCCAGTTGCGGGAAAGTTCAAGAGTCTCTGACCGAGCTGTCTTGATGCGGCCATATTACAGAATATGAAGGGGAGGCGCCCTCAAGATGCCCCGGGTATGTAGCCGAGCGGAATGCGGCAAGCTACTTTTGAATCGCGACGGCGGGCCGGACTACCGCCGTCACTTCTGCGGCGATGAATGCAGCCGGACAGACCGACGTGAGCGGATGCAGGCCAAGCGGGCGCGACTAAAGACAGACCGGTGTCCACTTTGCGGGCATTTGCCGGTTAGAGAATCACGAGGGATGGGTGCGTGAGGGCCCACAAGGTCGCTGGCATCGTCGCACACGCGGCATGTAATGCCTACGTCCGCGCGAGCCGCCACAGTGTGCCTGAGATTCGGACACTCGAAGGGAGTCCAGAGACAGACTGATCACCGTCTACTGTGTGGCCCGTCTGTCAAGCGAATCGCGGTTTCGGATAGGGGTACAGTTTTGCTTTAGGTCGTCGGGAGATCGTGGGCGTCGTTAGTTGGAGCTGATGATGATTGCCAAGTAGTCATACTCGGCTGTTCGCTCTGGGAAGAGGATGTGGGCTTCGGCGAAGCGTTTCCTGTCCCAGGTGCCGTCGTCGTACCTGGTCCGTAGTTCGTCATATGGGGTGGCGGAAACAATGAAAGAATCGAGGGAAACATTGGAGATATTGGATCGGGCGGACATGGCGTTCGCCAATGCAGGCAGCGTCTCGTGGAGTCGCGCCTTGTCGTCGTGAATGTAAGGCTGGGCGTAAACCATTCCATGTGGCTCAATGAAAATGATGCGCAGTGCTTCAGTGCCCTTGATCCAGAGGATGAAGTCAGGATAAAAGCCCCGCCCCTCGAAAAAACCGATGCCCTTGCCTCGGCTGAGATTGCGGAGTAGGAAAAGCTCCTGATTGGAAAGCGATTTGCCTCTTTCGGCGTGGAAGTAGGTTCGGAGGTCCTCTACGAACTCACGCTCACTGTCATTGAGGCCGGCGGGCTGGCTCCGAATTTTGTCGCCTCGCTCGATCAGCAGGGGTTGGTAAAGATGACGATCGAAATGAATACTGGGCAAAGCGTGAAGCTCCCGCGTGTAAACGCTATCAGCTTCGTCAATTAGTTTCTGAACGGCGGCGATCAACTCGGTCTCACTTCTGCTGATCTTTACCGCGTAATTTTGGAAGTTGGCATCATTCTCATCGAGTACGCTGAAAAGCATATTTTCGGAATCCCAGCGCTCCTCATGTAGCCGGTAGAACTTGTCAGCGTATTTCTTGAGAATGGCGTGACAAGCCTCTTGAAGTACGACCGTATCGGCGAAACTAGTCGGGCTTATAACGGAGTCGTCTGCGATGAGTGTGTAGAGCCTCGCTGGTGCGGTCATTGAGAGAATTGCTTTGGGAGTCTCGGGGCGAATGACTAGGTTCGATAGTCCTTTCTGTTCCTTGTACTCCACCAACTGAAAATAGGCTTGCTCCCAATCGATCAGTTCGAGTCTTTCGATAGGAATGACAATAGGTCTTCCGGCTCGGGCTGCGAGCGATGAAAGCCCTTGTCTGCCGCTTATGAGAGCTTGGACCTTGAGAGACATGTCCACCTGTACACGAGCAGATTGGTCAGGCTCCAGTAGGATTTGTGCCTCCTGAGAAAAGTCTCGATTTATCGGCACACGCGGGGTGACTAATCCCTTGCCGAGGAACTCGCCATTGGTGCGAATGGGAAGCGGCAGAGCGACGTCTCCTTCGGTTTCAACACCTTCTTTCTCAAGATATTCGCGAAACTGCGACATGTAGTTGGCGCGGATGGCGAAGATGTTCAAGGTCTCCAGGAGGCGCACGTGGGCAGGATGGTTGCCGTCGAGTGCGGAGCTTCGTTTGAGTGTGAAGTCCTTGCCTTGTAGCCGAACTCCACGCCCGAAGAGTTGGATTATTTCGGAGCCCTCTTTGCGACCAATATTCAGAAGGCCCATGTTCGAGACACGCCAAGAATTCCACCCCTCTATGAACTTCTTTGCGCCGATGAGGACGTTAATGCTCGCGCTCGATCCGTTGATTCCCGCAAAAAGAGTGCCCGTAACGGCGTCGTCTTCGAGCGTGATGCCGGAGCCGTCCGCTTCCACGAGCTTCTTGAATGTGCTGGTGTCGCCGATATACACGAGGCCGAAATAATCCTTGGAGCCGCCACTTGCCTTCAGACCTAACTCGCCGGGGCTACCCCGCATGTCGCAAATGTGCAGTCCGCCACCAGCCGGTGCATGGAGGATGTTTGAAAGAATATTTCGATAAGCTTCTTCGGCGGTGATGCTTGCCGTGCGTAGATATTCAAATTTGTTTTCGAACACGTCTTGCCCGTCCGGGGTAACGAGGCCAGTCTTTGCATCGAGAAGCTTGCGAATCGTGTTTACAGCCCAGGCGTGCTTGTTTTGCAAAAGGTGATGGAAGAACCGGACGATGGTGAGAACGTCGCTACGCTTTTCCTTATTCTCGCTGTAGACGGCGTTAACCTTGCTGCCGACGAAAACCCAGAGCGGTTTTTCGAGGTTGTAAGGGCGGAGAGTATCGGGGTTTTCGGCGAAGACGCGGATTTGTTCATAGAAGGAAAGAAGATTGCCCAACAAAAGAGTCTCTGTCTTGTCCTCGGTGGTCTCCTCCTTGAGATTGAGAATGTTGAAGTCCTTGCCGAAGCCGTCTCCGTGAAAATAACGGTAAGAGTAGTCGAACACGATGGCTTTGCCGTATTCGGCGGTGAGTTCGTCGTTCCGGGCGGCGCTGAGGGCTTGTCCGAAGGTAGCGCTGTATTCGAAGGTGAAGCCAGTTTTCCCGAGGGCGTCGCGAAAACTGCGCCAGACCTCGCCGCTCGAGCCCTTGTGGCCCTCGTCTACGAAAATGAGGTTGTTTCCTTCAAAGGCCTCGACGGGAACGCTAAGCCCGCCGCCGCGTTTTTCCTCGACGAGCTTCGTGATCTCGATGACGCGGACGACATCCGTCTGAGCCGCAAGTAGGCCGCTATCGTTCAAGTCGAAACGACGGCAGGAAATACTGGATGCAGCCATCTCCGCCATGTGCTGCTCACTGAGTCCTTCGTTTGGCGTGATAAGCAAGATGTTGTCAAGGGGCCGGCGGTTGTAATGAAGGAACTGGCGGTAGTTGATGTGCATGATGAGAGTCTTGCCGCTGCCAGTCGCCATCCAGTAGGCGAGCTTTGACAGGTCGTCGGCAGAGAACCTGGAGTCTTTAGCTTCGGCTGCAGGTTTAATGGCGTTGCGCTCATCGACAAAGATGTTGATGGCGCGCAGCATTTCCCGCTGGCGATTGAAGTAGCAGTCTATGAATATCTCCGTGTAGAGCAAGGCCAAATACTGGAAGTAGCGAAGCGTAATGGGCTCAGGCCGACGGGAGTTGATCGCGCTAAGATGATCGCGAATGTTGTTATCGTAACGGGCAACGTCGGGAAGCGGAAGTTTGACCTTATCGCCACGGGCTTCCAGTAGATGATAAATATAGCTGCGACCGGAGGCGTCAAAGCCCTCGTCAGTCTGACGCATATCACTTAAGAGAGCTCGGTTGGTTTGGTAGCCGAGGAAGCTGTTAAGCCATGCGAGAAGGACCAGCCGTTCTTCCAGCTTGAGGTAGGAAGTGGAGTTTGCGACATTTGGCATCTGCTATGCCTCTACAGGTGAGAACATCCGCGCCTTGAATATCGGCTCAAGTGCCTTGGCATTAGGGATGAAGGAGTCGCCGTTGACGAAGATTTCGTCTGCGCCTTCTGTGAGCTTCTTTTCGGTGACGAATCTCTTGTCGCGTTCGAAATCCGCCTTAGTCCACCCTTGAGTTTCGCGCCAAATGACGACGATTTGGCGGTGATCAATACGACCCCGGTAGATGAGGTAACGGCGTTTTTCATCGTGAACTGCAAGGCGTCTAGCTAAGTGGAGGCCCAGTAGCCAATTGAAGGTTTCGGGTATATCGATGTGGATTGCGGTCGTTTGGCCTTCACGGTGGATGTTAAGAGTGTACTGGGACGGATTGGCAAGCTGCTGGACGTTCAAGAGTGTGGCACTGGAACGCGTCTCCCAGCGGAGCATGTATTTCAGTAGGTAGTCTTCAAATTTCAACGCAGCTTGTCCAGAGGTATCGTCGAACTGGAGGTTATTTAGGGCGTCTTCGTAGCTTTCTAGGCGAAGATACTTGATGATGCGAGGGCTACGCTCGACCTCGATTTTGGTGGCCGCGCGCTGGGGCTTGCCATCTTTCCAGTCCGGCGAGAATGTAACCTTTTTGATGCGTGGAAGAAGGACGGAGTCGAAGTAGTTTTCGACCTCCACAAGGATGAATCTGCGGTGTCGACCATCATCGCGGTTCAAGTTAATAACGGCGTGGCCCGTCGTGCCGGACCCTGCAAAGTAGTCGAGAACGATATCATCCCCATCTGGCGCAGCGGCACCGAGAAGTTCTTCGTAAAGAGAGACTGGATGGCAATAGGGAAATTCAAGTCCGAGTTTTTCGATGTCGTTCTTACCCCTGCTAGCGTTGCTGATAACTGAAGATAATTGACGCTGTGATTCGTCCGTGAGGAACACCTTCCGCCTAGGTTGAACGGCTTCGTCCTCGCCAAAGATAATCTCATTTTTTTCGAGCAGCGCCTTGAGTGTTTCAGGGGCCCGCGACCAGCCATTGTCTGGAACTGGGCATGGTTTTTTCGTGATAGGGTGGTTGAGTGGGATGTGAAACTTTGGGTCGGTGCGTGGCTCCGGGGCGCCCATAGCGACACTTTGGAAGACTCTTCCATCGTCGTCTATAAGTTTGTAGGCTTTCTCGCCACCGGTGAAGTCATCGCACGAGTTGATCCACTTGGCAAATTCTTTTCTAACGGTCTTGTTAACGCCACCGTGTTCTTTGATGAGCGCCTCCGCTTTTTCCAAGATTTTCTCAACATTCTTGGGCTGGAGGTAGACGGACGACTCAAGGTGGCTGCGCCAGAGGATGTATTCATGTTGGGTGGCGATTCCTTTTCGCCCTAGCATCGGGTTCTTCTTGTCCCAAACGATTGTTCCGCTGTCGGGAATGCCCAGGCGGTTGCAAAGCAAGTACAAAACCTCGTACTCATTCTCGTCAATGTGGCACAGGAACGAACCGAGGGGGTCTAGGACGGAAAGGCCCAGGGCAACACGATCCTCCATCATGGCGAGCCAGCTTGAGTGCTGATAATCATTTTTGTAAAGGAAGCCACTGGTCTGGGTGTTGTACGGCGGGTCAATGTGAACGCATTTGAGTTTGCTGCGATAGCGTTCACTAAGCAGATTAAGAGCCTGAAAATTTTCTGCGGAGATCAGGAGTGCATCGGTGACGTCATCCAAATCAGGGAAGGCGTCTAGCAAGCGATCTACGAGGGTGCTACCGAAGTATTTCGTGTCGAGGACGAGTGTGGGGTGGCTCTTAAGGAACTCGATGCGCTTTGTGCTCTTGTTCTTGCCGACCGTGAAGAGGTTGGCGCTATCTTCGTCGATTTGGAAGATTTCTTTCCATTCCGACCATTGTGCCTCGCAGGCCGCGATCTCGGCGTAGAAGGCCGTGTCGATGTTGCCGACGGTGATGCAATACTGTGTTTCGGTGACAAACTTGCGCTTCTCCCAGAGCATCTTCTGGAAGTCTTCGAGCTGGGCAAGGAAATCGATGATGCGGTCGCCGATGGCCTTTATCACGCTCATAGCCTGGAACCAGCCCTCAGCACGACTTTCACCTGCAGCCTGGAGTTCGTCGAGATCGAGCACTTCGTTTTTCAGATAAAAATCCAGCTCTTGGGAAAGGAATCCCTTAAGGTCCTTGTGAATGAAGAAATCGGAGGCGTTGGCGCGCGTGTATTGGCGTAGATGGTGCTCCAAGAAGGAAACGCTTCGTTCGTCGGGAGCTTTAAGACGCTCTGCGATGAGGGCTAGTAAGGCCCTGTTGGCCTTCTTGAGGTGCTTGGGGATTTCCTCTAGTGCCTCAGAAATGATGGCGTCTTGTTGGTTTTTCTTGCCGTAACTGATGTCTTCTCTTGACGTGAGGGGGCGGTATTCGAAGGGGATAACGAGCACTGAAGCCTTCTCGTTCCAGTCAACCTTCTTAGCAAGTGGCACAAAGACACGCTTGCTCCCCTGTACGTCGTTTTGCTCGACATCTGCGGCGCGCAGGCTGAAGTGTACGGTCACTTCATGCGAGGTGAACGTGTAGTCGCTAAAATGGTCGGCAGATTTTACATAGTATTGATCATTATTGGCCCAATAGAGATAGACCTCTTCCCCGTTGTAAGGAATGGCGTACCTCTGACGCCTTGAGTAGCGCCGCTTTGAGATGAAGTCGCCGTCCTGGTAGTAGCGGTTGAAAAATGTGTAGAGGTGGTTGTAGATAGTGCCTTCGAGAGCGGTCCGGCCTCGACTGCCCGCGGCTTTAGCCTTCAAATCCAGGTATTTATTTCCGAGCGGTGTTTCGGCATAGGCTTTGGCCAGATTGCCGTCGGCGTCAAGCGCAGTTTTGCCGAGTGTGTCCGTGATCTGTCCTGCTATCTCTTTGAGCTCGGCAGCAGCGTGGGACTGTTCGGCTAAGGTCCCACGGTCGAGTTCCTCGGTGACAACCTTCGGCAAGTCCTTCGAGATAAAACGGTCGAGCACATCCCGGTTGTGGTTCATGATGCGATAAATGCCAAAGTTCAGGTCGGCGCAGTCGAACTGGAAGAGTTCGCGCAATAGTGCCTGAAATTTCTCAAGATACCGTTCCATGCTTGTCACCTATGAAACATGTAGGTCAGTTAGACCGACGCCTACCATTATTCTCTAGGACTCTTTCTTTGGAAAAGGCTGATCGCAGACGAGCGCTTCCGTTCCGAACCAGCGGGCCAACGGCTTGAGTCACGTCTTTCTGTGTGCTTCCCTTAGTACGAATTGAATCGCGGTCACAGGATTCGCGCCAGGGTTGATGCATCCCGTTAGAAGCTCCCTGCTCACAGCGCCCTGTTTGGGTCATGAACCGAAGCAAGCATCATAGCTGACGCGGTTATCATCAGCAACGGTGTGCACTACTAGTCAAAACGTGAAGAGGTCCGCGACCGACACTCGGAGGCGCCTGGACATTTTCTCGATGGTCTCGAAGGACGGCGCGCTGATTCCCCGCTCGACCAAGCTCAGGAAGTCCACGGAGATGTCCAGCACTTCGGCAAAACGCTCTTGAGTCATCCCGCGTTGCGCTCGAATCTCTCGCAGCCGCGCCCCGAACCTTTTTCGCAGAGTAGCCACTTGGAAGATATTTCCAAGCGGAAGTCTCCCGTAGTATGGTTACGAGCACCACCGAATGGGATTACGGGTCGTTTCGGGAGCCGCGAATATAGTCCGAATCAATACAAAGGAAAGCCCGCCATGAGATGCAAACGAACTTTCCCGGTCTACCTCGCGTTGTTGTTGGTGATAGCTCCTGCCGCAGCACAGCAGCCCGATGAGGCGACGCCTAAAGAATCGAGTCAGGCTTCTGCTTCGACTCCAACTGTGCCGCAGTTATTACTGTCCGCGAAAACGTTGTGTGTTGTCGTTCCGTCGGGAAACGCCGTTCTTAAGACCGAAATAAGTAATAAGCTCATTAAGTGGGGCAAACTGACGCTCATCGCTGATCCCGAACGAGCAGACCTCGTTTTGAAGGTTGAACCGACGGGACAGCTGAACCTCCAGACCGGCGAAGGTAATCAGGCGGCTGCGTTATTAACACATCGTGAATCCGGCCAGGAACTGTGGGGCGTGACAAAAGGTGGGAGTTGGGCCATGAGCGGCTACAGTTACGCATGGGTAGGGCGTGCCATCGCAAGCGACTTCATCAAGTTCTACGATTCCACTGCAAAGAAACCAAAGAAATAGGACCACCTCGCGCGCGACCACTCAGCGGAATGCGCATACTCGCGCGAAAGGATGTTCCGTCAGGCTCGCTCGCGGTCTGAGAGACGCCGCGCCCGGCATTATCTACAAGTTGTGCATCATGTGACCAAACCAATCCTCGACATACCAGTCTTGGGTCTGCAAATCCAAGACCTCAGCATGATGCCCAAGACCTCGAAGTCCAGCGGCTATCGGTGCGGTGTGCATGTTGCCGCAGATCACAAGGACACTTTCCACCTGCCCTGCGCCTGCAATTGTGGCGTTCAACATGAATTCCTCGCGCTGCCGGTTCCACCTGGATTTGTCGGCGTCCGAGACCGCCTCGTCTTCATTATACCCGGGCGGAATGTTGGCTTGGGCCCTTGCTTCGGGTGACATTTCGATATTCGAGTAGCGGATAGTTTCCTCGCCGCAGACTCCTTCGGCAATGCTCGTGTCGCCGTGGCGGGTCTCCTCGCCTACAAACCGGACGCCACGCTCGCGCATTTCAGTCCGAAGCAGCGTAGCGAAGCGTCGCTTCTGGTCGTCCATGAATGCTTGGGCCTTGGGATCGTTACTCCATCCTATCGTCGCGGACTGAATTTGATGGTTTATGCCGATTATCAAGACGCGCATCTATCGAACCCGGATGGGTCACACATAGCCACGATCATATTTTTCTAGATTCCTTGCAGGTTTGTGAATCCGTGACGGCGCGGATTCGTGCCCAGTCGCTCGCGCTCCTTTACCAGTTTTCTTCCAGCGGCGCCTGGACGCGCTCACACGGGCTGCGTGGTGAGCCGGATGTGATTGGCCCGCTCTGCCCTCGGCACGATATCGGCGCTGGACGGCGAAGCCGCCGCGCTTGGCTAGCATTTTATGGCCCCAGGACGACGTGGGGGGATTCAGGGCCAGCCGCCGCGCTTGGCCCACGTAAATCGGGAACAGCCAGCGGGGAACGTATCCGAACCGGGTCGTGCGGCGAGCCACAAACTTGTCGAGCCATGCGTAGACCCGTTGCCGCACGTCCCACGAAAGGTCCTCGAAATAGCCGCGCGGATTGCGGCCGCGAAATTTCCTTAGTGCCTCGATTTCCATCGAGCGGATTCTAGCACGGCAACCCAAGGAGAGATTCAAGTGTCCCGTCACGTAGCCTGAACCAGGGCGGTCATGCACTACGATGCCTTATAATGCGCACCGATCCCACTGCCAGGCGTGGGGTGCGCGATCATACGCTAGTTACAATGCGCGGTTTATGCGCGGGAATCGGACCGCGGACTGAAGGCGACATGGGAGCACCTTCTGGTGATTTCATTCGCGCGACGCGTTAGCCTGGGCCTTTGGGGTAAGTGTGAATGGGCTCCTATACAGAACTGTCGATAGACGGATACCCGCTCTTGGAAACCAAGAGCGAGGTCGTGCCGGAAGTGATGACGATCTTTCGGGAGACGGATAGACGTGATTTCACGCGTGCCCCCGGCGAACGAAACGAGTTGGTCTTGGGCACCGTCGATCCGGAGAGAATCGACGAAGCCGAGAGGGTGATTGCATACGTCTGTAAAACTAGCCACGCAGTTGATCGACTGAACGTCATGGGGTTCACGCTCCGACGGGCACGTGAAGATTTCGAAGCGCTTCGGAATGCGGCGGTCGAAAAGTTTGCTTCATGGGCAAATGACGGCGAGGACACAGCTTGGTTTCAACAGAAGTGGGACTTCCTGAAGCGGCTTACCTTCGACGACTACGTTTATGCATTGCGCGAAGTCATGACGCGGCGGCTTCGGCCTTTTCCATTTACCGACAATAGAGAAGGTTTGAGCCCTGTCATCAAGTACATCCTCGAAGAGAACGAAGAGCATCTCCTAGGCTATTTTTGCTCTGATATTCGATCGCTGTTGCGTGTGGCGTGCGAGTTGGTAGATCCCAAAACCTATGTTGTACAGGACATTTCGAATCTCGTATTTGCCGGCTACTACGAGGAGGGCGAGTCAGTTTGCGCAAACGCAACTCTCGGTCTGACTGAGGGCCATCCAGAAAATTCATCTCGCCTCATCCTAACCGAGGGCTCCACTGACAGTGCTCTACTGCGTCAGGCACTTGATTTGCTTTACCCGCACCTTGCCGCCTTTTACTCATTCTTGGATTTCGATTCGTCGCATTCCCAAGGAGGCGCAGGACACCTCGTTTCGATCGTTAAGGCTTTTGCGGCGGCGGGCATCACAAACCGCATGGTTGCACTGTTCGACAACGACACTGCCGCGCGGGAAGCTAGGAGTAGCCTAGATGCAACAAGACTTCCTCCAAACATCGCGGTGCTGCACTATCCCGATCTAGACATCCTCCGGAAATACCCTACGCTTGGCCCCTCCGGGCTATCCCACCTCGACATTAATGGGCTTGCGGGCAGCATAGAGCTTTACCTTGGAGTAGATGTGCTCTCGGTGGGTGGTAGTCTCGTGCCGATCCAGTGGAGAGGTTATAACGAAACGCTCGGAGCCTACCAAGGTGAGGTCATGCACAAGAACCGATTACATGCTGCTTTCCAACGCAAAGTAAAACGGTGCCGAACCGACGCCGAGGCGATGCAAGCGGCAGACTGGGCAGGGCTTAAATCGATCCTTGAGGCGGTGTTTGGCGCGTATCAATGAACACTCGCCACTTCCACTCGTTCCAGAGCCTGAAAATCAATGCTACGGCGGGTCATCCCTTCAAATCTGGTAGCTTTGTGAACCACACAAGCTGAAGCAAAAGCTCTGCGTTCTCGACGAACCATTCTGACCAGCAGCTCGGATTGGGTTCGACGCGCCGCACTACCGACTCGCGCAAACCCATGCTCCTGATTAGTCGAGTGATAACACGCCGGAACTCATCGAGCTGTGAATCGTACAATTCGGCAAAATCCCACCACTTGCTTGGGGGCGGGTGGGCACCGAACGCGCAACGAAGTTGGTAAAGAAATTCCAACTGAGACTGATCCCTAGCGCTGAGCCCAAATGCTTCTCCCGCCTGTTGCCGGGTCGGCTGAGCGGACACGAGATGCCAGCTTTGTGCTGCTTCTCCAGCAACAGCGGCCACGCCGTCAAGTGCCGTCATTGCATCTTCCCAAAAGGCTCCATTGGCAAGCGCACAACTCCGCCAGAACTGGAACAGTGCCCTATGGATGAAAGGGTCCAATGGATTCAACATGGTTACCCAAGCCGCCAGTTCCCGTAACTTCTGCGAAGCGCGAACAGCCGCTATCGGGCGGTTCCCCCGAAAATGGCGAAGCGCGGCCTCAACGTTCGGCCATGATCCCGGGACAATCGTGATTCGGCTGAAGTCTGCGTCCCTGAAATCGCAAGCCACGTCGAAGGTCAAAGCAATGCCTGCCTGGACTCGGACGATGCGGCTCCGGAAGATGTATTGACTGGCAAAATGCATGAAGTCGCTGACGAGACTCCCTATTTCAGAGTCTTTGCTGACCCTTCGAATGCCCCGCCAAGACGGCCCCACGGCGCCGAGAACGAGATGCTGAGCCGATGTATAGGTCCAACAGGTCTGCGACATGAAAGCGATCGGAAAGGCGAGTGGGCTTTGCATCGTTCGGTTTACTACGTCGAGGCGCGAGTCCGACTCCTGTAGAACCGCGGGCAGGCGCCGTAGGGCGGCGGGAAGCAAGCGACGTACGCGAGCCGGATAATTTATCGACGTCGCCCAGTTACAAAATGTGCTGATGAATCGATTCGTCAGAGATTCCCCTTAAGCGCAGTCCAGAGTATCCGCCTAGTTAGGGAAGATGGCCAGTGAGTGGCCCTATAATGCACACTGATCCGCGCTGACAACCGGGCGATGGTCGTAGGCCATCCATGACAGCCATTGTATGGGGCGGTTAAGAGCGGCCCAATTCGCAGCGGAGGTACGGACATGCCGAAGTCTGAATTCTCCATCGCAATGCCCGACGAGTTTCAATTCACCGGTAAGGACCGCACAAGCTTCGCCATGCCGTCCGGTCTATCGCCTCTTGAGGCATATCTTGGGCTGAAGTCCCTCTTTGGCGAACCGAACCGCGAGCTACTCGATGACACCAAGCAGCAATGGGTCTATCTGATAAAGGCCGACGAAGCGTTGATCGAGGTCTGCGATTGGAAGATCGAAAGTTGGAGCATTCACGTGTACGAGAAGAACAAGGATGAACTCCGAGCCGAACTATTGAGCACGAAGCTCGCAAAACAGATCGCCCAGTCAGCCAAGAAGCAAGGCTCGTTTGTATCAAGCCTCTTAAGAAACCCTTCTGGTCACGTTATCGAAAACCCGTTCGCACTTTACTACGAGACTGCGGGAGAACTAACGGAGATTGCCAAAAGGTTTCATTCCGAGCGCGGGATCGCATCGAACTCAGCGATCAAGTTGCCGGTGAGCCCTAATGAAAGTACTCTTTGCCGTGCAGCGTTTTTTCAGTTGATCGCGGCAGTTGAGGGTTTGCTGAATCTAGTCTACGAGCTCTATTTGAAGAAGCACCTTCGCGACAGCCGCATTGCGGAACGCCTAGCTAGAGAGCAGATTGATCTGAAGGTGAGAATGGCACCTATCTATTGCGATTGCTTCGAAAGCAGACCAATTGACCACACGACGGAGGCGTTCCAGAACTTCCAGCGACTGGTCAACCGGCGAAACGACTTCGTCCATGCCAACCTTACGAAAAACATGAAGACTGCCGTCGTTCGTCATGACGGGATGACGTTTGTCGTGAATGCGGAAGATTCGGGAGCTTCTCTAGTTCCAAGTTCGATGAGCGAAATCGGGATCGAGGATGTGAAAAAGATTAGGTCGGCCGTAGATGACCTCATCGCGCAAATACTTGCGACCATGAGACCCGTATACCGGAAGGTCTTTCGATCCGTGATGTACGCGGACTTCATTCACGTCGAGTATGAGGAGGGCGTTCCTGTAGTCCTGAGTCAAACGCCTAGCTAGCATCTCCGCTGCGTTCGCATGGCGCGAAAGGTGGTCGATTCGCTAACCCGCTTGGGGAGATTTCCACTCCCCCAATCACATGCTTTCAGAAGAATGAAAGCGCCTGAGATGCCTGATTCTAGCGTTGACAACCGCCGATATGTTTTACTGGCTGCGCCAAAGCGTATTGCTGCGCTGGTCAACGAGGGTGATCGGTAACGCGATTCGAGGCATCGGATGTGCTAGCCACGGGATCGCAGTTGCCTTGGCGTCAGATGGTTCCACTTGAACTTCTTTTCCGGTGACTGGGTCAAGTGCGTAACTACCCAGATCACCCTTTGAGATATCTCCCTTTTCCGTGATTGACAGTTCCGGTTCGGAATCGGGTCCAAGATCGAGCTCGATCCGCGACGCGCCGTGTTCGTCAAAGAGCGTAAGCGTTGGCCATTCTTTAGGTCCTGAACTGAAGGGACCAGGGCCGCCGATGGACAGAATCGCGACCAGCCTTCCCTCGCGATTCATCAGACCGATGCTAGGCTCCCCGGCTTCAGATAGGCCCAGGACTGCGAAGTTGTGATGCTCTCTGTCAACAAGTCGTACGTCTTCGGAAGGGATGAGCTTTTCCACTGAGTTCTCGGGCTTCTCTGGGAGCGCATTTTTGTAAACCAGTTTTAGAAGTCGAACGAACGGTCCTGTGTTTTCGTTCCATCCCTTACCCTGAGTGAATATGGTCTTGGCCCCCGGAGGCTTCATGCTAAACGACAGCTCAGGCTCCGTCTGGACATTCAAGGAGCAGAACTTCTTTTGAGTAGGGCTCTCGTGACATCCGTACATGGTCAGCATAGGAGTAATCACGCCCGTCGTGTACATGAACAGTGTGGCGCCCTTTGCATCGGCCATGTTCAGTATGGTTACTCCGTCCGTCGTAAGGTCCAGGTCTCCGAGGTATTGCTGCTTTCCGTCTAGGAGTTGAAGTGTCTGTGCGGGAACAAACTTTTCCGGGGCAACACCGAGTAACTTTGGAGGCTCAGCGCGGTGCAGAGCAAGGAAGACTATCGCTCCACCAACTGTCGCTGACACGATCACGAGTGATAGCTGCCGAAACCAGCGCCGATTATTGACGGCGGGTGGGTGGCTATCGTCCGTCTCGTCCGGCATGAGTTGCGACGCCCTTCTCAAATCCTGGTGCGTGATTTGCTCGGCAGAATACTCCATAGCAAGCCGCTTGGGAAGAATTCCGTTCCCACGACTCACACGCTCCAAGAAATATCAAAACCCCCCGGAATAGAGTGAGCGAGCGAGAGGTCGTTGTTTCGATGATGGGTTGCCTGTGAAATTCCAGCCATTTTTCTCTCAAGTCTTGTCGCGCAGATCAGCGGCAAATCCGCCGCGAATCTACCGCGAATGTGATGAGCATGTTGAATGGAATCGAAATTGCGTTCTTGACAACGTATGGCGTTAGCGCATACTCACGCCAATGTTGAAACGCACGACAATCTGGCTGACGCGGGAACAGATCAAACGGCTACAGGCCGTCGCCAAGCGCAAGGGCCTGAGAGCCGCGCAGTTGATTCGGCTCTACGTGGATGCTGGATTGAGTAAGGAGAAGTAGCGCAGACAAAAAGCGGGCCTGCCGACTGTTATCAGCAGCCGACAAGCCCTAACTCACATAGGAGGGTCATCTCCCATGCAAGGTAGAGCAAATCTAGCACGCCCTGCAGCACCCCCGAAAGTCGATCAAGTCGAAGCACTCAGTCGTGCTGTTAACGGACTGAGCCTCGGTAACTATCCGGCCATTTTCGCTGGCTTCATGGCGAAGGGCATTCCGGAAGCCGAGATCAGGCCGCGAGAGAACGTCTTCACCTATCAAGCATGGCGTGCGCTGGGCCGACAGGTTCGACGCGGCGAGCATGGCGTCAAGGTTGTGACGTTCGTGGAGATGGCCAAAGAGAACAAGGAAACCGGCGAGAAGCAACCGTTTCGTCGGCCTTGGACAACGACTGTCTTCCACGTTTCGCAGACGGACGCAGTTGAGGAATGCGGGGGTGCTCGATGAGCACTCCCACTTTCGCCTTTCCGCAATCGCTCGCGGAGAAGTATCGGCCTCGCACAATTGCCAATTTCGTCGGCCTCGAAAGACCAAAGAAGATCATCGGCCAGTTTGCGGCGAGTCCCTACCAGTCCGCGTGGTTGTTTGTCGGGCCGCCAGGAGTCGGCAAAACGTCAATGGCCTTGGCGCTGGCCGAGCAGATCGGCGCCGAGATTCACCACATTCCCTCGCAAAAGTGCAACGCGCAAGCGATAGACGACACCTGCCGCATGTGCGCCTACGTCCCGCTCTCCGGCGGATTCCATCTCGTAATCGTGGATGAAGCCGACCGGATGACGGCAGCCGCACAATTAGCACTATTGAGTAAGCTGGACGCGACGGACGCGCCACCTAACACAATCTGGGTTTTCACGTGCAACGCGACGGATGGCCTAGAGCCTCGATTCCTCAGCCGCACGCGTCAAATTGAGTTTTCCAGTTACGGTTTGGCGAGCGACGCGATGCGATTGCTTGAGTCCATCTGGCAATGCGAGGCACACGGAGCAGCCGCACCTAACTTCGCGCGAATCGTCAAGGAGTCCTCGAACAACTTGCGCGACGCGCTCATGTGCCTCGAAACCGAATTGCTGGCCATATGAGTGAGCAATCCATGAGAGCGGCAATCTACGCGAGGGTTAGCACTATAGGACAGGGCCAGTCACCGGAAATGCAGGTTCGGGAGTTGCGCGAATACTGTGAGCGGCGCGGCTGGCAAATCGCTGGCGAGTACGTGGACGCAGGCATATCAGGCGCAAAAGACTCGCGCCCGGAACTTAACAGACTGATGGCCGATGCGCACCGTCGGAGGTTCGACGCGGTCGTCGTGTGGAAGTTCGACAGGTTCGCTCGCTCTGTTTCGCACCTGCTGAGAGCACTCGAAACATTCAACGCGCTTGGCGTCGGATTTGTCAGCTTGAGTGAGCAGATGGACACGAGCACGCCTACGGGCAAGATGGTGTTCACGGTCTTGGGCGCAGTAGCGGAGTTAGAGCGGTCATTGATAGCCGAGAGAGTCCGCGCGGGCCTACGAAACGCTCGGGCCAAAGGAAAGCGTCTCGGGCGCCCGCGGGTCAGTCTTGACGCTTCTCGTGTGGTGCGGTTGCGCGCCCAAGGATGCACCATCCGCGAGATAGCCGAAGCCCTCGGAGTGTCCCGCAGCCTTGTCCATAAAACCCTCGCGAATCGTGAGCGTACCGGCGCTGCAACCAAAGCCGGTTAGAGTGTCGCAGTAGCTGTCCACAAATCAGACGTTTGTTGCCTGTGATTGTAGTTGCTTAGCCATACTGCGTCACTGCAAAAGCAGTTTCCGAAGCTCACTCGGATGACTGATTGTATTCTCTGCGAAGATTTATCTTTCGGTTTATACTTCCGGGCGCATCACCCTGAAACGTTATTGGATATTCTAGTAGGGGTTAGAGAAGTCCAAGAAATGACTTCTAGCAGTAAGAGGCACTTATGAAGAGCGCGCTCTTTCCATCCCGATCTCTCGCGGCCAGAATCGAATCGGCGCTGCAACCCCAAATCGAATCAATTCACGGATTCGAGCGTCTTGTTGTTGTTGCCGGGAATGGACTCACACGCATCGCCGCTGGCATGAGTGGAGGGGGCCTTTCGGCAGTCTCCTGGGAACAGTGGGTTGCGGGGGCGTGCAAAGAAGCAGGGATGATCCAGAGCGCTCGTTACTTGAGGCACCGGGGTTATGATCTTGCGAGCATATTCCACGAAGCAGTGTCCTTGGTTCTTGGTGAGAGAGAGTTAGCTGTGCTGGCTCTGGACGAACAAATACCAGACTTTGATGCCGAGATCTACCAAAAGTTGGCGAGGATTTACACCCCCTTAGCCAAACTCTATGATATACGACCGAGTCCAGCGCATAGAGCTGTCGGAAAGTTCGCAAATTTCATCGTCACAACGAACTATGACAATATTTTCGAGCAGCTCGGCCACCCGTGGGTGTATGACGGCCGCGTAGGGCCCCATAAACCAGAGGGTTGTGGCCCACTAGTTCACGAGAAACCGGTTCAGCACATTCACGGTAGCTTCCCTCAAGATAGAAATAAATTTGATCTCTGGGTCCATCAGGCTGGGATGCGTCGCACACTTGCCGACCGGTCGATGTATACAGCTTGGGCCTACACGAAAACGGACACGGACATCCAGAACAGCTTCGGTCCGGTCCTCGAAGAACTCGGCGACACGTACAACCTTGTGCTGTTTATCGGACTCTCGATGGGTGCCGAAGAGATGCTTCTCGAACGCCTTCTGCGTCTACGCGTCATCGACGGCGGCACGGCGGCGCAACTTGTAAGTTTGCAAGTCGCCCCGCCTCTCGATCCGCTCCTTTACCTGAAGTCACGTCGCATTAAGATCTTGAGGGTTCCAGATGGTCTCGCGGCTGGGACTCATGCCCGCGCACTTGTGATTCTAATAGCCCTCCGATTGCTCACGGAGAGGTGGATGCAGCCCGAAAATCATAAGGCAGATTTGAGGGAGATGCTCGACGGCGAAGTATCCCCGCTCGGAGATGATATCTGGCCTACTGCAGCGGTCATACAAACTCCCCTACCTCGTACAATTCCACTAATAGCAGCCGTTGGTCAGGTCTCGTTGAACCGGGTCATCGGAATTGAACAGACTCCCTCACAGGAGCGGGCTTATCAACCGAAAGAATCTACGTGGAAACCTGGGACTCCGGATCGACGCCCCCTGTTGAGTTGGGGGGCCGGAGGACAGGCACTGGTACCGTGCCTCGTCTGGGACGCGCTGGGAATACCGTCCTCCCTCTCAGGGATCTTTTACGACGACGAGGTTGGCGAACAGGTGCTCGATTCGCTAGACCGCACCAATTGGCTTGATTTTCTTGGGGTCGTCCAGTGTCCAGCTGGGCAGGAACTTGCCGGCTCCGCGCCGCTCACAGATAACTCGACCGTAGTAACTTGGTTCGGGCAGCGATTGATCATCGACAGCGCCCGAAAAACCAACCACGACGAAGCTGTAAGTCAATATCGGTTGGCCATTGAGGCGTTGCCCAAAGACGAGGCGACCAAGTGCGGCCAGATGATCCAAGTCCTTAAAGAGTGGCCCAGCAATATATCGCTGAAACCAAATGTGATATACGCCACAAAGACAGATTGGAAGGCCCTCCGACGTGCGATCACTCACCAGAGAAGTAGTGATTCGTCGTGGGATCCGCTGATAATTTACGACACGGGAAGCCTCGGCGACCCAGAGGTTGACATGTGGGTGGCATCACAGAGCGGCATTGTGATCGCTTCGGCGTTTACTTCCCTCATCTGGTATGGTGCGAGCACAGCTGTCCTAACTGAAGATGCTACGCCGACCGAAAGGGATTTCCTCGCTCGCTGGACAGAAGTAAAAGATCGATACGAAGAAGCTGCCCTCAAGGATGAGAGAGGAAGAGTGTGGCAACTGAGGACTCTTCTCGAGCAAATCAAGATGGCGAAGGACCCCGTCCCCGATTTTCTTCGGGTTGGTCCACTCGCTGGCCTAAGAGCGTTCATCGTGACGTTAGGTGAATTAGGATGTCTCTATTGGCTTCCAACGGAGGATGGCTGGAATGGGAGCATCCCGCGCTGGTGTGCTCTCGCCGGGACGAGGGACGCTTCGGGTCAGCCAGTTGTCGACAAAGAGGTTGTGTCGGGCTTGGGTTGCGGAGATGTGGCGAGAGCAGGGTTCGTCGCGTCGTTGCTCGCGACACTGGGCGGAAGTGCGTGTCAGAAGAGGATCGAAGCACGCCACCTTGAGTGGGCGATAGGTTGGGCAAATTGGTTCGGCGCTAAAAAAGTACGGTTCCTTGCTCTGAAGGACTTCATCGAATTTCTGCGATGGGAACAACCCACGAGCGCAACCCCCAAAGAGAGAAACCTCGTTAAGAGCATGGCATGCCCTGCACTCTTCGAGAACACCGCGCGTCTAGAAGACGAAAGCATTTTCTGGACGGACGTTCTCTCCGCTAAGAACACTTTGACACGAGATCTTGAGAAATGGTTCCTTGAGTTGAAGCAGCTGGAGGACCCGACTGATCGCTCGCCGTGGAACGATCGAATGAAAAAATGGCGAAAGGCCAGATTTCTCGATCCACAGACTCCTGGAGCGTGATGTCATGAGGCCGAAGGATCTCTAGTGCCGAGCCATCAGGACACCCAAGACTCTGCACCCGGGAAGATGCTGATCTCGCTCGGAGTTCTAGCCATCGTGCTCGAAAACAACAAGGTAGGGCTGGAGCAAACTGCGTACCGAGGAGGTCGCTGGAGTCTTCCGGGTGGTTTCCTGGAAGCGGGAGAGTCGCCAATCAATGCGCTGCGACGAGAAATCTTGGAGGAACTAGGCGTATCGCTAAAGATCAAACGCTTCGCGGGCGTGTGCCACCGCATCTATGACAACAACCTTTCGCTAGTCTTCGAGACTTGCGTATCTCCGGGTGAGACGCCCCGGCCGGACGGTTGTGAGGTGCTTGAATTTCGTTTCTTCTCGCCGACCGAACTCCCTGATCCTATCTCCAGTCCCACGCGAGCTATAATCGAAGCAGTGTTGCGATTCAAGCGCGTCCCTTTTGTCGTAACTTTTCACACCCCAGAAACTGGTGAGTGGCAGGGCGAGGCTGGTCCCTCGCATACGCCTAACTACTAAATCGCTCCGCTTCCTGGAGCTATCGCCTGCTTTCCTGAACTGTTCGCGATCATGCCCAATTTTGTGCCTACCACCCGCCGAATTCACGAGGTCATCGGTGTCAGTTGTGGTGTCACTTGGTTTTGAGAATCAGTGCGGGACCATGCGCGACCGTGCGGAGAGAAGTTTCAGTAAAGCTCAGTAAATGAAAGAGATCTCGTGTCTGCGCGCTTCCGTGCGGATCGACGCGGATCTCTCAATATGGATTTTAAGTCCCCCGCGTATGCCATTCCGCCACCCGGGCAGCGGGTCGTAGGCTTATCCTATCAAAAGCGTCGCTGCAATATCATCACTGCGAGTGGCGGCCGGGCGAGGCTTTGGACGGGGTC